>JAEHJW020000197.1_pt1 | contig 53373 bp, 52 predicted proteins | sample 9271431 | NCBI WGS metagenome assembly JAEHJW02
GCGCGGCAGCCTCGTCTCCAGCCGGTTGCCCGCCTGGAACGCCGCGAGCGCCTCGGCCGGAAGCACGCGCACCGGCAGCTCCGAGAGGCGAATCTCCCATTCGAAGCGCTCCCGGCAGGAGGCAGCCGCGCACTGGACCGAGAAGGCGTAGGCGTCGCCGAAGGTCAGCGCCCGGATCTTGAGGAGCGCGTAGAAGCGGTCGGCGACCAGCACCTTCGACCAGTCGAGGGGCTGCTTCTCGTCGATCGCATACGGCCCGGGATCCTCGGTCGAGAGCCAACAGGCCGCGAGGATCTGGTCGAAGGTGGCCCCGGACCGGGCGGCATTCCGGTCGGCGAGGAGCTTGCCTTCCTTGCCTTTGAGCCCGCGGATGGTCCCGGTGAGACCGGACGGACAGGTGATCGCTTCAGACATGACAGACTCCTTGGGTTCAGGGTTGGAGCAGCTCGAACCAGTCGAAGGTGAGCGTGACCGACTCGATGACGTTCTCGTCGGCGCCGTTGTCCCACTCGCCGGCGACGAACTTGATGGGCCACGCTTGGGCGAGCGACCAGCGGCGCAAGGTCGACCCGTCGCGGTCCTGCTGGACGATGTCCACACCCCGCTTGAAGAGCGGCTCGACGAGGCCCGCGTTGGCCGAGGCGATGGCCACGTCCGACATCCAGTTGAAGAGATCCTGGTCCTGGGTCGCGCCGCGCTCGAGCGTCACGTCAGCGAAGGTGAGGCGCCCGGGCGATTTGTTCGGGATGAGCGAGCCGCCCTCGAAGGCCTGGACCTTGGCCACCTCGACCGACAGCTCCGAGCACTTCTGGAAGCCCGCCCAACCGACGCCGTCGATCTCGCACAAGTACTTGAATCGTTTATGGAAGAGCCTCGCCGACCCGAGGATCATGGCGTGCTCCCGGTCGCTGTGTCCTGGCTGAAGCGCAGGATGATGAACTCCGCCGGCTTGTTGGTGGCGAGCCCGATGCGGCCCACCACCTGCCCGGAGAAGACGACCGAGGGCGGATTGAGCGCGTCGCTGAAGTCGACGAAGAAGGCCGTCTTGGGGTTCTTCGAGCGGAAGGCGCCGTTGCGCAGCTGGTCCATCAGGAACGCGGTCGCCATGCGGCGCAGCGTCGCTCGCAGCGCCTCGGTGTTGTTGTGGTGCTTCGCGAAGAGCGTCCCTCGCGCGAGCGACTGCTCGATGAAGATGACGCCCCGCCGCTCGGCCACCGTCGGGAAGTTGCCGTCGGCCTTCAGCGTGCGGGCGCCGTCGATGTGGCGCGGCGTTCCGGGCAGCACCGTGAGCGGGTTGATGCGCTTCGGAAAGACCAGGTCGCGCTTCGTTTCGTCGAGCGTCTCGTCGGTCTCGAAGCCGAGGACGCCGAGGAGCTTGCCGTTCTCGATGCCTGCTGGCGGGATGTAGACGCCGCCCGGGCGCGAGCCGTCGGTGCGGGCGTAGACGCCCGCGATGATCCCCGAGGGCGCGACCGTCAGCAGCGCGTCCGACCCGAAGATCGCGGTCGAGGGGTTCTGGATCTGGACGCGGGGCCAGTAGAGTGCGGCAAACTCCGAGAGGCCGATCAGGCCCGCGGTCGTGTCCGCGTAGGCGATGATGTCCACGGCCGAGAGTCCGGCCGGCGGGTCGAGGATGGCGAAGACCGAGCCGTCGCGCGAGGACTCGCAGTAGGTGACCATCGCGTTGTGGACGGCCGAGGTGGCGCGCCCGGGCACGATGAGCACCGAGAGGTCCTGGACCGTGTCGAGCGCGTGCAGGCCGGTCTTGCCTGAGGGGCTGCCGGTGAAGTCGCTGTCGCCCAGACCGGTGAGGCCGTCATCGCCGCCGGTCATGGGACCGAAGGTGCCCTGGGCGGGAAGGTTCCCTGGCGCGGCCGTGGCGGACGTGAGGTCCGTGAGCTTCACGCGCGTCGAGGCGGCGTTGACGATGGCCACCGCGTAGCGGGGCTTCGTCGCGTCCATGGTGAGGTTCGGGTAGACCTCGACGCGGACGCTAGCTTCCAGGGCCACCAGGTTGAACTCATCGGCCGCACCGGAGGTCGGCGCGTCGATGGCGAGCTTCAGCGCGTTGGCGTAGGCGCCGTCCGAGAAGCCGTCCACCCGCAGCGTCGGGACCGGGGCTGCCGCGCGGTCGTTCAGCGTGAGCGTCGCGGCCTTGGAGGTCTTGGTCGCCGGATCGGTGAGGTCCGTGTGGTGGACGGTCCGCACCACCCAGAGCGTCGTGCCCTGGTTCTCGAAGAAGCCCTGCGCGGCGAGCGCGAGGTCCGAGGCGCCGGTGAAGCTGCCGAAGACCGACACGAACTCCTCGAACGAGGTGACGAGTTGGGCCTGGTCGATGGGTCCGCGCTCGGTCACGCCCACCGCGCCGACGACGGAGGTCGCCAGCGCCGGCACGTTGCGGATGCGCGGCTCCTCCTCGACGATGACGACCTTCGAGGCCAGCAACTCCCGACTCATGACGCGGCCTCCTTCTCAGTCGTGACGGACTGGGAGCTCGGCCTGGTGTCGGCGAGGACCTCGAGCCGGCCGGCTCGCAGCGCGGCCTTGACCTCCCGGCAGCCGAGGACACGCTCGGACACACCGCTCCGAAGCTCGCGCGGCAGCAGCGTGAGCGAGGCGCAGGCCTCCTTCTCGATTGCCCGCTGCGCCCGGACCCCGCTCGGGCTCTGGTCCGTGACCACCACCCACACCGGCGTGCAGGCGCAGGTGCCCGCGGCGCAGAAGACCTCGTGCTCGAGGTTCATCACCAGCATTCGCCGGGTGCGGTTGCGCAGCGCGATCATCGGGCCTCCGTTCGAACTGTCACGGCCTCGGCGACGCGCCCCTCGCGCAGCGGGATGCCCTGCGGCTCGTCGAGGTCAAAGCCGCGGAGCACGAAGACGCCGGTGAAGTGGCGCACGTTGGAGGGGTTGGGCGTCGAGACGACCTTCAGGCCGTTTAGAAGCGCGAGTTCGTAGCTGACAGCTCCCTTCGCGGAGTCGCTGCCATCGCGCGCGACCTCGAGGCGGAGGTTCTTGTGGAAGAAGAGCGTCGCCGCGGCGAGGAGGTTGAAGAGGTCCGAGGTCCGGTCGGTCACGCCGACCAAGGAGAACTCCAGGTCGACGGTGTAGGGCTCCCGCCGCTCGCGGAAGACGCCCGGCGCCACAGCTTGCTCGGGCAGGTCGTTGCGCGAGTAGAAACGGTCTTCCAGCACCGCCGGGCCGATGAGCACCAGGGCCGGCAGCCGCGCCAACTCCGCCCGCTCGATGCCCGCTTCCGCGAAGTCGGTCGAGGTCGTCAGCGAGACGTTCTCGTGGACCTGGCGCTTCAGCTCCCGGATGAGCGTCCGAACGAGACGGGCGAGGTCCGTCTCGACCGTGAGGTCCGGCGGCGCGTAGGTGAAAGCAGCCGGGAGCGTCACGGTCTCGCCGCCAGCCTGCACCTCGACGTCGACGGCCCCCGCGTCGTGGCGCGGGGTCACGCAGAGGAGCCGTTCGGCGCTCGGGACCGAGAGGTACGAGGCCGGCGCTCGGCCGAAGAGCACCTCGACCTCGCCGTCGAGCGGGAAGCCCGCGCCGGCAATCTCGACCAGCGTGAGACCGCTCGTGAGCCCGTGGTCCGGCGTGAGGGAGCGCAGCGTCAGCATCGGCGCGCCTCCTTGCTCGAAAGGCTCTCCGCGATCGAGTGAGCGAACCGGGCCTTTGCGCCCGGCGCGAGCTTCTTCCAGACCGGCGAGAGGAACGGCCGCGCGGGGATGGTGTAGACGAGCACCCGGGTCTCCTTGGCGAGCGGCGCCTTGGTCAGCCCCTGCAGGAAGAGGGCGAGGAAGAGCCGCCGCACCTTCTCGGTCACTGGGACCACGATCGGATGGCGCGTCCCGGTCTCGTTGAGGGCCGCGATATCGACGAGCGCCGCGCCGTCCTTGGGCCGCGCCGTTCGCAAGACGCCCACGAAGACCTCGTCCTCCTTCTCCACTACCGAGATGCCGTTGCGCAGGTCCCCGTGACGCACGAGCGCCTTCGTGCCCCGGAAGCCTGCGAGCTGGCGCAGCGCGAGGGTCAGTGGCGAGAGCGGCTTGTAGGCCTCGCCGCCCGGGGCCTGCGCGGTGATGCCCTCCACGATCTCCTTGCGAAAGAGGTTCGCCTCGGTGAGGAGGGCCTTGCGCATCGCACCCTCTGCTCGTTCGCCGAGCTTCGCGAGTACCTCTTTCGCCTGCTCCCAGTCGCCGAACCTCCCTTCGGTCATGACCGCACCCCTTGCTCACGGTCGTGGAAGACGGCGAGGAGAAGGTTGCGCGAGAGACCGAAGCCGAAGGTGACCGGGCGAAGCTCCACGATGAAGAGCCCGGGCGGCATCCGGATGGCCTGAACGATCTTCCCGGCTCGGTCTCGCAGCGCGGCCAGCCGGTCGCCGACGCGCAGCCTGGGCTCGCCGGTCTCGGGCTCGATGAGGCCCAGCCGCTCGAGGTCGCAGAAGTGGAACACCAGCGTGAGCGCCGTCTTCGGGAGGTCGCCGGAGAAGGCTTCCTCCAGTGTCTCGAACTCCGCCACCTCGACCTGACAGGGGAGCGTGACCGACAGCTCGGCACGACCGTCCGGGAGCGGCTCCTTGAAGTCCGGATCGAAGCGCGAGGCCGCCCGGTCGAGCTGGGCGAGCTCCGCGAGGAACGGAAACAGCAGACGCCCGCGCATCAGGCTGCCCCCAGGTCCGCCGGCCGCTTGAACATCACGAGCAGGTTGTCGATCTCGGGATCGCCGGTGAAGGCTCCGTGCAGCCGCAGCGCTTCCAGCGTGTACATCTGCTCGCGCGTCTTCTCCTGCGTGAGCCGGTAGCGCTTCTGCGCGTCCTCGCGGGCGTCCACGTCGCGCAGCCGCGGCAGCTCGCGCACCACCAGCCGCTTGCACACCTCCCGGATGAGCCGGGGCATCCCGCCGGTGGTCGAGCCGTCCGGATCGGTGTAGCCGAAGACGCCCTTCACCTCGACGTTCTGGGTGCCGCGCGGAAAGATGAGGTCGGAGATGAAGCCTGGCCGCATGCTCGGCGGCACCGCGATGCGCACCAGCGAGACGCGCGGGGCGTCGCGGTCGTCAGGCTTCACGAGCCCCATCGACAGGTGGCGGTTGTAGACATTGATCGCCCCCGGGTACCAGACGCCGCCCACGATCCACGGGCTGACGATCCGCACCTCGTCGATGGCAATGACCGGCTCCGACAGGAGCAGGTCCGGCGAGTCCTTCCCGTCGAGGCGGAAGGTCAGAAAGCGCGGCTCGAAGAAGCGGTCGGTGACCTCCTCGATGTAGCGCGTCGCCATCGCCACCAGCGAGACCAGTCGCTCGCGCGAGGCGTCGGTCTCGCTCACCCCCTCGGCGCGTAGGTCCGCGAGCGAGCAGTAGCCGGAGCCCACCGCGTCGCGCGGATCTGCGAGGACATCGAAGGGCGTGACCGAGTGCTGCTCGGCAGTCGTCTCGGCGAGCCGCCAGCGCCAGCGAACCTCGTGCGCGCCCTCCGGCTCCGTGTCACCCGGCCGGTAGCGGCCGACGTAGCGACCCTTGCTCAGCCGGTCACCGTCGGGGCACGGGCGCAGGTCGGCGAGCGCCCAGTCCCCGGCGACGGGCGGGAACACCTGCACGGGCGCGATCCGCTTCTCGGACGTCGAGACGTCGAGGACCTGGTACTCGACACGGAGCGCATCGACGAGCTGCCCCTGAGACACGTCCGGAGGGAGACCGGCGGCGATGCTCTCCGGCGGCCCCGGTGCCATGGTGATCACCTCCAGCACCGGGTGCCGGCAGTTGCTCTCCTGCCCTCGCACGAGCTCGCGCATGGACTACTTCCGTGACGCCTTGGGCGCCGGTGCGAGTGCAGGCGGAGCCACGGCCGGCGTGGCCGGGGGCGGTGAGGACATCGCTGGCAGCTCCGGAGAGGGAGCCGGCAAGGCCGCGACGGTCTCCGGGCGCGCCGCTCCCCGGTGGCTCGCCAGGTCCGACGTCGTCAGGTCGTAGGGCGTTGCGACGTTCGGCTCGGCCGCCTTGGCCCGCTCCTCGGCCTTCTTGCGTTCCGCCTCCTCGAGCGCCTTGGCCTCCGCCTCGGTGCAGACGTCGAAGACGAGCGGGCTGTCGTCGTCGTGTGGCGCCTGGTGGACCTTCGACAGGTACTCCGCCACGTCGTCGGCCACGCGATACCAGCCCCGCGACTCTTCCAGGCGGATGCTGAAGGCCGTGTAGCGCCGGACGAGGTGCCCGCGCTTCGGGTCGTAGGGCTTGATGCGAATCAGCTTCGGCATGGCTTACCCCTTCACCGTCTTGAGCACCGCCGCGTGGATGGCGTTGAGCTTGGCCTTCAGCTCGTTGACCAGCGTGATGGCCGAGGGCAGGTCCGTCGCATCGGGGCTGGCGATGGCCGGGATCTGCAGCGCGGCGAGGTCGTCGGCCACGTCGCGCAGCGCCTCGGCGAGCGTGGGCTGCCCGCCCGCGCCGCCGGGGACGACGTTCGCTCCGCCCGAACCGAAGCGCTCGGTGATCGTCGCCATGGCCTACGCCCCCACCTTGACGTTGATGGCTCGGACCGACGCCAGCTCTTCGGCGAACTTCACATCGAACCGGAGCGTGGCCACGATGATCAGGACGCCCGCCGGCACGTCCTTGAACGTCTCGATGCGGATGTTGCGCCAGATGCCGACCTGGATGTTCTTGGGATCGGTCAGCAAGATCGAGGTGGTGTTCTTCCCCGCTCCCAGCGTATCCGGGAACATCGGCACCGATAGGAGCGGCACACCCGAGTACATCACCGGCACGTCCTGCTCGAGGAACCGGTCGCCCACCACGGTGGCCCGCTCGGCGAGGCTGTCTCGGTAGTCGATCTCCGACTCGACCGAGGTGAAGAAGCGAAGCTCCTTCTTGTTGCGCAGGAACTCCGACGGCATCGACTTCAGCATGTCGCGCAGCACGAGCTTGCTCGTCGGCTGCACGCCCGCATCGACCACGTTCGCCGACGCCTGCTTCAGGATGCCGTCGAGCTTCGCGTAGAACGGGTCGGCGCTGACGGTGTCGCCGCTCACGATCACGTCGTCCATGTCGCGGGCGATGGCCTCGGCCATGAGCTGCATGATCGTCTGCCGGAGCTGCGCCCGCTCGATGGAGTCCTCGAGCACCTCGTTGTTGAGCCGAACCTCGGCCTTGAAGAGCTGTGCGTCGAGCTCGACGAGGCCGAGGTCGGGCTTCGCGCGGTCCCCGGGCTGGAGCGCCACCGCCTCGGAACCGGCGCGCAGGATGCGGCCGGCGAAGCGGATCTTCTCGATGAGCTGCTTCGGCGATCGCATCGGTACCACCGTCGCCTGCTTGAGCAGCACCGACTCCTTGATGAGGATGCGCAGGAACTTCTGCGCCTGCGCCGGCTGGAGCATGCCGCCGCCGGTCGTGAGGTCGGCGAGCGCGAGATCCGCCTTCTCCAGCACCGTCCGGTTGTCCATGAAGTTTGCGAGGCCCATCGGCTTCTCCTTGGCGGCCAGTGGCCGTCATTCGTCGTAGAACGACGTCTCCTTGGTCACGCCCTCACGGGTGATCGGGCGGTTCATGTCGAGCGGCCACGAAACGTCGTCCGGCTCCGCCCGGCCGCCATCGACCGAGAGGGCATTGGGCAACCCGCGTTGCCGCTTCAACACCCGTAGCTCGTCATCCTGGCGCTTCACGATGCGGGTCAGGTTCGAGACGCCCTTGAGCACATCCGCGAGGCCCGGCACCTGAGCGAAGGCCGTGGCCGCGCTCTGGCCGGTGTTGTCGGGATCGACGCCGGCGCCGCGGTTGGGCTTGCTCGGGTCGGTGGTGCGCGGGCCCTGCGTCGCGCCCTCGGGCGCGGCTTTGCCCGTCAGCTCGGTGAGGATGCCCGACAGAAGCTCGAGGGCTTTGTGGAAGCGGTCCAGCCGCTCCTTGGCCATGCGCGCGCCGGCCTTCTCCACCTTCGCGGCCTTCTCTGACGGGCTCGGGTAGGTCTCGGTGATCCCCGAGAGCAGTTCGGACAGGGCGTCGACCTCCGAGCCGACGTCGCCCGGTAGCGGCGCCTCTGTGGCGCCGTCCGGCTCCGAGGCGACCTTCACCCGGTTGAGGAGGTCGAGGCCGCGCTGGAGGACCTGGGTGAGCGTGCTCGCCACCGCCACCCGGACCGGCGCAGCGAGGATCAGGGCGTCATCGTCCTCGTCATCATCATCATCATCGTCGTCGTCCGGATCCTCCTCGTCCTCGTCGTCGTCCGGATCGCCGTCCGCCTTGGCGGCGCGCTTCTTCTCTTTCTCCTCATCGACGGGCGGCTTCACGCGCCGCGCCTTCTCCGCCTCGTCGGGCTCGTCCTCCTCGGGGTCCTTCGGCTTGCGCGCCTTCTCGGTCTCCTCGTCGTCGCAGCCGGGCTTCTTGGCGCGCGCCTTCTCGGTGTCTTCCTCCTCGTCCTTGTCGTCGTCCGACTTGCCGCGCGCCTTCTCGGCCGGTTCGTCGTCGTCCTCGGCGGGCTTCGCGCGGCGACGCGCCTTCTCCGCCTCCTCGTCCTTCGGCTTGCGCGCGGCCTTGGTCACGTCGGTCACCTTCAGCCCGTCGCCGGTCGCATTGGGATCCGTCTCGGTTGCCATGCCGTTTCTCCGCTTCACGACCAGGAAGCGCCGCTTGTTCGCAGGGCGATCAACGAGCGAGACCTCCTCGACCACGATGTCTCGCAGCCGGTGAACGTCTTCCTCGTCTCGCTCTGCCTCGCTCGCCATCTCGCTCCAGAAACGCAAAGAGCCCCGGCGCAGTCCGAGGAGGACCACGCCGGGGCTCGATGAACTCGACGACCCCTGCCGGGCACGCGCCCGACAATGGACCAAGACTACGGCGCCTACGGACTCATGTCAAGAGGCTCCAGAGAACAAGGCCAGAGCCAACGGGCCTCGCGTGGGATCAGGGTGACGATGTAGACTACCGGCAGATGCGCAGAGCGGCGCGCCGAGGCGAAGAGAGCGTCGAAGACTACGCAGGAGACGAGGAACGCAATGAAAGAACCCGGACTGGACAATCGTCATCGCGACAAGGATCGCCCCAAGGCGGGCGAAATTCACCAGAAGCGTGGTGACACTCTCAACAAGAATCTGCCAACGCCAATCCCCGGGTTCTCGCCCAGGGCGAAGCTGGAGACCATGCGGAAGGAGACGGGCAAGACGAGCGTGGAGGCCGTGCGCAGAGCGGCGAGGTCGCGCCGCTAAAGCACCGAGAGCGATTGGTAGCCGGCGAGAAGGATTGGGTCGACTACGTTCTGGCCGCCGAACCGCCGATGCTCCACCCGCCCAGGTCCCCGCTCTTCACCTTTGCCCATAGCGCGTCGTCGAGCACGTGCACGGCGAGCAGCCACGTGCCCTTCTTGATCTTCGCCGTGTCCATCTCGAACTCCGCGGGCGCCACGTAGGACTCGAGGATCTTCACCTGGTCGTTCACGAGCCCGCGGTGCATGAGGCCGATGTTGCCGTAGTCCTCGAGGAAGCGGTGCGCCGCCTCACGTACCTCGGCTGCCGAGTAGACGTCGTTCTGGGCGTCGACGGTCTCGGGCTCAAGGACGATGCCGAGGACGAAGCGCTCCTCGCCGGTCTTCAGCAACGGGATGCGTCTCGCGAGCGCCTTCTCGAAGAGTGATGCCTCGCCGACGTCGATGTCGTCCGCCTTCCGGATGCCGGGCGACGCGACGAAGAGCCGGCTGCGCTTCTGCCACTTCCCAGCGCCGCGTCCCTCGGGGATGCGCATCTTGAACGGCCGGCCGACCTTCGCGAGGGCGCGCCTGGCCTCGGCCGAATCGGTGTACGCGATGATGTACTGGCCCTTCAGTGTTCTCACTGCCAGGGCGATCTCTTCGGGCGGGATACCGTCGCCGACCGCCCACTCGCCGGCATAGGGCGGGTCGAGGAAGAAGAGCGTGCTCACGCCATCGTTGTCCGCGAGCGTCTTCTTCCAGTCCTGCGTGACGAGGCGAACGCCCTGGAGGCGATCGTGGAACTTCCATAGTTCGTCGAGGTCGTAGCTCTGGCCGTCGTGGATGGTCGCGTAGCCGCTCAGATTGGGTTTCGCGCCCCACGTGCAGAGGCGGCCGTAAGCGAGTTTCCAGAAGCGGGCGGCGTCCGAGCGCGGTTCGGCGGTGCGGACCTTCTCGAAGCCCGCGCGGGAGACCGTCCACGGGAAGCGCTTCAGCGCGGCGAGGGAGTCGCCGTCGAGTCGCTGTAGGTAGCGGAGCGCGAAGACCACCTCGGGATCAGCATCGGCGAGGACCTCCTCGTCGGCCGCTTCCTTGGCGAAGAAGACCGCCGCGGCGCCACAGAAGGGCTCGACGTAGCGGTCATGCTCTGGCAGCCGCCCTGCGAGCTTGCGGGCGTACTTGCCCGAGCCACCCCATTGCTGGAATGGGATCTGCCGAGCCTTCTCGACGGTCGCGTTCTTCTGCGCCTCTTCGAGCAGCAGCCGGGCGTGCTCCTGGAGCTTCTCCTTTACATTGGCGGTCAGGCCCGTGGCGTTGCTCTGCGGGATGCGTGCCAGCGCGTTGCGCAGATGCGGAAGGTCCACGTCACCGTCTTCGTCTCGGAACGGGAAGTGGCGGAGGGTGCGAGGCACCGTCTTGCCATCGTCGTCCTTCTTGCCGCCGGGCTCGAGGTAGAGGAAGGCGTCGTCGGGCAGGTCGTTGATCTCGGCGCGGCTCCATTGGGCCTTGTCGATGGTCTCGGCCGCCGTCAGCTCGCGCAGCGCGGGCCGCGCGGCGTCGAGCGCCCGGGCGAGCACGGGCGCCGCCTTCTGGACAACGGGCGCGAGCCGCTCGGCGATGGCTTCGAGCTCCATCGCCAGCTCGGCATCATGCCCGGGTGCATCGCCTCCGACGTCCGCGAGTAACTCGGCGAGCGCGCCGAGCTCGACCGCATCGGGGGCGAGAGCCTTGGCCAGGACGCTGGCGCGGTCGAGGTCGGCGGCGCGGTCTTCGTCGAGGTCCACCATGCCCTCGATCTCGTCGAGCACGAGGTCGTCGCCGAGCGCCTTCTCGGCGATGCCGTAGTTCGCGATGAGCAGCGTGGGGAGCGTCTTCGGACCGCCGACACCGCGCATCGCCCGGATGGTCCGTGGCGGCCGGATCAACCGGACCTGGAAGCCCTTCGTCTCAAGCTCCCCGCGCGTCCCGTACGTGACCAGGAACTTCCCCTTGATGCCGTCGAGGACACGGCGGAACTCCTCCTCGTCGAACTCATCCTCGCCGATGTCGACGTTGTGGCCCGGGTACGGCGGGTCGAGATAGAAGAACGTCTCCTTGCCGTCGAACTCCTTCACCACCTCGGCATAGTGGGCGTGGCGGATGGTGGCGTTCTTGAGGCGGTTAGCGAACTCGTCGATGCGATCGAGGGTGCGCGCCTCGACGCCGTCGGCACCGGGGTTGAAACTCTTGCCGCGCAGCTTTCCGTAGGAGAAATGGGACAGGTAGAGGAACTGATAGAGGCGGCCCACCTTGCTCTGCGGCCTGGCCTCGATGAGCGACTTGAAGGTCCGCTCATTGCCGGCCCAGTCCTTCTGCCGCAGCGCCGCGAGCTCGGCCTCGGTGAGCGACTTGAGCGCCCGGTACGCGGCGGCGATCTCCGGGTCGGCGTCGGCGAGCACCTCTGTCTCGACCGGCTCCTTCTCGAAGAAGACGGCCGCGCTGCCGGCAAAGGGCTCGACGTAGACCTTGTGCGGGGGGATGAGCTTCACGAGCCTCGCAGCCAGCCGTTTCTTCCCCGCGGGCGAGCCCCAGATCGTCTTCGCGACCTCCGCGCCCTCGATACCCTCGGGCTCCCAGAGGTCGAGTTGCTCACCCGGATCGAGGTTCTTCATCGCCCGCTCCGGGAGGCGGTAGTTCGTGACGATGAGCGTGACCGCACGTCGCTGCCCGTGCCCCTGCGCGGTGCCCACGCCGGACATGTGGGTCCAGCGGTAGCGGTGCAGGCCCCGGAAGAGCGCCGGGTCGGAGCGGATGCCGTAGGTGACGAGAAACCGGCCCTTGATGCCGCGCAGCACGCTGGCGAAGCGCTCCTCGTCGAAGTCCCGGTTACCGACGCCGGCGTCGTAGCCTGCGTAGGGCGGGTCGAGGAAGAAGAAGGTGTCCTTGCCGTCGAACTCGTCGACGACCTTCTCGTAGTCGGCGTGGCGGACGAGGACGTCGTCGAGCCGCGGCGTCTCGCGCTCGAGCTGCTCCACGAAGCGAGCCTCGACGCCTTGCAGTCGCTTGGGGAGCGTCCCGCGGCGGAGCTTGTTGAAGCTGAACCTGGCGAGGTAGGCGAAGCGATAGAAGCGATCGACCGGGTCCTTGGGCTCGGAATGGTAGAGCCGGTCGAAGCGGTCTCGGTCACCGACCCACGACTTGCGGCGAAGCTGCTCGAGCTGGGCGCGGGTGAGGTCGCGGGCGAAGCGGAAGGCGAAGGCGATTTCGGGGTCTGCGTCATTGACCACCTCGACTTCGGACGGCTCCTTGGCGAAGAGCACTTGGGCCCCGCCAGCGAAGGCCTCGACGTAGACCCGGTGAGGCGGCATCCCGCGGACGATCCGGTCCGCGAGGTGCCGCTTCCCGGCCGGTGAGCCCCAGAGGGACTTCTCGACCGGCTCGACCGGCCGTGCCTCCAATTACTCCTCCGCCCACGGATCGAGGCCCCAGTCGGTCTCCTGCTTCTGGACCCCCTCGCGGAACTCCTTCGACGCCAGGTCGAGCGGCCAGGAGGACTCGCGCTTCTCCTTGTGCTCGCGCCCCTTGGCCTTCTTGTCCTCCTCCTTCTCGGGCTTCTTCCCTTCGTCCTCCTTGGCCGTGAGCGTGGCGAGCTGCTCGCGCAGCTTCTCGATCACCTTCGCCAGGTCCTCGGGGTTTGACGCGAAGGCGGTGGGCGCGGCCTCGGGCTGCACGGCGAGGATGTTCCCCGTGCGGTCGGAGTTCTCCGCCAACTCGGTGGTCGCCTCCTGGAAGACCTCGACCTTGATCTTCTCGCTGTCGACGTCGACGTAGGACTGCTTGAGGACCAGCGCGGCCTTGGCCACCGCGGCCTGGACCAGGGCGAGGCGGGCCGCGGCGCGCTCGGGCTCGTCGCTGGCGGCCTTCTGGATCTCGGAGACGACGTGCGCGGCCAGCTCGGCGACGGTCATCGACTTCACCGCCTTCCCGGTCGCCGCCCCGAGCAGCGCCGCGATGGCGCGCAGCTCCTTCTTGACCGCCTCGGGCACATCCTTCGTCCCGGCTAGCTTCTTGAGCCGCCCCTGCGCCTCGGCGAGGGCGCCCCCGGGCTTCTTCTTGCCTATGGCCTTCTCGACCGCCTGGGTGATGCTCTCCATCGTCTCGGACATGGCTGCTCCTTCTCAGGCCGGAACCGTCGTGGTCCGGCAATGGCCGTGGTAGGGCGGCGGGCCGATGCCGGCTGCCGCGAGATCCGCGTGGACGTGGCTGTACTGGCCGCGGGCATCCGCAGTGCCTACGCCCGACTCGACCACGTGCGCGAGCCGGGTCCGCCGCCCGCCGCGCTCGACGAAGAGGAAACGCGTCCCGCCGCTCTCCCCCTCGCGCACGAAGGGCTGCTCATCCTTGATGCCCTCGGGATCGGCGAGCGCCTCGACCCGGTCGAACTGCTCGATGGCGCCGCTCACGGTGAGCACCTTGCCGTCGAGGAAGCGGCACCCATTCGAGGTCACCTCATCGAGGACGGCGGTGATGACGTACCGCTCGATGCCTGCGTCGCGGTAGGCGAAGACCTGCGCGTAGGAGCGGGCGCGACCGACGAAGATAGAGGCGATGAGGTCCCAGTAGTCGCGGCTGCGAGAGACGGCGCTCTCGCCGAGCCTCGTCGCCAGGTCGTGGGCGATGTCGGAACGGCCGAGGCCAGTTTCCAGCCCCTCGGCGACGATGTCTCGCGCCCGGGCACTGAGCGCCTCCGCGCGGCGGCCGTACTCGCCTCGGATGAAGTGACTCTGCGAACGGCGCAGGAAGTCCGACGCGCGCCGGTCGAACTCCCCCAGGCGGCTGCCGACCTCGAGACCGAATCGCCGCTTCGTCTGCACCCGCGCCGCCTGGACGAGCTTGTCGACCTCGCCGCCGAAGACCTCGTCGAGCTGCGGGAGCACGCGCGCGGGGACGTTCTTGAAGGCCGCCCGGGCGGTGGCGATCACCCGGTCGCGCTGCAGCGCGGAGAGGTTTGGCCAGTCCACGTCGAGCGCTCGCAACGCCCGGCGCAGCGCGTGCGCCTCCTCCTCGTGCGTGACGCCGGCAAGGGACTGCGCCAGGCGGCGCGAGAGGGCGAGGAAGTCGGTCGGGTCGAGCGGGTCCAACGCCTTCTCGAGCCCGAAGACGACACGCAGCAGATCATCGGCGGCGTCGGCGCCGGCAGCGAGGAGGTCAGGCGGCATCGTTCTCCTCGAACCATGACGCAAGCTCCGCGGCAGGAACATGAACGACCTCCTCCTCCAGCCGGGCCCGCTTCTCGGTGCGCTCCTGCTCGGCGCCGGCACGGCGCAGGGTGTCCCGCAGGGCGATGAGCCGCTTCGCCTCGACGGGCAGCGAGCGTTCCGCCTGCGTGCCGGTCTCGCCCTCGGTCGGACCGACCATCGCGCTCTGCGGATCGTCCGCCGCGGCGAAGCCCGCGAGCGTCAGCGCGATCGGCTGCTTCACCCATTCCGCGGCGATCTTCTTGAAGTCGCGGTTGAAGATGTCGCCCGCGAGGTGTCGCCCTTCCTCGGGCGTCAGCACGCCCGCCTTCACGAGCGAGACGAGCATCTCGGTCATCGTCGCCGGATCGCGTGTCAGCGGCGCGTTGGAGCGGAAGCGCCAGAAGCCGATGCCCATGTCGGAGAGGAGCTTCCGGTTGATGAGGAAGTCGAACTCGTCTCGCTCCGGCTGAAAGACCTGGGTCTCACTAAAGTGCAGCGCCGCATCGGCCGTGTTGCCCTGGATCGCGACCTTGCCGTTTCGCCGGGTTACGAAGAAGCCGGCTCCCGGGCACTCGAAGCAGTAGACGTCTCCCTCGTATGGGACCTTCCGGACGTGCCTGCGCGGGTTGAGCTGGGTCGTCCGACGCTCGGCCCACAGGACTCGATAGACACCGCCCCCATCGCTCCACTTCACGTGCGCGCGGAGGCTCAGCCGGACGCAGATCGCAAGTGCCTGGTCAGCCAAGACCTCGGATGCCGAGTAGTAGGCGCCCGACAGCAGGTCCATCGCGCGCGTGCCATCCCCCTCCATCATCGTGCGAAAGAGGATCCGGAGCTGGCGCACGGGAAGGCCCGTCACGTAGGACCACGGGAGATGCCTGCCGGGGCTCCGGCCGCCGCAGTGCTCGGTAAGCCAGGCCCGGAGGCAGCGGTTGGAAATGCAGAAGACGCTCGTTCCGTCCTCCTTGACCTGCGTCGAGAAACTCCAGCCGATTGCCTCGAGACACCTCCGCATCCGCCCCTCGTAGAGCGGCTTCTTCTGACGGACGAAGACCAGGTACGGCGCCGTCGGGTGGTCCGTTTCGAGGAGCCCGCCGTCGGACATGAAGTAGCCCAGGAACTCGAGCCACAGGTCCCCGGGAATCGGCACGTGCCGGTGACCCCGTTCGATCTCGCAGACCTTCGGGAGGACGAAGCTGCGAAGCTCCGTGCCAGCGCCGTCGGTGCCCGGAGCGCAAAGGAGTTCGAAGCGGGCGCGCTTCGCCACCTGGCTGGCCGGCTCCTGCTGCCACAACCGTCCCGGGCACCGCGCCAGCATCTTGTGGTCGGCGGTGACGAGAACGTCGGTGTGCAGGCTCTCGAAGTGGAGAAGGTCCTCCTTCACGTGCGCCACGTGCTTGCGCGCCGGCACGTCGAAACGGAGGTCGTCCTTGGCGGGGTCGTAGACGGCGATCCGTTCGCCCGGCCCGATCTGCGGGAAGCGCTTCCAGCCGTTCTCGGTCAGCGTCTCGGTGTCCGCCGAGTAGCAGGACCGGTTGAAGTCGCGGATGTCGCCGCGCAGCAGCCGGGGCAGCCGGAACGCCTGCCCCACCTTGTCGATGTTGCGCTCGTCGTAGGAGCTGAACAGCTCGTCCTGCTGCTGCGCGGAGGTGAGCGGCTTCAGCTCGATGCGCATCCTCCCGCTGTGGGCGAACTCCGGAGCGCCCTGCGCCGGCTCGGCTTCGAGCACAAGCACCTTGAAGAAGTTCCGCTTGCCCTTGATGTGGTTCTCGATGAAGTCCTCGATGCGCGGGATCGACGACTTCGACAGCCGGCCGCCGGAGACGAGCAGCGCGAGCGGCGGCACGCTCTTGTTCTCGAAGTAGAGGAAGTTGATCTCCTCGGTCTGACGCGAGCCGAGCACCGCGAGGAGGTTTCCGATCCAGCGCGGCGTCCCGTAGGCCGAGCGGGGGTTGTGCAGCTTGAAGTGGAGGATCTCGGTCGCCGGACCGTCCGACGGGTCGCGGCCGCGCAGCTCCTCGACGCTCGACACGAGCTCGCCGGTCTTGCGCGAGAGGATGCGCGGATCGCCGAACTCCTTGAAGTAGACCACCTGCGTCTCGAGGATCTGGACATAGCGGCGAAAGCGCCGGGGCACCGTCACCGCGTCGAAGGCGAGGTCGCTCACCTTGACCTTCATGTCCACGAGCACCGGCTCCGGGTCGAGGCGGAGCAGCCGCATGGTGAAGCCGGGCACGTAGACGAACTGCACGATCTCGCCGGAAGCGTTGCGCAGGACCTCCCAGTAGCCGTTGCCGAGCGTCTCGATGTCCTGCCGGGTCCGGCGCCGCAGCGTCACGAAGGAGAGGTCGACGCAGCAGAAGTCGAAGAAGGTCTCGAGGCGCGAGCGCTCCATGCGGATGGTCTCGGCGACCTCCTTCTTGCGCGCTGCGATCTCGGCGGCCGTGGGGACGAGAGGCTTCTCCTGGACGATAGGGTCGTCGCGCTCCGCCTCCTTCGCCGCGAGCCGCTCGACGTAGATGGCGTTCGCGATGCGCTGGTTGGCGTCATCCGCGTCGAGGTCGATGACCGGCTCGAAGCGGTGGCCGAACGCGTCGATGTTGGTGACGTAGGCGTCGATGTTCTGGCGCAGCGAGTTGGAGTTCTCCAAAAGCAGGCAGAGCGCCTCGGGGTCGTAAGGCGGCACGATGGCGCCGGCCTCGACGAAGAGCCGCTCGTTCTCATCGACCGAGCTGCGGGCGTTCGAGTCGGGCATCGCGCCCAGGACGTGCGCCTTGAGGATGGGGACGTTGGCGCGATCGAAGGCGCGCGCCGCCCGGCTGGCCAGCTCGCGCGACATCAGTGCGATCCAGACTTCCGCGGCTCGCTCGCTGCCGCCCTCTCCACCACCGCGACCAGGCTGCCGTCGAGCGTGAAGCTGAGGGACAGCAGCCGGCCTCCGTCGGCGAGCGCGCGCATCGCCTCCTTGCGCGCCTCGGCGTGGGTGCGTGAGGTGAGCGGAACGGTCGCGCCCGGGTGCGGCCGATCCTGGGGCGAGGCACCGGGCGGCAGTTCGAAGATGCGCAGGGTCCGCTTCGCGCTCACGGCGTCACACCCCGCTCGGTGCAGGCCGCAGCGAGCCGCTTCTCGGTCTCCGCGCCCGGAATGCCGTCCGCCGCGATCGCGTCGTCCGGGTGCGCCTTGGTCCAGTCGGCCTGGAAGGCACGCACCGCCGCGGCGGTCTCGGGGCCGAGGTGGCCGTCGGCGCCGGAGAGCGGCAGCGCGTAGCCGAGCACAAGGAGCGCCTGCTGGACCTCGCGCAGGCTCGCGATTGGGTCGACGACCGAGGAGAGGTTCCCCTCCCGAGCGGCGAGCGCCTGGCTGTCCGGGGACTCCAACGACGCCGGCAGCGCTCCCGCAGCCGACAGCGCCTTGACCCAGGCCAACTCCGCGATGGGCGTGGTCGAGAAGGCCGCGGCGTTGATCTCGGCAATCGGCCAGAGCGGCCCGCAGTCGAGCTTGTCGGTGCGCCAGTCCGAGTGCTGCGACATCCGCGCCGGCGCGAGCCGCCCTGGCTGCGCCGCCATCACCAGGCGCTTCAGCTTGATGTTCGCGACGGCCTGCCGCGCGTCGTAGGGCTGCATGAAGCGCGTGCCCCGCCAGGGCAGCGTCAGCTCCACCGGCGGGTAGCTCTCGACGTAGGGGTAGCGGCCGCACCAGGTCCGCCACTCGCCGTTCTCCTCGTGCAGGTCGAGGGCGTTGACCATCTCGACCGACCAGGAGTCCCGGTTGCGCTTCGGCTCGTGCCAGGCGCCGTCGCCGAGGTCGATCAGGTAGAAGACCGTGCCGTCGAGCGCGATCACGAAGTGGGTCGAGCCGCCCTGGAGCTTCAGCACGGGCTGGCCGTCGGGGCCGAGGAGTGGCTTGTCGGTCGCGGGGTCGTTCACCGGCCAGCGTCGCGACGAGAACCAGGCGAGCGTCCCTTCGTGCGTGAGCCCCTCGGTGCCGTGGTCGGTCCAGTAGAGTTCGCGACGCGGCTTGAGGATGCCCGGGTAGCGCTTGCACGTCGGGAAGTCGGCCACGTAGTCGGGCATGTGCCGGGCGATCCAGAGATGGGTCCTTCGCCAGAGGCACGCGAGCGCTCGCTGCGCCTCGTCCTGCGTGAGAGTCGCCTCGCCGGTCTTCTGCCAGAGCGCGTTCCAGGCGGCCTCGTCCTCGGCGGCGAGGGACTTGAGCGCTTCCACGTCGATCATCTGCGGCCTCCAGAAACGAAGAGCCCCGGCGCGGGCGGAGAAGATCTCCGGCCGGCCGGGGCTCGAGTGACTCGACGACCCGTAGTCTACTGGCTCCAGATACTAGCGCAGAGGGCGGCGGTTGTCCACGCCGTCAGGAGGCGCTGGCGATCTGCCAGATCGACCCGTCGTGGCGCACGAGCTTCTTCGAACGGGGAGTTGCGGGAGACCAAGGGCCTGCGCTGTCGCCTGAGGTCCAGAACTCGCGTGATGCGACAAGAACCGTCGCGTCGTGCGGTCATCGACTATCCTGCCGTGGTCGATGTCCGATCACCCGCTGGTGTGGCTGGGGTGTGGCTGCGTCGATTGGAGTTGCATCTGGGTCGAGTCCGATCTAAGCTATCCGTGGAGGTTGCCAATGGCCACCAGCGCGGTCCATTCCTACGAAGGTCTGATCCGCCGCATGACGCCCGTCGCGGCTCCCCCCGGACAGCGAGCCGAGGTCGTCGAGCTATCGCGGGCCATGGAGGGGATGGTCCAGCGGCCGAGGCGTCGGCCGCCAAAGTGCAAGCTCGTGGGGCCCGAGGGGCAGAGCATCCCGCTTCCCGAATCGGTGTTCACCGTGCTCGAGCGCGTCGTCGAGGTCATGGCGCGGGGCGATGCGATCACCGTCGTACCTGTCAGCAAGGAGGTCACCACCCAGCAGGCGGCCAACCTGCTCAACGTCTCCCGGCAGTATCTCGTGCGGTTGCTCGAAGAAGGGCGGATACCATTCCGCAGGACCGGCAAGCACCGACGCATCCGCATCGTCGATGTCCTCTCGTTCAAGGAGCAAAGGGACAAGGATCGGCGAGCCGGACTGCGCGAACTCTCCCGGCTGACTCAGGAGTTCGGCGGTTACGACGCGGAGCTGAAGGAGTAGCCTGCGCGTCGGTCTGAATGGTCCCGGCTCCCTTCATCGTCCTCCTGGACGCGAACGTGCTTTTCCCCTTCACGCTGCGGGACACGCTCCTGCGTACCGCGGCGGTAGGGTTCTATCAGCTCCGTTGGTCATCGCAGATCTTGGACGAGATGGTTCGAAGCCTCGTCGACCAGGGGGCGATGACCGCGGAGAAGGCGGCGAAGCTACGCGCCGTCATGGAAAGGGAGTTTCCGGAGGCTGAGGTTGCCGACTACGAAAGTCTCGTCGCCGCGATGACGAACGACGAGAAGGATCGCCATGTCGCCGCCGCAGCCCTGAAGGGCGGAGCCCAAGTGATCGTCACTTCGAACCTGCGAGACTTCGCGGCGCTTCCAGAGGGTATCGAGGCGCAGGCTCCAGACCACTTCCTCGGCAACCTCTTCGACCTCGATGCCGACGCCTTCGTCGCTCTCCTCCGGGAGCAGACCGGTGACCTCCGGAATCCGCCGGTCACCTTCGACGAGTTGCTCGCGAGGCTCGCCCGGAGCGCGCCCGATACAGTTGCGGCCATCCGGGCGCACGTCGGCGCGAAGTAGTCCCGCGCCGTCAGCAGCGTCACAGCTCATCCAGCTTCTTGTTCTGCTCGATCTTCACGTCGCAGACGCGCCCGTTCTGGAAGGTGATCGTCACCTTGCCGAAGAAGGCGCCGCGCGCGCACCGGTCGAGGAAGCGCAGGAGCCGCTCGATCGGGCTGCGGGCGACGACCTCGTCGCTGTGGGCGGTCGGCATCATCCGAACACCCGGATGCCAATTTCCGGCACGTCCCCCGGCGCCGGGCCGCGCTCCTTGCGACAGGCGAGCGCCACCGCCCAGTAGCGGTCGGCGTGGCCACGGGCGTCGCGCTCGGCGTCGAACATCGCCCGGCCAGCGGGCGTGACGTGCTTCTTGATCGAGTGGATCTGCGAGACGAGGTCGCGGTCCCGCGGCAGGACGACCTCGTGGCGCTGGAGGAGGATCTTGAGGTCGGTCGCCCACAGCTCCTTCGACTCGGTCGTGAAGCTCTCGGGGACCACCTGCGGGTAGTCGCGCCGGAGGTCCTCGGCGAGCTGCATGCCGAGCCCGCTCTGGTCGATGGAGAGCCGCGCAACGGGGAGCAGGTCGAGCAGATGGCGCAGCTCCGCGGCCTGCGACGCGAAGGGCACCCGGTCGTAGCTCCGGAGCATCCGGCAGAGCTTGCGTCCGGCCACCTCCTCGAAGACCGCCAGCTCGGAGCGGTCGCGGCGGCGGCCGACGTCGAAGCCCGCCACCAGCCGCCCCTTCACCTCACCGAAAGCATCGAAGTCGTCGGCCATCATGAGGTCGTCGCTGGTGCAGGGCAGGATCAGCTCGTAGGGGTAGTAGGACATGGCCTCGTCGCTGTAGAGCACCTCGAACTCCTGCTGGAACTCGTCCACCACCAGCGAGGCGAGCTGGTCGCGGATGCCCTTGGTCCCGAAGGCGGCGACGCGCGCCTCGGTCGGCATGTCCGGAGCCTCCTTCACGGCGCGCTTCACGTCAGTGCAGAAGAAGGAGCACAGCCACCAGGGCACGCGCTGCCGCCAGTAGGCCGGGTACGGCCGCAGCTCCTGCCGGGCGATCTCCCAGAAGGCGCCGCGCCGGCCGAGCGGTGACGAGCAGACCGTGAGCTGCCCCTGCGCCCGAAGGATGAGCGCGGTCGAGCCCTGGTAGACCTCGCGATCGTTAGCGTAGTGCGCCAGCTCGTCCAGGTAGATGTCCCCCTTCTTGCCGCGCGGCGCCTTCGACGGGTTGGAGATGATGCGCGAGATGCGCTTCGACATCCCGTTCGACTGGAAGGCGATCTCCAGCTTGGAATCGACGACGCGCTTCTTCTGGTAGGCGAGCGGCAGTTCCTCGTGGAGCTGCTGGCAGTAGGCGACCTTCTCCTTGGAGTCCGCGAGGTTGAACGAGACGAAGACCGCGGTGTGGGCGTCGCGCAGGTGGGCGCGTGCGACTGCCTCGGCGGCGAACAGCCAGGAGAAGCCGACCTGCCTCGCTTTCTCCACGCAGCGGTAGCGCGCCGGCGTGGAGAGGAACTCGAGCTGGTAGGGCTCGAGCTTGAGCGGCGCGTCCTGGTAGCTGCCGAGCGTCGTGAGGAAGCCCACCTCGGTGGCCAGCCAATCGGCGAGCTCCTGCTCCGTTCGCTTGACCACGGTCAGCATCGCTCACCCAGGAATCTATCGCCTCCAGAGCTTGACGGCTGCCGCCTGGCGAGCCAACGTGGCAGTTGAACAACTCCGGAGGCGATCGAATGAGCCACTACGCAGAGCGGACGCACAAGCTGCCGCGCACCCTGACCGAAGTCGAGCAGGCGAAGCTCCTCAAGACGACCGGCGAGCACCGGGACGGCTTTCGCGACCACGTCCTGTTCTCGCTCGCGCTCGGGACCGGGCTGCGCGAGAGCGAGCTGCTCGCGCTCGAGGTGGGCGACGTCTCGCCGGACGGCCGGAAGGTCCGCCGCCGGGTCGAGCTCCGCGTCTTCAAGCGCGCCTGCGCCGACCCCGCGGCGCAGGAGGTCTTCCTGCCCGACGCGGTGCTCTACAAGCTGGAGAAGTACCTGGCCTGGAAGGCCGGCCGCGGGGAGAGCCTCGCGCCGGACGCGCCGCTCTTCATGAGCCGCAACCACCGCCGGCTCTCCGCCCGGATGCTGCGCGAGGCCTTCCGGGTCTGGCAGGAGCGCGCCGGGCTCGAGCGGAGCTTCTCGTTTCATAGCCTTCGCCACTCGGCCTGCACGAACCTCTACCGTCGGACGCGGGACATCCGGCTGGTCCAGCGGCTGGCCCGCCACAAGAACGTCCAGACCACCACGCTCTACGCCGTGCCCTCGGACGAGGACGTCTTCCGCGCGGTCCGCGACCTGCCCTGCTGACCGTCCAGGCTGTCCAGGCGTGGCCAATTCCCGGAGGCCAACCGTCCAATTTTGAGGGGCTGGCCGTCCAATTTTCGGAGGGGCCGTCCAGTTCCGGGAAATGGGCGTCCAGGACAATGGTTCGATGGCCGGGTTCACTCGCAAAGCGGCACCTCGTCTATCGGCTCCGGAGTGCGACGCGATGGTGGGCTGAGGGCGCCACGGCGCGCGAAACGGGCGTTTTCGACCGGGGGGCCACCAGGGTCCGCCGGCGCCGCGTGCGTCGCCCACGGGGCCAGCGTGCGCGCGACAGGGGCCTGCGGTAGGGTGGTCCCAAGCCCGCTTCGGCGGGCCCGGTTGCCGGCCGGTCGCGCCCCCCCTCGATCGGCTGGCGGCCTCTTCTTTCAGGCACTTAGGCCGCGGGACGAGGAAATGGGCGGTTCGCCCACCCCGAAATCCGCTCTATATTCGTCCAACGTCGCGGAACCTCGCAGGCGCCCTTTGGCCGAGCCGCCGCTTCTGGCGAGTAGCGGCGGTTCGGGCAACGCCACGAGCATCCAGGCAGCGGCGATCGCCAGCGCGCTCACGACTCGCCCTCGGGTTTCGAGGCGTCCAGATCCTGTGGCGCGACCGCGCCGTCCATTTTCTCGGCTTCGGGAAGCGCGGCCTGCTCGCCGGCCATCGACTCGTCCGCGTCGCCGACCACGCCCGCGAGCTCGGCGTCCATCACCGCCACCTCTTCGCGCAGCTTCCGGTGGCGCTCCTGCATCACCTCGAGCGAGATGAGGACGTTGACCTCCTTGCGGCTATCGGCGCCGCCGAGCAGGAAGTGCTTGAGCCGCACGGCGACGTTGAGATCCTGCACGCTGTCGACGCGGATGCGGCCGTCCTGGAGCGCCGTGCGGAAGCGCTCGATGTAGGCGTCCAGTACTCCGATGGCGTCGGTGATCTCGACGGCCCGTGCCTTGACGCACACCACCTCGGTCTCCTTCTGGACCTGCCCCTGGAACTCGGCGCGGCGGCGCGACCACTCGAAGCGCTCGGCGCGGTAGCCGATGAGCGACTTGCTGACGCCGTACTTCTCGGCCAGCTCGCGCGTGGACGGGAAGGCGCGCTCGAACGAGCCGTCCTCGCGCTGGCGGAGCGTCTCGCCCTGGATGTAGAGCCGTTCGATCTCGTCCCAGGGCATCGCGGGCGCGTCGCGGTGAGCAGGGCGACCCGGAGCGCGCTTGGGCTTCTCTGGGGGCTTCTCGGTGGTGCTCGCGGTCAGCTCCGTCGAATCGGTGGGGGCCTCCGCGGCGACCGCCTCGTTCGCGGGTTCGTCCGGAGGGATCATTGCCGCCCCCGGCGTGTGCGAGCCCCGTCGGCGGGATCGAAGGCCAGGCACTGGCTGATCACGATGGCGAGGTTGGGGTCCGCGGCGCGCGCGACGCGGCAGACGACGTGGTGCGAGCAGGCCGGGCAGAGGTGCTGCTCGAGCCGCCGCTGCTCGGCGAGGCGCAGGTCGGCGTCGGACGGCAGGGCTGCGAGCGGGGCGGGCTGGTTCATGACGACCTCTCGATGGCTCGCGCGAACCGCGAGCGCTGGACGTGCGTGATGGCGGCGGCGAGTGCGTCGGCGGCGTGCTCGGGTCTCGGCAAGTCGGCCATGCCGAGGAGGATCTTCACGAGCTTCTGCACCTGGGCCTTGCTGGCATTGGCGTTCCCGGTGATCGCGCGCTTGATGTCCCGCGCGGAGTACTCGGCAGCGGGGATGCCTCGAGCCCGCAGCGCCTCGCGGAGCATGCCGACGACGTTGGCGACCTGGAGCGACGAGATGATCGACTTGCCGTAGAAGCGGAACTCCTCGATGGCGGCGCTGTCGGGCCGGTGCTCGTCGAGGACCGCCTGGAACGCGCGGGCCAGCTCACCGATGCGAAGCGTGAGGTCGCGGCCAACGCCCACGTTGGTGTGGCGCTGCGTGCGAAGGACGCCGTGGACGATCAGCGTGAAGCGGGGACCGCCGGCGGCGATGACGCCGTAGCCGAGGGCAGCAAGACCGGGATCGACACCGAGGATCGTGGTGGCAGTCGGGGCGGGGATACTCACTCGACCTCCTTCGCCCAGAAGCGCGGGGTGTACGTCTTCTTGGCACCGGCCTCGAGCTCGGCCTTGAGCAGCGCTACGTGACCCTTGTCGGTCTCCTTGGCGAGCGCCTTCAGAAGGCCATCGAGCGCCTTGTGGTCGACGGTGGTGATCGCAGCCAGGATCTCGGGCGCGCTCTTTCCGGTGGAGCGCGCGAGCTTCTCCACCGTGGGCTCGATGGGATAGTCGACCGTCTCGGCGTGGAACATTCGGTAGCGCACGCCAGCGAGGACGAGCTCGTCCTTCTCCTGGAGGTGGGTCTTGAGGATGCGCTCGAGCTCCCCCTTGCGCGCGTAGAGGATCTTCGCGAGGCGCGCGACCTCTTCTCGTTCCTTGGCGACGGCCTCCAGGTCCGAGACGCTCTCGCAGAGGAACTCGCGCTTGCCCTTGATCGCGTCGGCGTAGGCGGGGCAGCTCGTGCGGTGATCGCAGTAGGAGCAATTCGAGTTGAGCCGCGGCGGGAACTCGCTCGCGGCCTCCATCTGGCGGCCGAGCGTCTCGACGTAGGCGAGCGCGACCTGGAGCTCCTCGGGCTCCCGGCTCGTCTCCTGCCGGAGGCCGTGGCGCAGCATCCAGAAGGTGAGCTTGACCTTCTTGGCCCATGGCCAGAGACGCTGCGCGGCCGCCTGGTAGAGGCTGAGCTGCAGCGAGGCGGTGACCTCGTCGCGGCTGAAGAGCTGGCGGTTGGTCTTGTAGTCGATGATCTCGACGGTCTCGTCATCGACCCAGTCGACGCGGTCGATGAAGCCGAGCACCGTGAACGGCCCGACCGGGAGCCGGAACTCCTTCTCGACGGCGAGGACGTCGCGATGCTCGAGTACGCCCTGGTCACGAACGAAGCGCTGGAGGATCTCGAGTCCCTCCTGGAAGACGTCGACCCCGACAAGCCCCTCGGCTGTCCACGCCTCGCGGTAGAGCGCGAGGGCCCGGTCTTCGGCAAGCGGTCCGCTGCGTTCGTCGTCGACGGCCTCGCGGACGAGCCGTTCGACGACGGCGTGGATGAGCTTGCCGAAGCGAAGCGGAAGCCCGGGCTCGGGCTGGTGCTTGTCGAGGTAGTGGAGTTTGTAAGACGCCGGACAGGCCTCGAAGCGACTGAGCCGGGTGAACGAGAGGTACTCGTTACGGCCGCTCACGCCAGGCTCCCTTCGGGCGCCACGGGTCGGTCGAACGCCGTAACGCGCGAGCCAGGGAAGGTGTCAACCACTTGGGCGATGGTCGCCACGTGCTCGGGCGTGATCTCCTTGCGAAGGTGGCCCGTGTACGCGGGCACCAGCCACAGCTCGCCATAGGCCTCGGACCGCAGGCAGACCTCAACGCCGAGAGCCTTGAAGCTCGCGATGTCCTCGGTGGTGAGCCCGCGGAGCGCAGGCCTGGCCTCGGGCGCTTCAGGCTCGGAGGCAGCGGCGACCGGCTGCGGCGGGGACAGCGGGTCGGCGACCTTCGGCTTCGACGACGCGGGCGGTGGCGGAACCGGGTTGCCGAAGAGGTCGCGAGGTTGCGAGCGCGGAGAAGAATCGCCCGTGGACCGCCGCTCATCGTGAGCGACGGCCACGGGCGCCGTGCCTTGCCGGGCCTTGGCAGGCCCAGCCTCGCCGCGCCCAGCCATGCCAAGCGTCGCCTCGCCGGAAGCTACTCCGTGCGTCGCGCGCGCCCCTCGGTGACCGTTCACCGCCGCCCACTCGACGCAGAGGAACTGATCAGGTAGGGCACAAGTGCCGCCCTGGATGAAGTGCTTGCAGTGTCTCTTGCCCGGCAGCGGGTCGTACTGCGGGCACGTGATCTTCCGTGGCGCCGACGAACCGATGGCGTCGTTGAGGTGCGTGTCGGTCATGATCGCGCCCCGCGGAAGAAGTCGAGATCACGCATCGGCGACCTCCCACGCGGTCACCACGAAGCGGCCGAACGGGCCGCGGGTGGCTGGCCGGTAGTCACCGACGCCGATCTTCTTGCCCGCATCGTCCACGAGCGCGCGAACGAAGTCGGCAGCGAACATGGCCTCGTCGACCGCGAGCGTGAAGGTCGCCTTCCAGCGGTCGAGTCGAGCGCGGTGGCGCATCACGCAGCCACCGGTCGCGGGGATGCGGACTCGCCGCGAATCGACCTCAAAGTCCGAGGTGCCGAGGGACACCATGATCTCCTCGACAAGCAGCCCCGCCGGAACGAGCGACGACCGCTGCGTCGTGACCTTGTTCTTGCCGAGCTTGTGGAACTTGCCGGCGTCGACGAGGGCGGCAAAGATGTTCGGCCCCGGCAGGTGCAACTCTCTGGTCTTGGTGTTTCGGTAGGCGGTCTTCTCGGCCTGCTCTCGCGGCGTGCCTCTACCGTTGCCGCGGAACGCGGGCGTGTGCCCGCTCGTCGTGGTGATCTCCGCTTCGTCCGTGAAGCGGTTCATCAACAGGGGCGTGAGCCCTTCGATCGTGACGGTGATCCGCACAGGTCGTCTCCTCCACGAGGCACCCACTCGGGTGCCCTCGTGAAGGAAACGCGGTCTGGCTCGGCGAAATGGGACAGGCGATCGGAGAGTCGTCTCCCGGACCCTGCCGACGGCGGTCGCCTGTCGCCTCCGGCTGATCTCGGCAGATCTGCCGGCAGATCTAGATCTGCCGACAAATGCCAAACAAGAACAGCATGTTGCTGCCCTCGGCAGATCTCGCAGATCTCCGCGCCGGTTCCCTCTACGCGCGTAGGTTCTTTTCTCTGCACTGGCCTCGCTCCTCAAATTTGTGTTCCTCATGCGCGTGAAGGGGAAAGAGATCTGCGAGATCTGCCGAGCGATTCAAGTGCATGAAAGTGCATTGGAAAATTCGGCAGATCTAGATCTGCCGGCAGATCTGCCGAGATCTGCCGTCGGCACCCCGGCGGGTGATCGCCTCCGGCCTGGGGCCAAGGGGTCCACCGAGGCCGAGGGGCGTTGGGGAGAGCGACGGCCAGAGTGCGACCGAGACCAGGTTGCCGTGGGTCCTGGAGCTGTGAATCAGCCTCTTCGCCAGAACCCGGACCTCGGGGGAGGTTCGAGAAGGCGGCAGCCACGGGATCCAAACCCCGCGATGTGCCCGATCGCCCGGACGAGCCTGGGCGGACGCTGGCGTGGCATTCAGGCCAGCCGCTTCTCTCCGAACTGGCGGAGCCGCTCCGGGAGGGAGCGATCCCCTGAGCGGCGAACCGTGGTCCACCACCAGGGTGGGCCGGCTGTCGAGTTGCGACGCCGAAGAGGCGGAGCATGGAGGCCCACGAGGCCGTTTGGTGTTCGACCAGGTGGAAGAAGGCGTTGCTGACGATCCACCATGCACGAGCGTGCCTGGATGCGCAGCCACTCCCCCGTTCTTCAGCCAGCAGAGTGCGTCCACTCGCCCGGGTATTAACTCCAGGGGTCGAGGTCTTCCTTCGCAGGGCTCTCCACGTCGGGCTGGGTCATGTCCAGCACCCGCTGCGCGGGGCCAAGTCGTTCGAGCCCGTAGTTTCCGCCACGGTGCCTGTCGCCCTGCTGGCGGGTGATCCGGAGGTCGTCATAAACCCGGTCTCGGGATCCCATCAGGGCCTTGCCCAGCCGGACCTGCTGCGCCCGCTCGGTTCCCTCACCGCGGACGGCGGTCATGAGGTCGAGCTTGTCGCAAAGAGCGTTCAGCTCGTTCACTCGGTGTGGGGCGTCTTGAAACTCGTCCCACCAGGCCGCCGTGAACTCGCGCCAGGCCTCGCCGTCGGCGTCTGCGTCGGCATACATCTTGTCGAGGTTCTCCATAAACCCCGGCACGCCAATGACGCCGAGGAGGCCGCCCATCACGGCGGCCCAGTGCTCGAACGAGCCGAGGCGCTTCTGGCCCAGGGGCCGCCCCGCCGCGATCCATGCCTGCACGAGGACGAGCGCGGCGTGGACGAGCTCGCTCCGGTGCTCGGTGGCCCAGACCGCGACCGGGTCGTGCTTGAAGTCGGCCCGCTGCCAGGCACGATCCCGCTTCGGGTCCATTCGGATGCGGATGCAGCGGCGGCAGAGCTCCCCCGACAGCCGCGGATTGTTGCCGGTCAGCATCCACATCGCGTAGTTCGGCAGGACGATGATCTCCGTCTTGCCGAGGATGCGGCTTCGCCAGGAGGGGGCCGTGAGCGCCGAGGTCAGTGCCTGGCTATCGATCGTCTTCTTCTCCTTGGCGTTGTCGATGACGATGATGGGCTGGGCCTTGAGAAGCTCCGCAGTGAGCGTCTTGCGGATCTCCTCCTCATCGCCTGGAAGGGTGCTGACGTCGGCAGCGCGCCCGGTGGAGATGATGCTGACCAGGTGGCAGAGCAGCCCCTTGCCTGAGCCGATCGCCGGGGCCTCGACCACGTGGAGTGGGGTGTTCCCAAGGATCACCCGTCGCACGAACGGCAGGAGGGTCGCAGCCATGGCGTGCGCCCGGTCAGCCTGGTCCACAAGAGGGAAGTCCACGAAGAGGTCATCGAGGAAGAGGGACCGGGCATGGGCGAGGTCCGCGGGGGTCGGCGCCGGCGGCACCTCGGGGATATGGAGCCCGGGGTCGGGCTGAAGCCAGAGGCGTTCTTCAGCGTGGAAGCCCGGCTCGACGATCAGGGTTCCCTGTCTGCCGAAGACCGGCGTCGTGATCACCGAGTCGATGCGTGGCAGCCCTCGAGACGGGAAGCTGAGGAGGTGCCGGGCGGCCTCTTTCGGTGGGAAGGTCGGCCGGCGCGCGCCTTCCTCGTCGACATTCACGAAATCGGCGTGGCGCGTGAGCACGCCGATCATGCCGGTGTCGAGGAGCGCGTCGAGCTCGGGCGCGGCGTCCTCCTCGACCTTGAGGTAAACGAGCCGGCCTCCGCGTCGGAAGACGAGCGGCGGATCGTGCTTGAGGTAGAGGTTTGTCCCGCGGCCCTCGACGCGGACCCGATTTGCCAGGACGACGGCGGCACCTGCCTCGTCGGCGAGGTCCCGGAGCTGGCGGCAGTTGACCCTGATCTCGGGCACGGAGCCGGCGCTCGCGGAGCGGGTAGCCGCCTCGACCTTCTTCTTGGCAGTCAGCTCCTTGACCCGGCCGATCAGCGCCCGGCGCCGCACGCCGAACTTGGTTGCGACCGCGTCCAGCGTGGCGTCGGCAACGAGCCGAGTGCAGCCCGTGAGCGTGTCCAGGACCGGGTCGAGAAGCCGGTCGAGCTCCGCGTTCGGGGTGTCCTTGGGGATGCGCTCGAGCAGGTAGCTCGGGAAGGATCTGGCCGCCGCGACTACCTCGCGCAGCGCCTCGGGTCCCCGCGCGGCCACGAGCTCGTTGACGTCGATCTTGTCCTGGCCTTCCGGCCTCGGAATGATCGCTACGCGAACGTCCCGGCCCTCGGCCCAAAGCGCGGCAGCGGTCTCGCGGGCGCCGGCCTCGCCCGCGCCACTGGCTTCGGAGTCGTTGCAGACGATGACGCGCGTCACGTGGCGCGTGAGCTGGAGCAGCTTTGGAACGTCCTGCTTGCGAAAGCGTGTGGTGACCGGGGAGATGCACGGAACGCCGGCCTGCATGGCGCTGATGCAGTCGGTGACGCCCTCGGTGATGAGCAACTCCTCGGCGCCGCGGATCGCGTCCTCGTTGTAGAAGCAGTCATTGACCACGGAAGGCGAGACGTAGTCGTGCCGCTCCGAGTGCGTGAGGAGCTTCTTGTACTTCGACCTCTCCCACTCCTCATCGCCGGTGTATTCGGTTGCGCGCGCGATGAAGTAGGCGACCTGGCCGCCCCTCCAGTAGGGGAAGACGAGCCGCTCGCGGAAGAAGTCCTCGACGTGGCCGCCGGCGAGCACGACGAAGAGACCCGTCTTGAGTGCCAGCACGCGACTTGCGCCCACGACCTCCCGGAGGTGTTCGAAGAGGTGGCCATCGGCCCAGCCGAGCTTCAGCGTGTCGATGGTCTCCTCGCTGAAGCCGTAGTGCCCCCGGAAGCTCTCCTCGCGGATCTTGGTCGGGAGGACCTGGTGGTAGTGGCCGGCCGCGGTGGTGAGGAGCCGCTGCACCTCGCGCCGCTCCACGAGGAGAGCGAGCTCACGCTGGAAGGTCTCGTCGTCCTGGTTCGGGCGCCGGAGACCGGCCCGCTCGGCAAGGTGAAAGACCGCCTCCTTGAAGCCGACCTTGTCGCGTTCCTGCAGGTAGGCGAAGACGTCGCCCCCGCGGGTTCCGCCGTTCGAGAAGTCGTGCCAGGTCTGGGTGGCGGGCCAGACGACGAACGAGGGGTCCGTTTCGGGGTGGAAGGGCGACAACGCCTTGAGCGTACTTCCCGACGGCTTGAGACTCACGTCGGTGCCGATGATCTCGACCAGGTCGGAGCGCGCGCGGACTTCTTCGATGAAGGTCCTGAAGTCTCCGCTCATGGTTCGAGCGCCTCCGGTCTCACGCCAAGCACCTCGGCGTAGAGCCGGCGCCGTTCGACGTGATGCCGGCGGAGCACGGGCACCTTGCGGTCCACGAAGTCGAAGAGCACGGCCTCGGTCTTCCCCGGGTGCGTCCGCATGAGGCGGCCGAGCCGCTGAAGGGTGCGGCCACGCGCCCGGCTCGGGTAGATGAGGAAGACGCGCGAGAGCACCGGCAGGTCGAGCCCTTCGTCGGCGAGGGTCGTGGCGACCAGCACTGCCAGGCGCCTGACGCGGGCTTGCGCAAGCAGCTCCACCCGGCGCTCCTTCTTCACCAGGCCGGTGAGAAGCTCTGCCTGCACGCCGCGCGTGCGTAGGAGACCGGCCATGGTCTCGCAATGGTCGATGCGGCCGGAGAGCACGAGGCAGAGGTGGCCCGCGTGCGCCTCCGAAGCGACCTGCTCCGCGATGAGCCCGTTGCGCTCGCCGTCGCGAACGAGCGCGTCGAGCATTCGCGCGTAGTCGTCGGCTCCCGCGTAGGCGAAGGTGAACCCCGTCTCGATCACCCGCACCTCGGGCAGGGTCAAGACGCCCGCGGCGACCAGCTCCTCGTGCGTGACCGTGACGACCGCCGGCCCGAGGAACAGATCGAGCAGAGGGGTGAGGCCATCCTCCCGCTCTGGCGTTGCCGTGAGCCCGAACCGGTAGCGCGCCGGGCAACGATCGACGACGGCGCGGAACGTGGTGCTCGGGCAGTGGTGGGCCTCGTCGACGATGAGAAGTCCGAAGCGCTCGAGCAAGGCGTCGAGTCGAGGTGCCTCCCAGCGCACCAGCGCCTGCACGAGCGCGACCGTGACCGGCTTGATGGTCTCCTCGCCGTCACCGATGAGGCCTGCCTCGATGGTGAGCATTTCGCACAGCTGCCGGCGCCACTGCTCGGCCAGGTCGAGCGTGTGGACGAGGATGAGGGTCGGCGTTCGCAGGCGCGCGAGCGCCGCGAGGCCGAGGCGCGTCTTGCCTCCACCGCAGGGGAGCACCAGGGTCCCCTGGGTGACGTTCACCATCGGCTGGAGGGCGCGCTCCTGGTAGGGCCGAAGCGGTGGCGCCGGGACCTCGTCGAGGCGCTCGGCCGGGACCACGCGCCGGTCGTCGCATTGGACGACGACGCCCTCGAGCGCAGCCAGGCGCCGGAGCGTGTGGATCGCCCCGCGTGGCAGCCGCAGCTCGTCGTCTCCATCCTCGACGAAGCAGAGCCTCTCGGGCACGCCGCGCGTCGAGAGCCCGAGCCTCAGCCGGTCGAGGTAGGCAGGGTTGGGGAAGGACAACGCCCGCCGTAGGCGCTCCTCGAGCTTCGGCGACACCTCGGCCCGCGTGAGGTGGAGGCCAGCATCAACCCGGGCGCGCATCGGAGGCCTCCGCGAGGAACCGGGCGATGTTGTCGAGCTTCCGCGTGGTGAGCATCGGCGGCAGACTCTTGAGGAACCTCCGGCCGTAAGCCTTCTCGGCGATGCGTTTGTCGAGGATGACCGCCACGCCGACGTCCTTCTGCGAGCGGATGAGCCGGCCGACGCCCTGGCGAAGCATGATGATGGCGCGCGGGAGGAGGTAGCTGTCGAAGGCCCGCCGGTCGCGGGCGCAGATGGCGTCGACCACCGGATCGTCCATGTTGGGGAACGGCAGCTTGTCGATGACGAGTCCGGTGAGCGCCTCCCCGGGGACATCGATGCCGGTCCAGAAGCTCTCGGTGCCGAGCAGCACGGAGCTGATGTCCTCCTTGAAGAGGCGCGTAAGCTCGGTGCGAGGCAGCTCCCCTTGCTTTAGGACCCGATGCCCGTTGCCGGAGATGCGTTCGTAGACCGCGTTGAGGTTTCGATACGACGTGAAGAGCCCGAGCGTCCGGCCGTTGCAGGCGTCGATGACCGTCCTCACCGCGTCCGCCACGGCTTCCACGAACCCGGGCTCGCGCGGCTCGGGCAACCCTTCAGGCACGATGAGGAGTGCCTGCTTCTCGAAGTCGAAGGGCGACTTGGCCACGAGCTCGATGGCCGTTCCGGGGGCGCCTACCTCGTTCCGGATGAAGTCGAACGTCCCCGCGGTGGTCATGGTCGCGGAGACCAGCGTCACCGACTCGGTGCGATCGAACAGCTCCGCGCGGAGCAGCCCCGCGACGTCGATGGGCTTCGCACCGAGCCTCGCCCAGCCCTTCGAATCGAGGTCGATGAAGTAGACCTTGTTCGGGTCGGAGAGGCCCACGGCCTCGTTCAGGCGCGATGCGAGGGTGTCCGCCTGGCGGCGGGCGAGGCGCGCCTTTGCCCGGCCCTCTCGCTCCTCGGTCTCGTCGTCGGCGACAGGACCGGCGAGCTTCGCGACCCCCCCGAGCGCCGTCACGAGCTTGGTCGGCGTCGCGAAGTTGGGGGTCTTGAGGCGGCACTTGTAGAGCGGCGAGCGAGCGAGCCGGGCGACTACGTCGAAGAAGTCCGTGGCCGCGCGGCGCAGATCGCCGGCGAGCTTCTTCCTGCCGCGGGCCTCGGTGTAGCGGGCGAGCCGCGTGACCGAGAACTCCGAGAGCGTGAAGCCGAAGAAGTCGCGGGCGATGTCGGCCGCCTCGTGCGCCTCGTCGAGCACGAGGAAGTCGAACTCGGGCAGCACCAGATCCTGGCCGGTCTCGCGGCGCACGGCGAGGTGCGCGAAGAGCAGATGGTAGTTCGTGACGACGATGGTCGCGTCAGCTGCGGTCGCCTTCGCCCGCTCCGAGAAGCAGCGGTCGCGGAAGGAGCACCCGTCGCTCTTGCAGTCGTCCGAGCCCACGGAGAAGCGCGACCAGGCCGCGGGCCCGGGCACGAACGGCACCTCTGAGACGTCGCCCGTCGTTGTCTTCGCCGCCCAGGCGACGAGCTCCTGCACCTGCCGGTCGAGCTCGTCGTGGACGAGGCCGGCGAGCTCGCCGCGCGCCTCGCTCTCGGCCAGGCGGTCGAGGCAGAGGTAGTTGTTGCGCCCCTTGAGCAGCGCGAACGAGAACTTCCACGGCAGCACCTCGGCGAGCAGCGGCAGGTCCTTGGTGACGAGCTGCTCCTGCAACGCGATGTTGGCGGTGGCGATCACCACGCGTTTCTTCCGATGGTGGGCGTGCCAGACGGACGGCACGCCGTAGGCGACGCCCTTGCCGGTGCCGCATGGTCCCTCGCCGAGGGCGTGGCGCCCACCCCGCATGGCCGCATCGACCATGCGGGCGAGCGCCACCTGGCCCTCGCGCTGCTCGTAGCCGGGGAAACGCGCGGCGAAGAGGCCGCTCTTGCCAAAGACGTCGTCGAGGTAGTCGGTCATGGAATGTGGCCCTCGCCCCGAAAGCTCTCCGGCGAGCGGACGCACGGGCCTGCGGCGCTTGCCGCCCAGCACGTGCCGTCCGCCGCCGGAGAAGGTTCTCGCGCGCTCAGCTCCACCGCGGGTGGCTCAGGCGAACGGGTCCGCGTCCGGGGTAGCAGTGGCGGTCTGCGCCGCGAACTCCGAGGCGAGCACCTCGACGAAGGCGCGCGCCTTTTCGAGCTGCGCGACCGGCAGGTCCTTGATGCGCGCAACGTTGAACTTCTTGCAGAAGCGCTCCACCGCCTCGCGCGGCATCATCTTGAGCTGCGCCGCGATCGACTGCGCCGTGCTCGGGTCGACGACGCCCGCCTCCTTGCGGTCGTAGCTCCCAAGCGCGCCACCTCCGCCGCCGCCTTCTCCGCCGCTGCTCCCGTACAGCTTCTCCAGGTCGTGGAGCGGCAGCGCCTGGAACTCCTTCTGCTGCTCGGGCGTGAGCTGGTGCTCCGGCAGAATCGAGTAGGTGGTCTTCGGATCTTTGGCGGCGCCGTGGCGCTGGACCTCGAAGGCCCACTTGTCGAGCCCGTACTTCTCGCGCACGCGCACGAGGTCCTTGAAGAACGTCACGCCCTGCTCGAGGATCTTGACCTCCTTCGTCTCGTAGACCGCGACGTTGAGCGCGACGCGGAGCGAGGCCTTCAGTCCCTGCGCCTTCAGCTTGTCGTCGAACGGCATGTACTTGCCGTCGACGAAAGAGACCTCGCGGGGGTAGGGATCGCCGAGGAAGACGACGACCGCCGTGTCGCCATCGTTGCCGAGCTTGAGCCAGGTGCTCGAGTCCTGATCGTGCTTCTTCGCCAGCTCCGCCGTCTGCTGCCACTGGTTCGTTGCCATGGGTCATGCCTCCTTCTGGTTGGGGTCCCGCCGGTACACGGCGAAGAGCGGGGTGCCGTCGGAGGCCTCGCCAGCCTCTTCAAGGTGAAAATCCAGCCCGGGCTCGAGCACCTGCTCGATTTCCCAGCGTCGAAAGAGGCCGGGTAGCCGGGCGTAGTCGTCCTCTGCCGCGACCGACGGCCTCGGCTCCTTCATGGCTCGTCCTCCTCGGGGAGCTGGAGCAGGGCGGTGATCGCCGGATGGGCAGTGGGGCGAGGGGGGCGCGCGGTCGCCTTGTGGGCATCTGCACGGCGCCAGGCGCGCTCGAGCCCAGCCGCGAGCTCGCGGACGACCCCATCGTCCAGGCCGTGCACGGCGCAGACCCCGCCGAGCACCAGCACGATCTCGCGGAACAACGACGCCAGGCGGGCCGCGGTGCTCTGGTCGCGGGGAACTTCGAATGCCTGCGGAGCAGCTGGCTTCATGAAAAGGAAACGCGCTCTGGCGGAGCCAAATGGGACATGGCTCAGGACCGTTCTCCGAGGTGATCGCGTATCCTCTTGATCGCCCTCTGGAATCTCTTGCGAGCGGCGGCGGGGCGGATGCCCAGGTGGTCGGCAAGCTCCCCCTGGTCGTGCCCGCAGAGAACGGCGCCGATGACGAGCGTCGCGTCACGGCCGACGATGCTCCGGAGCCAGTCGCGCACGGCCCGCAGGTCCTGCGCGTCGGCGAACAGCTCCCGCTCGTCGAGGCGCGACGTCTCGTCTCCGAGGTCGTCCTCGTGATCGGTGATGTCGGAGAGCCGCGCCTCGTGGGTCCGGCGCCGCGTCAGGCACTCGTGGACGTCGCGCTCGACATTGAGAACCAGCGTCGCGGCCACCCGCTGAACGCCCGAGAGGTCGATTCGCGCGACCGTCGTCGTGAAGACGAAGCTGATCTCCGCGACCAGATCCTCCCGCAGCTCGACGAAGCCTCGGAGCCGCTGGCGGAAGATCGCATCGAGGCCGGGCCAGAGCCCCAGCCACAATAGCCCGGTGGCAAGCTCGGCCCAATCGGAGCGGGACTGCACCGCCTCGATCAGGACCTCGTAGATCTGGTCCTTGACGTCGAGGTCGCCACTCCTCGTCGTGAGGTGAGCGATCAGGGCTCCTGTGCCCTCGAAGCTCGCCAGCTCAGGGAGGCTCTTACCCATCGCCTTGAACTGCTGCTCTGCCTTCAGGGACGTCACCGACCGCACGAAGGACGCGTGAAGCGCCTCCCAGCACGCACGCATGCGCGCCCGCCTTTCGGCCGGGCGTCACACGCCTCGTGGTGGCCACTCTCAGGGCGTCATGCGCCTCTGGGTTTGTGGTTCAGACCGCGCGCATCACCGCGTCGCGACCGCCTGGTTCACGGGCGCGACCGTCGTCGCCTTCGCTTCGTTCAGCTCGTTCAGGGTTCGGCAGCCGCGGCACACGCTCGTCGCCGGGAAGCCGACGAGGTACTCGTGGCCGCGCGAGAACCGCAGGTGCAGTCGCCCGTCACGGAGAAGCCCGAGGAGCTTCTCGCACCGACTGCAGCGCCATTCCTTTTCCATGATGACCTCCTGCGAGTCGTCAGCGACTCACGAAGGCCACTCTGGAGGTCTGCTCTGTATGCAGAGCGGACGCGGCCTGTATGCGGGCTGTACGACGCGGGGGTTCGACGAGAAGGGCTACGGGTTCGGCGCGAACACGAACGCGAAGCTCACGGATGCGTCGGGATCGAAGCGGTAGACGGCGTGGTTGTCGATCTTGTCCGTTTTGAACAGCACCCACGACTTGCCGCGCTTGATGTCGAAGATCTGTCGGGCGCGTTGGAAAATCTGCTTCGCGGCCACACCATCCTCGTCCCCCGTGCCCGGGTCGAAGTTGGACCGCTTGTCGACGGCGGCGCGGATCATCTTGAAGTGCGACGCGGACACGTTCGCGGTGTGCGCTCGCTTCGAACCCTTGCCCTTGGCCACGGCCTTCGTGATCTCGTCGGCGAAGATGTCGTAGGACGCCGCCGCCGCGAGGAGGTTCTGGTAGCTGCTGGCGTCGAGGTCGCGCCAGGTGGGTGCGCCGTCACCGCCACGGATGAACACGCGGGCGACCACGGAGGACACCTGGCCCGAGGCGACGCCCGCTCGACCCACTGCGGCGAAGAGCGTAAGCGGATCGCCCAGGGCGCGGAGTCCCGTGGCGTCGAGGCCAACGGCGTCGAGGAGCGGTACGAGGAGGACGCCCGCTGCCGACGCTTGCCGGCGCAGCTCCTCGGTCACGAATCGCTCCGTCGGGAAAATGACCGCGAGGGTCTGGCCGATAGCGTGGGTGCGAAGGGCGTCGATGGCCTCGGTGTAGTCGCGCTCGCTGCAGCGGACGACGAGGTAGATCGCGTGCTTGATGCCGGCTTCGGGGATGAACGTGCCGACGCGGTACGCGTTGCGGAGGCCGGGCAGCGCCTCGACGTTGGTGCGGATCTGCAGCGCCTTCCCGACCGTCTCGCAGAAGTCTTCGGGAGCGACGGCGAGCACCTCCACGTCGGTCGAGGAAAGCGCCAGGTCGGCGCACTCGGCCGGCTCGTTTCCGCAGACCGCGACGATGCTCCCATCGTCACGCTCGATCACCACGCGAGGGCAACCGTCGCCGCCCGAGCGCGGACACGGGTAGCGATCGGCAACATGCTGGTGTCTCAGGATGCCCATAACCTCCAGCGCGTTGACGAGATCCGCACCGAGCAGCTCGCGCACGTGCCCGCGCGGTCCTCCCAGCGGGAAGTTTGTCTCGACGAGCTGCCAGAAGGCCGCGAGCTCGTTGCTCATGGCTTCGGCAGCTTCGAGAACCCGTTCGCGTGCATGAACGCCTCGGCCGGCGCTCCATCGCGGGCGCGATCGTAGATGGCGACGTTCGGCGGGCGTAGCTCGAGCTTCCGGGGCCGGCCACCGCTGCCGTACTCGATGAGGAAGGACGCCCGGACGATATTGCCCTGCGCGAGGTTCGGCGTGCCATGCCGCTCCGCGACCGCGAGCAGGTTGTGCGCGCGCGACGTCTGGACGAAGCCGTGCTCGTCGTTGACCTGGATCCACACCTCCGTCAAGCGGACGCTCTTCACACCGGCCACCAGGGCGAGCGTGGGCTTCGCCTTGCGCAGCGGCGCCAGCGTGTAGATGTCGCCGGCAGGGAAGTAGTCGGCGTCGTCGAACAGGATCTTCCCGATCGACTTGCGGTAGAGGTCCTTTTCGGCGGCGATCTGGGCGTTCAGCTTCAGCACGCGGGTCCGCGTGTCGTAGATGACCGAGTCGTGCTTCTGTGGCCGGTAGGCGACGCGCGAGCGCTTGAGCTTCTTGTCGATGCTGCCGTCGGTGCGGTACGGGCGTCCGTGCGTGATCTCGAACTTGATGTCGTCCTTCTCCTCGTAGACGTAGATCTCGCACGCGCGGCTGCGGTTCTTGGACTCGAACCAGGGGGCCAGCTCCTCTTCGAGCGAGGTGCGCTTCGCCTTTGTGGCATTGAGCGTGAGCTGCTTGTTCCCCTTCGCTTGGTACTCCTCGTAGTTCTTGATCTTGCGGTAGAGCGTCCTGTCGTGGGCTACGCGGACGATCTTGGCGTGCTGGAGTTGGACGGCGATCGCGAACTCGCCGGGCGACATCTCCTGCCCGACGATGCCGTTGAGCTGCACACCCTGTCGCTCGGCCTCGGCCAGGATCCGATCGTGGCCGGCGTCGTCAGCGAGGTCGTCGAGCACGTACAGCGACTCAAGGAGCCCGGCCGGCATCTCTTCGTCCGGGTTCGTGAACACCTCAAGCAGCTGACGGTCGTGCCCGTCGCCGTTTTTGAGCTTGGTGACGTCGAGCCCTTGGCGCTGGAAGTAGGCCTTGTGGGGCTCGAGCAGCGGCGCGAGGAAGCGCGGCTTGTCGACACCTTGGATGAAGGCCAGATCGCTGAAGTTCTTGAATCGAAGCTGCGCCATGTCTCGTCCTCCCTTGTTCCGTGTCAGTTGTCCGACTTCGTGGCGAGGAGGACCCAGGTGCGACTCCACTGCCACCAACGATTGTGCCTCGGCGACCGGCGCTCAGCGGGCCCACCACGGCTGCTGGAACCGTGAACTAAACGGTTGACACCGTGAGCAAGACGAAGACGTGGATGGCTCTGACTCGGCACCGTGCCCTCGTCTCTACAGCAGCTTGCGCTGTGGGTTGGAGGCGTCGACGACGAGCTTCAGGTCGAGCAGGCGGTAGCGCATCGCCTCGTTCGACACGTTCTCGAAGTCGCCTTTGTCGATGATGTGGTCCGCGAGGCCTCGGAGCCACGGGTCGGGCTCGCCGGACTTGCGGCGCGCCTCGATGCCCTCCGTCGTGGGCAGCTCGTCGCCGAACGCGGCCTTCACCGTCGCGCGCACGTCGCTCGCCGGCATGAGCAAGCACGCCGCGAACGTGTCCGCCTGCCACTCGGCGGGATCACGCCGCTTGCCGGTCCGGCAAACGATGGCGGGCGTCGCCTTCTCGTTGGGCTCGCGGGAGAAGAGCGGCACCGTCACCTTCTCCATCTCGATGATCGGTCGGTGGAGCTGCCAGTGCCCCGTCTCGTGCCCGAGCGTGAACGTGAAGCGCCCCAGGTTGCCCTCAAGCGAGCTGTCGATCATCACATGGCCCTCGTCGAGCCAGGTGGCGCCGAGCACGTCGTTGCCGAGGCGACCACGCAGATTGCCAACGCTGAGCGAGAGCTTGAGGAGTCCCTCGACGATGTCATCGATCGGGATCGGTGGTCGCGGTGGCGCGCCCTTCCACTTCGCATAGCGGCGAAGCAGCTCCGTGGCCGCGCTCTCGATCGCGCTTGCATCGAGATAGGGGACCTTCAGCGGCACGCTCACGAGCGCCCCTTCTTCGTGGAGTCCTCCAACATCTTCAGGAGCTGGTCGCCCGAGACCTTCTGATCGCGTGCCGTGCGCAGGAACGCAGGCATGCCGGGGTCCTTCTTGATCATGGCCGCCACGTCCGTGGGAACACGCTCGGCCAGATGCATCAGGGCGTCGAAGTCATCGTCGAGCAGCTTTGCGAGCTTCCGGAGCACCTCTTCGCTCGGCGCCGCCTTCTCCGCGTTGGTCTCCACGCGCGAAAGGAACGTCGCGGAAATCCCGATCTTGCCCGCGGTCTCCCGCAGGCCCAGGCCGCGTTCCTTGCGGACCCGCTTGATTCGGTCTCCGAGCGTTTCAGGCATCTCTGCTCCTTCTGGCGTGCAGCGGGGCGTCCAGAAACCTTCTGGAGACGCACCGTGGACTAAACACTAAACAGACGCGCTTCACGATGTCAATGACGAACACGTGAGTGCCGAGGTCTGTCCCATTTCGCCCTCCGAGCCCGCGTTTCCTCTCTGGAGCCCACCGGAGAGCGAACGTGGCGACGAAAAAGAAGGACGGAGAGCCGATCCACGAGGGTGACGACGGGCGCACGGAGGCCGCCGCCGCCCGGGCCGAGGTGGTGGACATCCTCGCCGGCGCCATCTTCACGCTACTCCTGGAGGGCCGCATGCCTCCGCCGAGGCGCGCCAAGCCAGAGCAACATCGAGAGTGCTCATGATGCCCTGCCCGCAGACCGGCGCGCTCGAACTTGCCTTGCCTTGTTCACCAAAGACCACCCTCATGCCCCTCGACGACGGCACCAACCAGCCGCCGCAAGGAGAGAGCGACATGAGCATGAAGGCCCTGGCCCAGCGCACCGACCGAGAGGCGGCGGCGAGCGTAGCCCGTGAGCTTGCCGCGCTCGGTACGATGAGCGTGGGCGAGCTTGCCGAGAAGTACCGAGAGGTGTTCGGCGAGCCGACGCGGACGCGGAACAAGGAGTACCTGCGCAAGCGCATCGCCTGGCGCGTCCAGGAGCGCGCCGAGGGCAGGCTGTCCCCGCGCGCGCTCGAACGCATCGAGCAGCTCGCGCCCGAGGCACCCGTGCGCTGGCGGCAGCCAGTCTCGCGGAAGGACGGCGCGACGGTCGAGCCGGTGACGCCCGCGCGCGATCCGCGCCTCCCCGGCGCCGGGACGGTCCTCACGCGCGTCCACGGTGGCGTCGAGCACAAGGTCACCGTCCTCGCCGCCGGCTTCGACTACAACGGCGCGCCCTACCGCTCGCTCTCGAAGATCGCGCGCCTCATCACCGGCACGCCCTGGAACGGGTTCCTCTTCTTCTTCGGCCGCGCCGCCGGCACCCGGAACGACACCGCGGAGCGCGCCGGATGAAGCCGCTGAAGAACGGCGTCCAGAAGGGCGCGCCCGAGACGAAGCGCTGCGCGGTCTACACGCGCAAGTCGACCTCGCAGGGGCTCGAGCAGGAATTCAACTCGCTCGACGCCCAGCGCGAGGCCTGCGTCGGCTACATCCAGCGGCAGCCAGGCTGGACGCTGGTGGGCGAGCGCTACGACGATGGCGGCTTCACGGGCGCGAACATCGAGCGGCCCGCGTTCCAGCGCCTGCTCGCCGAGGTCGAAGCGGGGAAGATCGACGTGGTGGTCGTCTACAAGGTCGACCGGCTGACCCGCTCGCTGCTCGACTTCGCGAAGGTGATGGAGCGGTTCAGCAAGTCCGGCGCGTCATTCGTCTCGGTCACGCAGAACTTCTCGACCGCCGACGCAATGGGACGGCTCACGCTCAACATGCTGATGAGCTTCGCCGAGTTCGAACGCGAGATGATTGGCGAGCGGACGCGCGACAAGATGGCTGCCGCCCGGCGGAAGGGGAAGTGGACCGGCGGCCCGGTGCCTCTCGGCTACACGGTCGTGGAGAAGCGCCTGGTCGTTGACGAGTTGGAGGCCGTGCTCGTCCGGGAGATCTTCGCTCTCTACCTCGAGCACCGCTCGGCCCTGGGGGTCGCGCGTCTCCTGAAGGAGCGACAGCGCTCGACGAAGCGACATCGCGCTGTGAACGGCAACCTCCGAGAGGGGCGGTCGTGGACGAAGGGCGACGTCCTCCGCGTCCTCAAGAATCCCATCTACGCTGGCTTCATGGCCAGCGGCGGCGAGTTACACAAGGCCGAGCACACGCCGCTGATCGAGAACGAGACGTTCACGCGCGCCCAGGCGCAGCTCGAGGACGCGACGAACAAGACGACGACGCATGGACGCAACCCCGAGTACATCCTGCGCAGCGTGCTCCGGTGCGCGTGCTGCGGATCCGGCTTCACGCCGGCGTCGACGCGCAGGGGTCGGACCGAGCACCGTTACTACCGATGCGTGAAGCGGGACAAGGAGGGCAAGGAAGCGTGCCCATCGTCTCCCCTGCCCGCGGGTGCGATCGAAACCTACGTCGTCGAGCGACTGCGCGAGGCGACCGCCGACGGCTCGCTCGCGGCCGAGATCACCACCTCGGTGAAGGCTCGCGTCGCCGGGCGCAGGAGCGCGATTCTGACCGAGCGGCAGGAGCTCCCGCCGGAGATCGCGTCGCTGTCGTCCGAGGCCAGGCGCCTCGTCGACACGATGGTCGGGATGGCGGGCACCGCGCGCTGGATGGTCGACGAGCGCCTGCAGGAAGTGGGGGGCCAGCTCGGACGGTGCGAGGCCCAACTCGTCGGCGCCGAGCGCGAGCTCGCGCACCTCGACGCACTCGATGTCGAGGTCGGCTGGGTCGCGGGCTGCCTCGCCGACTTCGACGCGGTTTGGGACGTGCTCACGCCGGAGAACCGTGGCCGGCTCCTGCGGGCCGTCGTCCAGCGCGTCGAGGTGAATGAGCCCGCGAACCAGGTGAGCGTGTTTCTGGCCGACCTCGGCGCGGAAGTGCCCGCCGAAGCCGCGTCGCAGCCCGCGCAGCAGGAGGTGTCGCCGTGACGAACCCGACGAGCATCAGCACCCCGACCGGTCCGCGGGTGGTCACCGGCCAGCTTCACCGCGTGCAGCGCGGGCACGGGAAGCGCTTCGTCTCGGAACGACCGCCTGGCCCCGTGCACCGGCCGGCGCGCGTCGCCGTCATGCTCGCGCTCGCCTACAAGATCCAGGACGCCATCGACCGGGGCACCCTGCGCGACCGCGCCGAGGTCGCCAGGAGGCTCAGCTTCACGCGGGCGCGCATCACGCACCTGCTCGACCTGCTGCTCCTCGCGCCGGACCTCCAAGAGCGGGTGCTCGAATTCGAGGCCGTCGACGGTATGGAGCCCATCAGCGAGCGTGTGCTCCGAGGGGTGGCGCACGTTCGGACCTGGGCGCAGCAGAGGGCTACGTTCGCGGATCACATCACCGCGGTTGGATCCAGCTCAAGGTGAGCTCATAAAATCCAAGCACACGGGCGCGACCCGGAGAAGGGAAGCCATCGCCTAGTGGCGCGTGGCGCAGATCGCGATGGCCGAGTATCATGTGCTGAATGTGGTACGTGTTGATCGCCGGGCCTCTCGGGAACTATTGGTGTGGTCCGTTCGCCCAGGCAAGGCTCCGCGAGACGGCCGGCGCAGGTCGTCTCGGTGGTGATGTGCTGCTCCTAGCCCCAGACGGCAGGCAAGTCGCGGTGGCCGACGCCTTCGTCGCGCGCGAGTCGGGCTGGGCGACGCTCGGGAAGTTCGCACTGGCTGGCATCGGCATCTATGTGGGCGCGAAGCTCGTAGGCGAGGTAGCTCAGTACCTGGCGGATGCCCCCGAGCAACGCAGCATCCGGCGATCGGCCCGCGAGCACGCGGCAGGCGGCGCCGAGGTGTGCGCTGATCACATCGGATGGGAATGCGCTCCGCCGCAGCTTGGCCGCCGCCGCCCAGACGTGTACGCGGACTACGGCACGCACGTCATCGTCGAGGAGCACGAGACCGAGGCGTCCGTGGGCCGTACCCATTCGGTCGGCCAAGATCGAGACCTGCGCCGATGGGCGAGCCGCCGCTCGTACGTGCGCTACCGCCAGGTCGTCGTGTAGTGCGCGAGTCGGTCAGCGGCGCGCGCGACACCGAGCCGACGGTTACGGGCAACAGGTGCACGATCGCCCTCCACGATTGAGGCCACCATGTACATCGAGCTCGTGCGCCGTGTCGTGGAGGAGGCCGTAAAGACATACGCGGACGGCAAGGGTCAAACTGTCCCAGCCGTCCTCGCGGAGATTCGGGAACACATCGACAAGACCGCGCGTGAGCACCGGCGAGATGAGCCCGACATCGACTACGACGACCCTCTCTGCCGGCTCGGCTACCTCTACCGTCATGCACCGGCCAACGCGACCCTCTTCGAGCAGGTGCTCCAGGGGTCCGACGAACTCCGCGACAAGCTCCGCAACGCCGACAAGAGCGTGCTCCACGTCTGCTCCGTGGGCGGAGGTCCAGGGACCGAGCTCCTCGGCCTGGCGAAGCATCTTCTTCAACGTTCAGTGTTCGGTCGCCTGCTGCGGCGCCCCTGGCACCTGCCTCGCAAGATCATTTTCACCGTGCTGGACAACGTTCCATACTGGGCAGAGACGTGGCAGCAGCTCGCCGAGGCGGTCGAGGCCGAACTGCGCGCGTCCCTCGCGGGCGAGAAGGTGGAGGCGCCGACGATTGCGCCAACGTTTCTACCGATGAACGTCCTCCACCCTGCGTCGTACCAGCAGTACGCCTTCCAGTTCAGCAAGGCGGACGTTGTCGTCTTCAACTACCTGTTCTCGGAGAACAAGACGCGCCTCGAAGAGGCTCTGGACTCCGTGAAGCACCTGGCGAGCGCGTGTCCTCGGGGGTGCGTGTTCGTAGTGATTGATCGCCTGGAGCACAGCCCCGCTTTCAGCGACCATGTGCGGGAACTCTTCGAGACGACATTCGGGATGAGGCTCACCGTTCACACCTTCAAGGGGACGCTCGACGGCGACGAGCAGACGTCGGACTTGGGACAGATGCTGACCGAGGTCTTGGGGAATCCTCGGGTCAAGTTCTTCACGGACGGGTACCGGGACCCGACGGTCTTCTGGTTCACCGTCGTGCGAGGATGAGGCGAGGCGAAGGCGGATGATCATCTCGGCGAGCTACAAGACCGATATCCCCGCCTTCTACGGCGAGTGGTTCGGCAACCGGTTGAGGGCCGGCTTCTGCAAGATGGCCAATCCCTACAACCGGAACCAGCGGTCTACGATCTCGCTCCGCCGAGAGGACGTGGACGGCTTCGTTTTCTGGACTAAGAACGTCGCCCCGTTCATGGGCGTGCTCGACGAGGTCCACAAGCGCGGCTTCCCATTCATCGTGCAGCACACGATCAACGGGTACCCGCGCGCCCTTGAGTCCCGAGTCGTCGATGCGGGACGATCCATCGATCATCTTCGCACTGTCGCCCAGAAGTTCGGCGGCCGAGCTGCGATCTGGCGGTACGACACGATCGTCTTTTCGACCATCACCGACGCCGCCTTCCACCGGCGGAACTTCGCCGAGCTCGCATCTCGCCTCGCCGGTGCAACCGACGAGGTGATCGTCTCGTTCATGCAGCTCTACGACAAGACCCAACGGAACATGGACGAGGCCGCGCGGCGGGACGGCTTCGAATGGCAGGATCCGCCCGCGGAGACCAAGCGCGCACTTCTCGCTGACCTCGCCGAGATCGCCGCCAACCACGAGATGCATCTCACGATCTGCACACAACCGGACCTCGTGGTTACCGGCGTCGGCGAAGCGCGCTGCGTCGACGGCCCGCGGCTGATGGAAGTCGCCGGGAGACCGTTCCGCTCGCAGTTGAAGGGGATGCGCGCGGGGTGCGGATGCTTCGAGTCGAAGGACATCGGCGACTACGACACGTGCCCCCATGGGTGCGTCTACTGCTACGCTGTTCGGCGGCGCGACGTGGCGCTGCGGCGCTATCAGGGCCACGACCCCGAGAGCGAGTACCTCTTCCCGCAGGGCTCCGAGCCGCCCGAGCCCGAGCCCCCGGAACGCGGGAAGCGCAGCCAGCTGTCATTGTTCCCCGAGGACCGCTGATCTCGCGACAGTCTCGCCCCAGGCCCGCGCGGTAGCCGACCGAAGGCGAGAGGTCCGACATGGACGATCTCACAGTCACACCACCACGGCTCGAGCCAGCTCGAGGTAGCGGCAGAGCGCGTTGGCGAGCTGCATCTGTCGCGGGTTCTTGCACTCGGGCTCGAATAGACGCGGGCTCGCGACGAGGATGCACGCGCAGCGCGCGCGAGACGTGGCGACATTCAAGCGGTTGAGGCTGTAGATGAACTCCATTCCGCGCGGCGCATCTTCGGGGGCCGACGTCGCCATCGAGTAGACGACGACGGGCGCCTCCTGGCCCTGGAACTTGTCGACGGTGCCCACGCGGATGCCACGCGGGCCGAGCCGCTCGGCCAGCAACGACACCTGCGAGTTGTAGGGCGCGACGATCAGGACGTCGTTGGCGGTCAGGGGCTGCGCAGCCCCATGTCGATCGATCCATTGCGCCCCGGGTCGCAGCAAGCCAGCGGCGATGCGCTCGACGACCTCGACCTCCTCATGCGAGGAGTTCTGGTTGCCGTCGTGCGCCACCGCGGCAACCCACAGTCCGGCTCCTTCGAACGGTGCCGTTCCAACGAGCACCTGCTGCTCGAGCCCGGCCCTCGCATGGAGCCGTCCCTCGTAGAAGACCTCCGAGGTGAAGGCGCAGATGCTCGGCGCAAGCCGCCAGGTTTCAGGCAGGAAGATCCCGCGGCCGACGGGGATGGTCTTGTGGTCCTGGAGAATGTGCTCGAGCGCGGAGCGGTCCGTTCCTTCCGGATGCGTTCCCTGCTGCGGCTGCTCGAGTTGCTGCGGGTCGCCGAGCAGCACGACGCTCCTGGCGGCCTGCGAGGCCGCGAGGACGTTCGCGAGCGACATCTGGCCCGCCTCCTCGATGAACAGGACGTCGACGACATCGTGTGCGTCCGGGCGAGCCCACAGCCAGGGCGTGGCGCCCACCACCTGAGCCCGGCGATCTGAAAGGCGCGCGAGAGCCTCGGCGTTGTCCGTCGTCTCCTCGACGCTCGGCGGCGTTGGGCTCCTCGTCGTGACCTTGTGGATGCAATCTACTCGGCCCCCGAGCTTGGCGGCGGTTCTTGCGACGTCATCGAGCAGCTTCCGAATGACCTTGTGGCTGACCGCGGTCACGCCGACGCGCGCTCCGCGCCGGACTAACTCGCAGATCATGCGAGCACCCGTGAACGTCTTGCCGGCGCCCGGCGGCCCTTGGAGTGCGAGCACCGTGTGGTCGAGTTCGGTCGCAACGCGGACCGAGAAGTCCACGGCGGTTTCTCCGTCGTGGGGCGCGAACGCTCCCGCGCTAAGACGCGGTGGCCGGCTGAGAAGCAGTTCGCGGGCGGCGCGGTACTGGGTGTGGCCGAAGATGCCGTTCTCGACAACGTCCTCGCCGATGCGTAAGAGCGCTTGGGCCAGCACGTCGGAGTTCACGATCGAGTGGGCGAACACGGCCGAGGGATGGACGTCTGCCTGGGCGCCGCGTTTCTTCACATGGACGGCGCGCCCGACGCGATCGATGGCCTCCACCGTGCCGAAGTTCGTTCCGTCGGGAAGATGGAGCGCGTCGCTGTCGCGAACCTCCGTGTCCTGGTGCGGATACGAGTAGCGGTCGATCGGGCTCTTCTTGGTGCCGCCGACCCGCGCGACGAAATGCAGCCCCGCCAGCGCTGCCCGTTCCGCGAACAGCTCCTCCTCGGACAAGTCGCGCAGGCGGAAGAACTCCCACCACGGCGCCTTGGCCTCGCGGCGATGCCAGTCAAGGAGATGGGCGAGCAGCCAGCGTGCCTGCTGCTCCTCGCTTCGCTGTCCGCGCTCGACCGGGACGTCGTTGGTGAGCGCGGCCATCAGCGCCGCTACCTTTCGTCCGTGCTCGTCGACCTTCTCTGGAGCGGCACCGTCCTGCGGCGCTGGGCGCGAGACCGGTGTGCCCTCAGCTTCAACGGACGCGCGAAGCTGCTCGAGCCACTCCCGGAGCCGAAGCGCCGAAAGGCAGTCGTCGCGGTTGTAGCCCTCGACGGCCGCGCGCACCTCGCGAGTGATGGCGTCCGCGGCGCCGAGTTCGACCGCGCGTTCGATGACGCGGAGGTTCGTCCTGGCGTCCGAGAGGGCGACGCCGCGGGTGAAGCCGTAGAACGGTTCGAGGTCCTTGATCGAGTACCGCTCGACGCTGGCACGCAACGCGTGCCTCACCACCGCGTATAGGTCCACGAACAGCTCGGCGCGAAGCATCCGATCGATCTCGGCCTCGCGCGTCGCGTGCCGCCCCATCAGCCGCTTGAAGGCCGCGGGCTCGTAGGGGGCGTAGTGGTAGACGTGCATCGCCGGGTTCGCCGCCAATGAGCGGAGAATCTTGTCGACGACAGCCTCGAACGCCACGCGCTCTTCGGCATCCGAACAGGCCCAGAATGAGCGCGAGACGGTCGAGCCGTCAGCACCAACGATTGCCATCCCGAACAGGTACTCGCGGCCACCATCGCGGGCGAATGGGTCACCCTCGAGGTCGAGGAAGACGTCACCCGGCGACGGCGCGGGTAATCGGGCAAGGCCCTGGTCCGGCGTGATCGGCAGCAACTCGTGGACTGGCGCGCCTCTCATGCGTCCCGTGAGCTGCAGCCGCGCCTGCTCTCGAACGCGGATGTAGGTTTCGACGGCGCCTCGGCGCGGTGCGAACGGCAGCGGCAACGGAAGGGCGCCGAGCTGCGCGAGCGTCGTCACGCCAGCGGCCTGAAGCTCGCGCGTCTGGAGGCGGGACACGCCGGCGACGAGGGAGAGGTGGTCATCGGCGCGACGCCGCCTGTCGCAGACGCTCCACCAGCGGCACACGTCGCAGTGCTCCACGGGCTCGGCGTAGTTCGCGGCCGCGATCGCATCCGGCTCCTGCTGCACGGTCACCTCGAGGCGGGCGCGGACGAACCTGAAGTAGGCCGAGAAGTCCTGGACCCGGAAGGTTTGGACGGGCGCATCCGGATCCGGCGTGACGACGTGGAAGGTCTCGGGGATGGCGTCCTGAACGAGGCCCAGCATCTCGGAGTAGAGCGCGAGTTGGAGAACGGTGCCGCCTCGGGTTTCCTTGGCGAGCTTCGTGTCGACGACCTGATACGACCACGCGCCGAACCCGCTTGGGGTCTCGACCCGTCGAAGGACGTCGGGCCGGCCGAACCAGCGGCCGTTCCGGAGCACGGGCTGAAGGATGACGTCCGTGCCCGTGCGCATGGCGTCCAACGTACGGGCCACCGCGTCGTCGCCGCCGTGCTCGGAGAGGTCGATCACGACGAGCCCTTCGGCGCGAAGGGCGTCCGCGTAGCCCCGCTCGTGGTCGAGCCCGCGTTGCTGGAGGACCAGCATGACCGGGTCGACCCAGGTGGGCGCCTCGCGCTGGCCATGTGCCACCGCCAGATCCAGGGCGGTCCGGTGCCGGCAGCCCAGGAACTGGGAGAGGTCCGACGCGGACAGCTCGATCGTGGTGCCGGAGGAGCGCACGGCTCATCTTGCCACGGGGCACGTCGGGGACCGAACGATCATGGCGCATGACCGAGGGCAAGGAAGGACCGCCACGTCCTGACGGGCACGCTGTTCCGCAGGCGCTGCTCGCGTAACCCTCGCCGACGAACCGCCGCTCCGCGAAGGTCGCCCGCATGCTCGCGCTCGGTGGCAACCACCCGCAGAGCGCCACTGCTTCGGCGGCGGTTTCGAAGTGATCCACTTTCGGCGGCGAGAGAGATCCACTGCTATTCCAACAGTCCTGGCCCCCGGAAGGCCGATCACGAGCGCCAGCGCGGCCTTACGGGGGCCAGGACCCCAGTTGCCGCTGCGGCAACTGGATCTGAGACACCGCCGAAAGTGGATCTCTTTTGGCCGCCGCCAAAGCGCCACTGCGTGTTCGATCTTGCGGACCACTCATTTGAGTGGTACACGTCGACCCGTGGATCACGAACCTCTCACCCCAGCGCAGGCAGAGCTTCTCGCCACCATCCGCGAGCGCGCCGATGGGGGTGAACCTGCGCCCTCGTACCGGGATCTCTGCGCCGAGTTTGGGTGGGCATCAACCGGTACCGCCCGTGATCACCTACAAGCACTCGCCAGGAAGGGCTACATCACCCTCGGCGGCGGTCGGGCGCGCCAGTTACGGCTGGTCGATTCGCCGGCCGCGGTCGCGCGAGTCCGCGTCCTCGGGCGCGTTGTGGCGGGTCAGCCCGAGGCCGCTGTCGAGGTCCCCGAAGGGGAAATTGCGGTTCCTGCATCGTGGCTTGGTCGCGGGCGCTTCTTCGCTCTCTCCGTCGTCGGCGACAGCATGAAGAACGCTGCGATCGTCAACGGAGACAACGTGGTCGTTCGCGAGCAGTCCACAGCAGCTGATGGCGAGATCGTCGTTGCTACCGTCGCAGGCGAGACGACCGTCAAGCGCCTCCAGGTTAGCACGAGTGGACTTCGCTTGGTGCCAGAAAATTCCGATTTCGCGCCGATCGATGTGCACGACGGCGACGTCACGATTCACGGCGTGGTGGTCGCAGTGATGCGTTCCCTCGCGACCCGAGCCCCGGCGAGGCCGATGAAGGGGCGAACTCTGCACGATCATCGAGAACCGGAGAGGACTCGACATGGATGACTTGACCAGCGAGACGCAGCCGACGAAGCGCAATCTGCGCGCAACCCCGACCAGCACCGTCGGGCGCGGCAAGGCTATCGTCCTCGAGAAGGGACCGGCTGTGGACATCCACAAGGCCGACGGCGTGTCATTGCACTTCGGTGACAGCCTCTCTTTCTACGCATCCTGGGAGCGCCCCATGACCATTGTCTCGGATGGCGCCTACGGCGTGCTCGGCTTTGAGGGGGACACCTCGGACCATCTCGGCGTGCCCGCATGGTACGAACCGCACGTGAAGGCTTGGTCCGAGGCCGCGCGATCGAACACGACGCTATGGTTTTGGAACTCTGAAATCGGCTGGGCTGCGGCGCACCCGATTCTCGAGAAGTACGGCTGGAGGTACGTCAACTGCAATATCTGGAACAAGGGTGTTGGGCACATCGCCGGGAACGTGAACACCCAGAAAATCCGCCGCTTCCCCGTCGTAACCGAGGTGTGCGTCCAGTACGTGTTCGAAGCACGCGTTGGCGGACTGTCGCTGAAGCAGTGGCTGCTGGCGGAATGGAAGCGATCGGGTCTTACGCTGCGACGGGCCAACGAAGCTTGCGGTGTGAAGGATGCGGCCGTGCGCAAGTACCTCGACCAGGGGCACCTCTGGTATTTCCCACCGGTCGAGGCGATGCAGCGCCTTAGCGACTACGCGAACGAGCATGGGCGGCAAGAAGGGCGCCCCTACTTCTCGCTGGATGGAAAGAAGCCGGTTACCGGAACGGAGTGGGAGAACATGCGCTCGAAGTTCTCCTGCCCTCATGGCGTGACGAACGTATGGGAGCGCAACGCTGTCCGCGGGGAGGAACGCGTGAAGACCGAAGATGGCCGCGCCGTGCACCTCAACCAGAAGCCACTCGACCTGATGTCGCGCATCATCGAGGCGTCTACCGAACCCAACGATGTCATCTGGGAGCCGTTCGGTGGGCTCTTCACCGCGTCGCTGGCTGCAAGTCGACTCAAGCGTCGCGCCTTCAGCGCCGAGATCGATTCGACCTACTTCCAGTACGGCGTCCGCCGATTCATCGAGGCCACTCGCCAGATGCCGCTCTTGGCGTCGGTAGGCGGATAGCGAGCGAGAGGCCTACCGACCATTTTTCGATGGTTCTTCGACGAGCGACTTCTCCCACTCGATCTTGACGCGCTCGCGCAGCGCCTTCTCGATCTTGCCCTCGTCGTCGCTTCCCAGCAGCCGTGCCCACTCCTGCACCCTCATCCCATGCACCGTGCTCCCGAGGACGCGTTTCTTGAATGCCTCGATCTCCGTGTGGACGATCCGATCGGTCTTCGCGAAGTTCGTGTCGAGGCGGTACCGGAACTTCGACATGAGTTCCTGACCCCGAAGCTGGTACTGCGCCGAGTGCGAGTACTTCACGCCCGAGGGTCCCCAGGACTTCACGAGCCGTTCTGCCGCGGCGAACTGCTCCTTCGTACCCTGGAACTTGTAGCCGTTCGTGTTCGTCTGCTGGAGGTTGCTGGTCCTGCTCGACGTGTCGTTCGGCTCGACGACCAGGTAGTCGGGCGGGTTGTGATAGTGCTCGTCGCGCGCCAACGCCACCGACGCACCAGAAACGATGCACAGGTCGCAGACCGCGGGCTTTCCGTAGATCAGGTGCTCGGGCAGCCAGGCCAGGAGCACGACGTAGGTCTGGTCCTGCAGGAAGTGCTTCTGGCTGTCCTTGAACCGGGCCGTGATCTCTGTAGCAAGTGGGAACCACGCCTTGATCTCGAACCCAGGCGCCGGGGTGATCGGTCCGTCGAATATAGCGTCCGGAAACCCGGGGTCCTGGCGTTTCCACTTTCCGAGCGCTGCGAACTCCTTCTGCTGGTTCAAGAACTCGACCGTGTTGAACTCGATCAGGTTCCCCAGCATGGGCGACAGCTTCGAGACGACCTTCGCGAGGTTCACGGCCGCGGCAGGCGTCACAGGAGCGCTGATGGTGAGAAGGTCAAGAACGTGACCTCGAAGCCCTGCGAGGTGCTTGCTCGCGACCTTGATCGCGGTCTGTGTGTCCATCTTCGTCATCGCGCGCGGCTCGCGTGGAAGTCCTTCAAGAGAGCCGCCGGTGCGACACCGAGTGCGCGCGCGATGCGAAGCAGGTTGAGGAGACCGACGTTCCTCTCGCCGCGCTCGACGCCCCCGAGGTAAGTTCGGTGCATCCCCGCGCGGTCCGCGAGATCCTCCTGTGACACGCCGAGCCGTTCGCGCTCTGCGCGCACCCGGGCACCGAAGCGCTGGAGGTCCGTCTGGCTCACGGCGTGCATACTCTCGCCATGATGCCTATCGGTCTACAGCCTATGAGTATCGTCTGCGATCGCGCGAGCGGCAGCGGGTGCCCAAACCAGGAGACGCGCGAGGCGACGAGGCGCGCGTCCCCGCAGACGCGCGCGAGCCCCGTGCATGGCCACCGGGGGCGCGGCTGTTAACCGGCCCCTCTCGGCCGGGCCGAACCTGTTAACCGCTCTCTGCCGCTCTCGACCCGCGGGCGCATCCAGAGAGCGCCATCGCGCCTCCGCAGGGGGCTTCGCCGGGCACACGGGCGTTCTCAGGATCGGCGACCGCGAACGCGCGCGGAAGGGCGCCCTCGCGCAGAAGCCCGCGAACACTGGCGCTTTTGCGGCGCAGCCCCGCGAGTCGCCTCGCGGGGCTCCTGTTTACCGCGCCGCCGCCATCGGTTGGTGGCGGCGGAAGAATGGCTCCCCGGGAGGGACTCGAACCCCCGACACGGTGGTTAACAGCCACCTGCTCTGCCAACTGAGCTACCGGGGAAAACGGGCGGTTAGTAAGCCACAAGCGCCGAGGCTGTCAACGAGAGAC
>JAEHJW020002324.1_pt2 | contig 53233 bp, 85 predicted proteins | sample 9271431 | NCBI WGS metagenome assembly JAEHJW02
GGCAAATGCATTGGTCTTCGGTGCAGAAATATTGCTAGCGTACGTTGTAGTCCTGCTTCTTGTGATGAATCACAAGGCACGAGGTGAGTAGAACGGGTCCCCAAATGCAGTCGTTTTTTCGCGTCGGACCATTGAGAGATAGATTGAAAGGGATGATATGATGAAATTTGAATTGAATGATGAAGAGTCAAAGCTTGTAGATTATCTTTCCAGGAAGAGCTGGAAGATTTATGTGGTGGGCGGTTCCGTGAGGGACGTATTACTTGGCAGGTCTAGGGCAGATCTTGACCTTGTGGTAGAATCGCCACAGTTCAAGGAATTGGTGCATTACCTGAAGCAACGTTACAACGTGCTCAAAGACGGATTGTATTACAAAGAGGCAAAAGTGGTACTTAATCATGGAACGAAGCAGGTTGTGGACGTTACGGTTCCAAGGGGAGAGGTATACCCGGGTCCATCCGAGACACCAGTGGAATATGAGGTAGGAGAAGTGTCCAAGGATCTGTCGAGAAGGGATTTTACGATCAATTCTATGGCAGTACTCCTGAACGGCAATTATGCTGACCTCATGGACCCGTTCGGCGGGTCAAATGACTTGAAGAACGGCATCATAAGGTTCGTGGGCCATCCTGACCAGAGGATAGAAGAGGACCCGCTCAGGATGCTGAGGGCAATAAGGCAGTCTGCGGTGCTTGGATTCAAGATGGATTACCATACGTTCGATGCCATATGCAGGAACAAGGAGCGTCTCAACTACGTGAGCAGGGAGAGAGTACGGGATGAGATGATAAAAGCATCGCCAGCGTTCAAGGAATTCTTTGACGGGGTGGTGTCCGTTGGCGCAACGCAGATGGTATTCGGCTTTGATGCATCCGAATGGGAGCGGGTGAAGCACGATTCAAGGGGCCATCACTACGGAGAGTCATTGCTCCAGCATACCAGAGACCTCCTGCGGTATATAGAGGGACATGAGAAGATGTCTGGAGAGGTGGTGCCATTTGAGGTGAAGTTGGCGGCGGTTTATCACGACTCCGGTAAGGTTGCTGCCATGGCATTTGACGGGAATAAGATAACCTTCCATGACCATCCGAAGTTCTCCAAGGCTTTTGCGTATCCTATAATAAAGAGTTTCCATTTCAGCAGAGAAAGGGAGAATCACATCATGTTTCTCATATCTGGTCATATGAGGTTCGCAGGTGGCAAGGCTCCGAAGCCTTCTACCATTGCCAGACACGTTGTGGATGCACGAATCGACCACATCCCGTTGCAATGGCTTCTTGACCTCGGGTCCCTTTCTACCGTGGATGGTCATGCACCCCCGCCCCCCGATCTGATAAGGAAACTTTACGCCGTGGAGAGGCCTAAGCTGGAAAGGATCATGGAGATTCCGCCGGAGAGAAGGAAGGCTGCGGTGAGGTCTGCATGGATAAAATTATTGAGTGACATTATAAAGGGTGAGAGTGTAAATGAGTGAAAAGGATTTGATTAAGGTGGAAAACAAGGTTTCGCCTGATGGCTTTACAGGCGGCATAATTGAACCGGAGAACCCGTCGCCTGAGTCCGACTGGGTACTTAGGTTCAAGGAGAAGAAGGAGAAGGAAGGATGGGTGTTTGCAAAGGACAAGCCGGGGTCGATAAACACCGAGATACCCGTTGCGAAAATAGATGGAGAAGAGAGAGGTGATTGAATGAAGGTTTGGGTGGTGGAAATCCGAGTACGATACAGGGGTTATCCTGAGACGGTAATTGATAGCATCTGGGCAGATGAAGATAAAGCTAAGGAAAGGGTCAATGCCATTAATGCAATAGGGGAACCCGGCCCAAACCATGGATGCTATTACTACGGGGTAGAGATGAACAAGAACGGTGCGAAAATTGAGAAGCCTGATAAAGGAAGTGATTAAATGGGAAACATTCTGAACTGGTCTCTTCCATGTAAGTGTGGAGATTGCGGGAGTTTCCAGGTCATGTATGTACCTTCGGATGTTCCGGGCGAATACAGGACATATTTCAGGTGCCGTACCTGCGAAAGAACCTATTCGAGCATAGAAAAGTTGATTGACCAGGAGGAAGACGATGTACACGCTCTATGATGACAAGGAAATAGTGTTCGTCAACAGGGTTGTGATGAATGCTCTTGTAGGCAGGGGCATTGCGTCATCACAGACCGAGGCATGGAATATTATGCGCAAGGCATTGAAGACCTGCCTTGACCAGCAGCCCGTGCCTGTGAAGAGGGCTCCCGGACAGGTGAAGCTGGGGGACTTCGTGGAGAGGAAGAATGCCCCATCCTGACGGAATATTTCTTGTAGTGAAAAGACAGTATGGCGGTATCGCAGGAAGCATACCGCAGGTACATAAAATTGACGGCTCAGAAAGTATTATATTGGAACATCCTAATGTAGGAGGTGAACGAATATGTTGAATGAGATGGGAAATAAGTTTTGTATGCATACCATGAGTTTGGTGAATGGGAAGTTGTACGAGTCCATTTCGGTGGTAGATAACAGATTTGCCAATCCATTCCCATGGTCCAAGTTCTCAAACTGGAGCGGACCTGTGGCAAAGATAGGCGGGCATGAAGTGCAATATGGGTATTCTGTGTGGAATAAGACGTTGTTGAGTGACCTGTACGTTACTCACTTCATAAGAGCGGTTGCGGTGGAGCACGAGCTTGGTAAGGAGTATTCAAAGGACGTCTGCAGGCATATAAAGACGGCATGGTCTCAGGCAAAGAATTTCGTGCATTTCATGGTGTTGCTGGACATGGACCCAGAAGACAGGGAAAAGATGCTGCGAGAGCTTGCGGACGGATATCCCGGTATTATTGACCTTGACGAGGTCTCCTCAAGACATCCGTTGAAGGTGAGGGCGCTGAAGAAGAATCCTATGATGAGGGTCGTGGGACATTACCTTTACACTCTTGAGCCAGTGGGCGATATAAAGTGCAACCGTGATTACTTCGGCATAAAGACGAAGGCAACATGGGGGCAATATGCATAGGGAGGTAAAAACATGGTTGTGAATTTGATTCCAAGTTTTGGTTCTGTTGGGTTCAAGTTGGTCTCTCCCGTTGTTTTAAGGGAAAGCCTGCCAGCTGAAGACCCACCCAAGTGGGAGTTGTATGACGACAACCCCGAGAAGCTGCCTGAGGAATATCCCTACAGCAAGGATGACGTCCTCTTCCCGCCCCCGCCTGAGGTAGTGAAGAAGGATGCCACTGTGTTTGAGGAGTTCCTTGCGTCTTTGAAATCTTTGAAGGTGCCTCCTCCAATCTATGACACATATGCTTCCCGTAACAGGGTAATGACGGACGAATACAGGTATAACATAGGTCCTGCAGGTGAGAGACTGTTGCTACATTCCGACTGGAAACCCAACGACATATCAGGGCTTTCAGGCAGGATAGTGAACATAGACGGCACTACCTTCTATGTTGACGGGGAGAATAACAAGCTCCATTGGCTCAACAACGGGACAGTCTACACATACCTCGGCATGCGCGCAGGCATCGCTTTCCTTGAAGATAAGGGATTGCTGGAGAATCCAGACATGGTGAAGGTTCTGGAGGCCGAGGCAACCAAGGCACTGATACAGGCAAAAAGGGAAGAGGCTGAAGCCAATAATCCTTACCCCCAGAAGGATTCAGGAAGGAGGCGGTTAGGACGCGGACCGATTACGTATTGATACCCCCCGCCATCCCGGATTTCTCTATAAACTACGAGGTGGTAGAATGGCAGCATGCAAGGTTTGCGAGCCTCAGCCTTTCGGCAGGCAATAACGTGAAGGTGGGAGAGGTTGCAGGAAACTTTGCGTATGAGCCTGCAGGGTATCCGGGGCCGAGGGGTGACTGGTCGAAGGTGTCGATTGACCACCCCGCCCAGCACAGGTCCGTTGCTCCGATGGAATTTGTGATGGATCTTGACATAAACGATTATCCCCAGCTCAAGGCGAGTACGGAGAGGATAATGTCACTGCTTGCAGGCATGGGTATCAGGTTTGATGTCTGGTCAACGGCGGGTAAATCGTACCACATCCATTCCGCCTATAAGTTCGGGCCTGATTTCAAGAGGAGGTTCTCGGAGCTGCCTGAGGAGAAGAAATTCGGGGCGAGGATGTTCAGGTCGTTCATGCTCTCTATTGCTGACGGCAAGGTGGAAGTAGTGGAAGGGAAGCTCAGGACAGTTGTTGCCCCCCACAAACCTGTCATAGACCCTGCCCCTGTGGAATTTTCAGATGAGGCAAGGTTTTCACATCTCATAAGGGCGGAGATGGGGCCTAGGAAGGTTGGGGGCAACTGGTATTACAAATCCCTCGTGACCACTTCGGAAATAATGTATCTCCCGCCCGTCTATCCACGGGCCATGTGGCCACCCGAATCCCTTCCTCCTTCTGATTATCCGCTGAACGTGTTCCCGTCGGAACTCACGGATGCGCTCTTTGAGTACGCAGAGATGGAAATGAACAGGGTGAACATGCCTGGCAACGGTAACGGTGCCTCACATGTGGACCCGGGATACACAGGTAGGTATTTCAATCTGCCGTGTATAAGGAGTTTGTTCTCTGGAAGGCCCATCGAGAGGCACAGTGCTACAAGGGGTGGCAACAAGGGTGCCAAGCTGGTGGCGGTTGCGCTTTGTGAGGACACGAAAAGGTACGCAGAGACCAATGCCATGGAGAAGGCCACAAAAATATCCCGTGAGTACAGGGACAATCTGGTGAAATTGGGGAAAGGGGACGATTTCGGCCCCGACGAGCTGAAGAACTGGTACCAGCAGGCACGACGCAGCAATTACAGGCACAACTGCGGTGAAGTGATCAAGGCTTTCACCACTCCAACATTTAGCGTGATAGAGCGATGGTGTGCGCACTGCCCGTATGACGGTGAGAAACGTGCCGCGTTCAGGGATTCCCAGGATGACGGAAGCAACGCAGGTAGTGATAAATGACTCTTCTACAACAGGGTCGGGATAAACAGAGGTTATAAAAATGGTGATTAAAACTGATGGTAAGAAGATGGCTCCTAGGAAGCATAGTGAGTCTGAATCGTCCGCGAACGATGAGGAAGTAATTCGACCAAAGGTGCCTATAGTGTCCTCACAGATAGACGAATACGTGAGGTCTGAGGATTCAAAGGCATTGTGGGTCACAAGGTGGCCAGGCGGAGTCTACGATGAGGTGATGTTGAAGAAGTGGTACGACACGGGCGTGTGGAGAACAGGCGATAAGCATTTCAACAGCATCGCACCGTGGTGGAAAAAGAGCGGAAAATCGTTTGACGAGATAAGAGCATTGTTCGCTGAGCTGATGGATGAACATTTCTGGCGTGCGACACGGGCTCTTGAGCGCAGTTATTACGACGACCTGGAAGAGTTCAAGGAATCGTTGAGCAGTCTTGATGCTCCTTATGCCGTGAGACGTGGTTACAGCAGCATGGAGGAATGGTACCAAGGTCGTCTGGCTATGTTTTCTGAATGCCTGAATGAACTGAATGCATACAGGAAGTTCCTTGGCGTGCCGCAGTATTCTCCTGACCCGTTCCTTTCCAATTCTTTGGAGCAGAACAGGGCATGGGGTCTCGGGCAGGCGTTGCTGGACGAGATGAGAAGGCATGAAAAGGCCATGAGAAGATTGTCTCTGTTGCTCAAGGTGCCGGGTCATTACATGATAACGGAGCATGAGAAGAAAATGAAGAATAATCAGGGGGTGTAAGAATGGATGTTAGCGAGGAAAGAATGGATGAATTGATAAAGAGATATGATATATATCTCAGGTCGGACGGTATGCTGGCTAGTCCACGCGGAAAGACTATTCCTGCAGATGTGATGGCGGACCTACGGGCAATGAAGCCACAGATGGTGTCATATATCCGTGCGAAACAGGAAAAGGAAAGAAAAGAAAGAAAAGCAAGGATGGAGCAGGAGGAAGAGGAATTTTTCAGCGGGACGGCCAGGATCAGTGTGGTGAGAACCGTGAAACACTTGTGGGCCGACGAACCACTGGAATACGAACGCAATGTCGTGGTGGGGTCTTTCTTTTTGTACAGGTTGTTCCCAGGGAAGAATATCGAGGATTACGAGACTAAACTTGCTCCCGGTGAGTATAAGGTTTCGGACCTTCCGCAATGGGCTGCATGGAAGCAGGAGGAGATAAAAAGTAGAGAGAAGCGAGAATATATAAAGAACAGTAAAAAAACATACGTGCAACTCAACAGGTGTTGGGAATGTGGCGTGATGACAATCACCGGGGGAAGTAACGGTAAACTTCCATACGATACATATAAGCAGGCTCAAAAGCAATTGAGCGATTTCAGAGCAAAGGTATTTTCAAGCATTCAGAAAAATGCACTGCTGAATGAAGCGCCTAAAATTTCTGGCATGGTGGAGACGGAAGATTTTATATTCGAAGTTACGTCAACAAATTACGACGGGTGCTAGCCTGCTGACCTATGTGGGTGATAAAAATGACAACAAAAGAGGAAAGGCATCCGACAATATTGGATGAGATGTTTTTGAAGGAATACCATAAACTGAAGAGTTGGATATATAAGCAACCTGCCACTGAACAGGGAATTTATATATTCATCATGGGATATGTGGAAGGAGTTGCCGATGATTTCTCGCATGAATATGTTCGGTTAGAGGGGATACCGTCCAAAGAGGAGATAGAAAGGTATTATCAGATGATTTATCACTCCCCCCTGAGCGATGTTGTTCAGTTGGCATGCCAAATGGAGAAACATGTGTGCAATCCAGTGATAATAAAGAAGGGGTTGTTCGTGTTCTTCACATACTTCTATATGGAATTAGCGCGGATAAGCAGACATCCTGAAACATACAGCGCTTTTCTAGACTCACAGCACGTGTATTCCAAGGACCAGTTGAGAGAATTTGGATTCCCTGACTGGATGATAGGCGATTGAAGATGATGTGTAATAATTGTTCTCATAAGGTTGTATACAGGAACGGGGAATGGTATCATGTTAGATGGAGATTTTTCCACCGTGAGCTGTCGAAAAGTTGTGAGGTCAGGGAGGACTACCCGGTCAATTATGAGATTTATGAAAAACTGCCTTGTGAATGCTCACACCCAGAGCCGAGACGGAGAGTGTTTGGATGGAATCGGTTAGCGTAAACAAAAAGGCGGAATTTGATAAGGTGATGACAAAACCGGTGCTCGATGTCCCGCTTTTTGGCATAATGCTGAAGAGGTTGAGGGTTGTGTACCTACCGAAATATCCGTTGGATGGTACAGACGATACGACGGTGGCGGTACTGCACTACGATGTAATAAAGAAGGTTGATTGAGTTGACGAAAGAGGAAGTAAGGCAGAGGATATTGAGGGAAAAGATGTACTGGGACCTGGAGAAGATCGAGTCTTACGGGAAAGAGGTCAAGAAGATTTCACCGGAATACGGAGATGCGATTATGTCCCGTGCCGAGGAAGTAAAGTTCAACCTCGGCGAGCTGGTAAGGACCATGGAAGTGAAGGGAAATGATAAAAGTGAAGTTGGTTGATTTTGACGGCAACGGCGTTGAATACCTTGCCGAGTGCCCGTACTGCGGCATCGAGGTCAGTGTCATGGGCAGAGGGGCAGGACCAGTGGAAGTGGAAGCGAACCACTGCCCCCACTTTGTGGACGTGGACTGGTACGGTCAGAAGGCATCTTTTGATTCGAGGGAGGATGAAAGGAATGAAGATAACCATGAAGAAAAATGACTATGCCATAGTGTTTGAAGACAAGGATGCGAAGGGGCGTGTCAGGGGTGCTATAGGATTCCAGGTGTCCCTGAAGGGAGACTTGATAATCTACATTAAGGGATATAAGATTGATGCAAAGAAGTTTCCCGGACTGAAAGGCTACCATGGATACAAGATGACAAGTGGCGAACTGAATGAGCTTGTGTGGTTCCTTGGTTCCGTTAAGGTGAGTGGCGGGGGGACCAGCGATGGAAAGTAATGTTGTGGTGGAAAAATGTCACGTATGTGGCAAGGAAGCCGTTGCATTTGCCAGGGATGTTTTCTCGGGAGAAACCTTCTACTACTGCAAGGAACATTTCATGGCTTTGAGGCACGCATTGGCGTTTGCAGGTACTGATTCGAAGGGGGAAGTAGTATGAAGTTGCGTATTGCCTCGGCTGAGAAATATCTGCTGAATCTAGGGCTTGGGGTAGAATATATAAGCGAAGGAACTGCAAAAGAGATTGTAGTGCGTGGCACGCAGCGTTCCAGAAGTGAATTTGTACGTAACAGCATAAGTAAGATGAGGGAATTCGGATGGGAATTGGCAGATTTAATGAATTTAGGTTCTACTTGGAGAGCCATTTTCGAGCCCGCTTCAAAGGGATGATTGAATGGATACAATTTGGGTAACAGCAGTGTGTCCTAGGTGTGGAACCATGGATAGATTTTCCATAGAAGAAAGTGAATATGGAGAAACTGACGTTCGATGTAATAAATGCGGATGGTACGGGGAAAAACACATGTTAGACCAGAACATTGGAAGAATGACTGAACAATATGTTGTAATCATTCGACACAATGGTCAATTAGAGTCATGGGTAGACATTGACGCTGCCAGACGCAGAGCAAACCAATTAAGAGACGAGGGTGTCGATTGTGATATTTACTCAAAGGTGATTGAATGAAGTGCCCTAATTGTGGTTACGACAATGAAATAGATTTCAAAACATTGCATGGGGAGAAAACAAACTATCCTGAAAACAGGATATGCTGGAAGGTTGGGGATATTGTGATTCATGATTTTGATGCAAAAAACAGGAACTTACTTCAGAGAGTGATTAAGATTCAGAAAAACGGTCTGATCGTAACCGAATACATCAACCCAGACATAATGCTCCCAAGAAGGAATGTCAGGTTCAAGAACGAAGGAAAATTCCTCCATAATCCTGCGAAATTCGGGATAGATGTAGAAGGTAAAAAAAGGAGAGTGATCGAATGAAACAATTTAGAATTGTGATAGAAATCGAGAATCATGCATTTCCACTACATACTAAAGAATCCATGCTACGAATTGAAGAAGCGATTGCACGTGCCTGTATGGACAATGATTCAAAAATGCTCTACTATAAGGTGGACGAGATGCAGGAAAGTGATTGTATGATGGATAAGGATGATTTCGAAAGGAAATGGAAAGAATGTAAAACTAGAATCAAGAAAGTAACAATCAAAGGCGTTCCTTTTGAGCTATACGCCGATGATTATGCCTTCTATGACGCCAACGGGGTACGAATTTACATCGACGGGCGTGTAAATTACAGCGGTTATTTGGCTGATATTAGACGAATTGAGCAGATAGACTGAACGGAGGTTTGAACGGAGAGTGATTGAAATGACAAAATATAGTGCGACATTGATGATAGGGTTTTATGCCATAGAGGCAGACAACGAAGACCAGGCCATCGAGAAGATAAGGGAGGAATACAGGAAAGACCCCATGTTCTATCTCGATGAGGCACTTTACGACGCTGAAGTGATAAATGAAGATGAGGAGTTGAAGAATACTGGCGATAAGTTTGTAGGCAGCGTAATTGACATGCGGAAGGTGTTTGCGCAACTAAAGAAGGATGCTACGGGGGGCGATTAAAACGTTGCCTTGTGAAATTGGCTGTTTTTGGGGTATAGTATTAAAAAAGAAAGGAGGAATTTAAATGATTGCAATAGTGATGTTTTTGATTTTTTGGGCGGTATCTTTTGGGGTAGTATTTGGGATGGCTAAGAGTTTGGAATCGTTTGTTCCAAGTAAGAAATACCTTGACGACTTTCTTTCCACGGTCAAGCTATCTCTTGTGGTATCGTTGGCGTTAGCAGGAATGTTTTCCATCGTTGGAATTTTCGCTTACATAGCATTTATTATTACTCTTTATTATCTGATTTTTGTTTCAGGTGCAATAGGCCTGGTGTCGATTGCGATTACCAATGAGTGGGAGGATTTTGAACCATGGGAGGTCGGAGCGAAGCTGCTCGTTTTCCTTATTGCACTCACGCTCGTCGCGGTTGCAGTTGGTGGATGGGGCGGTCTCAATACTGCTTCACACTTTGATAAGGAGATGCAGTACATGCCTGGAGATACCCTGTTCGCAGGCAACACCCTTCCATATGACAAGATACCGATCGTGTCCGAACCATATGCACAGTACATTGCTACGAGCCATCTGAGTGATTTTGGCGGTAACGCCATAATAACGGACAACGAGATGATAGTCTATAATCAGACTCCTTACTGGATATTTTCAGTTGCGCCTGCGAATACGTTTGCCGTAAACCACCTTCTTGGGTTCGTGATGGTAAATGCCGTTGACGCAAATTACACGGAAATATTCCAGAATACCTACGTTGGGGCCGGGTTGTGGCTTTTGAGCGATTCGTCCCTGAGGACGTATGTAGGTGGGACGGAGTACGCGATAGGTAACCACTATCCACAGCCTGCGCCAGACGGCAAGATCGATTACGTCGTTACAAGAGATTCCTACAATTATGACGGCGTGTATTCATTCGGCGGCGGCGTTGTGTATAATCCTAACGGTACGGTTGCAACCACATGGCAGGGAATTTCCGCCCCATCATGGATAAACCAGCCCTGGGACAAGAATCTTATAGATTCTCTGGTGTCCAACTGGGCAGTATCCAGGACGGGAAACCATTCCTTTGGCTTCTTTGCACCGGGATTCTTTACGATCAGGGCATCGCCGTGGATGATGCAGGTGGATAATGTGTCGGAACTGATACCATATGGGAACGATACGGCGTACATGCAGTTCCTGAGTCCTGCCAGCAATCCAAACGGGTTGGGCGGAGTCATATTGGCCACCGGGTCGCACATCTACTTCTATAACATGGAGAGCATGTCGATGATCAGTGCTTCGGCAGCAAAGGCAACCATACAGAGCAAGTTGCCTGCACTGAGCGGTGCAACTTATTTCACTGCAAACCCTGTCCTCTACCCGATTGGAGGTTACTACGCATGGATTGTTCCATACTATTCCCAGGAGTCTACCACGAATATCATACAGCTCCAGGGAATCGGGATAGTGGATGCAGAGAACAGTGCGCATTTTGTTGACATTCAATCGCAATATGCCAGCATAAGTTCCACAGGTGTCGAGAAGCTTATGTCCACTGCGATTGAAAGCTTCCTTCATAATACGACCGTGGTTCACACCAGTAATCTCACGAAGGTGAGCGGGATAATAACGCATATTGATCAGTTCGACCAGAACGGGAGCACCGTTGTTGCTATACAGCTGAATGATTCGTCATGGTATTTTGCAGGTGCCTCTTATATGAACGATACTGAGATGGTTACGGTTCTTTCACTTACTGTGAACGAGACTGTGCAGTTCGAGATATCCGGTAGCCAGGTTGTCGAGGTAGTTTCGCCCTGACTGTATTAGAGAGTGGAACGCATGAAATTGATTACGCACATATTGTTTAGCATTATGGTTTTGATGGCACTTGGGTGGGTGTTGCACCTGAATCTGCTGGTACAGATTGTTGCACTGTCTATGGTGAACATCATAATAGATTACTTCGGTCACAGTGCCTACAGGGGGGTGAAGAGGACTGCGATGACGCATTCCCCGCTTTCTGCAGGGCTTATAGGCGTGGCATGGGGGGTGGTTCTGTATTTTCTGCTACCGTTTTTAGGTATTTCGGGGCATCTCCTGTTCATGGTCATAGGCGGTGCAGTGGCGGGATGGTCGCACCTGTTCCTTGATTCCATGACTTATAGTGGCATATACATCTTCCACAAGAGGGTGGCCATTGCTCATTTCAGGAACGGGCCGATTGACGTCCCCTTCGTCATCCTCTCATTTGTGGGAATATTGTACTTCCTCGGTGTGTTTGTGGGCATTTGACGGAGTTGTCAAGGAGTGTGTATAGAGTATGGGACATTTGACTACTAGTATAGTTAGTTACCCTTCGCGTGGTCCGTGGGGCAGGTGGGACTACAGGGGGAACACAAGCGGTTATCTGGTCGTTGACCTGATAAAGCAGTATTCACCGAAGAGCATCCTTGACCCGTTCGGCGGATCAGGCACTACAAGAGACGTAGCGAAGGAGATGGGCATATATTGTGATTCGTTTGACCTGCATGACGGGTTTGACGTGCTGACCAGTGTGCTTCCTGCACGTAGGTATGACCTTATTTTTCTTCATCCTCCCTACTATTCCATGATAAAGTATTCCGATGATCCCAGGGACCTCTCCAATGCGGAGAGCATCGGTGATTTCATGAGGAAGTTGGGAGACATAGTGATGAGGCTTTCGGAATATCTTGCAGAGGGCGGGCATATCGTCGTACTTATAGGGAATATGAGGAAGGCAGGCAGATATTATCCTCTGGGTGCATATCTAGAGACGGTGTTTCATGAGGAATTGCGTGAGGAGATCATCAAGATACAGCACAACACGATGAGTTCCAAGACAGTCTATTCCTCTGATTCTTTCGTTCCTATAATGCATGAGAAGGTTCTAGTGTTTGCGAACTTCAAACCGATGACTTGGGGTGATCTTGTTCTCAGGGCATTGGACGAGCTCGGGGGTACTGCAGAGCTGAGGGAGATATACAACAGGCTTGCCACGCACCCAAAGACTCTGACCAACCCAACCTTCCAGGCGACGATTCGGCGTACATTGCAGGAAGTAGCCTCGTCGGTGGGTGTAGGGAAGTGGACGACGCGTGGAGCGGGGACTTCCTCAGCAAGATGAAGGTGATGCAACTATGGAATGGATAATGTTTACGGATTTGCCGAGTAAGCGTGGTAGGAGGATGGTGAGATGCCAGAGGTGCGGGGACGTGATTCCACGGGACAGGATGGACATTCACAGGATTGCGCATGAACTGCAGGGCATCTCGGATTCCATGTCAGTGTTCAGCATAAATGTTGCTGGACGGAAAGATTGAGTAGTAAAATACAATGGAAGTGATAGAATGTTGTTTAATAAGGAAGTTAAGAAAGATAGTTTGGTACTTGAGAAGTCAGGGCAGTTTGATACCATATCCTTGATGAGACTGGTTAGTAGTAGAGAGAATGCCGAATGGGCGTTGGTTCAGGGTTTCAGAATTAAAAGCTTCGGATACCTTGCCATTGATGGTAAGTTCTACCGTTTCGAGGAGCCCAAGAATAAGGGCATCGTACTGACTGCGATATATAATTATGAGGAGATTACGGAGGAGCAGTTCCGTCTTTCAATAAAAGGCATAAGGACCAAGAGCTTCAATTATCATGTGATAAGGAAGGACGGCAAGGACATGTTCGTGGGATGAATGGCAGAAACAGCATGGAGATTAATGGTGATAACATGAAGGTTTTGTTTGTTTGTAAATACAATATTGGTAGGAGCAGGATGGCAGAGGCATTCTTCAACGACATGGCGGAGAAGAGCTCTGCTATATCCAAGGGCCATTCTGCATTCAGCAGGGGTATATCGCCTTACCCGGAATCGGGACGGCATGTCAAGGGACTGAATGCTACGGAAGAGGTTATGGCAGAGGTCGGCATAAAGGTGGAGAAACATCCAGGCAGAGGCATAAGAAGGAAGGACGTTGCAAACGCAGACCTTATAATCATTCTTCTGGATAGCAGTGAAATGCACCTGGTACCGAAGTACGTGATGGAGTCAGGGAAGGTAAAGATATATCCGGTACCTGATTCCGACGACAGGAGCAGGGATTTTATGTCCCAGCATCGCAGGGCAAGGGATACTGTCCGTGATGTTGTCAAGGAAGTCATGGCAGAGGTATTGGTGAAGAGCGTGCTTTCTGAAGGGAAAACTCCTCTTCATGGTGTATGTCCAAGATGCAAGCAGCTTGTGTTCACACTGAGATATCATTCATATGCGTCGGTTGAGCAGACATGCAGGCTTACCAGTGATGGCTATATGGACTACAGCGAATTCCTGGAGATAGGGGACCACATTGACGAGGAATATCATTGCCCTTATTGTGATTATCTAATCTGCGAGACCGAGGAAAAGGCAGAGAAATTCCTTAAGGGCGGGGTTGTATGAACGACATGATTTCCTCTGTGGAGCAGTCGGTTATCATAGAAGAGGGACAGGGCCCGTCCCCCGCCTCGGACATCACCGTAGGATTCGATGGGCTGATGGAGCCGGTGAACCCAGGAGGCATCGGAGTTGGCGCTTTCGTGATAAGGGAGAATGGGGTTGTGGTCCGCAGGATGGCTGTCCTTGCCGGGAAGCCGGGGGACACATCTGTGTCCAACAATGTGGCGGAATACACAGGAATAGTTTCGGCACTGGAATATCTCGTTTCCATAGGGTTTAAAGGTAAAGTGATGATAACTGGCGACAGCAAGATCGTGATAAACCAGGTGAACGGTGCATTCGAAGTTCATTCCCAGAACCTTCTTCCCTTTCATTCCAGGGCACATTCCCTGATGATGAACCTGAGGAACAACGGCGCTTCGGTGAGCGTGAAGTGGGTTCCGAGGGAGAGGAACGAGGATGCGGATTCGGCCACGAGGGACGGCTTTGCTACTTTCCTGAAGAATTTCAAGGGGAGCGCAAGTATCTGTCATAACGCATCGCCACCGGATGGAAAGGCGGCGAAGGTTATATCCTGCGATTCCCTGACAAGAAAGGGGGAGGACATCTTTGAGGTGCCGTCTTCTGTTTCAGACGAGGTCTATGAGGTGGATATATCGGACCTTACCTGCACATGCAAGTACTTCCAGAATCGCCATAGACCTTGCAAGCACATAACATTGGTGATAGACTGTATGTTGGACAAGAATATGCGAACGGAGAAAGGAGATGTATTATGAATAATGATAACAAGATAGATTTGAGTGGTGCTATAAATAAGCCTGATGTTTCTCAGAGCGTGACTCCTGTTGCGAGCGCGGAAACGCTTCCGTCTACAGTGTCGTTCAGCTCATTGACCATGTTCGAGACATGCCAGTATTCATGGTATTTGCAGTATGTGAAGAAGTTGCAGGTGCCGAGAAGCACATTTGCACTGGACATGGGAAGCGCATTCCACAGGATGGCAGAGATTTATGACGGTTCGGTGTCGCTGGACGAATTGATGGCGGACCCGGAGTTGGGTGCGTTGCAGGCAGACGCAGTTCTTGAGGCGCGGAAGGTTTTCGAGAGGTGGTATACCCCTGAAAAGATGGCAGACATACTGGTCATAGACGGCAAGCCAATGCGGGAGAAGTATTTTGAGTATCCCGTGAGCGTTGACGGTCATGACATCAAGCTGATAGGATACATAGATGCCATCAGGAAGAAGGGCGATGATATAGAGGTAGTGGATTACAAGACTGGCTCCAGCCTCTATACCAAGGACCTGCAACTGGATATATATTCCATGCCCGTGTTCAGGGATAACCCCCAGCTCACGAAGATAAGGGTCACGTTTGAGTACGTTGCCGAGGGCGCGCATGGCGTTACGAAGTCCAGGATTGTCTTGAGGGAGGATGCAATGGCCACTGAATCCGTTGTGAAAGGAAAGGTTGCTGCCATACTGGAATCTTTCAAGAATAACAATTTCCCAGGGAAGCCCGGAAAATTCTGCAAGTTCTGCCCGTTCACGGGTGCCTGCGAGTTTTACCAGAAATACCTGAAGGCATTGCCCGAGTCTCCGGAGAACATAAAATCTGCGGATGAGCTGAGGAAGCGCATTGAGGAAACGAACGCCAAGATAGAGGTGGAGAAGCAGTTGGTGGCGGACATGCAGGAGGCATTGGAAGCACTGGACCCGTCGAGCGTGTCTAAATTCACCATCTATGAAATCAAGGCAAAGGTGAGCACGATAATCGATACGCTGAGGAACCTTCATGTTCCCCCTGACAGATATTTCTTGACGAAGAGCACGTTAGGGACGGACTTGATGAAGGGACGTCTTCCAGTATCAGATGAGATAAGGGAAAAGCTTCTGGAGAACTCCGAAGTAAAGGTTTATAGAAGGGTTGAGAGTAATAGTGTAGGTGATAAAAATGAGTGAAGGTGAATATAAGAAGATCAGTATTGGTTCAACATTGAAGTTGCTACCCCCGAGCACGCCTATGTCAACAGGGTTCAGGGTTGGGGACATGATGATTTCCATAAGCATAGAGGGTACCTATCCCCCGGATGCGGATCCGGTGAAGGTGCGAATGGACCTCGAGAAGTTTTTCACGGAAATCTACAGGTTTCCGTCCGTGCAGATGCCGAAGATCATAGATGGCGGGGTAGTGGAATTGAACAGGAGCATCCCGCCGGTCATGGGCGCATCCGGCACTGGAAAGGTGTCCGGTTCGCTGTCCGTAGGCGGTACGGCTCAAGGTGGTCAAGGGGCGGGGCAGGGAGCAAATACTCCGAACGTCAACCTGAGCGGTATGTCTGCGAAGCCAGAGAGTAAAGCGGAATCCGGCCAGGTGGCTAAGCCAGTTGCTCCGCCTCCGGCAAACCAGCCTGCGCAGTCGGCAAACCAGCCTTCGGCCAAGAATCCGGAGGCGGGTAAGGTGAACTTGACTCCTGCAGTGCAGGGTACTCCGGCAGGAAAGCCACAACCAACTCCGCCAAAGCAGGAGCAGGGTAAGCATGACCAGGCACTGGAAAAGCTGCTGGCAATTTTTGAGAAGATGAGAAAGGAAGCCCCGTTCAGCAACCTTGTATTTGCGGAGCCCACTGACGATCCGTCTGCTTACGTGGACATAGAGCGGTGGCTCGCCAGTGACGGGCATGAGGGGTTGATGGTGAGGCATCCGAAGGACATATACTTCCTCACACACAGAGTGAGAAGACTTTCGTCTACGAGGGAAAGAGACAAGAGCGGTGCAAGCGGGAAGCCACTGATAACATTCGATGATTGGAAGTTTATCATGGACTATCTGTATTCAAGGCACTGGGTTACGAACCCATACAAAAACCATTATGAGCTCATTCCAGAGTTGTATTGACAATGGAGTGAGATTATAAGGAAAGGATGATGGTCACATGAAATTGTTTCCAAAATCGGACATACAGAAGTATGAATCACTGGCAGGCGAGTTTGATTTTGACTCACTCGGTGATAACGAACGTCAGGAGGAAAGATGCTTGAAGTTGCGTCTCACGGATGAGAAAGGACAGCAGAAGCAATTGCAGTTGCTGGATTTCAATTCCGTGGACATCAGGAACATGGAAGCATTCATCAAGTACTGGCGTACTGGTAAGTGGAAGGATTGAGCATGAATACGAATGAGTTCAGGAAGATATGTGAAGTGTCAAGGGAGATGGACAGGCATTATGAAAGGCAGTTTCGTGAGAAGCTGAGGGATGCCTCGAAGGTGATTTAGTTGAAGAGCAAGGAAGAGTTTGAAAAGGCTTGGAAACTGGTTGGTGGAAAGTTGAAGACGATAATTTACCGTCCTTATAAAGATAAGGAATTCGTGAATTTCGATTCGGCGGACAATTACCTGGTAGATGGGGATTCGGTAACAATCTATCTGGGAAATGAGTACAGAAATCAGTTTTCTTTAGAGGGTATAATGGGGGTGCATTAAATGAAGATGTTTGGTTCTGTTAAAGATGTTGGTATGGTTTTTAAGGCTGTGAGGATGAAGGACGCTGTGGCCAACTGGCCCGTGTATCTTTTTTCGTATGGTAAGGGGATGGACATAAGGTCTATGGACCCTTCGAGGGTAAGCCTCTTCACTGTGAGCGTGCCTGTGGGCGCAACTAACGTGGAGTTGTCGGATGTTCCGTCGCAGGGCACTGTCTACTCCATTCCGTATAAGTTCCTGCTTACACCTCTTGCCTATTTCAGCGATAATGAAGGGCTTTCACTGATGTTTCAGGATGAGAATATGGAAATGAAGGTGGGTAATTACAGGAGGACTGTCAACTATGTTGTTGGCGACAGCCCACCGAAACATCCCACGCTTCCTAGCGTGTCCATCCAGAAGGCACTGGTAGACGCGGACGACCTTGTCAGGGCGATAAACCTGACCAAGGATGTCGGGGCATCGGTGAAGTTCAAGCTTGGCAAATCCGGGTTTTCCATCGAGGGGGGATCTGCGGAAGTAGGCGTTGCGTCAGGATATCAGGTTGCTCCGGAGCAGATGACTCTGGAAGAGGTATCGAGGACGGTTGAATCGTCATTTGACCCCTCGTATCTCCTCGAAGCACTGGCTTTTGCAGACAACAAGGTTGAGATATCCATGGGCGACGAATATCCTATAATCTTCAGGGGCAGGCTGAAGAACGGATTGCAGTTTGTCAACTACATAGCCCCTAGGATGGAACATGGTGAAAGCGTTGAAGCGAAGAATGGGTGATGGTGATGCAGAGGAGAAGGAATGTTTCTTCTGAAATAACTTCCTTCGATACGGATAACGTTCCGGCACTGAGTGACATAGACAACGCTCTTGCTTACAAGATACTCCTTTACTTCAGGAGCAGGGAGCAGGATTCTTTCACATTCAGGGCAAAGACTATCGCTCTGTATGTGGACGGGAATGTCAACAGGAGTACCATATACTCCCCCACGACTGGCAGGAAGGTCTCTATGGTGCTGGACGAATTCATAAGGAAGGGATTGATAACCGCCGATGAGAGGCGCCCGAGGCGGTATTGGGGTTCAAAGAGCAGGATAGACAGCTTTTTGAGGGGAATGACTGTGGAGAGTGCGAAAAATGTTAAACGTACTGATAAACGTGACTAGGAGAGAATATTTGAATGTGCCTGTGTTTCTTGCGAAGGGTGAGAAATACACGGATGCGTATGTGGATGGCAAGGGGAAGTTGCTGAAGGCGGCCATAAACCTCTTGCTTGCACGTGAGGCGCGTACAATTTACCCAAACTGCACTGTTGCAGGGAGCTGGTACGGTTATCCTGTCCTCATGGACATATTCACGAGCGGTTACCGATGGCAGAAACTCACTGACGTTACGCAGGATGTTTTTGCCACGCTGTACAACAATGGGTACAGGGGAGTGATATTGTCCATGATGGAGGGATGGGCGGATTCTGCAGACCAGGACGTCATACAGGCAATAAAGCTGATGAAGGAGGGAAGATACTCCGAGTTCTGGTCATTGATGGAACATTCCGGCAGCAGGGATTGGACGGATTTCTTTGCTGAATTTGCAGGGTTAATGATTATTATGGAATCGAGTAATGAGGTTGGTGGAAAATGATGAAAATAATTGGACAAAACGTTGATGATGATATAGATAGTATTATTGGGGCAATCCCTGAGATTGCCATGAACGCATTTATGAAGAAGGTCAGCAAATGGGCCGAGAGCTTTGGGGACGTCGATTACAAGGCTATTTACGACCATCTCCAGAAGACTGATGCAAGGTCAGCATTCCTGAGCGCTGGCAGTGTTCCGGAATTCAAGCTTTATGGCAAGGGACCAAGGGAGCTGTTGGTGAAGGTACTTACCTACGCCATGCTTGGCGACGGGCAACCGATAACGCTGATAGGTCCTCCCGGCTCAGGGAAGTCCCAGCTTGTGGAAGCTCTGGGGGCAGTGTACATGAGGTTGATAAAGGATGCATTCTCAAAGTTCGGCATACCGGAATACGTTCTGGAATATGCGAAACTTTACGAGGTGCAGATGAATCCCAACATCTCCAAGAGTGCACTCTTCCAGGGAAGGGACCTGGAGTCGACGAAGGAAGACGGGATGAAAATACCAATGAGGCTGAATTCTGGTGGCGTTGCGCTGGTCTTTGGTGGTGTTCTGTTCCTCGACGAACTGAACCATGCCCCCTCGGACATAATCGCCTACCTGAACCAGTTCCTTGAACCACAGACTGCTGTTGTCAGTTTCAGGGGGCTGAATATACGGAGAAGCCCCGTGTCCATCATAATCACTGCCATGAACCCAAAGGGGAAGGGGGCGGGATACAATATCACGTCCAAGGATCTGCCACAGACATACACGGACAGGTCATGGGCATCTGTCTTTGTGCCGAGGAGCAGTTATGAGGACGAATGCGACATCGTGACTTCATTATTGAAGCATGACCTTTCCATAACCCCGGATGATGTCATAGTGAGGTATTCCGTCAGTCTGTCCAGGAAGTTCCTTTCAAAGGAATTGCAGACATCCCTCAGGAGGAGCTTTGACCTTGCGAAGACTCTCCATTCCTTTGTAGGGAATGAGACAAAACCATTCCCGGATGCGATAAAGGCAATATCAGCTGGCCTCGGGATGAAGAGCGAGGATGTGCTCAGAAGGTATTATGCGCTTGTGCACAGGAAGGAAATATATCATCCGGATAAGGTCGTGCCTTTCGATGAGACCGAGACTGAGAACGAAACGATGGCGGGCACTTCCGTGGAGAAGGCAAGTACTGACAAGGCAACTGAGCGCATCGTGAGGTTTGTCGGGTCCAACATGGCTGCGGTCTTAGAGACAGTTAGGGACGTGCTCCAGGTCTTCCTTCTTCCGGAGGATAAGAGGAGTTCGCTATCAGACCTTCTTCCATGAGAGGCATGAGGTGATAATTTGAGCAAGAATAACAATGAATTGAAGAGAATGAGATTAAAGGTTGATGAGAAGGGTCTTGGTAGGGTTCTTTCTACGCTGAATATCAGCAAGATTCTTGTTCCGGCCCTTGCGGAATTCATGATGAACATCGACAGGCTCGCTTATATTGCGATGACACCGACGGTTAATAACCCGTTGTCTAGGGAACATAGTGAAAACGTCTTGTTCAACAGGCGTGGTTCGTATGTTGCCATTCCAGTCAGGTCAGCTTCGCATTACATGGACGTCCTTTCGGATGTTCTGCAGGGGAAGCCATTCGCTGAGGAAGAGCTGGACGAAGTTTCCATACTTTTCATGAACAGGGGCGTGAATGTCGCTGTTTATGACGGCGGTCAGCAACTTCAGAAGGGTGATGTGGATATCTTACCCGGGACATTCCAGGGGCACAGCAGTTGGGTATATCTGGAGTTCAATGACGATGCATACCTGAAGATGGCTGCCAGGTTCTTCACTAACCAGAAGGATATGAGCAACGACTTCATGCTTTCTGATAATTATTCGTTGGATGAAATGCTGTCAAGTCTGACTCCTGCGGACCTCCAACCTCGTTTTGAATTTACATTGGGAACGGAATATTATAGCGGATACGAACCATTGGACATTAACGAGGATATCGATGACCTGCAGGAATACAGCGAGGATTCCTTGGAATGGTGGCTCAAGGATCCAAAGCATTATCCCTATACCAGTTATCGTACCGGAATGACCCAGGAAGACGTTGAAACGTACAACGACCCGGGAAATCTGTACGGTGATGATTTCCAGGAAGATGTTCCGTCCGCGAAGTGGGATGAGAAACTGGACAGTCAGGATTTCAGGGAGCCGGAAGGCGTTCTATTGGCGGATTCGAGCTCTGACACCGTCACCCTATCTTTCAAGTATGGCGGGGGATTGAGAATGGCAGAAATACGCATGGATTATTCGAATTTAGGAATCAGCTTTGCTCCTATATATAACGGCATTGTGTATTCTGCATCAGGCGGCAATCTCTTTTTCTATGAGACAAAGAACATAGAGAAAGAGCTCGGGATGGTGTATTTCGATACACGTGAAGGAAAAGACCTTTACAATGCCTTCCTGAAAGCAGTGGCGGATGAGTTCGTAAAGGTGGAGTCTGAGACGGATGCAAGGCTTCCGAATGCCCTTCTATATAAGGTCGTGGATGAGTTCGAGGCGAAGATTCGTGCATCATTTGGAGATTTTTCTAAAAGGGCTCATCTTCTGTTCCTGGAGTTGAAGAAGGTTACGGATGCAAAGTTCCCAGTGATGACCACGTGCTTTAGGTTGCTCAACTGGTGGGAGGGTTCCAAGGGAGACACCCAGCTCCAGCGGTGCGAAGTTCTTCATGGCATCAAGGGAGATGAAGCAATAATCATCGACGCAAGATATTACAACGTTGAATCCAGACGAGAAGATGCTGGCGGGAAGACGAGATATTTCTATAACGTTTCTATCGGCAGGAAGCTTGTCCCTCCCCTGCCACGTGTTCCAAAGATTGAGCGTGTGGATGACGACCCGAATTACAGAGGCAGGATATATCTGCTTTCCCTCAATAGGCGGTTGATAGAGGTACTGAAGAGAAGTCAGTCCGTGACGATACATACGAGAGTATCCAGCACTGGCGACATCATATATGTCGGCGCTGATCCCTTGGATGAGGAATCCATCGGAATACTCGTACCTGACGACATGGTGACGAGGGGGGAAGGAAATTCTCTGAGCATCAAACCGAATGCTCGTGTATTCGAACGGATGTTTGAGAGGAATCTTCTGGACAATGCGTCAGCATCTTCCAAGGTCATGTTGGTCAGGGATGAAAGTTCTTCCAGCAAGATAGTCAAGCTTTCGGAGATTGCACGGAGCGATGTCATAATATTCAGGAACGGTGTTCCTTATAGAATTCCATACAACAGGATGAAGGAGTATGGGATCAAGAGGGTTACGGAGAGGCTCGACGTTGCCATACTGTACGAGGATAGGGCATTGATAGACCCGTTTTACTCGTTGTGGAAGAAGGGGGTCAGGTTCCCGAAGGCGGGATGGTCTGTGCTTCTTTCGAATGTGGAAGCATATGACGGATTGTTTTTGATGTGGGGAAAGGTGAAGAAAGATGTCTGAAGATGTTTCATTCAGGACTGCTTCCTCTCATAAGAGGAATGCTATAAGTTTCATATCGAAGGGGATATATGAGAGTAGCGTTATCCCTATGGTACAGGCACAGGAAGTGGCGCAGAATTCCTTTGACGCCATAAGGTCTGCACTGAGGGAAGGTGCCATAGAGAGAGGCAGGATAGACGTTTCCGTGGGGTACGACAGCATAACATGGAGTGACAACGGGACAGGAATGTCGGAGTTGGAGCTCACCAATGGATTTGGGCACTATGGCAAGAGTAACAAGATTGGCGACCTTGATAGTGCAGGGCAGTACGGGATCGGGGTGAAGTCTGTGATAAACAGTTCCGTGATGCGTATAGATACCGTCAAGGGCGGGACTGAGATAAAGGCGTGGGTATCCAGGGACGTGCTCCATGTAGATTCCATAGAGGAGAACACCGGTCGTCCTTCCGGTACAAGCATCACTTTTGTGCTGGGTGTGAGGAAGTTGAAGCAGGAATTCGTTCCGCCAATCTTCCTGTTCCCTGAGAAGAAGAGCGACATGCTTCCGGTGAGATTCGCCGAGAGGGCTGTGCAACTGGCTTTCTACGTTGCGTTCTTTGACCCCAGGATAGATGTTTACATGAACGGGCAGAAGATATCTCCGTCGAAGGAGTTCGTGGATTCCTTTTATTATTCCATGGATTTCATGGGAGGGAGATTGTTCATATCGCCTTCCTCTAGGATAGCGGATACTGTGCTGAATGTGAAGGGCATTTCATACGGGGCCATCGGGAAGGATAAGTGGAGATATTCAAAACGATGCATAGCCAGGAGGAATCTCGTGACTATACATCGCAGGGACGCGCAGTCGGTTTACGTGACGTCTCTTGTGGATGTCGCCGCATCAAGGAGTGAGGTTTCCAATTATCCTGCCATACAGAAGCTTCTGGTTGGTTACAATAACACAGAAGAGGAAGACACTGACTTCTATTCTGGCGACGACCTGGAGAATAGTGCGCCGAGCGGTGTTGAGAAAGACCCGAATGTTCTTGACCTGATAGGCAGCTTCAAGGGGATTGTGGAATCCGTCCTTGGTCGTACAGATAAGACTCTAGATGGAAGCGATGAGATGCCTGTGCTCTTGGACGCAGTACATGATAGAGACATGAAGACTATCGTGGGAATTCTCATGCATGAAAAGGGCAGCACTGGTGGGTATGAAAAATACAACAAGCTGTTATACAATCTGGTTCATGAATTGATGCGCGAACTCACTAACAACGGTTTCCCTATAGATTATACCAATGCATGGAAGTTGATGGTAGCACGTGCGATAACCAGACGCTACTTCCATGAGGTGTATGTAGACGACGATGGCTTCCTGACGTTGAATCCCGTCTATTTTGACGATGCCCATAGGGTAGGCATCAGCGGATTCCCGTCAATACTTACTTATCCCATACCGGGCTGGCTCAGGGATATAGATTACGACAAGTTCAAGGACTCAAATATCTTGGAAATATACGGCAACAATGCTACGAAGAAGCAACTCTTCATCCCTTACATGGAATCATATACGTTTGACAGGCTGGTGGGCGTGTTTGATGCTGTGTACAAGATTTCCAAGACGGTTGATGAACTGGAAGCAACTCCTTCTCTGATTGAACCTGCAACTACCTCGGAAGACCTTCCGGATGATACCGAGGAAGGGTTTATAACCATGAGCATGGTAGATACCGGTGCAAGGGCGAAGAAGGTAAAGCATAAGCATGCTACACCGAAGTCCGTGAACATGTCGTTGATGGAATTTGAGTGATGGGGTGAAATATGTCAAAAAATGAAATGTTGGTTGATACGAATGAGGGTTATTGTGTCGTGCATGGCATCCCAACCATGCGCGTTTCGTTGCCTAGCGGGATAGTGATAAAGAAACACATAGACGGGTCTTCATGCTCCTATCTGGATTCATGGGACCCCAGCGTGGGAAACCGATACTTCTCCGATAGGGCTGCGTTGCTGGACCTGAGCACGGTATCCCTCGAGGAGCTGTACGTTCTTGTCTCAGACCCTGTAAAGATGAGGGGTTATATCATGGCCCCCTTCCCGGATTCTCTCACAAACATTGAGAGGATATTCGGGTATCTTGTCAAGAGGAGGATGGTTCTTCCATTCAGGAAGGGCGATCCTGTGGTGGACGAGGTCTCAGCCCTTTCTCTGTATTCCATGATTTACCGTGGGTTGGTCCCTCCCCTAGTGAGGAATTACATAACGGACATCAACATGAAATACATAAGGGAACCTGACAGGAAATATTTCGAGGGAATGGTCATGGAAGACCTGAAGATGTTCACGGGGGAAAGTTCCCAAGGGTCGGCGAGGATGATGCTGGGATTCCTGCTTGTGACTGACAGTGATTATGGTGCCTTCAAGGTCCTTCCAAAAGCTTCTGAATACGCATGGAACAATGCATATCTGGGGCTTACGGAAGACCTTAGGGCGGTAGGCGTCTCTATACTTTCCAGGATACAGAAATCCTCTTCCGATTTCCTCATAAACAACAGGAGTGAAGTGGCAACGCTTGTCCACTACCTGGAATCGCAGAAGATGGGTGATGTTGCGGACGACCTGAGGGCAGCATGGAAGGAAAAGTTCAGGAGTGACCTTCAATGATAGTCAATCTTACTACTTGTCCAGTGCCTAAGTTTTTTCCTAGCACGTATAGCGTGACCATAATGTGGAACGAGGAAGGCAGCGGTGCGGATGTGCACAATGAGTTCGGCAGATACATTATACGTCTCCCGAAGAAGGACCTGTTCATTAATATAGGCCTCAGGCAGGAGATAGTGGATAAGTACTACGACAAAGTCCTGCTCCCGTTCTCCCTCATCCATGAGCTTCTGCACATCTACTACAAATCCGACGAATTTAGTTTTAAGGGCGTGGTGGGCGATAACGACATGAGCCTTTACAGGGAAGTGTTCAACTTCCTTGAGGATCGAAGGATAGAGCAGACGGCTATGAGGGAGATAAACGGAATAAGTAAGTATGCCACGGTAGCCAATGCGTTGTCAGCCATGAGGGAAATCAATAAAGGCGTGCCTCCCCACACTGCTTTCCTTCTTGAGCAGGCATTCAAATGGGACCAGAATACCGTAGACCATCGCAAGGCAGATACCAGAAACATTTTCAGGTTTGCCTCTAATGCCGTGAATGCACCAGGATTGATGTACATGGTGAATGGTGTAAGGAACGCACTTGCAGAATTTTACCACGAGCTTGAGGAGAAGAAGCAGGAGGTCAAGCTAAGGGTCAACCTGGAGCTCCCTGGCGATTCACCGGACATAGGAGGGAATGGAAACTCTTCGGGCGGTGGAAAGGGTGACCAGGAAGACCAGGGTTCTGGCAATTCCAGGGTGGGCGGTAGCGGTGGTTCGTCTCCAGCCAAGAAGGGGGGAGGTGCGGGTGGCAACGGAAAGCCTCCTTTCACGATAGACCTGGAATTGGTGCCACGGTCTCCGGGTACTGCTCCGAAGGTAATAGTACCGGATGACGTCAAGGATGCGTTGGAGAAAGGGGTTGTTGAAGCTATGGAAGATTTCCTCAAAGGCAACACACTTTATGACAACAATTCTGTTGTTACAGCAGGTGGCGGTTATTCGCCTGGCACAAGGAAGGAAGTGCCGAGGACATTGGGCGACGCTCTTTTCCTGGCGAAGGTGAGAGTGGAACAGGCACCGCTGATCAATTACCTGAAGGAGAAATACCTTGAGCAGAAGATAAGGTACAGCAGTATCTACAGGGCAAACGACGGCGACTATAATCCGGAAAGGATAGAGGAACTCGAGAAGATGTTGCTGCTCAGGGATGACCTTGCCACCCCATACGAAACACCCGGTGCCAACAAGTATTCCAGGACAGACCTTTGCATAGTGCTTGACCAGTCTGGGTCTACGATGGTTGGTAAGGTATATGAGGAGATGGCAACTATGGCAGCTGTTTTCTTGCTTGCTTTCGAGGATTTCGACGAGATGAGGACTTGCCTCATATCCCTCAAGGGGGATGTTTCCGTATGCAAGTTCTTCGACGAGCCAGTTGAAGCCACTTCGCTTATGCCGATTGCATCTGGCGGGACTCCGATAGACCCGGCACTCAGGCTGGCATTGAAACAGGAATGGGAAAGCGACCTTCGTTTCCTCGTGCTGATATCAGATGGCATATTTGGCGGGAACGAGCTTGGTAGCATGCCTGATTTGAAGAACAAGGGAATAAACACGGTGGCGATGACGTCGGACGAGCCGATACCGATGTTTGATTTTCATCTGTTCATGAAGGACAAGGCGGAACTCCCGGAGAAGCTGGCATCTTTCGTACTTCCGCAGATGATAGACGGATATGCGCAGGAATTATAGATTATTATGATGGAGAGAGTGATTAGAGATGAAGCGAACGATTGAAGGGGAAGTTAAGTTTGTGGTGGATTTTTTGCAGATGATGGGTATGGTGGACCATACTGCACTCAAGCCTTTCGAAAGCGAGAACGACATACGCGGTTTGATATCGGAGGCCTATTTATTAGGTACATATTCAGTATGCATCGAGCCTTGTTATCTTGAATTGGCAAGGAAAATAATCGACGAAAAGGGGCTGAACCTGAAGATAGCAGTCGTGGTGGATTTTCCCTTTGGGGCAGGAACGACGGATGCAAGGGTCATGATGGTGAATAAATATTCGGAGCTTGCTGACGAGATTGACATAGTGGTGCAGATAGGGATGGTAAAGTCCGGTAGGTTCGATGTTGTGGAAGAAGACTTGAAAAGAGTGGTCAGGGCAGCCCATATCAATAATCGCCAGATCAAGGTTATAGTCGAGGATGCGTACACGACCCGGGAGGAAAAAAGGAAGCTGTATAAGATTGTAATGAAGTCGGGGGCGGATTTCATAAAGACGGGTACCGGATTTGAGGATAAGAAATATGCATCGTCTATAGGGAATAAGGTGGGTGCGCAGGTGGAGAATGTCAGGATGATGGCTAAGTATTCGGAAACGTACAACAAGAGGATTGGCATAAAGGCTGCAGGCGGAATACACACGTATGCCAAGGCCGTTGCTTTGTTCCATGCTTCAGGAAAGGAAGCGTCCCCACGCATGTTCAGGATAGGTGCAAGCGGTACGAGAAAGCTGAAGGAAAGTGCTTCCGAGTCGGGTGGTACGCTTGATAGATAGGTTGGGATGCATTGGAATTTGGCTGTTGTCGGAGGCAGGAATATGATTTCAGGAAAGGAGTGGTTGGATTTTTGTCACGAGAACGTGGTCATGAGGGGGGTTGAATCGGTGCATGAGGAGAAGAGGACGTGCTATTACTGTCACGGTGATTTTCTTTCTGATCCCTACACCGATTGCACCCCCCAATACTGTTCTCCCGAGTGCAAGAGAAGGGACGAGGAAGAATACAGGAAGGAAGGACATACCCATTCCAGGTTCAACACCACGGTTGACTTGGACGGTCATTCCGAGGAGTCGAAATGCCCCGTATGTGGGCCGAGGTTGAAGCAGGAGTGGGAGAACTTCAGGAAAAGGCACGGTGACATGGTTGTGGGGGGACGACCATAAATGTGCCATGAGAAAGGTTTGATATTGCTTGGTAGGTGAAAACAATGGTTAGCAAGAAGAAGTTAGGTGTTGTTGTAGTTTTGTTGGTAGTGGCATTGGTTGTTGTTGTAGCGGTTGTGTCTGTTGGCGGAGGCGGTTTGAAGCCGTCTTATCACGTACGGCTGGCGGTTGTGCCTGCCTCCGAGATGCCACAGTACATGGGTTCTTCTGCCATTCTTAATACGTCGGAGTTCAATTCCGCGAATCTCCCGTTTGAATTCATGGGACTTCCAGTGGTACTGGGGCTGGTGGGTACATATCAGTTGATACAATCTTATCCAGGGAGTTCTTTTGTGATATATTCCATGGAACTTCAGTATAATTATAGCGCGAAGAATGTTTTTGAGACACTATGGTACGATTATAACGGTTCTGTTGCGATACTCGGTGGCAATTATCCCCACAGCAATGGAACCTACGATGGTTTCAGGTACTTCGTAGGGATTACGTCGTATTCGGATGCATACTCCAGTGGCATCCAGTATACAAGTGCTGGTGTCAGTGGGCGGTATGTATTCATAATAAGTTTCTCGACACTTGGTTCGAATAGTCCCAGTCGGGGTCTTCCGCAGGCGGAGATAAATGCTATGGTTGGTGCGTAGTTACAAAACCTTTAAATCGATGCCTAAATATAGACAGATGAGGTTGCGTTTCAATTGCACGAAATTGTGTGTAATAAAAAAGGTGAACAACGATGAGTTTAGAATCTCTGAGTAAATTTAGAAAGAATGTTTTCCAGATATTTGACGAGGCTAATGATTTTAGCGATTTGTATGCGACGTCCCTTTCTTTTGAAGAATTCAAGGAACTTGTCAGGGAATTCAGTCAAGCCCCAAAACAGGGCGTGTTCATATCACCCAATGACGGTTCCTTTGAGGAGTTTGCAAAGGAAAAGGGAGAGGATGTTGTGCAACTGGATTCCGAAGGGTACGTCAATTGGGAGGAGTTCGATGCTGAGGCATTGAATAATACAGGTGGTGAAGGACAAAATGACGTCTGAGGATGGTTTTAGGGAATTACCCCCGGAAGCTCTCGCATGGTTCAACGGCGATGAGCTGAGGGCACGGGTGTTTATTGATAAGTACGCAATGAAGGATGCGTCAGGAAATCTTCTGGAGAAGACTCCTGACCAGATGTGGTCGAGGGTCGCCGCTGAAATTGCGTCGGTCGAAAAGACCCCGGAACTCCAGAAGGAGTGGACTGAGAAATTTGAGTGGCTGTTGAAGGATTTCCGCATGGTTCCTGGTGGGAGGATACTCTTCGGGGCCGGGGCTGATAAACATGGAAGGAGGGTTACCCTCAACAACTGCTATGTCATCCCCATAGCCGACGACTCCCTTGAGTCTATTTTCGAGTGGACGAAGCAGGCTGCCCGTACCTATTCGCTTGGGGGTGGGGTTGGCGTGGATATCTCCATACTCAGGCCAAAGGGTTCTCATGTGAACAACGCTGCCAGGTATTCCAGTGGCGCTGTCTCGTTCATGAACATCTTCTCCGAGACGACTGGCACAATAGGACAGGAAGGTAGGAGGGGGGCCTTGATGATAACTATAGACGTAACTCACCCAGACATATTCGACTTCATCAAGGTGAAGAGGAATCTACAGACTGTGAGGTACGCCAACATTTCGGTGAAGGTGACTGATGAGTTCATGAAGGCTGTTGAGAACGATTCCATGTTCACGCTGAGATATAACAGCGAGAAGACGGGCTTGATAAGCAGGGAAGTAAAGGCGAGGGAACTGTGGAATGAGCTGGTTTCGTCTGCACGGGATTGGGCAGAGCCGGGCCTGATCTTCTGGGACAGGATGAAGGAAGAGAGCACGTCTGAATACAACGGCATGAACATCTTGACGACAAATCCCTGTTCCGAGATACCTCTTGAAGGGTATGGCGCTTGCAACCTTGCGAACATTAATCTTTCGCAGTTTGTTCTGGACCCGTTCGAGGACAATGCAAGGATCGACTTTGATGCACTGGGAAAGGCTCTATCATTCACTACACGATTCCTGGATGACGTGGTAGATTATAACCTCTACAAGCATCCTTTGAAAGAGCAGACCGCAGAGGCGGAGAAGTCAAGGAGGATTGGTGTGGGATTCACAGGCCTTGCTGACATGCTTCTAAAGCTGAAGATAAAGTATGATACGGACGAATCCCTCAAACTGGTCGATGGACTTTTCAGGTTCGCAATGGAGCAGGTCTATCTTACGAGTGCTATGCTTGCAAAGGAAAAAGGTACTTTCCCAGGGTTTGATATTCTGCAACATAGGAAGTCTCCCTTCATACGGAGGTTGCCTGATAAAGTCCTGAATGCCATAAGGTCATACGGACTGAGGAATGTCGCCCTTCTTACCATCCCGCCAGTCGGGAGTGGTTCAGCGCTTGCGGGGTCATCCAGCGGAGTTGAACCCGTGTTCGCATTTTCCTACACAAGGAAGAGCGAGAGCCTGGCGAAGGATACTTTCAAAGTTTATCATCCTCTTGTGCAGGAATACCTGAGGAAGTTTGAGGGTGGGGTTGATTCACAGCGAGAAGGAATTGTGCTTCCGGATTATTTCATCGAGTCACATAAAATAAAGCCTGAGTTCAGGGTGAGGATGCAGGCTACCATCCAGAAGTATATTGACCATTCTATATCGTCTACTGTCAACCTTCCTGAGAACACGACTGTCGAACAGGTCGGAAAAATATACATGGACGCATGGAAGGCTGGATGCAAGGGAATAACTGTCTACAGGGAAGGTTCAAGGGAAGGTATACTCATTACAGACAAGAAAGCAAGCGAGTCTTCATCGAAGAAGGTATCCGAGTTTGCGAGACCTACTGAATTGTCTGGAAAGACCTTTGTCATACAGATGGTCGAGAATGGGAAGGTCTATGTGACAATCAACAGTTCGAGAGACGGATCACCCGTTGAAGTATTTCTCAATGTTGGCAAATCAGGTACTGAGGACAAGGCGTATTCAGAGGCAATCGGGCGTCTTGTTTCTCTTTATCTACAATCCGGAGGCGACCCGATGAAGGTCGTTCATTCGCTCAAGGGAATAAAAGGCAAGAGCACAACATTCCTGAACGGTGGTAAGGTCTATTCCGTTCCCGATATAGTTGCGTATCTTATGGAGAGGGTAATCAAGGGGAAACCCTTGCAGTCCTCTCTGCCTTCAGTGAGCCTTGATCCAGATTCCCATGAGCTCAATGAGGTCGATGACGACCCGCCTTCAACGGCTACCGTATCGACTTTTGACAATGCTTCCCTTCCGGACAAGATGGACGGAATGCTCACCTGCCCGAAATGCGGGAACGACACGATGGTTTCCGAGAACGGATGCCTGACTTGCAAAACCTGCGGTTACTCAAAATGCGAGTAGCCCGGGTTTTATTTCTTTTGTTTTGAAAAGGAGAGTGAACGTAACGGATGCAGATGATTTGTTAAGAGTATTGAATGTTTTAGAGCGATGTGAGTTGTCTCCCAACGACCTGAATGTTGCCGAGGATGCACTTATTGATGAATTTGGGGCAAGAGTAATCGTTGCGGACCCGGAGAGCAAGACTATTCAATTTCCGTCTGGGACCAGGGCAAGAGTCTATAAGGTAGGGTCCGAATGGATATGGTTTACAACAGACATGTGGAAAGACCTGAATGAAGGCAAAGGACCTAAAGAGCTACAGGAAGAATACGATGCGATGACACGTCATTGAGACGATAACGCCTCTTCGATGTTTTGGCGTTTGTTTGGAGGTAAGGTTATGATGGGAAACGTTCCGAGTTGTTTGTCGGGTTGTGTTAGGAAGGACGGTAAGGGACTTACCGTGAGGGGAGTGCGTCTTCTTGAGAGCAAGAGGGAGGCAGTTGGTTTTACTGAGTGTTTCGGTGTGAGGGATTGCGTGGAAATGGCCATCCTTGAGCATTTTGTGACCGAGAGCCAGAACAAGAAGATATGGGACGATTTGAGTGACAAGTATGGCGAGGAGAAGGTTCAGGATGTGATTGTGGCGAGATATGGAGAAATAGACGCACGGGCAGTATTAAAGAGAGCGTGAGTATCATGGAATCAAATGAGTCCGATGTTAATTTTAAGTACGATATTGGTCAGAAAGTTTTCTACGCCGGAGTGCCGTATGGCATCATGGATAGGTATAGAGATGAGAATGGCGTTTCTTGGTATTTGATACGACCGTTTAGCAGGACCGGAACTTTTTACTCCGGTCTTCCGGTCCCTGAAGATGCGTTGAGGGAGACTTTCAGGGAAGGCGATGATGTCATCACGGTGTCGGAGGGGAATTAGATGAAGGAAGGAAGCGTTGGGGCACTAAGGGAGTTGCGGGAGCTGGGGTTGTCTTACGACCTTATGTTCGTGGATTATGACATCCGTGACGTGCTCGAGCATGTGCCAGCAGAGAACCTGGAGGGCATGGTGGGCAATGTTACGGGGGTGGCCATAAGGATGGACAGCAGTGGGGCGGAATTTGCGGAAGTGTGGGCAACTGACTCTACTTTCGCCCCCTCGCTGGACGCAATCTACGAGAGAGTGAGATGATGACGGCAATATGGGATTCTGCTGGACGGTTCATCCAGAAGGTCAGGGAGGACATGGAAGCATCTGTCCAGGGAGGCGACCTCAGTGAAAGGCTCGGGGAACTGCAGGTGTTCTTTAAGATGCTTCAGGCTGTGGCGGATAAGAAGAAAGAATACAAGATGATGCCGACTGAGTACTGGTGGAGGAAGGAAACATGGAGGAGTGCACTGAAGAGATTGGCGGACTCACCGTGTAGCACGGGCGGGGATTTGGGGGTTGCCGACGATTTGGTGCAGTTGTTCCACTTCTTCGACCACCTCAATCTTCCCTATCGCGGCAAGACCACTATGGGTCATTTCACTGAAACGGCAATCCACTCCCTGAGACCGAATAAAGAGCAGAGCAGAGTTTTGGATATCATTTACAGAAGTTGAGGGAGTGGTTTGTTTGCACAGTGACGGAATATTGGTGAAATGGGTAAATGTGGAGAGACCGGGATACCTGGGAAAGAACAGGGACAGCAGATATGCGGAATGGACCGGAAGATATGGCATTGGGAAATGGAGGTTGGCATGGAAAGTTGACATGGAATATGTCAATTTCCCGAGGATGTGCAAGTATTATGAGGAGTCTTATTACAGGTTTCTCATGGAGCATGAGGACATACTCAGGGAGCTCGTTGACGTGGCTTCAGATGTTTATGACGATGCTGTTTCTAACGTGCATTCGGGGTTTGACTACAGCATCCAGGAGACTGGAAGGACTCATGTTCAGGACATTGCCATAAGGAATGCAGTGAGGCGTCTCGGGTTGAGGTTCATGGGAAACGAGCTCTTACAGATACGCGACAGGAAGGGTTCACATGCGTTGAGCATGGTCCTTTCTCCTGGTCGCGTTCCTTTCTACGACAAATCTATTATACTGCGTCCTGAATTAAGAGGATGGTGGCAACCGAGTTCGGTGGAATCATTCTACCAGTCCAACAGGGTGCTGCAGAAGAGAAAGAATTGAAGGTGATTCAAATGGATAATTCAAACGTTGAGGGTTATGATGTTTTGAAGGGTCGGGTTAAGATGAGGCCTGGTGTATCTCACACTCAGGCGTTGAGGTTTGTTGGCGACATAAAGAGGTTTCTTGGGGTGGATCTGCCCACGGCAATCTATCTTGGGGCACATGGCATGGAGCAGGTAGATACGGAGAATAAGTCTATCAAGATAAAGGTAGCAGTCGTGAAGGAGAATTTGCTCACTGACGTGGATTTCGATTGCGTTCTTGGTCGTGAGGTTTTCCAGAAGGTTTCATGGGAAGGCTTCCTGGCGGAGCTGGATGCCCATAGAAAGATGATAGCGGGAGTGAAAATGTCACTGGTCCAGATGGAACCGAAGGAAGTGCACTCCGTCGCCCTGGGTGATTCCGTTGACTGACGTGACCGTGAACTTCACCGTTTATGTTCCCTTTGGCAGGGGGTGGGTAAGCAAGATGGACGTCAGGGGCTCGGAAGTTACCGAGTTCCCCATCCCCTACAGGGTGGAGGAAGATGAGATGAGCGGTTGTAACGTGATCTGCTCAGGCGTTTATAGCGATGGTGAACTGCTGGAGGTTTCCTATAAGGATTCACTGAGCGTGATCCATCGTGTGGTGGGCATCGTGGACGGAAAAGTTGAGGGGGGCTGGAGGGAAATAGGTTCATTCGAACATACGAAGGACCTTTTCCCGTTGATGCAGAAGTTGAACGCCGACATCGGTAGGCGGGAATGAGCACTGCCGGGCACGCATGTGCAAGGAAGAGTGAATATCAATGTACAATCATGGTGTTGCGTATGTTATGAGGATAAGGAATGGTTTTATTAGGTCAAGTGGCAATCACACTTTCCTTAGCAAGGAAGCGAGGGAGATTCTGCGCCAGGGAAAAGGTTACAGGTCCGAGGATGCGTATGGGGATGGTCATAGGGATTTTATGAAGGTCATAACACATGAAGTAGAGGAGCTGGAGAATGTCAGCGACTTGAAGGACATGGCCAGTCGCCTCAATCTCCATCCGTCGTCTTCTCTTGCTGTAGTCTTGCAGGAGATAGAAAATAGGTTCGGCAGTGATGCGAAGGTGATATGGCTGACTACGCTGGAAGGCGTGAAGCAATATACCGACCATCCGGATACCATGGAAGGCGTGGATGTTTACAGGATTCCTGAAGGTGCCTTTCTCCTGAATGACCTTGGCCCTGACGGGCAATTGTTTGTCATGACAGCCTTGGATTACAGGATAATGGAATCTTCACGAAGTCCGTACGTTGCTTCCATGAACGGGAAGTAATTTATGTTGGGCGGAATTGTATTAGGCGTTGAAGAAATGGAAGATTAAAGGTGAATTGAAATGAAACTAAATAATAAGGATGAAACCGCAGCTGAATTTATCGTTAGGAAAATGAAAGAAGAGAAGGCATGTTTCAAGCGTGATATTGTGGGTGATTACGTCAACGATTATCTCCAGTACCTGACAACATTTGAGCTGTATGAAAAGGCAATGGAGTACGAGAGGTACGTCGGCGAGGATAAGGAGAACGCCGATGATTTGCACATAACGACGTACGTGAAGGATATTGCTTACTATGGCATAAGGAATAAGGTTATAGGTCTGCTCGAGAAACAGGGCCTGATGAGGGGCGGTGCGTGATGAAGATAACTCAAATCAAGGAGCTGGACCCAATGAGCATGAATAGGTGCATCTTTATAGGTGCACCTGGCATAGGGAAGACGGAAGAGATAAAACGGTACGCTGAGGCTATCGCAAAGAAGATGGGTAGAAGATTCGTGGATCTGCGTTCGGACAAGGAGATAGACAACATAGACCAGAGCTTCTACTACCTGAGGATAATAGCTCCTCATGTCTTCCCGGAAGACATTTCCATACCGAGGATGGCGGATAGGGGAATGGAGTTTATCACTCCACACATTATAGATGTCCTTACCCGCCCGGAAGCAAAGGGGTTGATGTTCATAGACGAACTTAACAATGTCCAGAAACCCGACCAGAGAGTGCTTTTCTATGCACTTATCCAGGAGGGGGAGATAGGTTGGGGGGCGAGAATCAGTAAGGATGTGATAATAGTTTCCGCAGGCAATCCGCCGGAGTGGAGCAGTGATGCGGTATCGTTGCCACATCCGCTGATAAACAGGACTGTCGTAATAAACGTTCAATCGCCAACATTGGACGAATGGATGGATTATATGGACATATATCATTCACAATGGGACAGGAGGGTTGCCACTTTTCTCAAGGCATTCCCAAAGTATTTCCTTAAGCAACCTGAAGAAGAGGACCTCAAGAATTATCCGACTCCAAGAAGCTGGACAAATCTTGCAGTACGACTTTTCAAGGAGAACGATATGGAGATTATCAGGGATATTGTGATGGGGGCAGTGGGACCCGAAGTCTCTGCGTTTTTCATGTCGTTTCTGGGTACAAAGGTTCCTTCCATCAAGGAGTTCGTTGATAATCCTGGTATGTGGGATGATTTGGACATCAGTCAACAAGTGTTGTTGTTGTACCACATAAGCCAGAATTTTAACACGTTCAAGAACATGGACGGCTCTTCGAAGGTGTTGAGGGAATGGTTAAGGAAGAAAAAGGACAATCTTATCCTTTTGGTCAAGCTTATACCAAGGGCTAACCGGAGGGAAGTGCTTGGCCCTTATTTCATGCATGAATTTGCGAAGGAGCTGGTGGATTACGTTGGTTGACGCTGACGTAAAAACACCGTGATGCACGGGAGGTTTTTAAATGAAAATAGTAACGATATGCGGTTCAGTGAAGTTCAGGGACGAGATGCTGGAGCTTCGTGATGCACTCATGCCTGGTACATGGGTGATGCTTCCTGAGAACATGGAAGTGGACATCCAGAAGATTGATGCAGAGGTGAAGGCTAAGATGGACAGCCTTCATTTCCGGAAAATCGAGCTATCAGACGAGGTGTTCGTCATGAACGTCGGTGGCTACGTTGGCCATTCGACTGCAAAGGAAATACAGTACGCAAGGTCTCTCGGAAAACCAATAAAGTTTCTCAAGGAGGTAGATTGAATGATGAAGAAAACAATAAAAGACAGAGTTAAAGAATGGATAGGAACAGACGATCCTGCAAGGCTGCAAAAGAAGGTACACCATTATATAGACAAGGGGAATTTGGTCTCTGTAGGAAGGAGGTAGATTGGATGAAAGCATGGAGAGTTAGAAGTGACGAAGGCGATGTATTTTTCAAGACGCGTGCTTTAGCCAACGAATATGTGGAACAAGAAATAGAAGAGATGCGGCAATTTACTCACGGACCTATCTTAATAAATTATAACGCAATCAAAAGAGTAGATGTGCCTGAAAATGTTCATGTTATACAAAGTAACGTCAATACGGCATCTGCATTCATGAATAAGAGGGAATTGACGGAAAGTAAGGGGAGTGATTGAATGAAACAGAACGAATTTTATGAAATGTGGAATGAGGTGCCTTCTGGAAAGACGAAGAGAGTGGTGCTGATTGACAAAGCTATCCTTTTTGCAGACGATTATGAGTTATTTGCTATAGACGTAGACCTGTATAGGAAGGGTAGTCGAATAGCAAACGTCCCGTACGATGCCATCAAGGACGTGAATTGAATTGTCGTTTATTGATATTGAGACGGAGGGCGTTCGGATGGAATCGGTTAGCGTAAACAAAAAGGCGGAATTTGATAAGGTGATGACAAAACTGGTGCTCGATGTCCCGCTTTTTGGCATAATGCTGAAGAGGTTGAGGGTTGTGTACCTACCGAAATATCCGTTGGATGGTACAGATGATACGACGGTAGCGGCCGCCGTTAATGAGAGGGAGATACTGATTACAGACAAGTTTTTTGAGGAGTCCGTGGATGACAGGATGTTCACGTTATCGCATGAAGTGATGCATGTGCTTTCCGGTCATCCCGAAAGATTGGCTGAGTTGTGGCTCACGTATGAGGGTAGAGTGCCACCGAATGTTTTCAATCTGGTGTGTAATATAATGGCAGACGCAAAGGTCAACCAATGGCTGTCGGCGAAGTATAAACTGCCTTCCTCCGTTGTTACTCCCTTTACATTGAGCATGGTCTTTGATATTCCCCGACAGGACTTCGACGCATCATCCATGGAGGACTTGGTTGGTAGGGCTTTAAAGAACCTGCCTAAGAACAGAATCTCCGAATATGGCAATGCCTGTGGTGGCATGGTAGCGTATGCGTCCAACAAAAAGGCTTTCGGTGGTAATGGTGTTGTTGTTATTAATGAAGGGCTGCCGGGATTGCAGTCCTCGCATGACGACCAGTTGCGTAAGGTAAAGACTAACATAATCTCTGACTCCATGGTTGTAGCGAAGACCATGGGCAGTGACCCCAGTTTCCTTGAGAGGGCATTTGACGACCTGTATGCGTCGGATGTTAACTGGAAACGCGTTATTCGGGCTACTCTTGGGTTCATTGGTTATGAAGACGTCAGGAAGATCTGGAGCAGACCAAACCGCAAGAGCGACCTGCTTCCATTCAAGTCTGACGTGGGACGGGGAATTATCTGGTGTCTTGTGGACACATCAGGGTCTATAGGCAAACAGGAAATAAATCGCTGGGTGTCTGAGGTCTTCGCCATTGCTCGCTTGAAGGCTGAAGTCGTAGTGGTTAGTTGGGACACGATTGTGCACGACGTGATAAAGATACGGAAAAGGGCGGATATAAACAAGATAACGCTACATGGCGGTGGATGGACACAGATTCGTCCTGCCCTTCTGTATGTCCAGAAGGAAAGGAGATTCGGGGATACGGTCATTGTTTTTTCAGACTTTGACATAGGGGACCTGCATGAGGCGGATGTGAAGAAGATGCTGGCCAAAACAATAAATTTCACCACAAATGTGAGCCCCAGTATACTTGAAAAGGAATATCATGTGAAAGCGAAGCATATCAGGGTGAAATGAAATGAGTGAAGACGATAAGATAAACAAGCCTCATCATATATGCCCTAAGTGTGGAAAGCCTCTTAAGTCTCTTGAACTCAGCTACAGGGTGACAATTACGACGGCCTATTATCTTTATAACCCGGATTCCGATGACCCTGCAGTTATCTCCGATGCCGAGGAAGAAGGAGATGACGTAAGCAACGAGGAGTGGAGGTGTCCAGAGTGTTACGAGGTATTGGCATTAAATGAGAAGCATGCCATACTGCTACTCAGAGGGTTAACCAAGGAACAGGAACACGCTGCTGTAAAATTCATGGAAAAGAAGTTGTACGAGTAGGATGGAGGGAGATTGCATGAATCGTGATATGAAGAATTTTTCGAAATTTCCGTCTTCCATAGAGAAGCTTTCCGAGATATCCCGTAGTGTGTATTATTTCAATCTGCCGGGCATGACAGGAGAGTGGTATCCCTTACTAGAGGAATTGTTTGGATACCTGATGCCGTTGTCGACTAGGTCTTTTACTGTGACAATAAAGGGTACGCGGCTCGATACTTATTTACACGGTGATGTTGTCGTTGTCTCAAGGAAGATGATATATGTGCGAAAGATGTTCCCTGAGAATGGCTACAAATCTCAATTGAGTGGCGTTCAGTTGTTCTGGTTGTTGGCAGAGTTAGGGGACAGTCTGGTGAAAAGCGCGAGGAAGGATATTGCCGATGACGTTTCTTCTGTCGTGAAGCTGGTAAGGAAGTGGTTGAGTCGTTACAACAAGGAGATAACATTCAACATGGAGAACAAGGCATTCATCAGTGATATCTATGACCGCAGGGGCGAGTTCAACAGGATTTCGGACTATCTCGTAGTAAATTCAAGGGGCGTCTATCTCAGCAGCCACAGGAAGGGATATCCAGACATGACCTTCATGGACCAGATATGGAGCGAGGAACTTCACCAGATTGTCAAATGGGAGTATTTTATGCAGCTCCATGCTTCAATGGCGAGGGCGATAGACAAGTATATGAGTAAGAATGCCGGAGAACTGAAGGTGGAGACAGAGGAAGGATCAAGGATGATTGACGAATTGATAAAGATGGTTAAGGTAGGCAGAACGGAGAAGATATTGTATGAGTAGGAAGTGGAAACATGATGGTTTACGTTATAAATTATGATGTGGACGGGAGGCCGTTGACTGATAAGAATGGCATGATAATATGGTATGAAACCATGGACGATGTGACTGAAGCAATGACGGGGTTGGCCAGGTCTGGGCATGGAGACCATCAGATTACCGTGAAGCAGATAGAGGTCGATAACAATTGGTATGCACATGTTGTTGGGAATGTCGGCCCAGAGGATATGCACATGAAGATACTCAATTATATTCATGATACTGTTAACGACATGATTCCAAACATTGAGTACGCCATTACTCATGGAAAAGGCGTTGTGGAACAGATGAAGAAAAGTGGGAGGTCGTCTGGATGAGAAGCAAGAAAACCATGACTGTAGAAGTTTACCACGACAGTGACATAATTATAGTGGCCATAGACAAGCCTTGCTGTTCCTGGGCTGATAATGCAATAGCGCCTCAGTATTACAGGAGGCGTGGCAAGCTCGTCTATTACAGGAAGGTGAATGAAAATACATACAGGCCTACGGTTCCTGCATGGTTTTGGGGTGGTAATTCAGTCTGCTGGGGGCCGACATTTGATGAAACCTACCCGCCAACCGTCAGTTGCAAGGTGGATATGCCTTTCAACTTCTGCCCTTCGTGCGGAGCGAAGATAATCGTGAAACAGATTCCGTATGAAGAGGCTAGACTGGTGAAGGAAGAAAGGGAAAGGGAAAAGAGGATAGAACAAGTGGAAGAAATACTGATGGCATAAGGAACAGGGGTGTTGTAATTGTTTAGAAAAGATGTTCGTAAGATGGCTGTTAATTTTTCGAAGCTCGTGAACGCTATTGAAGAGGCACTGGCGAGGGCTGGACTTTCAATCCCTCAGCGGTACATAGTTGTCAAGGTAATGGCTGCCATTTACAGGAATTCGTTGAATCCCGAGGAGATAGATGATATAGACATGATTGTCGATTCCATTATACGGTCCTTGGAAGTTACGAAGGCGAAGTAAATGGTGGAAGAGAATGGAAAGGACGAGGACTTGCTCGTTGTTTTCGATACGAATTCTGATACCAGGGATTGGATTGCAGACATGACGTCTGAAATGTTTCACAGGTTGGGGAAGCGTGTTGCTTACGGTATCATAAGGGGCGCCGTGGATGAGATGTTCATCGCTGGCAGTACGTCTGCGCTGAGGAAGTGCAACGACGAGACTATCAAGGTCATACTTGATGTTCTCAGGGAGAATGCCGATATTACAACGAGCGAGGACGGGGACGGCAGGCATGTGCGCATAATCGTTCACGGTAAAGGCATCAGGATAAAGGAAATGGAACGGAGGCTGGAGGAATGACAGGTGACGTGTTGATATCAGGAACGGTGTTGTTTGTTGCAGGCCTTTCTGAGCATAGGGTTAGGAGAATAGCGGCGGAATTGGGCTCTCAGATCGACATAGAGCCCGAGCTGTTGGCTGATTTCTATACCGAATGGGAAGAGGTACAGGATAGACGTTGCGTAATCTTATACCGCAGTGGCGATTTCCCAAAGCCAAGGTACGAATTGTATTACAACTATGCCGCATGCTTGCGTTGCTCTTATGACGACGTATTGAAAGGAGTGAAAAAAGTTCTTATTACTCATGCGAAGGAAATAGGTCAAGTGAATCTCCTGTTTTATTCCCTTTCCACTCCTGATGATAATATCGTGTGGGATCATACTGCTCTCGTGAATGAGCTCGTGAAGCGCGTGGAGAGGAACCTGGCGGGGGAGGAAGATATGCGTGCGTGAGTGTTGCATGAAGGCATCTGACCAGGATGTGATTTGAATGGGTACGAGTATATTATTGGCAGGTAGTATGCGATTTCTTCCAGGTGTTTCGGAGGACAGGGTGAAGGCAATCGCACATAAGTTCAGTGAGTATACGGGGATAGAGCCGGGAGTGACGCTGGACGTTAACGAGAGGGATGATGGATTCAGTGATATGCCATGTGTTATTGTTGATTACGGCGGGGAGTTTGAATTGTCCTACAATTATATCAACTACGACAGTATCATGTCTGTCCCTGTCTGGGAGGATTTCAGGAAGGCGGTTATTTCTCATGCGACGGAGATTGATTATGTACTCCTGCGCTGTTATTATCTGGAAGAATTGGACAAAGGAATTGCTTATGACCATGCCTCGCTGGTGGAGAAGCGCGTTCAGCAGGTAGAGGACATATTATCTGGGCAGGATAAGCAATGACGGTAGATCATGGGGTTGATGGAAGATGTATCGTAATGACATAGCTATTGTGTTGACTGGCGTAACTATCCACTTCAACAAGGATGTTGGAGAGGGCAAAGCCATGAAGGTTGTTGCACCAGTCTGTGAGATAGTGGGGTGTAAACCACCAAAGAGGTTTGAGAAGGTAGCGGGGGAGTCGTTCATGAAGGGCCCTCTCGAAGGGAGACGCATCGGCGCACACCTTCTGCGCTTCAGGGACGGCTCTATTGTCCTTGACATAGATCACATGGTGGCGTATCCTGATGAGGTTGCCGATGAGGATACTGTGAAGGCATTCGGGATGGTGGTAAAGCATTACCGGGGGATGATACGACATGCCGTCATATCCATAGATTACATCCGGGAGCCATCTTTTTCCCTGCAATATGACAAGGGAGATGACCCGCTGGACGTTTTCGAGGATAGGTATGACGGTAATTTTTCCGGGATACTCGATAAATATTCCATTCCACTAGGATTGGAGAGTGATAGGAGTAGTGATTAGAGTGAGTGATAAAGAGATTGTTTTTGGACAACAGTTGTTTGACCTTTCTGGTGAACTGTCTGTAGGCGGTGCGAAAGGTGTTAGAAAGAAGACGGTAAAGGAGAAGCCTGCGGAAAAATCGACTTCTCCTGTGAAAACGTCTTTCTCGTCTTCTTACATAGAGGAATATATAAGGTTCAAGCCTACACAGGTTTTGTGGGTCACAAGGTGGCCCGGAGGCATTTATGACGAGACATTGCTGAAGAAATGGTACGACACTGGCAAATGGGAGACTGGCGATGGACATTTTAATTACATCGCTCCATGTTGGAAAGAGAACGGAAAGTCTTTTGATGAAGTATTAGCAATATTCAGGGAGCTTAAAGAGGAACAATTCAAGTTTGCGGCCAAAACCCTGGAGCAGAGTTACTACGATAACCTTAAATGGTTCAAGGATGCGTTGAAGAGGCCAGAAGGTCCTTATGGTGTGCAGCATGACGAAAAGAGTCCGGATGAATGGTTCAGGGAATCCCTGGAGCATTTTTCAAGGTCGCTGGATGAAGCAAACACCTATAGGAAATTCCTTGGGATGCCATTGCTTTCTCCAGATCCTGTTTTTATGTTTACGCCAGATAAAGCCAGGATATGGGGTCTTGGACAGTCATTCCTTGATGAGATGAGACGGCATCAGGAAATGGTGGACAAATTACATTCGTTGCTTAAGTCGCCGGGGCACTATAAGGTGCAGAGCGAGAGAAAGGAGAAGCGCAGGAGGAAGCGCTCTAGGGTGGTCACCGACGAGGTCCAGAAAGCCGATGACAAGACAGAAGGAGAAGAGTGACCGATGTTCCAAAGCATAGGCAGCAGGGGTGGTCGTTGATGATTATTGATGCAAAGGACTTTGAGTTTGAGGACCCGATTGATAAGGGATACTCTATGTGCGAGATAGATTATTACTCATGGATTTCTCCTGCGTTCATAAGGATGGGCATTAGGAATCATCGCCTGAGCCTGAGAAAGAACCTCAAGGATGGGGTCTTTGAAGTAGTCAGGCATTACATAGGAGCGTATGGGTGGGCCGAGAAAGACGATGTCGTATTCTTTTCCAAGTCTCTCACGGAGGCAGGCAAGTTTGCAGAGTGGGAGACGGCTCGATTCCATATCGTACATGATGTGGACGAATACGTCGAAGGAGCAGGCAATCCAGAGGGGCCGAAGGAAAAGTTGGGAAAGGTTCTGCAAGATGTGGCGAATTCTGCGGAATCTTATTCTGTGTTGCCTGACGGTACGTGGCTGGCTGGCGGTTGTGGTATATTTGCCCGTGCCGTACAGAAGGCCGCCAAGAAAGCTTACGGTGTTGAACCAGTGCTTTACGCATTGAGGGGCGGGAAGTATCATGTTATCCAGCACATAGTTGCATGCATCGGGAATTATTATTACGATGCAGATGGCATGTCCACGGCACAGGAACTTCTATCCAGGTGGGAGCACACGGAGATGGTCGATGACCCACGGCTAGTGCCACTTGTTTCGTGGCCCGGAGACATTCAACGCAAGGAGAGTGCGTCTGAATTCATAGCAGGATTGATACTCAGTCGGCTGAATGGATAAATATAATTGCCTGGAGTATTTGGAAGTGAGTCTATGCATAAGATTAAAGTGTATGGTGATTCAAGATTTGAGATGCCACCGATGGGGCATGTGCTTTTCAGGGATTTGTCGTTCTGGGCGGAAACCGGGGAGCTACGGGAGAGAACGTCCGATGGGAAGGAAGAAGTTGTTGCAACATGGACAGATATCGGTAAACTGACACAAGAAGTGGTCCATGATTACAATGGTGAGCTGGTGGAATTGAGCAACTACGATAGCATGCTTCAGTATCTTGTCCGGAACCATGTTGATTACGCGGTGGTGTCATGAGGTGGTTTGTATGAGGATACTAATCTGTGGAAGCAGGGTAGGATTCGATGTGGCGAAGGTATCGTCATTCATGAATTATATTGTCAGTAACCATCCGTATGCCGTGTTCGTGCACGGTGGTGCCATCGGAGTGGACGAGCTTGCTGATAATATCTTAAGGAGCAGGGGGGCTGTGGTAGAAGTGTACAAACCTGATTATAACAGATACGGTAGAGGGGCCCCTATTGTGCGTGATAGGGAGATGGTTGACAAGGTTGACATGGTCTATGCCTTCTGGAACGGCAGGAGTCCGGGAACGAAGTATGTCATAGATTATGCCAGGAGTACTGGAAAGGTTTTGACGATTATAGGAGTGTAAGAGATATGAAAGAGTTTATAGATGCAGTAGATTTGTTTGCGGGTGGAGGGGGGACGAGTACCGGTCTGGTACTTGCTTCGAAGGAGATAAGCAGGAAGGTGAGCTTGGTTGCCATAAACCATAACAGGGAAGCCATTGCTACACATATGTTGAATTTTCCATGGGCTTGGCATCTTCTTTCCGAGATTCAGGCGATAGACCCGGGTGAGATAGTCCCTGACGGTCATCTGGATGTTCTTGCTGCTTCTCCTTCCTGCACCTTTTTCAGCAGGGCAAGGGGAGGTAAGCCGATACGTCCTCAGGACAGGATATCTCCTTGGTTCATAGGCAAGTGGATTGCGAAGCTTGACATCCCGAGGATACTTATAGAGAATGTCCCGGAGATAGTCAATTGGGGCCCGTTGTATCCTAAGGGGCATGAGAACGAGGGTAGGCCGATTCCTGAGCGGAAGGGGGAATATTTCCGATACTGGAGGCGCATGTTCGAGAAGCTTGGATATGCTTTCGATTACCGTATATTGAATGCCGCCGATTACGGGGATCCGACTACCAGGAAGAGGTTCTTTGCCATTGCAAGGAACGATGGCATACCAATATCATGGCCTGCCCCAATGTATAATGCAACGGGCACTGGCGGATTGAAGAAATGGCGGGCTGCAAAAGACATTATAGATTGGTCTATTCCGGGTGAAAGCATATTCGACAGGAAGAGGCCTCTTGCGCCAAATACGTTGAAGAGGATATTTGTTGGTATGGAGAAGTTTTCTTCGCCCGAGTTAAGGCCGTTCATCATCAACCTTGCCCATACGATGCTCAAGCCGGAGAGTGCCATACGGGACATCAACAGCCCGTTGCCTACAGTGGCTACGGAGAAGGGTGGCGCTTTCTCGCTTGTCCAATCCTTCATACTGCCCGTTGAGGGAATATTCAGGGGCAATACGCCAAAGGATATTAATGATCCATTAGGTGCCATAACGCAAAGGGGCTACGGTGGATTGGTGACGCCCTTCCTGCTTTCACAGGCAAGTGGCGGTGCGCCAAGGGAAGCGGACAAGCCTGTCATGACTATCCCTACGGCTGGCAAGCATCAGTTGGTACAGTCGTTTCTCGTTGAGAACAAGGGAAGGAGCAATGTGGCAGATATTTCTGTTCCGTTGCCTGCGGTTACTACGGTTCCGTACCATGGTGTAGTCAAGCCTTTTCTTGTGGAGTATTACGGGAAGGGTGGTGCCGTGGGCATTGAGGACCCTGTGCCGACTGTGACAACCAAGCAAAGGTTCGCCCTTGTCAGGCCACAGTTGGAGATAAACGGTAAGGTCTATACCCTTGAGATCACGTACAGGATGCTCAGGCGGGAAGAGCTTGCGGAGGCGATGGGCTTCCCGAAGGATTACAGGTTTGTAGGGAACCAGACAGATGTCACCAAGCAGATAGGGAACGCAGTGGCAGTGAACATGGCCAAATCCCTGTTCATGGAATTGCTGGCTGACAAGCCGTCTGGCCAATCCGTGTTGGGGGCTGCCTCGTAGGCAGTTCCGTTTCTTTTATATGAGACAGGAGTTGGAATAAATGGCAGAACAGGTTGATTTGAATTTAAAAGATATAGATGGATTCTCCGGTACAATGCAGTATTACAGAGTGATGGGTGTAAGTGTCACGGATGGCATCCATTATATCATGGAGAATGGATATTCATGGCTGGTGACGGACGCAATTGCCGTGTTCAAGACATGTAAGGAAGTCATGACCGAGGAGTTCGTATCGGTGGAATTGAATGTAGGCAAGGATGGGGCACCTGCTGTTGTGGTCTATACCGATGGCAACGACAGGATGCTTTACGAGCAATCGTACCAATGGACTGACGCAAAAGTCAATGTCAGGCTCTGGTATGATAGGGCAAGCAATGTGATATGCCTGCCATCAGAGTACTGATGTGCAGTTCGGTTACATTTATCTATAAGTTTTTCAATAAAGGTGTGTGAATAAAATGGGATACGGAGTTTTGATTGTAGGTAAGATTAAGTTTAGGGGAGATACGTCTGAGGACATTATAAAGGATGCGCTGGAAAATGTCAATCTTGGGCTTGGGGTTTCTACTGAGCTCAGGAGATATGGTTCGTACCATGATTATCTGGTGAACTCTCAAGCGAACATGCCTCATTACTCGTATATAGAGGACGACAGGACACTCAGGTTTGTTGTCCTGGATTTCTCAGGCGACGTATGGGAGGATGATGTGGAGGCAATGCTTTCCATTTACAAGAAGCATCTGGACAAGGAAGGCACGTTCATGGAGTTTTACTCCCTGTCGGAGTCCGGTGGCTGGGTCGATTTTGATTCCATCCCGGACCCCAATGGTGAGTCGGATGAAGAGGGGGTGGACTGATGTTGCAGATGAAGATTGATATAAAATCATTCAAGGAATTCCTGAACCTCGTTTCCATGCTCAACCAAGAGGTGAAGGTTGATTTCACTCAGGAGGGTTTCTTCGTGAAGACTATGGACCAGGCTAGGATATCACTGATGGAAATCAGGGTCAACAAGGATGCGTTGCAGGAATACATGCTTGACTCTGATTTTACTCTGGGCCTGGACACGGAGGCAGTGAAGAATTTCCTGAAGGTTGCTCCTCAGGGCATAATGGAGATGTCCGAGAACCAAGGAAAGTTGTCCATCAAGGTTGGGTTGCTTTCTGCAGGGTTCGGGGAGGTAGATCCGACCCTGATCAATGTTCCGGCAGCGCCGAAGATGGAATATACGAACAGTTTCATAGCTGACCGTTCGGCACTCAAGGAAGGATTCACGGCAGCGGATATGATTTCCGATTTTGTGAAGATATCGATGGATGCTTCTGGCGTGAAGATAACTGCGGAAAAGGAGCCTGACCATGAAACCACGATGGAACTGTCACTGCCTAGGGAGCAGCTGAAGGAATTTGTGCATGAATCTGATGCCCGGAGTTATTTCTCCATGGATTATTTTGTCAGATTACTGCAAGGTGCAGATTCTGTCGGTGAGTTCAAGGTATCCATTGGGCAGGATTATCCACTGAAGCTTGAAAGTGATTTCCTCCATGGGAAGGGAAAGCTTCTGTTCATCATGGCACCAAGGCTTCTATAAGCGTGGTTGGGGTGTCTCGATGACCCTGATATACGACGCAATAGAACTTACAGGTACGAAAGAGCAGTTCGCAAGAACTCTCAATGACCTTCGCTTCAGGCAGTGCAGGGGGTCGGAGAATGACACAAGGTTTGTCTATAAAGACAAGAACTGCAGGATGGGAATATACGCTGAAATCCTGTGTGGCAGCTTTGGCAGTTCAATCCAACTGAAGGTTGTTGCGGGACGCTCGAGCTATGAAGGCGAGAAGCTGTTCGAATTCCTCCATTACATAGCCGATAGATTCTCTGGCCGGGCTGTTGTCTGATAATCGAACAGGGAGGAAATTCCCTTCCCCCTTTATTTTTTTTAAAAATTTCGGGTAGAAATTCAGGGCGTTTTATTTTTTTTTAATTTTTTTTAAAAAATTTTTGTCAATTTATTATTATTCAGTTAATATTATATATCAGAATATTGGCAAATCTTGATTTTTTGGTTAGAGGTGTTCATGATGATTTTTAGCGGAAGTATTATATTTAACAACCGAATATTTGTTCACATGGAACGTTCGAAGAAGCTTGCTAGGGATGGCTTGGTTGAATTGGGCTTTTCAGTGATGTATCTAGCTCCGCCCACCCCCCGCCCAACAAGACGGAGAGGGCACCGTGGATTCATCTCCGCAGGTTCCAACGACCCCTTCGGCTTCGATGCCATTGCAGTCAGCGATGCCATGTGGCATGGCGTGCAGGCTACGGAGGAAGGTCATGCTTCGGACAGGAGGCACAAGGTTGACGTAGGATTCCCGACGCAACCGCCAAACACATTGGTCGACGTATGGGAGTACATATTCAGGAGGGACGAGAAAGATGCCAGGAAGCTTGTCTACCGGATAAACCTCTCCAGGAGGTTCAACCTCGGGACCAGAGATGCGCCTGCGCTGGAATGGTTCCTTCTTAAGGACGGCAAATGGAAGCACGTGGCAGTGAGGGGCGATGAACGGTCCAATGGGGCCCTGCAGGGAAGGAAGCAGGGAGTGTTCGCTTCCATGCGCTACGTCCCGAAAGCTGCACTTGGGTGGGTGCACATGAATGCTGATGATCATGTTTCTTCCAAGGATGGCTCCGCACTGGAAACAGAAACGCCCCCCGGCGTTCCGGGGGAAACAGGCATAGGCAAGGTGGTGCGCTGATGTCAGAAGGCGGGTTTGCGGAAAGGCTGGTGGGGACTGACATTGTCCCTGATTACACGTATGAGGATAGCAGGAACCATACCATCAGCCTGATCATAATGGGTGACAGCATATCCAGCCTCCTCCCCTCGGTCAAGTCAGTGCTGAAGCTGAAGCTCGAGTCAGACTTCAAGGGCTATGCCACGAAGATGGATGTGTTCGTGGTTGCGCAGGAGAAGGACGACGAATCCATGGAAGAGGTCATGGGGTGGGGAAGCATCATGGGCCAGCGCCACGGATGGAAGACTTCTTTCATTGTCAATCCGTACAACAAGGGGAGGCTCATGGCAGAAGCGATAGGCCGTGCAACCGGGGACATTCTTGTTTTTTTGACGCAGGACTTCATAATAGACAGGGCTAAGAATGCAAGGGAATTGATAAACCAGCTTCATGTCCCGATGGACTACGGCGTTTCTTTCGTCAAGGGGAGCTATGACATAACGGCGGCTTACGTCAACCCGGATCTGGGAAAGGTTGTCGTCTCTTCACAGGCACCCTATGTCATGGAGCCATTCGGCGTTACGTCCTTCGGGGGGCTGAAGGAGTATTTCCATTATTTCCCGTTCAGGCATCTATCCACCATAAGGGTGAAGAGGAACCTGGTGAACGGGCATCTCGATTTCCTGTCCAATTTTGACGAGGGGCTGGACATTGCGCTTGGTGCGATTGCGGTGTACGAGGGGGCGGGAATCAGGACTACTCCATTCCCGTTTGTCAACATGCTGACGACCCCCCGCCCACCGGATTATGACGTTCTGAAGAGGGAGATTTCAATCATGGAGACCTATTTTCCTGACATGGATGAATACAGTGGCAGGTTATACTTCGATTATCTAAGGGGGGCGATGAAGGATGTCGAGAACAAGACGTATTGAGAAGGTTGCACTGGTCGCCATCCTCGTCCTGTTCATGGTCATGGCTGTCCCGGCGGGTCATTCCATTGCTGGCAAGCATTCCTCCCCATCCGTTCCATCCGTTGTACCAATCCCGCCCGTCTCCGGGTTGGGGGCGGGAGGAAGGAGCAACATCCCTTATGAGGGATACAGGGCCATGGGAATATCGGACATCGGGTCTGGCCAGAACGCCACTGATTACAGTTACCACACTTCATCCATATTGGGCACAGTGGACCTGATGAACGCCACAACGGACCCATCGAGCATTCCCTTCACGATACAGCTGAACGTTGTTGCAGTTTTCAATGTTTCCAATAAGCTGTATGCGTACTGGGTTCAGGACGTTGCCTTCGTGAACACGTCCAACAGGTATGTTACCTTCATGGACAATGTCTGGAATTATTCCAATCCTTACAATACAATGAGTTCTTCTTCCGTTCATGGTAGAGGAGTGACGAGTGCGTACGGCAACAAGACCTATTATGCCGTAGGGTCGCCGTATCCTCCGGTTGTTTATCCGGCTCTCATTTCGCTGAAGCTGGTTGCATCGGGTGATAACATCCTTGTTTATTTTGGTGCGAACGGCACATTCAACCTTTTCGACAACATCTCTTTCTTTGCACATGCCCCGTTGTCGTTCTTTGTTTCCAATGCAAGTGCTCCGTCTGGCAATCTGTACGACGCAGAATTGGTCATGGGAGGTCACGGGGACGGAGCCTCGTCCACTTTCTCCTCGATGAACGCGCTCCTTTCGCTTAGCTACTGGAACGGGTTCAACTACCAGGCAGTCCCGTCTGCGGTGAACTATGCGGTGAACACTGCGGAATCTTCCACGAACCTGAACGTGACATTCGTGAGTGAGGGCAATGGTTCCCTTGATGCACATGCGGTTGTAGGCAACGAGACTCCCATGTATCTTTATAGCAGGTCGGAGACTTCGACGCTTTCCCTGGTCTCAACCGTCCCCGGCAATCTGTCGATAGGCAGTTCCGTCGTTCCCGTATCGTGGCGTGCCATCCTTTCGCTGTATCCCGGCACGTATAATGTTTCCTTCACGCATTTGGGAGCGGTCGTTTACAGCAAGGTGATCACATTCACTGCAGGGCATGTCGTGAACGTTTCTGTCGAGCCACGCAAGTACAGGGTTTCGTTCATTGAGTCCGGCAATCTCTCATGGAGCGTTTCCATTGGCAACCAGTCCATGCTTTCGACTTCTCCGGTCATTACGTTCCTTCTCACCAATGGCTCTTACGTCTACCACATTTCCCTGACTTCCAATGCTTCGGTGAATTCATCCGTTTACTATCCCTTCCCGTATGAAGGGACTATTGTGGTTGATGGCAATAACGTGACCACCAACGTTTCGCTCATGATCCCCGTTGCGGTATCGCTCCACAGCAACTATTATCCGTTTGAGGTGGGGGTGGATGGCGTTTATGTGTACGTGGACAACGCAACGCCCATGCTACTTCCAGCGGGTGTCATGCATCTCATTTTCCCCGTTATGTATCTGCCTCATGGTGTGGCGTATTTCCCGTTCAATTCTTCCACGACTTTCTACATGAACTACACGCCGAGTTTGAGTTCAAATTACACTGTTCGTATATATTATCAGGAGAATTTCCGCTTCGGCCTTTTCTCCAACATCCAGAACATTTCAGCGGTCTCGGGGAAGGTGGTTATTACGTCCAATGCTTCGACATACCTCCAGGCTAACTCTACGATTCATCTGAACGTCAGTTACCTGATAGGTCAGGAAGGTTTCCAGGGGTGGGTCGGTGAAGGCAACGGAAGCTATTCGGGAATAGATGGTAACGTGACTATTGTCATGACAGGAAGCATCAATGAAACGGCCGTTTATTCCCATGCGTTTGTCCTCAGTATACTTTCGGGCGGGATTGTTTACGGCACCTGGAAGGTTATTGTGGGGCAACGTGTGTTTAGCACGAGCAACAATACGTTGACAATATTGCTTCCTAACGGAACTTATTCCATGCGCGTAGTTGCTCCCGGCGGGTTTGCCGTGTATCCTTCCGTGTTCAATGTCACCATCAACGGTTCGGATGCCACTCAACCTGTGTCATTCAGTTTCAACCTTGCGTGGATTGAGGAGAAGACCGTTTCGTTCTTTATCATGCAGTATTATTCCGTATACATGGATATAGGAATATTGGGTTTACTTATCGGTCTTGCGTATGTACTGCGCCACAGGAAGAAGTGAAAATCGGCCTCAAGTTAGTTTTAAATACTTTATAGGTATGGATATTCGTGCCAGATATAAAGTCCGATATCTTGAAGCAAATTGATGTCAACGAAAAACTGTTGCAGGAATTCGATGGAAGTAATTTGAAAACGGATGTCAGCGGAAGCATTGATTCTGGCACAAACGGCGTTAGTCTCGAGGACAAGATTATTAAATTGGCCAAGGAATCCGTCGAGCAGGTTGCCATGGTGCAGCTTTTCCATGGTAATGTGACGACTCCGTTGGATAGTGAAGTTGCGAAGCAGAAGAAGGGGTGGCTCTCGGTTTATGACCAGAACCTTTCGGCGGTACTGGGCAAGCTGGCACCTTCGTCTACGATAGGCATATTCCTGGATTCTCCGACGGGCAAGAATTTCGTTTTTTCCTTCATGGCGGAGTTGTCTGTGCCTATCTATATCATATCAACGTCGATGGGGAAGGTGCAGATAGAGGAAATGATAGCAAACCGGGTGATCACTCCGTCCATTTATCTGTATCTGAAGGGGAAAGTCGAGAAAAGCCTGAATATAGACGAGGCCGATGAATTGAAGCTTCCGATTGGCAAGTGTGTCGTGTTCCTGTTCATGGAATCCGGGCAACTCAATGGCAGGGACATGGACCTGGGGATGGTCGACTTGCTCAGGAAGAAGTTCACGCCACCCAATGGTTATCTGTTCATTGTTGTGGAGAAGAGGTTCTTCATGGGGGATAAGGGGGAGGCATTGCTTTCGTACATATCTGAAACATCGCTTAACAACATAAGGTTCTTTGAGGAGAAAAGCGGAAGATTCCTTGAAATATCGGGGTTCTACAGCATGAAAACATATCAGTTGAAGCTGGTGGATGATTTTTCAGCCAGGACGAAGGTTGTAGGGCGTGAGACAATTGTCTAG
>JAEHJW020002656.1_pt1 | contig 53050 bp, 79 predicted proteins | sample 9271431 | NCBI WGS metagenome assembly JAEHJW02
CACCCGGTGTGGGCATACTCGAGGTGGCACGGTACCGGGAGTCGTGCCACACTCTGTATGCTGACGGATTCCTGGGAGTCGCTCACCGAAAACCTCCTTGCTCGACCGGGAATACAGCCCACTCGGTCCTCGGATAGCATCCGGCACCGTCAGGTGCCGGATGGACAGCGCGCCGGCTCACGGCTCATCCATCTCGAACACCTAGGTCGGCTGGTCCCAGTCGACGTACCGATTGATCTGGCGCAAGCGTCCGCTCGACACGTCGAGTCGGGCGAGACGCACGCGGTCGCCCCTCGCCGTAGCCGCGTCGAACATCACGGCCTCGTATACGGCACGCCTCCCCCGCATGAATGCCGGGGAGGATGTCAAGGGATCAGTTCGCATCCAGCCCGGCCACGGTCGCCAGAGCCAGCCCGGCCGCCTCGGCCAACTCCCTGGAGCGCCGTCTGAGCACGACAAGAGCCTCTTCGGGCGTGATCTCTGCTGCACAAGCGCTCCGAGCGATTCCATTCAGGAAATCCACCACGGGGGACGTGGCCGAGTCCCGGTGAACCAATGCCTCGTCGCCGCCGACGAGCTCGGCCTCGAGCCGACCGGGGGTGAGGTCCACGGGCCCCGGCCGCCGCTCGAGCCATGCGGCTGCTTTGTCTGCTCGTTCCTTGAGCTCGCCGAGCCGCCGGAGAAGAAGGCGCAAGGTCTCCTCGCGATTCAGGTCGACATCCGCTGCGGCGGAGCACACAGCGAAGACGAAGCTCCTCACCACGCCCGCCGCCCCCTCCCAATCAACGAGCGGCCCGTCCCCGTACAACAACTCTTTTCTGATCTCGACGGCACTGCTCGTCCTGTTCATCGTCCGCCGCCATCCGTTTCGATGTGTGTGCCACACACACAGAATGTCGCCATGTCTGTTCTCCTTGTCTCTCGGGCCATCAGAACACGGTCTCCGTGTCCGACGTATGCACAATCCGATACGTCGCGCCGCACGCGTCGCACGCGTACACCGGCTCCGCCCCAGTCTCGTCCAACACGAACGGCGCTTGGCTGCCATCCTCTCGCGTCGATCCGCACGAGTCGCACTGCTCGCTCGCAACGAGCTCTTCTTTGAGCGCGCCGTCGGAGTCCTCGACGCAGTGGGCCTCGCCGGCGACCCGTATCGAGCGCACGACCGCTGGCCCGAACTCGAGGCAGTCCACGCACTTGCTGCCGGCCTCCTCCAGCTCCCATCTGAGCGCCCGGTGCATGTGTCCGTCCCAACCGCCCCGCCGCCACCGCTCGGCGTGGAGAGGGCAAAGAACGTATGCGTTCTCGGTGATCAAGAGCATGGTGCCTCCTCCTCCGGTTCCGCCACAGGCTGTGCGGCGCTGCGGGCTTCGATCTTCTCCGCCTCGCGGAGATCCGAGCGCATCCTGCGCTCCCACTTGGCGATCCGCTCGGGCTCTGCGATCCCCCGGTAACGCTCGATCATCTCAGCCGCCTCAGCCGCTCGCGCCCGGTACTGCTCTGCGAGGGGAAGGTGCTGCCAATCTGCTGCCGGCATCGCGTCTCCTTGACCGCCCGTGTTCTCACAGAGATATCGCAGCCCGACACTCGGCCAGCAGCGAGCACCCCGGGTGCTCGCTGGACAGCGCTGGCGTGGATGTGCCGCTAGGCACGCTAAGCCTGTGCTGGATGGAAGAGGCTGCACTGCCCGGCGCACTCCCCGCGCCCCGTTCGTGTCCGTCCCCAGCGTCCAACACCGCCTTACCAAGCTCAGGGTCGGCCCACCCTGAGCTTCACCGAGTTCGCGCCGGGATGCCCCCGCCTTCAGGCGGGGGAGGGATAGGCGCAGCGGTCGTAGACCGCTGCAGTCCCGGCTCCTCCTTTCGTCGCCCATCCCCGCTACGTTCGCGAGCCAGGTTGCCCGAAACGTCGTCACGGACGAGCCGCCAGGCGCTTCGCCACGAGCACCGCCTCGTGGCATCCGGTCGCGGTTTCGCGTGCCCAGCGGCTCGGGAAGAACGCTGCGATGACGCTCGCCACGGTCTCCATCACTTGCGCCAGGTGGATGGTGGTTTCTGTGGTGACCATGCGCGGACTACCGCCCGCCCGGTCCTCGGACAGCAGCCAGCACCGCTAGGTGCTGGCTGGACAGCCGCGCCAGACAGCCGCGAGCAATCAGCTCAGGGAACCGGCTTGGAAGCAGCTAGGACAGCGCCACAGCGCGGACGACTACGCCGCGCTGTGAGTGTGGGCCATGCCCACAACGACATCGAGCTTGCCGTCCATCGTCGCCACCCGATCCGAGAGCGCGCTCAGGTCCGAGCGAAGTCCACCGATCTCCCCCCGAAGTTCACCCCCAAGACGACCGATCTCACCAGTGAGCCTCTGGTCAAGCCCACCGATCTCCCCCCGCATTTGACCGAACTCGTCTCGCATCTCCCCCCGAAGCTCGCCGATCTCCCCCCGCACCTGTCCGAGCTCGGTGTGCATCTCACCCCGCAGGCCACCGATCTCCCCGCGAAGTCCACGCAACTCCCTGAAGACGATGCCGAGCACGGCAGCGGCGAACCCGCCGAGGATGCCTATAGCTGCCCACGCCTGTCCCACACCCACGATTCTACCGAAATGCGCCGCAGTGCCCCGTCCGTAAGGGCGGGGGTGTAGCGGCGCTCGGGCCGAAGGCCCGGCTGGCAAGCGTCCGTAACGATGGCGGTCCTTTCGGATGCGAATCAGTGTCACACCCTCGTGGCAGGCTGTAGATGGTGCGAAGAACTAGCCGCAAGCCCGCGAAGAAGCGCCCTCGCTCGCATAGGAAGGCACAGCGTGGCCGCACGGCGAACAGGTATCGCGCATACCCGACGGATGAGCAGTTTGTCCTCGTCAAGCGCTTCGGAGGCAGTTGCCGGTTCGTGAAGAACCTGGGGAAAGAACAGCGTGACCTTGCCTGGAAGTACGGACGGCACAGCCTCTCCTATGACGTGCAATCCAAGGAGATCCTCGCACTTCGCAACGACCCCGAGCACGGCACCTGGCTGCGTGAAGTTCCAGCCCAGGTACTCCAACAGGCACTCGTTGACCTGAACGCGGCGTATCGGAACTTCTTCGACGGGCGTGCGGGCTACCCGGAGTGGACCGGGTACTCGGGCTGGTACTCGTTCCGTGACCCGCAGGACGTGAAGCTCAGGGTGATCTCCCGTCGCTGGGCCGAGGTGAAGATCCAGGGCCTCGGATGGATGAGGCTCCGCTACCACCGCCCGAGTCGAGGTACTGCCATCAAGTCGGCAACCGTCGTCATGGAGCCCGACGGCAAGGTCTTCGTGTCACTCCTCACCGAGTTCCACCGTCGCCAACCGACGAAGCCTTTGGTGGAGGACTGGGAGAGTGCAGCAGGCGTGGACCGGGGTGTGAAGGTAGCCGTTGCCGTAAAGGACGGAATGGGCAACGAGGAGCTCATCGACCGGGAGATGTGGACCCCTGGGGAGCGGGAACGCCTGAAGAGGCTAGAGCGCGCCCGCGAGCGCAAGAAGCTCGCACGGCAGAAGGCCAACAAGGAGGTCGCACGGGAGAACAAGGCGAGGAAGGAGAAAGGAGAGGCACCGCTTGGCAAGGTAAGCAAGTCGAGGAACCAGGAGGAGACAGAGAGGCAGATAGCTGCACTTCATGCCCGAGCAAGGCGTCGTCGGAAGGACTTCGCTGAGCAGGTGAGCGCGACTCTGGCGAGGGACCATCGCCTGAGCGTGTTCGAGGACCTGCACATCAAGTCCATGACGGCATCAGCCAAAGGCAGCGTGGAAGCACCTGGGAAGAACGTCAGGCAGAAGGCTGGGCTCGACCGGGCCATCTTGGACAAGGGCTGGTACGCGATCGAGCACCGGACAGGCGAGAAGCAGGTCCGCCATGGGCACCTGCACCTGGTCGTGCCGCCGCCTGGCACAAGCATCACCTGCCCTGCGCCTGGATGTGGTCACGTCGACAAGGACAGCCGTGTGAGCCAGTCGATGTTCGTATGCACCAACTGCGGGTACGAGGCACACGCCGACCTGAACGCAGCAGAGGTCATCCGTGAGCGGGGGATCAAACTCGCTCTCGCCGGTGGAACGCCGGTGGCAGCCCACCAGGGTACGAACCTGGGGCCGGCGTCAGCCGGTGCGGAGCCCGGAGCAGTAGGTGCCGGGCTGGGATGCGGGAACGAAGAGACGGGCACCAGCGTCGTTGAGGGGGCCGCATGACACCCGTCATGCCTGGACCTCACGGCAGACGGCCCGGAAGCCCCGTCCGTAAGGGCGGGGTAGTTCACCTCCCGAGTCGCCGCCTGCCGCTTCTGCCTCCAACGCAATACCGCCCACCCACACCCCGGCCAGCCGCGCGAGCCAGCCCGCGAAGCAGCGGTGGCCGGAGAACCCCGGCCACCGCTCGCACCCCTCACAGGCTTGCAAGAACCGCCTGGGCCTTTGCGATCATCGGGTGCGTCCCGCTGATCGCTGCGATCCGGCGGCTCGACTCGTTCCGCACGGGCCGGTAGAACTCGACGAACTCCGTGACCGCCTGGAACGCTCCCCAGGCTGTCCCTCGGCAGTTGGCCTGCGTGTCCGCTCCGTAGAACAGCTCCGACAGGTTGTCCCTGGTCGTGGCCGCGATGGTGAGCCCGCGCCCGCTCTTGCCATCGATGGGTGCCAGCGCGTCCAAGACCGTGCCCCAGTCCGCGGAGCTCACCTGCTGGCGCAACATCGCCTCTGCCTCCACCTGGAACGCCTCGGCGTAGCGGTACGAGAGCGCGAGCGCCTCGCGAGCCTCCGCTATGCGCCCTTGCACCGACGACGTGTGGCGGATGCTCCACGACTGCTTGGCAGCGGCCAAGCCCATGCGCACCGTGTTGCTGCACACGAAACGCACCGGCGTCACGCAAGCGGTGAGAGCGGTGTGGCCGTCGTGGCCGGTCACGAGCCCGAGGAAGAGCCCGTGTGCGTCCTCGCCGCCGACCGTGATGTCTTCCGGCAAGCGCAGAGCGAGGAACACCCGCTCGCCACGACCGAGAGCACCAGCGCTCGCCACGAGCGCCTCGCCCGAATCGACAAGCGACGATGCGAACTCGAACGCCTCGGTGTTCTGGATGATCTCGTAGCGCTTCGAGACGATTCCGAGCGGCACCATACCGGCCACCTGGTCGTCGCGCACCGTGGCGAGCATGTCGGGAACTCGTACCGCCTTGCCCGCTGCCGAGTCGAACGCGAACGCTGGCACGGTGCGCACCTCGAAATCGCACCCGCTTTCCACGAGCGCCTGCACCACGGTCATGTCCGTCTCGAAGGTCGTACCGAGGTGGTGCCACGCTGGGCAACGGCCCAGCGCTACGGCGTCTTGCCCGTTGATCACTGCGATGTCTGCTGGCATTGCTGCCTCCTTTATCGGCTCACGTTGCCAGGAGTACCGTCCACCCGGACCCCGGACAGCACCGGGTACCGCCAGGTGCCGGATGGACAGCCTGCGGCACGCGCGCCGCTCGTTGCGCCGCCTCGTCCGCAACGCTGGCGCTGGACAGCAAGGCGGCAGCCGAAAGGCTGCCGCCTGCGCCTGCCATCAACTCGCGAGCTCGCTCACCTTCCACTCGAGACAACCGAGGCGCCTTGCCCCTCGGTCCATGATTGCTGCCAGCTCGTCGGCACTCACTGGCCGCCCGCCCCAGGCATCCACCCCGACGTTCACCATCCGCCCCCTCTGGCGCCAGCGCTCGTGGACGTGTCCGTGTAGGAGCCATTGGCCGTTGTCGACCGGGTGCGCCTCGGGGTACCGCTCGGGGCGCGCATTGGGGTCGGCTACGTCCTCGTCCTGAAAGCGGTAGGGGAAATGGTCGGCAAGGACCGCCCGTCCTGCCACCTCCATACGCACCGGCCCCGGCTCGATGCGAGCAATCCCAGCACGGCGGTAGCGCTCCGACCAAGAAGCGCTACCCGAGCCCCGCAGGGGAGAGCATCGGTCGTGATTGCCCGGCACCAAGACGATGCGCCCGGCAAGGCGCGCTAGCAGGGCTAGGGACTCGTCGATCTTGCCCATCGCCAAGTCGCCCAGCACCCATACCTCGTCGTTCGCTCCGACGAGCGAGTTCCAGCTTGCGATGATCGCCTCGTTCATCGCCCCAACCGTCCGAAAGGGGCGACCCGCCAGTTCGCTGATGCGCTCGTGGCCGAGGTGTAGGTCTGCACTGAACCACGCAGGCGATCCCGCCCCGTTCTCCACGCGCAACGATCCGGGGCGCTGCCCGCTGGTCGGTGCGGTGTCTGCTCGCATCTCTGCCTCCTCTGTGTTGCCACAAGTACCACCACGGCAGCCCTCGGACAGCACCGAGCACCGCCAGGTACCCGGTTGACAGCACGGCTCCTGCCGTGCGCTCCGGGTGCGTCAAGGCAGGAGCCGGCGCAAGCACTCCAAGAGGGCATCGGCGTCGTCGGCGAACGGGTCGAAGCCCGCGGGCGTCGGCGCGTACTCGAAGCCGCTGCCGGTGTCTTTCCACGTCGGGTCGACAACCCGCCCATCCTCGTCGGTGAGCCAGGCGTGCGGTGTCCACGCTTCACCCGGGCCGTGCGCATAGCCCCAGGTGAAGCGCAGCCCGGGCCGTTCGAGCTCGGAAGCGTTCCAGACGCAGCAGCCCGGCATCGCACTCCCGTCGGGATCCACATCCGCGGGCTGTGGAGAAGCAACCGGCTGGCGAGGAAGATAGCCACAAACGGGTGCCAGGTCGTCCGGCGGGGGTGCCGTGGAGGGGTTTTGCACACTCACTTCGTTCACGCCTCATCCTCCTCGCTCGACATTACGGTGTCCATTGCCGCGCCCGCGATCAACTCGCGAGCTCGCTTGGCAACCGCGACTCCGGCCCGTACCAGCAAGCGTTGCCGCGTGCCCAGCGAAAGCCTGCCGCCTTGAGCGCCGCCCGCACTTCCTCAGCGGGCTTCTCGGCGAAGCGAACCTCCACGACGCCGGCGCGCCCGAGGCTAGAGGGCGAGATCGTGACGCCCGAGGCGTGCTCGACCGACGCCACGCCGCCAGTAGCTCTCGGCTCCGGCAGGTGGTCCTCGACGGGCACCCGCGGCGGGTAGGTCGTGTCGAGCGGGTAGCTCTTGACGCACCAACCGCTCCCCCACTTCGGGTTTTGGCCGAGGTAGTTCCCAGCGCCCATCGAGTAGTTGTCGCGCCGCTCGGCGGTCTTCGTCGCGAGCGCTGCGGTCGGCTCGAACGTGGCGGCAGCCGCCCGTAGTGCGGCGAAATCCTCGCGCTTGGAGAACCGCCACCCGATCGCGACCGCCCGCACGCTCTGGGACGAAAAGTAGTCGGTCATCGGGTCGCTCTTGTCCTGCTGCTCGGTTGCGACGATGACCGCCTGCGCGCCGGCCGGGGCCTTCGCCACAACCGCGTCCCACGCTGCCCGGATCGCAGCGCTCGATGCAGCCTGCTCCGCGTTGCGCTTGGCCATTGCTGCGCTCCGCTCCGCTTCCTCCTCGGCTGTGATCCGCTGGTCGTCGATGGGCGTGGACTCCCGTGCCGCTCGTGTCGCCGCTTCGAGCGCTGCGATCACGTCCTTGTGGTTGGCGGCGGTGACCGGCCCGAAGCGCCGGATAACCGCCTGCTCTGCCTCGTCCACCTCGGTGCGCGGCGGAGTCATGGTCGACCACAGCCTTACTCGGTGCTCGGATGCCTCGTCGCCAATCACCCCGGTGAGCTGGATGCGAGTCCGGCCCTCCGAGCGGAGGTCGCTGATGGCTTGCTTCACGGCCTTGGCCTGGCGCGGCCCGATATCACCGAGATACCACGAGACGCGCGGGCGCTCCGCGTCCTGCGCCTCTACCTGGCCGAGCTCTCCTTGCACGATCGACATGGCACCTCCGTATCGCCTCGGGCTCCCTGCCCGACTCCACGAGACATACGACGCCCCCGGCCCTCGGACGGCATCTAGCACCGCTAGGTGCTAGATGGACAGCAGCGCCGCAGGCGACGGACAGCGAGTCCTCGCCCTCGCCACGAGCCGCTCCGACTAGCGGCTTGCTGCGACCACGAGCGCACCAGGCGAGGCAGGGATGGCCCGGCAAGATTCGCCCCGAAAGGTCTGCACCGGCCAGGTCTTTTTCCTCCATGCCTGTTTCTCCTTGCTCCTACCGAAAAGCCTAAGTCCGATGTATCACGCGGTCGTGGATTCCGCGCCGGCAAGGCAAGCCGTCGCCTTGCTCACAAGATCCTCGGGGAGCTGCCTCCGGTACTTTCGTACAAGAAGCGCTCCGAGCGCCGCCTGGCGGGCGCTCAGCGCCTCTGTGTCCGCGAGGCTGTGTCCGACCGCCACGTCGATCTTCGAGAACCCGACGCCGTTGATCGTGCTCGCACCATCCGGGTCGTAAGCAGCGAGGAACTTCAGTCCCGCGTGGATCGCCGCCCTGCCTTCCTCACTCACACGCTCGGCTATCGGCCCGAGCCGGTCGCGCGTAGTCCCGGCACTCGCCGCGTCGTTCGCCACGACCGCCCCGACGACCTCCACCGGATCCGCGGCTGGGTGCTCGCCTGAGTCGAGCACCCGATCCGCCACCGCCTGCTTTGCCATGATGGTCTGCACCATCTGAGCGTCGAGGCTCCCGTCCACGACGAGGTGCTGGATGAGCACCGACTCCCGCTGGCCTATGCGGTGGCAGCGATCCTCACTCTGGGAGACGTTCCCCGGCACCCAGTCGAGCTCTGCGAAGACCGCGACACTCGCCGCTGTGAGCGTGATGCCGACCCCGGCCGCTGTGATCGAGCCGACGAAGACCCGCGGCGCACCCCCCTGGAACGCGTCCACGCATGCCTGGCGCTCCTCAGCCGGCGTCTCGCCCGTCACGACGACCACGCCGAAGCGCTCGAGGCCGGCCTGGAGCACATCCACTACGTCGTGGTGATGCGCCCAGCACACCACCTTCTCCACGCCGCCGTCGAGCATCTCCGATACGTGCTCGACGACCGCCGGGGCCTTCGCCACGGCGAGGTCGTGGCGCACCTTCGACATCTCGGAGAACGCCACGTTCGTGACGTTGCGGAGCGCCTTCACCGCCTCCTCGTAGGCTCCCCGGTCATCACTCGCCTTTGCGAGCTCGACTGCGGCACGCGCAGCCACGATCCGTGCTTCCGCGGCAGCCTTCGCCTCGGCCTCGCGCTTCTGTGCCGCCACCACGTTGCGCCCGAGGTCCGACGCATCGAGCGTCACGACCTGGCGGCGCTTCGCCGGCAGCTCGTGGAGCACGTCTGCCTTGAGTCTGCGCACCATCACGCTCGTCCGCAGGCGCTCGCGCAGCTCGTCCATGTGCGTCGCGCCCGACTCGTCCCAGCCCCAGCCGTTGTGATGCCCCCCGCAGTAGCGCACCGCATACGCGCTGCGGCTCGACCATGTGGTCGGGTCCACGAACGAGAGCAGCGGCCACGCCTCGATAGGCCGGTTCGGTATTGGCGTGCCCGTGAGCATGAGAGCGCGCTTCGCCACGGCCCCCGGCTCCCCGCCTAAGAGCACCCTTGTCCGCTCGGCCCTGGATGACTTGAACAGGTGCGCCTCGTCCACGATCAACAGGTCCCACGGACCCCTGATGCGCTTGGGGTGGCGGATGAGAATCTGCGGGTGGATGATGACTACCTCGGCGTCTTCGGGCCACTGCGAGGCGGACGCACGCCCGATGCGCCGGGGCGTGACGCTCCAGCGCTCGATCTCTCGCTGCCAGTTGAGCGACACGCCAAGCGGGCAGACGATGAGCACGCGGCTGATCTCCGGGCACGCGTTCATCACGCCGATGGCCTGGATCGTCTTGCCCAGCCCCATCTCGTCGCCGATGATGCAGCGCGGGTGCGAGAGTGCGAATGCGACTCCGGCCCGCTGGTAGCCGAGGTACTCACACCCCTCTGGTGCCGGCACCTCTATCTCCGCGTCGTCCGCCTTGCTCGCTGCGAGCGCCTCGTCACGAGCCGCGCTGAGCTCCGCCACGATCTCTTCGTGGCGGAGAAGCTCCTCTGGCGCATCGCCCCTCTGGCGCAGGTACGTGACGATCGCGCTTGCCACGCTGAGCGCCGCCACGTCGTCCCGGCTGTACCACAGCCGCTTGTCCGGGGCGAAGCGAAAGCCAGCCGCCTTCGCGAGCTCCCTATCCTCGGGCAGTGAGCGGTATATCCACTTCTCGCCCTCTCGTCGAAGCGACGGATCGAGCCGTAGTGCACCCTCGGCACACGCCCGCCTGCCCGCCTCGGCAACGCTCTTGTCGCGGGTCACCCACATGCGCCGGTCGGCGTCCCAGCGAAAGCCAGCCGCCTTTGCGAGATCACGCTCCGCGTAGGTGCAGTCGAATCGCCACTCCCCACCGAGGTCGATGATCCTCATGGTGCGTCCTTGAAGAAGGTGCCGTCGTTGCCAATCCGCAGCAGGTGATCCTCCAGTGCATCATGCGGCACGATCTCGACACTGGTGCGGCGGTAGTCTCCGATGCAGTCGCCTTCGTCGATCTCGTATTGGATGTCGGCCAGGCTCAAGCCGTCAGGCAGAGGGCTCCGGCTGAACACCTCCACTTCGAACACGGTGCGATAGATCAGATCGCCTTCGGTGACCTCGCTCTCCGCTCCGAAGTCGTGGATGAGAGCATCTTCCACGAGCTCACCGTTCACTTCGACGCGCCGCACGAGTCGAGCGCGGCGATTCGTAGCGTCTTGACGAGCCGCCGCTGCGTCATTGTGCTCAGCGAGACACTCGCTTGACCCGGACTCCACAATCCAGATGGTGTCGCCACGGGCCTCTGCCCGAAACGGATCGCGTTCCACGAACTCCTCCCATGAAATCACGCCTGTTGCGACGAGCGCCAGGAGCGCGTGGTGCTCCGCCGCCTCGGGCCAGTCGCCCCGTTCCACGAAGCGACGAGCCGCCGCTACGTGCTCTGCCGCCGCCCGGTTGTACGCAGGGCCAAACACGAGAGCCTCGGGATCGACCCGTCCGATGATGGCTTCTATGTCCACGGTAGAGCTACCGCCGCCCGGTTCTCGGCCAGCAGGGAGCACCGCCAGGTGCTCCCTGGACAGCACGCGGGATCGCCCGAGGACGACTGCCAAACGCCTTATGCGAGCGGTTCCGCAGTGCCACTCCGCAGCCACTCACGGAGGAATGGGTCGTCCACATCCCAACGCCCTTCTCTGTTGACGACCAGTTGAGCGAGCTCCAGCGCCCGCAAGGCTTTCCCCACAGACGAAGCATTTGCGACATCGGCCCGACGCACGAAGTGCGCTCCATGGGGGGTGGACGTGGGGCTCTGAGCCAGCGCTCGAAGAACCCGGTGCTGATTGGGAGTAAGCCCGCTCACGACCTGTGCGTAGTTTGCGCTCTGATGTTTCACGGCCTGAGAGAGCCCCCGATCGACGTCCTCAGAGTTGACCCGTGTCTTCGCCATGTCCCATGCCTCGAAAGCAAGGCGCTGTATGTCGTTAGGGGCCGGTGCGGCAGCGTCCACCAGGTGCGCTGCCGCCTCTCGTGTCATCGGCTTGCCCGACTCACGAGCCCGCCGGGCGATGAACTCGACCATCACATCTCTGTCTATAGGTGCGAGAAAGATGGGCTCGGTCATCCCGTACAAAGGCGACGAGCGAGCTAGCACCAGTCCCTCCATCATGTGATGGTGGGAACCCGCCACCACGAGAGAGACCGTTCCGTAACGGTCGGCGAGCGCCTTGAACACGCCGGGCAGGTTCGGGGCTATACCGGTGACCGCTTGGAACTCGTCTACGACCACACAAGCGGGACGGTCCTTTGCCAGTTCGGCCATCAACGCGAACACTGATTCGATGGTCCTGACAGCGCTCGGCGTATCGAGCCGTGGGTCGAAGCCGAACACCGGACTCCCGTCGTGACCAATGCTCAGTGTGGGAGAGATCCGCAGACGGCCGAGGAACGCCGCCAAGGAGTCCTTGACCCGTCGCCAGCCGCCCGGCAACCGGTAGGCACCACTTGCGAACGCTCCAGCGAGGTCCGACGGCGTTGCACACTGTAGTGCGTTCACGAGCATTACCGCTGCCTTGGGCCGCCCCTGCTCTAAGACCTGTTTGCCTTGCGCTACGAGGGAAGACTTGCCCAGCCGCCGCGGCGCAATGAGTGCAACGTTGATCCCCGACCGGACACGGGCGACAAGTACCCGCAACTCATCCTCGCGCCCAGCGAAGGACTTCCCTGTTACTGGGACACCGTAGAGATACGGGTTCTCAGGCATGCTGTGGCTCCCTCGCTCTTCTACTAAGGCGATTATACCAGAGCGATAATCCCAGCAGTGATGCCCCTCCACGAACGCACGCGCCCCTTGTCGATCCGCTCGCGCCCGCGCACCACCCGCCCTCAGTGGCGAGCCCAGGTGGCCTCGCCACTCGCGTTGGCGAGGCTGCGCCCGGTGGAAGCCACCACATCTGCGATGTCCTCCAACATCCCAGCTCCCCACTCGGGATCGCGGAGTATCGCTGCGATCGTGTCGAGCGCCACGGCGTCCCGTCCACCACCTGAAGCGGCGATGGCCCGGACCATCGGCAGCAAACCGTTGGCGCTCCGAAGCACGTCCTCCACGGTCGAGGCGAGCGCCTCGACGCCACGCATCCGTACGCCGCGTTCGTTTCGGGGTCCGAAGATACGGACGTCTTCTAGGAGCGTCACGACCTGACCGCCGGGGAATATCGCCGGCACGCCGGGCGCATCGACCAATCGTGGGCGCACAGCGACCAGGAGGTCGCCCTCGTACTCGCCATAGGCGTACACGACGATCTCCAGGCCGAGTCCGGCGAGGTCGTCCGGCTGCGTGATCGCCTCCTTGTCTTGGGCGAGGGACACGAGAGCATCGATGGCCCTGCTCGCGCTTTCGTCGAGGTCGTACAAGGACGACCGCTCGTCGAGGCCGTATGCGGCGGAGTCCCGCAGGGCCTCCACGAACTTCTCGCGATCGAGTGTGAACTCGCCGCTCGCGTGCTCCCTGCTGCCGGTACCCATCGTGCCTCCCTCTGGTATCGAAGATCGTTGCGGTGTGCCCCGCTCAGACGACTACCGACGACTCGGTTCTCGGACAGCACCGGGCACCGCCAGGTGCCCGGTGGACAGCGCGACGGGGAGCGCTGGGCGCTCGTCAGTCCGTGAAGCCACCCACACGCGCAACGAGCCACCCCCCAGGCACGAAACCATGAGGGTGACTCGCTGCTAACACATTGAGGAAAGGATCCTCATGCCCAGTGTAACCCGGGATCTTCCCGCAAGCGAGCATTCACGCGCCCGCCCGACCATCGTGTCGGCAGGGACCGGCCCGTCAGGCGGGAGTATCGTGGTCGGTGGCATATCACGGTCCATAGGAGTGACTATCGCAGCCCGCGTGATAGTCCATCACGATCCAGGCGCAGGTCGCGAGGAACGCGAGGCAGTGCGCCAAGCGCTTCAAGCCACCCACCCGTCGACCACTTCCACCGCCCCGGATGCACTCCTCGCGACAATCTCGCCCATGGAGAGGTCTTTGCGGAAGCGGTGGCCGATCCGTACCTCCACCCGGAGGTATTCCGCTGCAAGCTCTGGCCGCAGTTGTGCGGCGCGCACGAGCGCACTCCTGGAGGCGAGCACACAGAGAGAACACGACAGCCGCGGCATCCCGAGGTCGTAAGCGCGATGGTGCGGCACGCCCGATGCACGGATGTCTCTCCACACCGCCTCGGCCGTCCATGTGTGGATGGGGAGCCAGACGTCTACGTGCCGGCGCGTCTTGTTCGATGCGCTCGCATCGTAAGAGTACGCCGGCAGCTTGCGCCGAGCTGGGCTCTCCTCGGCCCTCATGCCCATGCACGACAGGATGCGGCAGCGCCCCTCTCCCCCACCGTCGCGCCACTGCGCCGCGAGCCGGGTGAACAACGTCCGGCACGGCCCGCGCTTCAGATCGCTCGTACACCAACGTCGTGCTGCGTCGGGCCACATGCCACGGGCCTCGACACGATCCAGGAGGTCGCCGCCAGTTGCCTTCAAGACGTGGAACGGGACTCCGTACACCGCCGCCTGCGTCGCCGCCAGCTCCTTTGTGCCCGGCCACTCCACCCGCCCGAGATCGGCGTGCACGGCGACGACGCGGGAGATCACCCCAGCCGCCTTCGCTGCCTCTACGACGAGGCGAAGTGCGGTCTGCGAGTCCTTCCCGCCCGAGGTGGCGACCACGATCCAGTCGTAGCTCGCGAGGTCTGGCACGCCGCTATACGCCAACCCGGGCGCTGCGTCCTCGTCACACGCCAGGCAGTCGAACAAGCTGGCCTGCCCGCGACTAATAAAACTATTAGCCCTCACGCCGCGCGCTCCGCGCCGAAGAGGTCGAGCTGCCGCCGCGGGTACGCCAAACGCTCCGCCACGATCCGCACCCGGCGGCGTTCCGCAGCGCTTCGCCCGAGGGCGAAGGCGTAACGGTGCTTGCCGGGATGCCGCCGCCGAGTCGCCCCTGCCGCCACGAGCGCTCGGGCGAGCCAGAGCGCTCCGTCCTCGCCCGCTCGGCGCTCTCGTGCCCCAGCCGCGACGAGCAGCCGCTCCACGTACTCGTGGCCGACCTCATCGGCGCGCACCTTCGACAATGCGCGCTTCGACAGCACAGCCCCGCCTGGGAGCACGAGCTCCGTGTCTGGCGAAGAGCGCCCGAGATACGCGGCTCCGAGCGCCTGGTAGACGACCCCGACGTGGCCCGGAGTGACCACCTCGCCGCCCGCCCCGATGCGCTGGACCGGATCGGAGAACGACACGACGCCACGCACGCCCACGCCATCTCCGCGGAGGCCCTCTTCTGCCAGCCCCGCGAAGGCTCGCGCCACGAACCAGCTCTCCGCGTTGTACGCCACATCGTCGAGCAGCACGAGCCGCCCGAGCTCGGTTGCCTCCCGGTAGGGCTCTACGTCGAAGACCGACGTGAGCACCTTGGCTTGCGCTGGCACGGAGAACACCGCAACGCCCGAGAGTGTGTCGTCCTCCATGAGACCGAAACACGCTTGTGCTGCCGGGAAACTCCGCAGGTAGTGGTGTCGTTCCACGAACGCCCGTGCCGCCGTCTCGGCGATGCGCTCGACACGGAAGCGCTTCGGCTCGAACACCGGGCGATCAGGCTGTACCCAGCGCACCTTGCCGTCCCGCCAGCGCTCCGTTGCGTTCATGCGTCCTCGATCCGCACGCGCCCACGACAGGCGTGCTTGCTTGCCACCTTCTTCGCATCTGGCACCGTGACGGGCCTATGAGCCCGGAGCAGACCGGACTCGATGGCGGATCGCCTCGCCGCCGCCCGCATCGCCGAGACGTCGGAGCGCAGCTTCGTGTTTGCCTTGCGCTTCGCCATGCCGGGAATATCAACCACCCGGACCTCGGACGGCACCCGGCACCGCCAGGTGCCGGCTGGACAGCACCGGCTTCACGCTCGCGCGAGGAAGTGCCGTATCAGCGGGTCCATCACCACCCAGCCGCCACGGCCCCGTGCGCCGCGTTGCTCGATGAGGCCCGACCTTGCGAGCGCCTCGATGGCTCGTGCGACACCTGCCGGGCCGCCCTGCTGGTCGCCACTCTGTCCGTAAGGCCCAAGTCCCTGGGCGATGCGCCGGGCCACCCTTGGCACATGACGACCCATGGCACGCAGCTCCACGCCGATCTCCTGGTGCAATGCGTAATCCGCGGCCATCGCCCGCTGCCAGCCAATCTCGACCAGGGCGTCGTCTACGGTCGTGGTGCCATCGAGGACGGCCTCGATGGATGCCTGCTGTGCAAGGAGCATCGTCGAGCGTGGGTGGCATTCGCCCCGTGCGACCAGGCGGTCAAGTGCTGTCTCGGTGATGCTGAGCCCGATGCGTCCGAATCGCGGCCGGAGCCCCGCCGCCCATTCATCCGCAGCGATAGTTCCAAGGCGCATCCACCCCGCCCAGCCGTAGAACGCCCGTTGTCTCGGCGTGAACAGGTCCGCAAGGAGGTGCTCCTGGCTTCCTGAGAACAGCGTGACCACATGAGGCGCATCTTGGAGGATCGAGCGCATCCGCTTCGTGATCCGGTCGGGGTCACCAAACGGATGGTTGCGCTCACCGAGCTCTTGCACCTCGTCCACGTAGAGCACGAGTCGCTTGCCGTCGACCTCAGCGAGCCGGCAGACGAACTCGAGGGCGGCATCGAATCTCTTCTCCGCAGGCACCGCCGTGCCACGGGCGCCGAAGGCTATGTCGATCTCCATCCCAAGCTCTTGGTGGAGGCGAAGTACCGGCGCGAGTACCAGGAGATCCCGAGCGGAACGCCCGATCACGCGCATCTGCCTGATAGCGCGCCGGAGCGCCGGACGGTTGGCGACAGCCTTGCGGACAACGATGTCCGCAAGCTCATTCAGGTCGCCGAGCTCGAACAGATCGACGCCCACCGTGTAGTGCCCGGCAGCAGCCAGCGAGCGAACGGCCGCCCTGCATACCGTGGTCTTGCCTGTGCGCCGCGGACCACCGACGATCTGATTGGAACCTTGGCGGAGCGCTTCGGCGAGGCGTGCCACGTCGCGTGTCCGTCCCACCATCGCGTCGGCAGGGATCGGCCCGTCAGTCGGGAACACCGTTGTCGGCGGCATAGCACGCACCATGAGATAGAGTATATCACTTGCCGTGATAGTCGGCAGCGCCTCAGCGCCCCGCCCGTGCCTCGTCTGGTGTGCGAGCCAGTTCCGCAGCAGGGCTCGCGTTTCGGTTACACGGAAGGACGTTCCCGAGGGACGCTCTCAGCTCTGGCGCACTCCCGCCATCTCGTCGTGCAGCTCCGCGAGATGGTCGAGCAGCCCGCTGGCATCGAATCTCGCAGCGATCGACGCGGACGCCGCGTCGCCTCGCGGATCGCACGCGTAGTCGACCCAGCCGTCCTTGTCGGGGTGCGCTTCAGCAGCCACCTCGAACGCGTAGGAGCGGAGGCCCCGGCGCAGCGCCTCCCCGAACGAGACGCCGTTTCGATCCGCCCAGTGTCCGAGGTCGGAGATGAGGTCGGAGAGGACGGTCTCGCCGTCTTCGCCCGGCTCGACGGTGCGCTGGGCGAAGGCGCTCAACGCCTTTGCGCCGGATGCCGCGCGACCATCGTCGTTCAGCTCTTCCATGTCGGCCTCCCTTGTTTGTGTTGTTTACAGTGCATCCGCGAGTTCCGGGTGATGGACCACCAAGGCGTCGGCGAGCAGCCGGTCGAACGTCTCGTACAGAGCGTCGCCCTCGAGCACGCTCACCGCTATATCGACCAGCTCGGCATCCGAGATGCCGTCGAGCGGGACCGATCCCTCGAAGTGATCGCGGATCGCGTCGGGCGTGAACCACAGAGCCAGCCTGTCCTCACTCCACGCGTTCCCCCTGCTGTCCTGATATACAGCGGTCCCCATATCGGCCTCCCTCGCTCGTCGTTAGAGGTACCATCAGCCCACACCTCGGACAGCATCCGAGCACCGCCAGGTGCTCGCTGGACAGCCCACCGCGACCCCTAGATGCGGGGCGCACCGCCCGCCCAACCCCAATATATTGTGGTGCGCCCCTCACGCCGAGCACCCCGACCGTATCGGGCAACGCTCCCACGGCCACAGGCGGAATCCAGCGCAGCTCGAGCCGGCGCTCACCGTTACGTGGCCCCACCCAGTAGTGGTGCCAGTGTGCGCGCCGCAGGTGCGCCGCGGGCGATGCGTGCGTGCCGCCACGACCCGCACCGCCGACTCGTGCGTGACGGAGCGCCGTGCCGATCCGGTACCCGACCGCCACCTGGCGGGTGCGCTTGGCCGGCGTGCGCGTACGCCGCATCGGTCGCCACGCCGGATCGTCCGGGTCGGCTATATCTGCTCCTTCGGAGCAGATATAGTCCGCCGCCTCGTGCCGAATGAGCTCTTCGACCGCATGGGCGACGGTGCTCTCGGTGATCGTGTCCGTAGCCTGGTTCAAGGACCGTACCACCTAGTACGGTACCACCTAGTACGGTACCACTCCGTCGCCTCCCACCTCGGCCTTTCGCCTAGACGCCTTACCCATCAGTGCTGTCCCACCTCGTCCCACCCCGAGCGCAACGATGGTGCGTCCGGCGTTCCGAGCCGCCGTCCGAGCACGTCGGCCGGTACTGGCACTGCGCCCGAGTGCGTCACCTCGAAGGCCCGGAAGCTGAACTCCTCGCCGTTGCGGTGCTCCAGACCCACGACGCCATGCCCTACAGCGGCCAGACTCAGAACGGCCTCGAAGGGATTGTGGTCGCCATGATCGGTGCTGTGTACGGTGTCGCCACGATGCTCGATCCTGTCCGTGAGCGACAGGTACTCGTCGCAGAACGTGAGCGTGGTCTGGCTCGTGATTGCGGCTGCGAAGTGCTGCCAGAGCTCCGCCTCGTCGTGCACGCGATAGCGGCTCGCCGTGACGACGGAGCGATACCGGCCTTCCTGCGAGAGCACCAGGTCCGCGAAGCGCTCGAGGAACGCCTCTACGTGATCTCCGGGTTCGTCCAGCTCCGCTCCCAGCTCGGAGCGGAGCACCATCGAGGTAACGCCTATCGGCCAGAGTGGTTGATCCGGGCTATACGGGATCGCATCACCTTCTCCAAGGATCACGCCGGCAAACGCAGCGCGGCTCGCCTGGGAATCCACGTCCCTGCCCTGTTCCCTGCACCACTCGACGTAATCGGCCGGCTCGATGAACGCGTAGAACGCCTCGCCGCCCGACTCCGTGATCTCTCGGGCAAACGCCTCTTGCTGGGCTAGGTACTCGTCCGGGTCGCGCCAGTCGAAACTCGTTGGAAAGAGGTCGCTAGCCTCTCCGCAGCACTCTTGGTCCAGCACTGCGATCGCTAGCTGCCGGCCTGCGAACTCGCTGTGCCGTCGCGCGCCGCCGGGCGGTGTGTGCCGCCCGCTACCCGAGGCGGGCCTAGGTGTCGTCTGCTTGCGCTTCGCCATCAGCGCGAGCTGGGCTCAGCCATCATCGCCTACCTCCTCGTTGTGCCACCGCAACTCCCACCCGCCACCGCTTGAACCGCGCGCCACGTGCTCGCCGTAGTGGCCAGGTGCCAATCCACACACGGCCTCGACGTGCCAACCGTTCGGAACGTCGATCCGAACGGTGATGGGTCCGGCCCGGCAGATCGGCAACGCTGCCTCCGCCGCGTCCACGGCCCGACGTAGGCGCTCCGGGTCGGTGGCGCATCCTGCCGCGGCCCGGAGCAGCACTCGGAGATCCGGTGCGGAGATGGCGACTGGCGTGTCTGGCTCCATCAGTGCCCCCTTCCCAGCTCAGCGACACCGGCGTCGATCAGCGTGTAGCCCTCCGAGAGCATTTGGTGGATTCGGGGGTCGTCGGAGGCCAGAAACAGCCTGGAGGTTATCGGCGGGTAGGTGGCATACTCCTTCAACATCTCGACCGCCTCACCCCGCGTGACGTGGGATCTAGCGTGGGACACCTGACCACCGTTGCCGAACACCGTGCGAGCGCAAAACGGGCACTGGTGGCCTCGGCGGGCATGTGTCTTGGAAGATTTCCGCTTACCCGCAGAGTCGTATGCCCCGCTCACTTCACCCGCCCCAACTTCTCAACCCCAGCCTCGATCCGACGAAGCGCCGCGACGAGCGCATCGTCCCGCTCCGCTTCCAGCACCTCGATCCGTTCGCTCCGCTCCGTTGCGAGAGCGTATGCCGCAGCCGCCTCGGCGTGGCGCTGTGCCACCGTGCCCTCTAGCCACTGCACCTGGCCCCGCAGCTTCTCCACTTCCATCCTCGCCTCGTCGCGCTCGGCCCGCATCGTCACGAGCGCATCGTCTCGCGCCGCTACGGCTTCCTCGGCGCGGCCAAGTGCGACTGCAAGCCTGTTCCGCTCCTCCACACTCGCCACGAGCTCACCCCGCAACTTCTCCACCTCGGCCTCGGCTGCTTCCGCACGACTCGTCGCAGCGTCTCGCTCACCCGCCGTCTCGCCCGCCTCGTAGCGCAACGTCGCCACGAGCGCTTCGTGCTCTGCCTCACGGCCTAGCCACGCTGCCCGCTCACCTGCGTGCGCCTCGATCGAAGCGTCGTGGCGTGCGGCGAGCTCTTGGTAGCGGGCCTCTGCTCGCGCCTCGGCAGCGTCTCGTTCGGCGGCAGCCGCCACGAGCGCTTCGTCGTAGCGCCGGGCCTCGGTGGCGAGCTGGTCGGTGAGTATCTCCACGTCGGCGGCGAGTTGCGCGTTCTGCTGTCCGAGAGTGTCGGCATCGGTGAGCGCCGCGCTGAGCGCTGCTGCGAGCTCGGCTCCGCGGGCCTCCGCTGCCGCAAGGCTCTGTGCGAGGCGTGCCCGGTCCTCTGCCTGGGCCGGGTCGGGCTGCCGATGGGCTTCCAGTGCGTCCATCGCAGAGCGGAGGATTTCCAGCGGGTCGGGGCCTTGGCTGCGCCGGCGCCGATGGGCTTCCGCCCGGTGAGCGTCGGAGCAGAACTCGCGGGGCCTCCCGCCCCGTTTGACGGCGAAGGTGGCATCGCAGCCCTCTAGGGCGCAGGTGCGGAGTTCTGCTGGTGCTGCGGTGGGGGTCTTGGGCATCAGTCGTCCTCGTCGGCGTCGGGCTGGAAGGTAATGCTCCAGCCATCGTGGAAATACTCGTCGCGCCAGCGCTCGAACGCTGCTCGCACGCCTTGGAGCATCCGCTCCTCGTCCATAGAGCGTTCCGCTTCTGAATAACGGCCCAGGTCCGCCAGCTCCGGGTCAATGAATGCGAAGGGCCCGTTCCTCATCCACGCGAGAGCAAGCGAGAGCATCCCATCGCGACCGATGTGCTCTGCTAGCCACTCCGCCTGTGCGAACCGAACTGCCTCGCGCGCCTCGTCCTTGTCGTCTCCCCCGCCAGCGAGCACTACGTGGTCGCTGCCGTTCGCGTCCAAGAGGAGTACAGAATCCCGGAAGGCGCACTCCGACAGGACTCTGTCCGACTTGGATGGGTCGGTCATCCCGAGCTCGTCGAATACCGCCGCCGGCAGCACGTACCACCGTGCATGCAGGAAGCTATCAGCACCCCATATTGCGGGCTCGCGGTCCTCCCACTCGAAGTGCTCAGCGTCGAGTGGGGCATTGGCGGTTGTTGTGGTGCGAGCGGTGACGCGCCCCTGGTGCTGGGAGCCGCGACGTTGCCTCGCTCGCCCATTGCGCTTGTGATTGGGCATTACGACGGTCCTCCTTCTGCTATCGGCCCACCGTTCAGCATCCTCCGCCGCCATCATTGATCAGTCCAGAGGTGCACTCTCCCACCAGCCGATGCCGGCGCTGGTAGTGCTCCTCGATCGCATCACGAAGCACCCCGTAGGTTCCGATGCCCGTACCAATGATCGGCTTATCGCACTCCTCACACCACAACGGCGCGTCGTTGATGGCGATTCGCATGTCTTCAAGCTCCACTGGCCCTCCCTGTTCGCTCTGTGCCACGAACTCAGGCACAAGACACCACTGCACAGATGTATCCGTGCACGTCGCACTCGAGCCATGAGCGATAGGTCGGGTCGTACACCTCTCGCTCGACAACCCGGCAAACCGCACCCCTCCGGTCCCAGGGGTGCGGACACATATCGTCCAGGCCTGTCGGGTGCATGACGTACTGATGCTCGTGTGGCTGTGACTCCCCGGCGTGGCACTCAGCGATGTGCCGATCGCAGACCGACGCGCTCTGAGCGTGCTCTGGCAGCCCAACCTCGGTGAGAGGGTGTCCGCTTCTAGCATCCTCGTGCATATCTCCTCCTATCTATGGCCGTACGGCCCACTCTCCACAGATACAGCCGCCCCGGACCCCGGACAGCCAGGCCAGGCAGCACCCCGACCCGTGCGCTTGCGCCGATTCGTGCGTGCCGACGCCACGGCTGCCACCGGGCGAAGCACCTGGTCACAGCGCTCCCAGGCGTACTTCCGCACCACCCCTCCCCGTTCCGTCATAACGTTACCTTACCATAACGCATCATACGAAAGCAAGCATTACTAACCTTGCAGAATAACCCTTCTAGCGGGTAGACTGGCTACATGCCCGACGAATCGCACACCCCGCACGAATCGAGCGCCCTGGCGCTCACCGAAACTGTGCTCCCCTCCGCCGGTGGTGCAGCGCGCCCCGCTAACGCCGCGGGCGCTTACCTCGCATCCCTCTCCCCCACGAGCCGCCCGACGATGCGAGGTTGTGCCGAGGCCCTGGCTCGCCTCGCCTCTCATGGGGAGAAGGACGCCCGCTCGTTCCCCTGGGGTGGGCTCGGCGTTGCGGAGGTCTTGGCGATCCGCGCTCGTCTCGCCGATGCCGTGGCTGCGGGCACCTGGTCGCCGGCGACGGCCAATAAGCACCTGGCGTGCCTCCGCGGGATCTTGCGCGCCGCGTGGCGACTCGGCCAGATCGACACGGACACCTACGAGCGCTGCCGGGACGTGCCGCTCATCCGTGGGTCTCGCCCGTCACGAGGCCGCGCCGTCGATGCCGAGGAGCGCCACCAGCTCATCGCCGCCACCTCCGGCTCGCTACCCGCGTCGGCTCGTGACGCCGCGCTCGTCGCGCTGCTCTACTCCTGTGGGCTTCGGCGCGCTGAGGCGGCGGGCCTCGACTTGGAGCACTTGGACGCAAAGACCGCAACTCTCATGGTGCGGGGCAAGGGAGACAAGGTGCGCGAGGTGCCGGTTCCCGCCACCGCCATGCCGTACTTAGAGGCATGGCTCGGGGTCCGTGGTACCTCACCGGGCCCGCTCTTTTGTCGGATCGACCGCTACGGGGCGATCCATCGGGCCGCTCGGGTATCAGGCGAGGCGATCCGCCAGGTGCTCATCCGCCGTGCCGCAAAGGCCGGCGTCGCCCCGCCCGCCCCGCACGACCTCCGGCGTTCCTACGCCGGCGACTTGCTCGACGCCGGTGCGGACCTCGCTGTCGTGGCGTCCTTGATGGGCCACGCATCGGTCGCTACGACGGCCAGGTACGACCGTCGCGGCGCTCGTGCCGCTCGTGCCGCCGCGGATCGGCTCGTGGTGTGATGGCTGGGTTCGGCGTAGAGTGTGCAGAGTATACGGGTTTGTTAGACCGTTGCATCCGAGTCGACCCAGTACCTACAGATCACGACGCCTTGGCGATCTGTGCCACGCGCTGGTGCGAGAGTCCCAGGAGCTCGGCCACATCTCGGTAGCTGACGCCTGCTTCGGTCAGAGTCCTTACCGCCTGGTCTCGCCGGGTGCGATCCTCGTCGGCATGAGCAATCGCAGCCTTGGCCTCCTTGACGGGCTTAGCGATGTCACCCAGGCGCAGGTCCCAGTCGATCTCGAACTGGTCGGGTTCGAGATCAAGCCACAAGGCCACGACCTCGATTCCCCGGCGCTTCGCCTCGCCCAATGACCTCCCGAACGTGTGTGCCCCGGGCTCGCCATCGAGGTTCACGAGCCAGAAGCTGTGGTCCTCCGGGTCCCTTCTCACGGTGACCTTGACGTGGTTCACTCCCACCACCTCTCTCCCAGGCAAGGCTTGAGCGATGCCTTGATGTCGGCCCAGGTCCCCGGAGCCAGGTCCCTGGAGTGCATCGGTATGACCGTCCGGCACTCCCCGCACTGGACGATGACGTGCGAGCCCCGCTGCCGAACGATGACACAGTTATACTTGCGGCCCGTCAGGAGCTTGAACAGAGCTCGGGGCGTCACCCGCCTAGTTTACTAGACAGGCGCTCTATCGGCCAGTCTGCACCCTGAGCAATCGCCTGCCGAGCGCGATCTACCTCGCACGTACTCTGCCAACGCGCTGTCCCCCGCCAGGTACAGAGGGTGCCGCGGGTGCCCCTCTTTGGTCTGGCCGCTCGTGTCGCCGCGGATCGGCTCGTGGTGTGATGGTGCGGGTTCGGCGTTAGAGTGTGCAGAGTATACGGGTTTTTGACCTCCTCCCACGGCTTCAGCCGTGGGAGGAGGTCAAACGCACAGCTACTTCCGGGATGAGGTACGGGCCTCTGGACATCGCCTAGCAGGACTGGCTGCAACGTGCTGGAGATGGAACTCGCAGCTATTGCTTGCTGATGCACCTCGGTGCCGGTGCAGGTAAGGGACTACTTCCGGCATCCCCCGCCGCTCGCAGCGCCTTGCGAGCAACGGCACCATCTGAGGACTTGCGTGGCACGAGCTGGATCCGGTTGTTCGCTATAGCAGCAAACGGCCCGGCCAACGCCCACGGCGAGATCACACCGGCTAGGACTAACCCGCCAGCAACTACCGTCAGCACCCAGCCAGCAGCCATACCTGCTATCGGACCCGCGAGTGCCATTGCTACGAGATCGATATTGCTTACCCGTGGACCTGACTCGGCTGCACACGTGACAAGTTTGATCGCTCGCCATTTAGGGGCCACACTGTCGTCGTATGGGATGTCGCACTTCCGCATAACATAGGCGTGGCCTACCTCGTGGACCGGGCTGCACAACGCAGTGCACACAGCCGCGCTTAGCCACGCTATGCCAGGGCCGAGACCGTGCCATCCAACGGTGAGGAATATTATGTGGACCTGGAAACCACGCCGGGCGACAAAGTACACACCCCATCCAGCAACCCACAAGTAGGCCATCGGTGTCATAAGCGGTATCGCGAATGGACCCACGAACGCCACCCCTCTCGGCCTCGGAGGTCGAGAGGGGTCACCGTCAGATTGGTCCCCCTGTAATGTCGCCTGTGTATCCATAAGCGGATTCCCCCCCCGTCTGCTATCTCGATCAGCCCAAATACAATAATAGGGCCACTTCGCCGCCCTTGGGCTCACTCCCTACCCCCTCCCCACTCCACCAACTCCGTCGCCCCCGCCAGGTACAGAGGGTGCCGCGGGTGCCCCTCTTTGGTCTGGCCGAGCGCCATGAGGCGAACACCAGCCGCCCGCAACGCTGCCGCCACCGCCTCGCCCCACCCGTGCAGCGCACCATGCACGCCCCACGCCGCCACCACCGTCGTCGCGCACGCAGCGGCCGCCGCGATCGCATCATCGTTGCCCGGCCCCACCGGATCCGCGTGGTGGTATAGGGCTTGCGGGTCGGTGGAGCGCAGCGCGAAGAGGTTCACCACCTCGACCTCACCGGCACCCCACGAACGGGCGAAACGTAGGCATCGTTCCACGGTCGGGTCGGTCGTCGCGGCGTCTGCCGTGGAGGGGTTCAACATCAAGAAGCACACGCGCCCAGGGCGCTCGGCGAAGATCCGGCTGAGCCGATAGCGATATTGCCTGTTCGTGCTGAAGGTGGCGGTACCCACTCCCCAGCGAGACTCCACCACGTCGAGCACCAGGCCGGAAGGCAGGTCCGCGAGCAGGGGATCGGGCGCACAGGGCCAGAGGGTCGCGGCGCTCACTGCACGCCGCCCGTGTCGATCCAGTACCTACGGATCACCCGCCCATCCACTTCTCCGGTCCACTCGAGCTCGCCACCGCAGCGCTCGATAACCGCTATGGACGCCACGTTCGCGTCGTTGCAGGTGAGCAAGGCTCGCTCTATGCCAAGCGAGCGGGCGATGTGGAGGCCCTGGCGCAGCATCTCCGTCGCGTACCCGCGTCTGCGATGAGCCGGCAGCACCGCGTAACCGATGTGCCCGCCGTCACGGCGCAAGTGCTCGTTCAGCCGATGGCGAATCGAGATGCGTCCGACGAGATCCTCACCTACGACCGCCAGGAGAAAGGTCTGCGGTACTCGCCCGTCTACGAGGTTGATGCCCAGCGCCTCATCCTGTAACCGCACTACGACACCATTCCAGTCGTTCGGGTCGACCCCACCAGCGAAGGGAAAGCCCTCCCCCGCCAACGCTTGCTGTGCAGCTCGGAACGCCGCCTCGTCGTCACGGCGCACCGGGCGCAGGTGCAAGTCGTTGAACAAGGCGTTGCAACGGTGTGTTGCCGCTCTGGATGGTGGCCGGCTCAGAGGTGGCTTGCGTTCCGCCACCGCCACCAGGTGCGGGTCGGGTTTCCATGCCCACCGCCCGTGCGGCGACGACCCGCACGCCCCGGCCAGACGCGTCGTCGACGACGCCACCACCGTGTCGACCGCCTCGGCCAGGTCGCACCCATACGTGCCCGAGCACCACGCCGGGTTGGCCTCGACTACCACCCAGGCCCCCGATGCGAGCAGCCCCACGTCGAGCGTGTAGGCGTCGGGCTGGTCCTCCCCCAGCTCGTTGACGCATGCCTGAGCGAAGGCCCTAGCGTCGGCGTGGTGCAAGTCGGCCCGCCCGTCGAAGCCCGGTTCCCACGTCGACCCGTCGGCGAGCAGGTACGGACTGGTGGTTCGAATAACACCGGCTTGCACGTAGCAGCGGTGCTCCTCGGCCAGCTCGAGGTGGGTCGGGCTCACCTGCACCCAAGCGTTGTCGGGCAGGCAGGCAGCCCGTGCCGCCGAGGCGAAGTCCGCCGTGTCGTCGTACCAGCGTGCCGGGAGGTCGTCGACTTTCGCCTCGGCTGGCTTGGCCCATCCGCGTCGTGGTGCTCGACCGAGCTCAGCCACGGTGCCGACCCAGATTGCCCGACCGCTCAGGGGCTCGGGCACCTCAGCCAGCCAGGTGGGGCCCGGTGCCGACAGGTGCATCGTAAGACCCGCCCGTAGCAACCTTGCTGCGTGCTCTGCCGGTATCCACCACGCCACCGATGCCCCCGGAGCGATCTCCGGTACGTCGAAGCCGCGGTCGTGGCGCACCGGGAACCGCCCGCCCGCTCCCGCAAGCATATCCTCGTAGGGCCAGCGCTGTACCGAGCAGACGATGAGCTCGTCCACGACGGTCGTCGTGCTCATAGCTCCTCCAAGAACCGTGACGCCTCAGCGCTTCGCGTCGTACCCCACATGGTGCGCTGCTCGCACCATGAAAGAGCGAGGCGGCGTCGCGCCCGGGTCATCGCGACGTAGAGCAACCGCCGCTCTTCCTCCACGTCGCCGCTCTCGATTGCCTTGGAGTGAGGGCAGATGCCCTCCTCTACGCCGACCACGAACACGCAGCGCCACTCGAGGCCCTTGGCAGCGTGGATGGTCGAGCACCACACCCGGTCCTCGCCTGCATCCTCGTCGAGTGAGTCCAACAGGTCCACGCCGTCGAGGAACGCGCCGACGTCGCTGTAGTGGGTCGCCATAGCGCCGAGCTCGGCAAGGTTCTCCATCCGCAGTTCAACCTCGTCCTCGTCCTCGCATATCGCCTCTAGGTGGCTCTCGTAGCCGAGCGCCTCGACGGATCGCCGCAGGCGCTCCCCGAGGTTGCCATCTCCGCTGAGGATCGCCGCCAGCTCGTCGGCCGTGTCTGCCACGCCGAGGAGCGCTTCACAGCCACGTCCGCCAGCTCGCGCCCGGTCGCGACACGTCGCCACGATGTCTCCGTCGAAGTCGAGACTGGCTGAGATGACGGCATCGGCACCTTTGGCACCGATGCCGCGCTTGGGCACGCCAACGGCGCGGCTGAAGGCAAGCACGTCGTCACGACGTACCGCCAGCCGTACCCAGGCAAGCACGTCCTTGATTTCACGCCGGTCGAAAAACCTGAGCCCGCCGACGACCTGGTAGGGGATCTCGTGGCGTAGGAACGCCGACTCGATGGCTCGGCTGAGGGCGTTCACCCGGTAGAGCACCGCTATCTCCGATGAAGCGACCCCGGCGCGTCGGAGCCTGGCGACCTCTGTTGCCACAGCCTCCGCCTCCACTTCGGAGGCGCTGTAGTGCTGCGTCGTGACGCTGCCGGCGTCCGCCGTGTGGGCGACGAGGGCGACGCGCATCCGCCCCGGAGCGGCGTCGAGTAGCGACGACGCCGCGTCGAGGATGTTCTGCGTAGAGCGATAGTTGATACCTACCTCGTACACCCTGGCCTCCGGGTAGCGCTTCTGAAAAGCCAGGATGTTCCCGAGGTCCGCCCCTCGAAACCCGTAGATTGCCTGCGCCGGATCACCGACGGCGAACACTTCGCGTGTCCTACGCCCGAATGCCTCCACGAGAGCGGACTGTGGCGTGTTGGTGTCCTGGTACTCGTCCACGAGCAGGTGGGTGATCCGGTCGTGGTAGGACTCGAGCACGTCGGGGTGCTCGCGAAAGAGCCGCACGCAGACCACGAGCAAGTCGTCGAAATCGAGCGCATGCAGCCGCTTGAGCTCGCCTTCATAGGCCCGGTAGATCTCGACGAAGCGCTCGTCGAGATCGGAGTCGATGTGCCGGGCAACGTCGCCCGGCGAGCGCATCGCCGACTTCGCTGCCGAGATCCGGCTTCGGATGACCCGCGGCGTCCCGATCACCGCGTCGTCTGGCCGCAGTACGCGCTTGACTGCTGCGAGGCTGTCGTCCTCTGCTGCGACAGCGAAATGAGACTTGAGGCCCAGAACGGGCGCATGGGCTCGTAGTATTCGAAGACACGCAGAGTGGAATGTGGAGACCCATAGCGCACCGGCCCGCTCTCCGACGAGCCCAGCCACGCGCTCGCGCATCTCTCGCGCTGCCTTGTTCGTGAAGGTCACCGCCAGGAGATTCGAGGGCTCTGCCACGCGAGACTCGAGCAAGTAGGCGAGTCGGTAGGTGAGCACCCGTGTCTTGCCGGCACCCGGCCCCGCCACGACGAGGGCGGGGCCACCGGGGTGCGCGACGGCCGCTCGTTGAGCGGGATTCAGCCCGCCGAGTAGTGCCTCGGTGCCGGCAGCGTGCGGAGCGCACGGAGCGCTCGCTACGACCAAGGGCCTCACGTCGACCACACCGTTCTTGTCTCGCGCTCATCGTCTAGCTCCGGCGCGTCCCCGGATGCGGGCATACTCGCCCGCCAACGAACAGTGAGCATGGTCGAGTCCTCGACGGCTGCCCAGCGATGAGGGAAGCTCGGGCCAAAGAGCACGTAGTCGCCGGGCCTCTCCAACCGATACTCGCCGGTGGCGAACTGGACCACGAAGAGCCCGCTGACGAGAGCTGTGAGCGTCGTAACGTCTCCACCCGCGGCCCACGCATCGCGCCTGTCGCCGGCGGCATGAGAAGCCCACTTCACCTCGATGTCGGACGAATACCGGGCGTCTTCTGGATCGAAGAACGCTCCCATAAACCACGAGCGATGTTCCGCTCCGTCTGCCAGAGCGTTGCCTGAACGAAACCGTGATTGCATGCCTAGTTGCCTCCTATGGTCGGCAGATGTTGGCCGAAACGAGCTTGCTCCGCGCGCTGATATAGCCCGCCCGACGCAGCCGCCTCGACTAGCTCTCGGTGAATCCCAGGGGCACAGGCGATGAACGACTCCGGCCGCATCGGCCCGCCGGCCAGGTCGCTGAGCACGCCGCCGGCCTCGGTCACACAGAGCCCGGCCGCCGCCAGGTCCCACCACTTACACGTCGTCTGCCACATACCATCGAGCCGCCCGCTTGCCACCCAGCACAGGTGCAACGCAGTCGATCCGACGTTCCGCACGGCACGGGCGCGCTCAGCAACCCGGCCCAGCACTTCTGCCTGGCTTGCCCGCAACGCCCGGTCGTGAGCGAAGTCCGTTGCGACTACCGACTCAGCCAGTGTCGCCGCAGCCGAAACCCAAATCGGCCAACCATCCACCGTTGCGCCGCCGCCCCGGATCGCCACGTACGTCTCGTCTGCCTCGACATTGCACACCACGCCAGCCACGGTTTCGCCGCAGATCGTGGCAGCAAGCGAGATAGCCCAGCTCCCGCCGCCACGCACGAGCGATGCCGAACCATCGACCGGATCGCACACCCAGATAATCCCGCTCGTGCCGGGTACGTCCTCGCCTTCCTCGCTCACGATGCCATCGCTCGGGCGCAACTGCCCCAGGCGGAGGCGTATCAGCGCGTCGAGAGTCCGGTCGAGGTCGGTCACGACGTCCGCGCTATTTCCGTCCTTCGCAGCTACCCCCTCGCCACACCGGAGTCGTAACAACCAACGGTTAGCCGCTTCGCTCGCCTCGCCGACGACCTGTAGTGCCACATCCGCGAGCACATCAGGGGCCTCGGGGCTCACGCGTCGACCTCGCTCCGCATCCGAACGGCCTTCGTGGGACGCTCTAGGCGATAGTCCGTCTCGCTCCACGCCTCGCCGGTCTCCCACGCCCGCCGGCCGGTGTAGCCCTTTTCGTATCGCGATACCCGCGCGTCGAAAGATACCTTGTCGCCCGGCCGCAGGCCAAGGCGATCAAAAGTCGTACCGCAGTTGAACCAGAGGTGATCGGTGAGGATCTGGTCGGGCTCGCCTTCCCGATGGACGTCGAGGAGCAGGATCGTGCGGATGGCCGGTCCACGATACGCCGGCTTCGTGCCGAAACGCCCGACCGTCCCGACGAAGCGCAGCCGCTCGCCGTTCAGTTTCTTCATCGGAAATGGGTGTGGGACGAGATACCCCCGGCTTTAGCCGTGGGGAGGGATAGTCCCACTCGGGCCGTAGGCCCGACCTCCTTTCGCTGCTCGTATCCCCAGCCATCACCGCGCTGCAAGAGCACGCAGTGGCGGTAACTGATTCCTTGCACGGTGCCTCCTTTCGTCTTGATGTTGAAGCTCCCGCTCGAGCGCACGGCCACCCGGCCGACGTGGGTGCCTGTGTGCTTGCCGTTTGGTACTACAGCCCGCACGAGGTCTCCGGTGGCAAAGCCGTGGTGGACCTTCGCTAGCGGCAGACGAAGCCGCGGGAATCCGTACTTGTCGGGGCGCGTGCGGGCATAGGAGCCACGTCCGGTCGCCGACATTCCGAGCACCGTCTTCGGGAACGACGCCACACCGTCGGCATCTCCCACGCACAGTGCGTCGAGCACGTGGGACTTGTCCAGCCCGAACCGGCTCCGGTTCCACTTGGTGCGCCCACCTGTGCCAACTGCGACCGGCAGCCCTGTGTCCACCAGCGCCCGCCAGAGTGCCCAGCGGGTCGCGTTCACCGCTGCAGCATCTTTGAGCGGGGCCTTCGCTTGTGTGAGCACCGTTGCCAACCGCTTCGGGTCTCTTGCGAGGAACTCTTCGATGGACCGATCTCCCTTCGCCTTGTTGCAGGGGATACAGGCGAGCGCCAAGTTCGAGACTCGGTTCGTGCCGCCTTTCGCCTTCGGAACGATGTGCTCGATGTTGAGCGGCACCGAGCCGACCCCGACGCCAGAGGCCCCGCAGTAGGCACACTTGCGGTGCCACTTCTCCAACAGGTACTCACGGACCTCGTAGCCAGCCAAGGTGCCTTGTTGGTATTCGACGCCCGTGATCTCCGGGCTCTGCATCTTCTGCACGTCGAAGCGCACGAGCTCTTGGTGCATAGCAGTGACCGGTGCCCACCTACGGAGCCGTGATACCACCGCCATCGTGGTATCGATCCGGTGTTGCAGGCTGGGTGGTAAGCGATGCCTGCGATATCCGTTGTCCACGTAGCCCCGCGCGCTTGCACACGGCCGGCAGTAGCGAGATCCGTGCTTCGCGTTCTTCCCGCAGTTCGCACATGCCTCCGGGTGTCGGTTCGCCCACCGGGGCTTCCTGTATCGCAGGTTCGCCGTCCTGCGCCGGCGGCGGTAGGCAGCCCGCTGGCCCATGTGCTTGTGGATGAGCTGACCACGGTGGGCAAGCTCGATGGACACGAGCCCGTGGCGCACGTACTCGTCGTCTACGCGGAACACCGACATTCCCGTGAACTTCGATCCGGGGTCGATGCCTACCGCGACTCCGGCTACCTCCGACTGCGCTGCATCTCTATCCACCAGGCGGATCACGAACGGCACCAGGTGATGGACCCTGGCTCGTCCGGCGTGTAGTAGCTTCCGCGCACGCGCCGGAGAACACGGCATGAGTGGGCGCCCGTGCTTGTCCAACACGAACACCCGTCCTGCGGTGATGCTGGGTGGGTCCGCAAGGACCCGCTCTTCTGCTTCGCCGGACAAGTCTGGCTCCGCAGAGTGACGCTGTCCGGGAAGGCGATCCCGCACAGTCTCCCCTCGACCATGTTGCACGACAGTTGCCGGGTATCCCCGGCGTCCGCGCCCCGTTTCGTCCTTACCCTGTAGGTTGTCTGCTGACGCGGATTCCAGAGCAGCAGACTGAGGAAGCATCTGCTGGTGGGTCTTCTCGCTTTCGTGCAACGTAGACATCTTGTTCACCTCCTTCTCGATGTCTTGGTCTGGTCAACCTGGGCTGGAGGGACCTTCCCTCAAGCCCCCGGCTTTAGCCGTGGGGTGGTTGACCTCGGGCCGCAGTGTGCCGACCCCTGGAGCACCCTTCCCGAGGAGCCAGCCCCGGTCGTGCCAGTACCCGAGCAGCGCTGCCATCCGCTGCGGACGCTTGGTGAGCACCTGGAAGGTGTGCTGTTTCGCATAGGCCATCACCTCGATCACCGCCTGGATATACGCGTCGGGGACGTCGGGATGAAACAGGTCGCTCATCGAGTCCACGAAGATCCGCCGGGGACGCTTCCACCGAAGCGGCTGGTCGAGGCGTTCAGGCAGGCAGCGCACGACGCCTGTCCAGTCCCCATCGGCGATAGTGCCCGCATAGCCCGGGAGGTGCTGAAGCCGCACGCCGTCGCGGATCGCGTAGCAGTGGTCGCACCCTGGGGAGGTGCGCTCGCATCCAACTACCGGGTTCCAGGTCGCATCAGTCCAAGAGATTCCCGTCTTGTCGCTCAAGTCCCTCCCCCTTCCTCGGCACAGAGCGGATGCACACTCTCGCCATCAGGACTGATGCACGGCAGCCCGCATACGGCGCAGCGCACGATTCGCCAATCCGGGTGCCGACGCCTCATCCGGCGCGCCCCGGCCAGCATCTCGGCCTCGTCGCCGTCGCGCTCAGTACGCTCCGCCGTGACGCTCATGGCGTGTACGGCACCCCGTTGACCTTGATGTTGTTCATCAGCATCGTTGTGCCTGGAGGCACGTGGGCCTCATAAATGCCATAACTCTCGGTCGGTGAGGGTACAGCGTGCTGCCCTGCTGCCGAGATCGAGATGATGCCCCCCTGTGCTGGATTGCCCAGCGGCAGGGTGGGGCGGTGCGTGCCCTTGGCAAGCTCAAAGGCGATGGTTGACCCTTCCTGCTGGGCACAGATCGTGAGGGGGAACACCTTGGAGGTACCCAGATAGCTCCGCAAGCTCGTTCCTCGGCCCAGGGTCTCGAAGCCATACTTGAGTGAAGGGTCAAACCATATCACTACAAAGCCCCACCAGCCGTCGAAGAAGATGTTGCGCTCCAAGACGATTGCCGATGGCACCTGGCCCCCGGTGGAAGGGCCATTGTAAGCAACGTCAAAGGCGATTCCATCCTGAGCGATGCCGCTGCCATCCTCCCATGTGTCGCATATCTCAGGCTTTGCCGTGTCGGGTACAGCCAGCTTGTCGGCTGACTGGAACGTAACCTCTCGGTTGTTGCGACCAGTCTGCGGGGTAGAGGTGACGAGAACCGACTCGTTCTTAGCGGTGACCTTATAAGGGGCACCCTGCAGGGTCAGGTAGCCGTTGATGGTGCAACCACCCAATGCCAGGAGTGCCGCACACACTACAGTGACCAGTGGGATGGCCCGACAGCGCTCCGCCGTGACACTCACGCTGCGCCCTCTCGTTCTCTGCCGGCGAGCGTGTCGAGGAGCCTGGCAACGACCCACTCGGCCACGGGAGGCGTGACTGCGTTCCCGAGGCCCGCCGTCATCTGGCGCTTGTTGCCGACGAGCTCGTAGTCGTCCCCGAAGGCCATCGCCCGGCGCAGCTCCGGGTCGGGCTCCAACATCCTGAAGCGCACCCGCTCCAGTTCCTCGTCGGTTATCGCCACCGAATCCGCCTCTGGCTCTGCCACGCAAAGCGAGTGGCGAAGGTGGGTCATGACGGTCGCTAGCGACTCGGTGATCTCTGCGGGACGAGAGCGCCATTGCTCGATCCATGGCAGTACCACGAGCCCGTGCGTGTCGTGGCCGGTCACGGTATTGAGCGGGTCGGTGACCGCATGCCAAGCGGTATCCCCTGGTCCGCCGTTCACCTTGGTGAACGCGGCAGATACGAGGCCGTGGTGCATGCCGCCCGCCGTAACAGCGTGCATCGGGTCGGTGATTGCGTGCTGGCCCGAGACGAACGACCCGCCGCCTCGCATCTCCACGAGGGTAGGCATCGCTGCAAACCCGATGGCCTGCGTCGCGTGCTGGGTCCAGAGAGCTTCACCCAGGTGGCGGCTCCTACAAGTCGAGCCCTCGCGCTCATAGGTGTTGCCAGCCGCCACCACCGTCGCGCCGTTTACGACGAGCGCCTTGTCCTGCTGCGTCGTCTGCGTGACGAACGGCTCGATCACGCAGCGATCGACACCCCACTCGGCCTTCACGGGGATCACGACGGGCGGCATGTGCCGGAACTTCGTGAGCGCCCGCCGTATGCGCTCGATGGTCTTCTCCGCCAGTGGGTCCATGCCGAGCGCTTCGCGCTCGCCGAGCGGCATGCCAAGACGCGACCAGTCGATTGCGCTGTACGCGGGCCATGCGAGCGGCTCCACGGGCCTGTAGCACTTGGGGCACGTGTAGAGGTACTGCGCCCGGTACTTCCCCCACTCGGGCATGGGCCAGGCTGGCGAGCGCTCCTTCCAGGTCTGCACCGCCTTTACCATCACCCCGCCGCAGATGCCCGACGTGCAAAGCGCGTCGGGGCGATAGTCGAGGTCTGGCCTGGCGTTCCCCTTCCGCCAGAAGCACACGTACATCCGGTCCCTCGACTGCGGGCAGGGCGGGAAGAACATCGAGTTCAGGAATAAGACCTTGTGCTCGTAGCCGAGCTTGCCCCACTCCGCCAGCCACCAGCGAAACGTCGAGCCGTCCCGTCCTGGCCCCCACGAACAGCTCTCCACTACGTTCTCCACAAAGACCAGCTCCGGCAGGTGCTTCGCTGCGTATCGCAACGGCGACACCATCGTCACGCGGCTGCGCTCGGAGTTTGCGTACGCGTCGTGATCGAACTCCTCCTCCAGCCCCGGCAACGCCGCCTGCATCCCGCGCCGGTACATCTTCTTGGCATTCGCGAGGCTGTGATGGCGACACGACGGCGAGGCAAGGAGTAGCCGCGCACGAGGCAGTTCTGCCGGGTCGATGTAGTCCCCGGCCTCGGGGTCCGAGAGGTCTGCCCGCACCACGTCGGCATCGGGGAAGTTCCGCCCATAGCACTCGACAGCTATCGGCAAGTGGTTCGCCGCCACGGTGATCTCCGCACCAGCGGCGCGCACGCCCTGGGCGGTTCCGCCAAATCCGCCGAACAGTTCGACGGCATCGACCACACTGCCTCTCCGGCTGATCTTCGCTACCACGACCGGGCCTCCTGCGTTCTCGGGTATCTGCCCGAAATACCACCAGCCCAACCCCCGGACAGCACCGCCCCGCTCGAAACGCCGACCCGCTCCGCATCGAGCGCCGCGAGGAACCCTGCCCACGCGTCGAACCTGCCGTCTACCTCCGGGAGTGCGTGAAAGACGTTCTCCAGTGGTCCTACGACGAAGATTGCAGGCCGCCCAACACCCGCACGCCGTAGCCCGAGCGCCACGCCCAACTCGACGTGCCGTCCGCCGCGAGTCGCTCCGTGGCGTGGCGTCTCGCTGAACGCCACGAGCACGTCGGCACCGAGCAAGTCCTCCATATCGTCTTCCGCGAAGAGCACCGCCTGGTCGGCTGGCACCGGGCCGTCGCATTCGACGGCCCGCGCCGCTTCGACGCCGTGCACCTGGTGCTCGCCCAAGAGCCAACGCGCAGGGACTAGGTGCCCGCGGGCCTCGAGCGCGGCCTTGTATTCGCACAGCTCCTCGCGCCGCGAATAGCGCGCTGCCAGATAGAAGACGCTCACGACGCCGCTCCGAACAAGCTCACCTGGCCTGCATCTACAGCCTCCGCGACGACAGGGCTTTCGAGCCCTACCTGCACCCGCCATGAGGCCAGGTGGCAATACGCATCGGAGAGGTCCGTCCCTACGGACTCACGCCCGAGCGAGCGGGCGACGGCGATGCTCGTGCCGGAACCGGCGAAGGGATCACCGACACGTCCCGGCCGAGTCGGCGCATCGGGCGTATCGCACCCGCACGCGAAGCGGTACGTCGCCCCGGGCGCTCCGTGCGGCCCGAGACCGCTCTCTCCCGAGTGCCACTGGCGAGCCTCGGCTTCGGCGTCCGTGATGTCGCTTCTCGAACTTGATGTGAACCCACCAGGACGCTGTGGAGTACCTCGCCCAGGGGTAGAGAAGTCCGTGCGCCCGTGCTCCGCACTCACCTTGCGACCTTGCTTCCAATCCCGGACATGCCCGCAGGCTTGACAGGACTTCGTTGCGCGCCGGACGAACGCGCCGCACGCCTCGCACGTCCGCCCGACCACGCGTGTCCGCGGCTCCCCACATCTCGTGCAGACCTCCTCCGGGCCGAACGCAGCGACGATGCGCCGGACCAGCTCGGGCGGGTAGGTCGCGTAGTGGCGCACCGCGTAGATGCGGGCCTGGGGCTCGCCGGACCTGTCGCGGATCACTGCGTCTTCCGCGATTGCTCGCATCGCTGGCGACGAGTCCGTACCACCCTCCCACGGCGGGCGAAAACCCACCGGATCGGAAAGTCCCCGTATCGCTCCGTCCGATTCCACGACCAGATAGTCCGGCTGGCTGAGCACCTGTGCCTGGACCTCCCACACCGAGCCGGGGATTCGCCCAAGCCCGTTACCGTGGTCCACGCCAGCTACGTCACGCGTCGTGTCGGAGTCCCACGAGTTCGCCACCTTCCCCTTCGGGCGCGGGTTGACGTCCACCCGCGGCGTGATGCGCCGCCTCGGGCGCATCTTGTACGGCTCGGCGAGGGCGTACGCGTCTCCGAAGTGCTCGGGGTTCTTCGCGAACACGAACACGTACTCGTGCGTCCGTCTACAACGATCCGTGACGCTCTCCGGCATGCCGGCGGGCTTGTGCCACACAAGGTCGTTCACGAGCACCCAACCGATCCCCTCGGGATCGGCCTGTCCGTCGATGCAGCCGAGTGCGAAGCGCCAAGGCACTCCGCAGAGGCTCTTGCGCCGCGGCGTCCCGGCGTGGCCCGCAGCGCCACGACGACCCGTTCCGGTCCAGCCGGGCTGACCTGCCTTTATGCCCGCGTGTCCGTAATCCCCACCTGCCCCGCCTGACCCCGAGGCGGAGTCCCCTATAACCACGGCGCAGACCCCATGCGGTGCGAGCACCCGCCAGCACTCCCGCATGACGCCATAGAGCAGCTCCAGGTACTCGCTCATCGTGTCCTCGTCGCCTATCTGGCCGTCGAGCACGCCAGCGTGGTCCTGATACGAACGGAGCGACCAGTACGGAGGCGAGGTGACGATGAGGTCGAGAGAGTCATCCGCCCACGGGAGCGCCGTAGCGTTGGCCCGGGCGATAGGCGAGATGCCGTCCATTACGCCCGCCCTTCGAGCGCACGGAGTGACGCCTGCAAGTCGTCCCAGCCGTCGCACTCCTCGGCTGTTGAGCGCAAGCGAGCCGCAGCATCCACGACCGCGAGGAGCGCCCGGGCTATCTCATGGCTATCTTCCGCGCAGAACGGGCAACGTGCGTGGTAGCGATGCTGCGTTCCCGGCACATCCGGGTCGCCGCCGGTTGCCCACGCCCACAGCCGCGACAGCGTGGCGTCGAGGGCGCTGTTGCCGGTGTCCTTAGACATCGCCGCACTCCAGGCCGGCCAAGGGCGTCCCGTCGAAGAGCCCGAGCTGCTGCACGCTCACCCGAGAACACAGCCGTTCCCGCCACGAGAGGGCGAAGTCCAGGCAGTTCGCGCACGACCGATGGCTATGCCCAGCCATCGCCTGCGAGCGCCTCGCCCGATAGCTCCACGCAAGCGAATCGGACGAAGCGACGAAGCGCCCGTAACGTGCGAGGCCCGCGGTCTTTACCCCGAACGCGTGGGTACGCAGTCCTGCGGCGTGTAGCTCGCGGAAAAGCGCCTCTGCGAAGCGCGTGTCCTGCCGCCGACACACCGACCCCACTCCCACGACCGGCAGGGACGCGAGGCGGACTCCCGCCGCCTCGTAGAGCTCCACGCAGCGCAGGTAGTCCGCGAGGCTCCAGCCCTGAAGTACCGGGATGAATGGCAAGCCGGGCCAGTCCTCGGTGAGCCGCAGGTAGTTCCCGACTGTCCGGGCCTGGTGCTCGTACACGCTTAGCCCGGTCTTCGCGATGATCTCCGGCTCGCACATCCAATCCTGCGGTGCTGCCCACACGACGCTCCCGAGCTCGGCCACGTAACGCTCGACCGCCCGCCCATACGCAGGCTCACTCGTCCGCCACCAGCCATACAAGCTGAGCTCGGAGAAGCCGCCCGAGTCGATCACGACAGGACCGAGTGCTGGCCGCAGGTGTCGCCGTGAGCGCAGCCTCCGATGTGAGACCATGAGCGGCACCTCGGTACGCCAGAGCCACGAGACCTCGTGCGTGCCCAGGTAGAAGGTCGGCTCTAACTGGTCCATGGCAGAGATACCACCGCTACGGACCCCGGACAGCACGGCCCCGCTCACAGCGCGCGCCCCGTGAGCAGCGACTCGATCTCGCCCGATAGCCAATCAGACGGACGCCACACGACGATCGCGACCCACCCGCCATCGCCGATCGGGCGCAAGACCCTGCGCTGATCGGGCAACAGTGCGCCGTCCCGCTCCCCGTCGAGCGCCCGCATCCATGCCCGCTGCTCAGGGCTCACCCGGCCCCGCTCGCTCTTCAGCTCGGCAAAGAGGACGCAGCCGTTCTTTGCGAGTACGAGGTCGGGAAAGCCTCGATCTCCCTGGATCGGCGTAGACCAGCCACGGACGTTCCGTGCGGGCCGGGCGTGATGCACGAGCCAGCCGTAACGCTGAGCAAGCTCGATGATCGCGCTCTGAAGCTCCGCCTCGCTGATCTGCTCGGCGCGAAGCGTATCGCTCGCCACGGTGCTCATCGGGCACCGTGGCGTAAAGCCCTGCGCTTGTTGCCCGCCTCGGGATCGGCGCGATAGATGAGCTGCCGCACCCGCGCAGGGCTGACCCCCACCGATGCCGCGATCTGATCCAGGGTCTCGCCGGCAAACCAGCGGTCACGTAGCGGCTCGCCGCGCTCTCGTACACGCCGCTTCCTTTCCGGCTCCGGCGATGGCCGGAGCGACAACCCGACTCGCCTGAGACGGAGCTTGATAACGTTCACGCTTCCTTCACCGAGCCCGGGGATCGCCAGCAAGTCCTCCACTGTGAGCTCGGTGAGGTCGCGCACGCTTAGTCCTCGAGGCGCGAGCACGCGCCTGGGCCGTGTCGTTAGCTCCAAATCGTCGAGGTCGAAGCCAAGCGCCGATTCGTCGTGGCGCTCCGCATCGACCAGTTCATAGCGCTCCTCGAAGATCCAGCCCTGGACGGGCCAGCACTCACCGGAGCGGTTCTGGACGAGCCAGTCGCCAGCCCTGGCCTTCGCCTCGCCTTCGAGCGTCTCTACGATGCAGTCCGTATCGAGGCGCACGGCACGGACAGGAAACCGTTTCCGGTAAAGCCCGTCGCCTGTCGCCTCGTAGGTGTCGGCAAAGACGGCTGCCTTTACGCTCCAGATGGCCCGCCCATCATTGCACAGCCAGTCTCCGGCGTCCGCTGCCTGTGCTGAGCCGTTTTGGTTGTACCAATGGGTTGCCTTCGTGATGCGCCATGCTTCGATGGCGTCCGTTACCCGCCAATACGGGGCACCCGCCAGCATCGCCGCAGCCTCATCGTGAGCAAGACGCCTCATTCCCCCCACCGCCCCGCACATCTTCCACAAAGCGGCCCGCCAGCGTCGTCGTGCAGGTACAGGCCCTCCCGCTCCACGATGAACGCCGCCCCGCACGACACGCAGACCCGCTCCGATCCGCCCCCACCGCCTGAATCTGCTGCGCTCTCTTCCACGGACTTAGTACCGCCACCCGTCCCCTCGGCCAGCAAACTTCCCCCGCCAACCTCTCGCCGCACCCAGTCGAAGCCGACCTGCTCCCACGCCTCGACGACCCGTACCGTCTCTGAGTGCATCGTCTCGCCGGCACACCGGCCCATCGGGCCATCGTCGTGACGGGGCGGGTCGCCGTAGTCGAAGCTCTCGGCCAGAGCCTCGAGGTTTCGCTCCACGATCGGGTCCGCGAACACGTCGAAGCGTGTCCAGCCGCCACCGACCAGGAAGCGCTCACCGCAGCGCTGGCACGCGATCTCTGCGAGGATGGCGAAGTCGTCATAAACGCCAAGCATCGACGGATCGAACGCCTCGTAGCGCGGAACGCCGTGGCGGTCGTGCCAGATGGGCGGATCCGCGATGCGGGAGCGGATGTCTGCATAGCTGGGGAGCATCAGCGGGCCTTTCCCGGGAGGGGCCGACCATCGGGTCCAGCGTGAGACGATCTGCCTGCCGGGCCGTCGAGCCGAGTGGTGCCGGGCCACTCCACCGCGTAGGCATCGGCTGCCTCGGTCACGCTCTTGCCCGCCTGGCAGCTCCGAACGAGCATGGCGATCGCCGCGACGTGGGCGGTCGTGGTGATCATCTGCCCGGCGGGGCGGCCGCTGCCGCACGACGAGTCGGGCCAGGTCGTTGTGGCATGCCAGCGGAGTGCGTCGATGAATCCTGCCAGGCGTTCGTTCTCGCTGCGCAGCTCCTCGATCTCGCCGTACAACTGCTCTACCCATTTCTTGCACCGATCCAACGCTGTGCCAGCCATCACGCCACCCCCGCTTCGTCGCGATCCACCACGTCCGTGACGACGAGCCGCCACACATCGCCACCCAGGCGCTCACTCGTGAGCGCCTCCACGAGAGCGAAGCGGAACTTGCGCTTGCACGCCCGGCACCTGCGCACGACGGATTCGTCCGGCCCGAAGTCCACACGCAGACGTCTCCCGCAGCACGGCCAGCGAGGTGCTCTCACGATCAGCACGATGCGCCCCTTGCCCGAATCGTGCCGTTGCGCTCGCGGTGGCGGAGCTTCGCGAGGTTGACCTGTGCGATCTCGTCCAGGTCGAACCCGGCGTCTCTGGCTATCGCTGCGACGTACCACAGCACGTCGCCTAGTTCCTCAGCGAGTGCCGCTCGCCGGGCCTCGTCGCCTCCGGGCATGAGGCTCGCTACGCCCGAACCGTCACGAAGCGCCCGCTTCGTGACGTCTGCGACCTCGCCCGCCTCGGATAGGAGCCCGAGGATCGGGTAAACGAGGCGCTCGGACTCCGGGTACACCGCGGTCGTTGCCGCCCACCGCCCGTAGGTAAACAGGAACATCGGCTCGCCCGACTTGCTCGCTGCGCTCACGGCAAACCCGCCCCCGGCATCGTTGTCGGCGTGGAGCAGCTCGCCGGGTTGGCGATGCAGTTGCTCACATGGTGCGCGGTATGGACTAGGAATAACGCGAGAATCCCGAGGACGACAATGGTGCACACCGCAGCGATGAACAGGACATCGCTGAAACCAGCCTCACGTCCACCCCGCTTTTTCCCTGCATCAAAACGCCGCATCCAACTGCTCCTTTCCGTTACCCGACCGAGGCCCGGTGCCTCGACTCGGCCCATCACCGCCCGCCGCCCGCCGCCGCGAGCACACCAGCCGCCTCGAGCGCAGCCCGTCCCGCCGCAACGCTCGACTCGTTCGGCACGACGACCGTCTTCACGCCAGCCGCCCGGGCACGCCGGATGAGGTCCCAGGTGCCGCGGCTGTCTCGCGCCGGAAACGCGACGACGAGATCCGGCTCGGAGCAGAGCAACATGCGAGCGTTTCGCTCCGGCCCGGCCGCGCTCCCGTAGTGCTGCCAGTGAGCTCGATACGTGTGGCTGTCTACGGCGTGCTGCCATGCCCAGCGCCGGGCGAGCTCGTCTACGCCCGTAGCGCCTCCCTCGATCACGACCTCGGGCGCAAGGGCTGCGAGCAGCGACTCGACAAGCCCCGGGCTGGCCCCGTGCCGACTTCCAGAGACGATCACGCGCCCGCTCATGCAGCCCTCGCACTTCCGAGCTTCACGCGACGGGTGATGAGCTCCTCCGCATCGGTGAAGATCGAGTGACACTCGATGCCTAGCTTCCGGCGGATGATGCGCCGCTCGCGCTCAGCGAGTCCGCCCCAGATGCCGAAGTGCTCGTGGCGAAGGCCCCAGTCGCGGCACGGCTCGATCGAGGGGCAGGTGGCACACACGGCCTTGGCTTCCGCGCAGGAGTGCCCGCGCTCGGGGAAGAACAGATCCGGGTCCACGCCTCGACACGCCCCGGCTTCGTACCACACGACCATCTCGTCTCGCTCTGAGGTCTGCATCTGAACCCCCTCCGCATCGAGTACCGCCAAGTCCCTCCCCCGGACAGCCCGCCCCGTCATGCCGCACCTCGCTCGCGTCGGCCGGCGCTCCCGCGGCTGTTCGCCTGGCGACACGCCTGGCACACGGGCGTACCCTCGCGGCGATGGCGGCGATAGCCGGCAGCCGTCCCACACGAGGCGACAAGAGTGACGCCGGGCACCTGGACCTTGATGCCGAGCTTCCGGCGGATGACGCGGCGCTCTTGCTCAGCTAGCCCGCCCCAGATGCCGTCGCGCTCGTGGCGAATGCCCCAGTCCCGGCAGCGCTCCTTGATCCGGCACTCGGCGCACACCGCTTTCGCCTCCTCGCTCGATTCACCGAGGTCCGGAAAGAAGAGTGTGGGATCGACGCCCACGCAGAGCCCATCTGCCTGCCAGCGCCGCGACACCCCGCTACCTCCAGCGCTTAGCGATGAGCAGTGCGTGCGGGGCGAGCGTTGCGACCGGCAACCATGCGAGGCCGACAACGGCGGCAATCATCACGATGCCCACCACGCGCTCGCGCCCCGAGTCCGTATGCCCGAGCACCGGCCATTCGACGTGGTAGGTGTTCGGCCAGAAGAGCGGCACCCCGCCCTTGGTCAAGATGTCCCCGACGAAGTGCATCGCAACGCCACCCGCAATCGCCCAGGGTGCCCAGCCGAGGCCCACGTAGCGCCACGTTGCGTACGCGCCGGCCGCTCCGATCACGAGCGCAGCGAGATGTCCTGGCCGAAGCCCTACGGGAAAGAGTGCCCGCGCAGCGATCGCGTATGCGATGCCCACCATCACGATGCTCGCCGGCACGCCCGAGGTGAGCGAGACGTGCGCCAGGAAGACCGTGAGCCCGGTCACGACACCGAGGCCGATGAGGCTGTGCGTTGCCTTCCGGTGCCCACCGGCGATGCGCTTCGTGACGGCCGCAACGGCACCGCTGATCGGCTCCATCATGTGCGCAACAGAGGAGCCCGGCTCGTCCAGGTCCGGGAGCAGTGCCGCCCCGGCGACCGTCCCAGCCACACAGAGCAACTCCGGTGCGCTAAGGCCGGCGAGGCGTCCCGCACCGAGCGCTACGAGCGCTCCGAGCGCTGCGTGATCGCGGCCCATCATCGCTGGTGAGCCTCCGCCTCGATACGAGCCCGGTACGCCTCACGGCGGTGATCGAGGTCTGCCAGGAGCACGTCCCACTCGCCTATGACAGCCGCGGCAGCCTCCGCGACTACCTCGGGCCGCAGCTCGGCTCCGGGCCTCGTGAGTACCGCCGGCGCGCTCATGCCGCCCGCCTTGTGGTCTGGCCATGTGAGGCGGGTGCCTGGGTGGCGAGTTGTGCAAGCGCGGCCGCTGCAGAGCGTAGGACAAAGCCGACAAGGAGGCCCGGGGATGCAAGCGCGGCCGCTGCGGCGGCGCTCTCTGCCGCATCCAGGAGTCGTGATCGAGCGAGCGGGTCGGCGGACCTCACGACGCCACCTCCTCGGCAGCCTCGGTCCCCTCGCCACCTGTGACCATCTCGCGAAGCCGTGCCATGGCCCACCGGGGATCCCACTGAGGGTCCACCGACAGGTCGGGTCGATATCCTGCGACGAGCCTCCGCGACTCCTCGGCGGTGACCGGCCGGTGCAGCCGCATACGCCGGCCGATGAACGAAACGAGCGGCTCGGGCCGGCTCCTGGTCGCCGCGATCTTCGCGTCCTTGTCCTGAGACACGATTACCTCCCTTCCCGGTGGACCCGAGTGCCGAGTACGTATGCCGTGAATACCAAGACCCGCTCCCCGGACAGCCCGGCCGGCGCGCTCACGACGCCACCTCGACGATCGGGGCCAGCTCCGTGGACTGCGCCGTCCGAGCGCTACGCACAGAGCTGAGCGCCGAAACGAGCGCGACGGCTATGGAGACAACCGCACCCGTGAGGCAGCTCGCATCTACGCTGGCGCTCCCGCTCCGCCCGTCAGGCCCAACCGCGCTTAGCTCCCAGCCCTCCCCGTCCTCGCTCGGGGCGAAGAGCACGTGTGCGCCACCCCGGCACGAGACGACGTATGTTCCGTCTGCCTCCGCGCTTACGTGGCCGAGGCGGGACAGCACAAGCGTGTCGACGTGACTCGCGTAGGCGTCCCGAAACGGGCTTAGGCACTGCACGGGAGGGACTCGCAGTCGTGCGCGTCGAGCACGGCACGCACCTCACCTACGCCGATGTACGAGCCATCCAGAACGATCCGTCCGCAGCGCACGCAGCGAAGCTCGACGTCGCCCGGCTCGATGCGGACCCTGATGCGCTTGTGGCCCGAGGTGACGACGAACATCACGACGCCTCGCGCAAACACGCGAACACCGGGTCGCTCCGCTCGTAGCGACGGGTCACCGGGTCGTACCCGCGCAGCTCGCACCACTCCTCGAAGGTCGTGGTGTGCTCAGCCGGCAAGAACGAGACCGCCTCGCTGCGCAGTGGCCGGTCGATGCGGATCTCGTGCATCGCCTCCACCTCCGCTCCTTCTCCCAAGTCCTCTATGCGCATCTCGACTCCTTTCTCTTTGGCGCTTCGTTCGCGGCTCCGAGTCCTGCCACGATTGCTGCGATCTGCTCTGCCTCGGCACGGCTGAGGTCCCTCGGCAAGACGACCACCGCCTCACGTCGATGCCCGGAGAGGAGGAACCGGGCCATGTAGGTGTGGCCGGGCTCACTCGACAAGGTGATGTGGTGCTCGGCCTCGTCTACGTCCACGGGTGCCGGATTGCTGAACAGGGTTGCCTTCACGGCTGTCTCCTTATGCACTGATGTCGAGCCAGGACCCGACGAGTTGGCCGGTGTCTTCCAGAGTCCAAAAGCGCCCTCGCACGTCGCGGCTCCAGGTGGCACCACAACAAGCGCAGCGCCCGTGCTCGAGGGCGACACCGGGACACGCCCGGCACTCCGCCTCGCCCGGCAGGCTCGCCTCGTGGCTCGTGGCGCAGTAGTAGTAGTGCCGGCGCATTACCGAGCCGCCTTGCGTGCGAGTCGGGAGCGAGCCGCCTTACGCACGAGCCGAGCGATCCGGTCGTGGCAGGTAAGGCAATAGGCGATCCAGTCCGAATCCGGCCACAGGTGGACCGGGACGAGCGTGTAGCACCCGCAATGGGGACACGGCGTTGTCTCACAGAGCTCGGCAAAGGGACGCCAGATGTCGCCCTTTACCGCACGGGCATCACGCTCGGGGCTGCGAACCTCGGTCTGGGTCGCCATCACAAAGCCCCCGCCTCGTCGCGCCTCGGAACGCCCAGCTCGGGCACGTCCAAGTAAAAGCGCTGGATGCGGCACATCGGCTCTTCCGGCAGCGGCTCGAGCAGCCGGTCGATGAGAGCGAGGGTCGCCTTCGCCTCGGCGAGCGAGGCGAAACGGTGGGCCTTGCGCTCCGGGAGCGTTGCCAGCTCGCTGAGAGTTGCATCCATCATCGTTCCGCCGCGGGTACCCCGTCCGTAAGGGCGGGGAGGAGCGGCGGCCTCCTTTCTCTTGAAACGCTCCATTCCCAGCCATCCGAGCGCTGGAGCAGGCGGAGGTACTTCGGATGCACATCTCCTACTCCGCTCACGTCGAACGATGGCCTGGAACGCACGGCGACCCTCCCGACGTGAGTGCCCTTGTGCTTGCCGCTTGGCACTACCGCCCGCACAAGGTCTCCAGTGGCGAATCCGTGGCGGACCTTCGCTCGTCCGAAGTACCGCCACGGCCGCCCCTTCGCCCGGTAGCCCTCGTCGGAGAACGTCCGCGCAGCCCGACATGCGAAACAGCACCGGCTCCTCTGGCGTGCCGCCTTCGTCTTTGGCTCAAGGAGCTCTTTCATGGGGCGCGAGAAGCTCTTGCCGCAGTGGATGCAAGGTCGGGCGGTGAGCCACTTGGTCCGCTGGTAGGCACCGCGACCCGTTGCCTCTACTGCAAGCACACTCGCCGGGTACGAGGCAACACCCTCGACGCGCCCTACGCACAGTGCGTCGAGGGTGTGGGACTTCTCCAGCCCGAACCGGCTCCGGTTCCACTTCGTGCGCCCACCCGATCCGGTCTCGACCGGCAGCCCTGTTGCAACCAACTCCCGCCAGAGTGCCCAGCGGGTAGCGTTCACCGCGGCAGCGTCTGTGAGCGGGGCCTTCGCCTGTGCGAGTACCCTCGCCAGCCGCTTCGGGTCGTCTGCCAGGAAGACCTCGACGGGGAGGTTGTTCTTGGCATCGTTGCAGCGATCGCATGCGAGCGTGAGGTTGGACACCCGGTTGGTGCCACCACGCGACTTGGCCTGGATGTGCTCCACCTGCAAAGGCACGCCACTCTTCCCGCAGTAGGCGCACTCGCGTCCCCACTTCTCCAGCAGGTATGCACGCACCTCGTAGCCGAGCAGCGTTCCCTGCTGGTACTCGACACCTGCGATCTCCGGGTTCTGCAACTTCTGCATGTCGAAGCGCACTAGCTCCTGGTGGATAGCTGTGACCGGCATCCACCTACGCAGCCGGAGGACCATCGACATCGTGCTGTCGACCCGGTGGCAAAGGCTCGGTGGGACGTGGTGCCGGCGATAGCCGTTGTCCACGAACCTCCGTGTGCTCGCACACGGCCGGCAGTAGCGCCTCTTGTCGCGGGCGTTCTTCCCGCAGTTCGCGCACGCCTCCGGGGATCGGTTCGCCCAACGGGGCTTCCTGTACCGGAGCTTCGCCGTCCTGCGCCGGCGACGGTAGGCCGAACGCTGGTGCATCTTGCCGTGAATCTGCTGCCCTCGGTGCTTGATCTCGACCGCCACAAGCCCGTCGCGGCGGCACTCGTCGTCTACGCGGAATACCGACACTCCCGTGAACTTCGATCCGGGGTCGATACCTATCTCGACTCCGGGTACCTCCGACTCCTCTACTGTGCGATCCACCAGGCGGATCACGAACGGGGCGAGGTGGTGGACCCTGGCCCGTCCGGCGTGCAGGAACTTCCGTGCACGCGCTGGTGAGCACGGCATGAGTGGGCGTCCGTGCTTGTCCAACACGAAGACCCGCTCGGCCACTACTACTGGTGGAGCCGCAAGGCTCCGAGCTTCCGCTTGACCGGACGAGTCCGGCTCCGCGGAGTGACGCCGGGTTTCCCCGGTCTCCCCTCGACCATGTTGCACGACAGTTGCCGGGTGCCCCCGGCGTCCGCGCCCCGTTTCGCCCTTGCCCTCACGGTTGTCTGCTGACGCGGATTCCAGAGCAGCAGACTGAGGAAGCATCTGCTGGTGGGTCTTCTCGCTTTCGTGCAACGTAGTTCACCTCCTTTCGAGGATCACTCGGTCTATGGTCAACCTGGGCTTGGGGGACCTTCCCTCAAGCCCCGTCCGTTAGGGCGGGGTAGTTGACGTCCGGCCTCCTTATCGGCCCCGCACCCGGCTGGAGAGCCGGTGCAGGTCGTTGCGCAGGTGGTTGACGATCTGTGAGTGCTCGACAGCGTGCGTAGCGTGCGCTCCGAAGTGCATTGCGACTGCGACACCGACCGCGAGCACGACGAGGGCGAAGATGAGGGAGAAGATGAACCCGCCCGCCTCCAGCTCGCACTCCGGTTGCCTGGCACAGAGCACCTCGGCCCCGAGCTCCCTGAGCCTCGAGGCGTACGTCACGTGCCACGGGTCGGCGGCGGTACCCACCACCACCATGTCGGGCAGGAGCACGCTCTCTGGCCTCGGGTGGACCGCATATCCTGCGGCCCGGGCAACCTCTGCTTCACGGTCGCTCCGAGCAACCACCCGGGTATCTGCCGGGAGCATCTCCCGGAGCTCCTCCACCTCTACGTCTACGACTTCCGCTGTTGGCATCCTGCACCTCCTTCTTTCTTGATACGCCTCACCCGGTCCTCGGACAGCCCTCGAAGCGTTCCCAAACTGCGGCGAAGCGTTCCCAAACTGCGGCGAAGCGTTCCGCGCATGCGACGAAATCCCGATCAGGTGAACCCAGCGCCGTTGTCGTGATGCACCGACTCTCGGGGGAGAGCCGCCTGCATGCGTCGCGTCCGATGAGCGGTTGCTACCTGGGTGCTCACCCGTGCGAGCACCCGCAGGATCGAGCTGAGCGCACAGCACCAGCCCGTGTCGTCGCTGATCGCGACCGTGGCACCTGTGGGTGAACAGACCACCTCGTTCCCAGACCCTCCATCCGCCAGGTTCAAGACAGCCGCCTCGTCCTGCCCGACAGCGACGAGGGCGTGCCCGATGAGCACGCCCTCGTCGCTCGTAGCCTCCACAGCTCCTGCGAACGCCTCGCCTGGCGGGTGCTCTGCGAGCAGGGCCTCCACGAAGACGATGCTCTGCGAGTCGAGAGTGGCGGGCGATTCCACGACGGCCTCAGAACGGCTCTTCGTCGATGTCCGGCGCCGAGTGGCCGTTCGTGGCTCCGACGCTGGCGGGGACGCGCCGCTCGTTGCGCACGACCTGCGCCGTGGCGAAGCTGAGGTCCGGCCCGACGTTGTACGCCGCGATCTCGACCTTCGACCGCTTGGTCCCGTCCTCGGCCTCCCACGAGCGCTCCCGGAGCCGGCCTCGCACGATGACGCGGTCGCCCTTCGAGATCGACTCGGCCACGTTCTCCCCGAGGCTCCGCCATGCGGAGACGCTCCAGAAGATGACGTCCTCGCGCTCGGTCCCGTCCGGCAGCTTCGACTTGTGGTTCTCTGCCACCCTGAACGAAGCGACCGGGAGCCCCGTCGCCGTGAAGCGCAGCTCCGGGTCTGCCACCAGGTTGCCTACTATGGTTATCTCGCTCATTTCTGTCTACCTTTCGCTTGTTTGCTTGTGTTTGGAACTTTTCAGCGGCACCGGCGCGTGACGTCGAGGGTGGCGAAGCGGAGCGAGGCGCCCACGTCCTCGGCGTTGACCTCGACACGGGACCGCGTCTTTCCCGTCTTGGTTTCCCGCGTACGTGCTTCGAGCCGACCAGCCACGACCACGCGGCTGCCCTTCTCGATGCTGAGTGCGACGTTCTCGGCCAGGTCGTCCGAGCACACGACGTCGAGCCTCGTGTCGCCATCGGACTCCTCGCAGCCGCGACGCCGGCAGGAGTGGTCGACCACAAGGCTGAAGGTGGTGTGTGCCCGCCCGTCGCTCGTGTAGCGGATCTCGGGGTGGCTGGCGAGGTTGCCTACTACGGTTATCTCGCTCACCTGACGCCTCCTTCTGTTTGTGCCTGGGACTGCGGGTTGAACTTGCGGACCATCTCGACCACCTGGTGCGCTTCGGAGAGGCGGACCCCCTCTATCGCCGTCGGCCTGCCGAGGGTGTTCTCGAGCACCGGCAGGAAGTCGGCTTCGGCTATGCCCGCCTGGGCGAGCCCCCGCCTTATCGACGCCGCCCACACCGAGCTCACGGTCGACTCGCCCGGCCCGCTCGTAGCGGGCGCTGCGCTCTCGGGGGCGGGCCTGGCCGGCGCTCCCGTGCTCCCTCCCGCCTCCACGGAGTCGGCCCGTACCTCCACGATCCGGCTCGTCGTGGCTGGCTGGCCGTCCGCGTCGATCATGCGCTGGCCGTTCGCGTACTTGGGCACGCGCTCTCTCACGATGGTGACATGCGACCCGACCGCCGCCTTCGCGGCCTCGAAGACCGCCCGGCCCTCGTCGCTCGTGAGCCACTCGGTCGTGTAGCGCTCGACCGGCCCGTACTTGCCCGGATGATCCGGCCGGAACGTGACCGCACCGCGCCCGACCCGCCCGTCCGCGAGGCGCAGCTCTTCCACGCGCTCGATCACACCGGGGAGCTCCACGCGCTTGATCGGTGCGTCCCGGAGGCTCGCCTCGATACGAGTCGCCGCCTGGGGTATCTCTGTCGCGACTGCTATGACCCGCTCCCACCAAGAGGAGCGGTCCCCCTCCGGGGCTTCTCCGCACGCCTCGATGGCGAGCGCCAGGATCGTGTCTGTCTCAGGCACAGTTTCTCCTTTCGTGACTCCGCCGCGGGGAATGAGCCCCGGCCGCTGCGGGGGCGGACTCCGCGTGCAGTCGGCTGACCAAGAAGGCAAAGAGCAACCCGAGGCTCACGACGAACCCGGCGAGCGTGACGCCTACGGCCAAGCTGAAGCAGATCGCCGCTGCCGCCGCGAGCCCGAGGAACAACGAGCTACGCATCGAAGATCGCCCCCGCGTCGAGCACCGACCGTTGCGCCGCAACGAACGCCACGATGCGCTTCGCCCGCTCCGCAGGCATCTCCGTCTCGTGTACCGACCCGTTCACAGAGACGATCACGGCCCGCTCGCAAGCCTGCCAACGCGCCCCGGTCCAGGTCGCCCCGGAAGCGAATACCGCCGCGTTCGCGAGGTCCGTCCACGTCGGCTGCTCTCTCATGCCTGAGACCACCGCCACCGGGCCTTCATCGCCAGCTATGGCGAAGCTCGCCCGCCCAGCCACGCCCTCGGACACAGCCACCACGTCCGAACGAAGAACCGCTCGCCCGCCGAGCCAGTCCGCGAGCATCGCTAGGCTCCGACCGACCCGAGGCGAACCGCTCGCCACGACCCGTGGGAGCGCAGCGCACCCACGGTTGAAGGCCACCACGTCCGCGTAGTTCTCCCGCCTAGCCGACTCGGCCAGGTCCAAGAGATAGGACGCTGCCTGCTGGATGCGCGCCGGCCCATATCCCGCTAGCGCCGGCGCGTTGGTCGCTGCGAGCAGTGCGAGCTCACGCGCCCGCCAGTCCTCTAGGGCCTCGGAGCGAAGCGCCCCGACGATCCGGCCAGCCCACGGGTGAAAACCCTCCGCCTCGATGCCGCCCGGGACGAAGCGGGGTGCGCCACGCACCTCGGCTGCCTCGCCGGCACCGCGCTCTGGCGCGCATCCCACCTGGGGGTCCGCCAAGTGCTCTCGCACAAGAGGCGGAGCAGGCACAGCGCTCTCGTGCGCCTGAGTGATCCGAAGAAGTGTTCCGTAACCCACGGAAGGAATACAGCCCCCCGGACCTCGGACGGCCCGCGGCGTAGCCGCTTGGACAGCGCGCGCCGCTTTTCGGGGTATAGGTAGGTATGGAGACTGAGACCGCCCCGCCAGTGCCGAACGCCACCTTCGAGCCCGCCCGAGATCGGGCAGCCTGGCTCGAGCTCCGCAAGACCGGCATCGGCGGCTCCGACGCCGCGGCACTCCTCGGCGTGTCGCGCTACGCCTCGCCGCTCTCGCTATGGGCCAACAAGACTGGCCAGGTGCCAGACTCCGGCGCCGGCCCGGCAGCCCACTGGGGCACCGTCTTGGAGCCCGTCATAGCCGACCACTACGCGGCAACGTGTGAGCCGGGCGTCTCGCTACTGGAGCTTCCCCAGGGCTGCTATCGCTCCAAGACCCACCCATTCGCACTCGCCACGCCGGATCGCCTGCTCGTGCGAGACGGCGATCCGTTTGGCATCTTGGAGATAAAGACCGCCGGCTCCCGCACCGCTCACTACTTCGGTGATGAGCCGCCCGTGTGGTACCAGGCGCAAGTCGCCTGGTATTGCTGGGTGACGGGCCTTCGCGAAGCGAAGCTCGCCGCTCTCATCGCCGGCCAGGACTACCGCGTCTACGACCTGCCCTACGATTCAGCCCTGGACGAGATATTCGCGAGCGCTGCTGCGACGTTCTGGCACGCGGTCACGACGCGGACGCGGCCTTCTACCGATGCGCACGAGGCGACCGCCAAGGCGCTGAACGAGGTCTACCGTCGCGCAAGCGATCGGATCGTCGAAGTGGACGACCTGGCCGACGCGGTCACCGCCTACGCAGAGTGCAAGGCCAAGGCAGCCGCGCTCGAAGCGAGGATGCTGGGCATCGAGAACGCGCTGAAGGCCCGCATGGAGGACGCCACCGCCGCGGAGGTCTCAGGCCAGGTCGTTGCCACCTGGCGCGAGGTCGCTTCGGAGCGCATCGACACGACCCGCCTGAAGGCCGAGGAGCCCGACGTCGCTGCCCGCTTCGCGAAGAAGACCGTCTCGCGGCGATTCTGCTGGAAGGTCTAGAATCAGGTGGTGGCGACGAGAGAACAGCTAGAGGCCGTCCTAGAGCTCATTAGGAGCGACGAGTCCTTGCGCGCCGAGGTCGAACGCACGATCCTCTCGGAGAAACTGCTGTCCATGCCGGCGCAGCTAGCGGACCTGGCTACGACCCTCGCCGCCTTCATGCGCGCCACGGACGAGCGCTTCGCTCAGGTGGACAAGCATTTCGAGCGCCTTGAAGCGACCCTCGCCGCCTTCATGCGCGCCACGGACGAGCGCTTCGCTCAGGTGGACAAGCATTTCGAGCGCCTTGAAGCGACCCTCGCCGCCTTCATGCGCGCCACGGACGAGCGCTTCGAACGGCTCGAAGCCGACCTTGGCACTGTGAAGGGCGACCTGCTCGAAGACAGGGTGAAGACCCGCCCGGACGACGTGCTCTACGAGTTCATCGAGGCCGGCACTGTCCTCACGAGGGCGCAGATCACGGCACTATCGCGCGAGCGCGCGTACGGCCTTTCGCAGATGAGTCTCGACGAGGCCAAGGACCTGCGCGAAGCCGATGTGGTGATTGTTGCGGGCCACGCGCCCAGCACTAGGTCGCGCATAAGCGCCGTAGTCGAGGTTTCCTCGAGGGTCGGGTATTCAGACATCGAGCGCGCACGCCGGCGCTCTCAGATCCTGGCTCGCCACGGCCACACGTCTCTCGCAATCGTGGTTGCACGCCACGAACTGCCCGAGAACCTCGTCCATCTTGCAGGTGAGTCTGGAGTCGAGGTGGTCGTCGTCGGACGGCAAGCCACCGACGCCGCCTAAGCAGCCGCCACGCCTCGCGCCCTGAGCGCACCGACGATGCGCCGGCGCGTCGGCTCGGTCGTTCCGCCGTTCCCGGTGAGTGTGCAGTAGTTGCACGCTCCATCGGCGGCCTATGGACTTCAGGCCGTGCCGTTGCCTCGGGCTGACGCGCAAGCATCAGGCCA
>JAEHJW020004163.1_pt1 | contig 53032 bp, 74 predicted proteins | sample 9271431 | NCBI WGS metagenome assembly JAEHJW02
ACCTTGATCGGACTGACCTTGATCGGACTGACCTTGATCGGACTGACCTTGATCGGACTGACCTTGATCGGACTGACCTTGATCGGACTGACCTTGATCGGACTGACCTTGACCAGACTGATCAAGCAATGCCAGAATTTCGTCAGCTGCCTCAAGAACGCCAACAAAACCTTCTTTGCCGGCAGGAGAATGTGCCCCGCGAAGAGCTATTTCAACCATTTTGCGACACAACTCCTCCCCAAACATCGGAAATGCCAGTGCTTCAACCGAAGATGGGTCGAGGTTTTGTCCCAAATCCTTTCGGACATGAAGCAGTAACAGGGCGGTAATTATCGCCTCTGGAGGGTCATTCTGGTCGAGAGGTTGAAAAACTTTCCCTTCCCTGACAAGAGCATCCACGCATTTATTAAGTATTGACCGAACCTTTGGAAAAATACTCCAGGCAGCCCGTTCAATCCGGCCATCCTCAATAATGTTTTCAATCGAGGATGCCAGTGGGGAATTATGTTTCGTCCTCCATTCCACCATTTTCTTGAAGTTCGTGTTCCTGATGTGGCCCAGGATTTCATGAGCCAAAAAACCCCGGAGTATATGTGCTTCATCCTCCGTTGCTCCAGTCTTCAGACGGGACGACAAATACACTGTCGTTCCGTCTGTCATTGCGGTTGGAACATCGGCGAATTTCACCGACGCTCCAACCTTTCTTGCCAAGATTGACCCCAGTGTTGCGGCAATCGCTGGCAGAGAAAAAGATTTCTTTTTACTCATGGCTATCTCCTTTAAGCCGTCCAGGATGGACGGGTCTGGCAATATGGAATTTCACGGATGGGTGACAAAAAAACGGCCACCCTGTGAAGGGTGACCGGTAAGACAGTTATAGACTTATCCGTTGATTAGCCAATATCGATCCAGGTCTTGACCAACTCAAGAACCGCCTCCCGAGCGTCATCGGGAGCCCCGTTCAGGCAGGCGTCCTCAAGAGATTCGATCATGGGGTTACTCATAACACCGTTGCCGGTGTCATAAGCCTGATACGCAGGGCTAACAAACAAATTCCCCCATCGCACCAGTGCCCGTGGAGAAATATCCACCGGCAAACCGCCTCCCCTTCCTACAAATGCGGAACGAACGGCACGGGCAGCCTGGACCATTCGTTCAGGAAAAGGGGTCGTCTCAAGTTGAGGGACGGCCAGAACCAGCATCTTCTGCTCATCCTCGGCGGACATTTCAGGAAGTTCCATGATAAAGAACCGATCCCGAAGTGCGAAACTCCCACGTCGTTCACCAGCGTATGCACCAGATTCGTCTCCGAACCCTCCAGAGTTACCCGTGAAGCAGAACCGAAAATCCGGATGACGAGGTATGACTTCCCCGGTTTCCGGGTTGGTCAGTTCACCCTCTGAGTCCAAAAACTCAACCATCCTCATGGCCTCGCCGGGGTCCATGCGAAAAAACTCATTCGCACAGAAACAACCGCCGGCTCGAAACATCTCGGCCAGCCCTTGCTCCACATATTCCGTGGAGCCATTACGGATCTCGCGCCGCCCGAAAAGCGACTCGAAACGTGTGTCCCCAGACACGGAAACACTACGAAACTCAATACCCATGCGGGCGCAAAACTCCTTCAGGAGCGTGGTTTTGCCCACGCCCGCGTTTCCCACAATGCCCAGGTTTTGAAACCCAGGCTCGGCCTCAAACCATGAGAGCAATTTTCTCAAGATCCGTTTGTTGAAAACATATCCGTGGTTGATCTCCCGGCTTTGGTTTCCAACGAAAACAGCAGCGCCCTCCGGGGCTTCGACCCCGAAAAGTGTCGAAATGGCAACCATTTTTCCGTCTTCCATTTGTCCTACTCCTCAAAAAACCACCCCAGGATAGAGTGGCGTTCACGGATATATGCTTGCATCGGTGTGTATTTTACATCCAAGTTGTATTATTTGAAGAGTTATTTTTTACACGCTAATGCAAATGAATATCACTGAACCTGGTCACAGGGGACGCGACCTGCGCGGTTATGCGCGGTCTTTTTCAAGGCATTGCGCCTCAAAGGAGAGAAGTTATCGAAGGAGATTCAAAATGAAGAAGTTTGTGTTGAAGGGCATCCACGCCCGTACCGTTGCCGCCGTACTGGAAAACATCGTTGCGGCAACGATGACCGTCCTGGGAGTGGATTTCATTAACCCAACCTTGGGGTTGATTGGACGTGTGGAAGTCTTGTTGATGACCATTGCTTTGTACGCTACAATCATCTATCTCAAGGCAATAGATGAGGACTAAGCGAATGTCACCATCAAGTTTTATCATCGTATTTCCCGTATGGTGTCTCACCTTGATCGGGATTGCTTTATGGGTCGGTTCGCACACGGAGCGCCGACACAAGATTCGTATCAAATGACCGTGAACCGCCTCTTTAACCAGAGGCGGTTTTTTCGTCTGTGCTGACTAAATGGCGTAAAAACACCCGTTCGTATTGAACGGGTGTTGAGTGCTGGTGAATTGATCAGGCGGCTATTTTTTGAACATGATGACCGACGAACATGCCGTCTTTCGTAAAGAACAGTTCGTTCCCAACGGTGGCCTCGATCAAACTTTCTTCAGAGTAGTGGCAGTCCATATCGGACCTTACATCCTCGACAAACGCATCCAGGGCGCTCAAGAAGGCTTTGTGAGCGCTTCCGGTCTGTTTGAACGTGTCAACGAAGCAGTACATCAAAGTGCTGTCCATGATAAATCCTGTCAGCATTTGTTCGCGGTCGAAACCGGACAGCTTTACCCCGCGAAAATGCTCATTCGCGGCATCCGTCTGGATAAAACCACGATCCCATGATCCGCTTAAAGAGCAGCACTTGATCTTGATTCCAAACAGCCCTACAAACGCACGGAGACTGTTCATAACCTCGGTCATCCACGGATAATCAAAACCTTCTCGAACAAAGTCGAGCGCTTTTTGACGGGCCGTGCCATTCAGTGCAGATATTTCGAAAACCTCAACTATGTTTTTCATGATCTTCTCCTTGACCGTCCGACGTGGACGGGTTCGGAAATATGGAATTTCGTGGGTGGGTAAGCCGGAAAGAAGAAAAGACAAAAAATAACCGGCCACCCTGAAAGGATGACCGGTAACGAACGAACTACGACTTGAAATCAGCTTCCACCGTTTTTCTGATGGAAATGCTCTCCCCTCCCTTCTTTCGGAAGGACTCGATCTGCTCTTCCTTGACATCAGGAAGAAGTTCCCTGATCAGTGCCGGATAATCCACTGCACCTTTTCGGATGCTGCGAACCACAGACACTCCCCCGCCGACCTCTTTGGGCTTGTCGCCTAAAAGTTCGACCAGGTGGTTTTTCGCTTTTTCAAGCCGACCCTTGGTTTCATCAAGCTCTGCTTCGATAGCCAGATATTGATGTGCTGCAGCCATCCAGGCGGCCCCACATGGAAGAGTATCAGAAGATACGCTATCCCAGAAGATAACCAGTTCTGGCAGGAGTTTTACGGCCAACTCCTTCAAGACCGTGATTAATGGGAAGTACATCCCCCCACTTTTTATGACGTTCAAATATTTCAAATCTTCCGTTTCCGGATTGGATGAAATGTAGTACGCCTGTGCATCCTTTGGCCAAACAATCGGATTGCCCCACAGAACAAGTCCCTGATGCGCCATCTGCACCAGGTAATGCGGCGGAACCTTGCCCTGGTCTACTTCAGCGTGGGACTTTTGACCTGGGCACTTGATTTCAGCCAAGACCTTTTGACAGAAAGACACTCCATCAAAAGACGCTCGAATAAAACCAAGATCCGGCTCTCCGTCCAACGCCTCCATCTCACCAAACATTGGTAAAATCTGGATTCCGGTTTTTCTGACAAAAGCATCCCTGGCTGGTCCTTCACCAGCTTTCCCCCGCCGCATTGCGGGGTTTTCTTGAATTTCACCAGAAATTCTTCCGGTTTTAACTCCCCAGAGCCATTGGGTAGATTTTACCCATGATGGTGCTGGATGGACCAAACCAGCTCCAGCTCCTACAATAATGGAATCGGAACCACCGATCCCGGCTTGGCGCCATGCGTGCCACGCAGAAGTATCCGGCGACCCAGATCCCCCGCCAAAAACAACTGACTTCATTTTCTTTCTCCTCAAGAAGTCCGTTCCCAATGAACGGGTCTGGTGATATGGAATTGCGTGGTGGTGGATTGCGGTATCGATGCTCCATGTACCAGACTTGCAGGGTCAGTCCCATCCAACCAACCGCTTGTTTGCGTTCTGTCTGCGCGGGTATCGCGGCCCGTCAATCTTTCTGGTTGTTTTGTCGATCAGGAACGCAATGTCCTCATCCAAAACCTCATCTCCGATCCACTCACATGAGACCTTGCCGCCGTTTTTCACAAAAGAAACCTGATTCCACAGATTTTCGGAGTCGCGGTAATAGAGGCAATGCCCTGCGCTTGTGTATCCAGCCTCGATGATTTTCTGATCAACCAATGCCGCGATGACCGTTTCAAGGTGATTTGTCAGAGAAACGGCGGAAGACGAACCTTGACATCCTCTCCCACCTAAAGGAAGGAGATTCCCGCTGCCAGACGCTCATGCCCGAGCGCGAGGATGTTCCTTGCCGCGTTGATGTCGCGGTCATGCGTGGCTCCACACGCACAACAGGTCCATTCTCTTATTCCAAGTCCTGCGATACCTTGCGGCCTCGACCGTGGCAGAGCGCCGCAAGTCGAACAGGTTTGGGTGGAGTAGGCTTCATTGACTTCTTCAAACCATGCGCCTGCGTCAGCGCACTTGTACTGCAGCATGGTTCGGAACTGGCTCCACCCGGCATCCAGCACGGATTTCGCCATGCGGGTTTTGGTCAGAGCAGAGGAATTCACATTGCCAACGAAGATTGCCGCAGACCGATTGACCAGGTTGCGGCTGAGTTTGTGAAGGTGGTCGTGTCTCCTGTTTTTGATCTTGGCGTGAATGGCCTTGACCCTGCGGTTGTGTCCGGCGCGTTGAGCGATGGCCAGAGAAGGCTCCAGAGCCCGGTAGAACTGTTTGGCAGACACCTTGATGCCGTCACTGGTGGACAGGAATTCCTTCAGTCCCAGATCAATGCCAACACTGGGAACTTCCCTGTTCAAAACAGACATGACCGAGTGGACAGGTGCGGTACGAGCCTTCACCTTGACGGTGACATTGAAGTACCAGCGTCCACGGGAATCTTCGGAAAGCGTGCCGGTGCCCAGGTCATACCTGGACAAGTCGTAACTGTCCCACAGGTTGAGCATGATCTTACCGTACCGGACTGCGCCGCCCTTGTACTCGACTGCGCTGGCCTTGAAGGGTATCCAGCCCAAACTACGGCGAGAACCGCCAGATTTGCGCCAGGACAGGCGAACCTTCTTGAATTGCCTGCGCCGGGCAACGAATTCCTGCGCGATGGCTTGAACGGTTTGAGAGTGAAGCGACAACCCAGCCTTGGTCGCACCAGTGAGGTATTTTTGCAGTTCGCTTTCGCCGATAAATCGCCGCTCACGCTCCCAAACCTTCAACGAAAGTTCGTTGCAGTAATTCCATACCAGGTTGACTTCACGGGCCAAGCCGGACAAGACTTTGGCATGCTTGTCCTTGACCCGGCAACGCAGAGTACGGACAGAAACATCCTTCGCTGTACTGGTTTTATTCACAGTTGCATTATACCATATCGCGCTTATATCCTCGACCTGAAGAACGAGGCTTTACGCGCATGAAAGGTAAATAAAAAGGCCCGCGTTGGTCTTTCGGTAGAAAAGATTTTGTGTCTTGCCGTTCAGAAAGTAGTCGGTTTGAACAACACCGGTATCAATCAGATTTGTATTCATGTAGTGTTCCGTTGCGCTTATTGATAGTGTGTATGATAAGCATACCATACCCAAGAAAAAAAGCAACGGTTTTTGGATAAAATGCAGAAATAACGCCTGTGTTTATTGGATTTATGGCACGCTATCGACGGCTGAAAAAAAATCATTCTAACCGAAAAACCTATTCTTTTTCACTTGCAATTATTCTCAAGGTGTGTATAATAAGCATACAGACGCAAGCATGGTCAATGGCATCTGCAGCGCGATGCCTACTACACTGGATCAGTAGGGGTTAGATGTTTGCTGGATGACGACTGAAAGCCTGCTGCAAATTGAAAAAACTGGAATTGATGAAATGAACGCAATGGAATATGATCCCAACCAAAGGGAAAACAACTTACCTAGAAACTGTTCTGATGAGCGACATGACATGATCATTTTATGCTCCATCATGGCTGTCATCACATCTCTCATCACGCTCGGTTTTTCCGGTTTATTGCCATAACAAACAAGCACACAACAAAAGGAGTACATCACAATGAAACACAGCAAACAAATCACCCTCGTCGCCGCCATTGCCAGCCTTATTTTAGGTGGTTGTTCCAGCACAGGCCCCAGCATGGCTGATATTGCCAAAGACCAGGCTACGGCTGACAAGATCCACCAAAAAGCCGAGGCAGACAAACTCGCCAAGCAACAGGCTGCCATGAAGGATGAAATCAACTCCATGCCTGAATGGGTGGTGCAAGTTCCACCGAAAGATGAAAAAGGCTTTTACGCTGTTGGCCAAGGCAACTCGGAAAGCATGCGAGTTTCCATGGAGAAAGCAAAAATTGATGGTGAGTTTGGTTTGGCCGAGCAGGTCAAGAACTCTATCTCCGGCCAAATCCGGCAGCGAGACAAGGATGGGGTGATGGGGCTTCAGGAAGACTACAGCCGTCTGGTTGACAATTTGATCTCTGAAGTGTCCGTCAGCGGATATGAAGTCGTTCACCAGGATGTCAGACCGATCCAGGGCCGATTTCATTCCTATGTCCTATTGCGCCTCCCTTTTGACTCGATCAATCGCGTGGTGAAGGAACGTGAAGCCAAATCCCGCGATGCCGAAATCAAGCAGGACTATGCAGACATGGCGGCACGGATTGACAAGGTAAAGGAAGAGGCTCGGCGCAAAGAAGCGGACCAGGCAGCCCGTGACGCAGCCATTGCAGCATCCAAGCAGGCCGTAGCGACACCACAGACTATCACAGCGCCTTCCGCGACTGCCACGGCTACTACCGCAGCCTCTACACCGACGCCCTCGCCCAAGAGCCCTGCAGACGCGCTACCCGTCCCCGCACTCGATGGCAAACTCTGATGATCCGGGCAAACATCCACCTGACCCAAAAACAACTCGATGCGCTGCGTGAATTGTCTGGCGCATCCGGGTTGCCGGTGGCCGAAATCGCTCGACGGGCGATTGATGCCTATATTGATCAACATCAAAAAACCTCAAAACAAAACCAGCCCAGAAAAACGGCTGAGTGACCTGGTGCGCGGATTGCCAAAAAAACACCCGATCCATCAGGACCGGGTGCGTAGTTCATTCATAATTAGAGAATTCGGTTTCCCCAGTTCGATCATCGTCGATAAAATACACCACACCCGGTTCCCAGGGTTCTGTTGTGATGAAATACCCATTCGCATCGCTTGAATAACCATTCACAGCGTATTCCTCACCGCCATCATCAATGGAAAAAAAAGACCAAACTTTGTCTGGCATGAGTTTCACAGCATCTTCAACATGCTTGGTTTCGTTTTTTCCGTTGGCATATTCGTCGCAGCAAAAAAGTATTCCTCGTTCCGGATGGTTTTTGTCGTAGCCTTTTATATCGGCGTCTTCACGCAGAGTGTTGGCAACGGGCTTGAACTGTTCAGCCCATTCCATCACAGTCAGTTCCTTGTACGTTTCGTTCGTTTTTGTCTCGTTCATTTAATTTTCTCCTGTAAGCCGTCCAACATGAACGGGTTCACTGGTATTGTTTTGCAGCAAGGGGTAAAAAGAAACGGCCACCCGAAGGTGACCGATGAATTACTTTGAATAGTCAAGCAAGCCCGACCAAACGCAAGGCACACTGATTTGAGCAAAGCGTGTAATTCCCCGCCAAAACAGAACCCGGAGATCCTTCTTCAAAAACTTCCCCGCATTCCGCGCAGGTACAAACTCCATCAAACGGAATGTAGGTGCCGTTTCCATTCGACGGGAACTGCCTGGCCGAAGGATCGTGAACGGTGCCCTGTTCATCGACAACCCACCAGTGTTCCTCAAAGGAATTCCATACCGGGCAAACATAATGGCCCCGAACCAGTGTCCAAGTTGGGTTTTCTTTAATCAAGGCCAGAGACAACTCCTTACATTTGCCACGAAATTTTTGGTAATCAGAAACTCCTGGACGGTTTTCCATGTCGTCTCCGTCAGCAGGGCATTCCGGAACCAAAACGCCATCAACCACTTCTTTTTTAACAATAATTCCCATGTTGAATCTCCATTTAGCCAATCCGCACAAGACGCGCAGGTTCAGGTTCAATGAGTATTTGTTTGCATCTATGGGTAATGTTTGCACCACATCAAAGTGATACAGTGAAAGAATTCGACAATGTGTATACCTGAGCCGATGCAATATGCCAAACAGCAATAACCTGATCTTCGTTGTCATATTCCTGTTCGGGCTCAAGTTGTTCGACTGGGGGATTGCCGTCAGTATAATCCTGCTGCCCGGCACTATTGCCCATGAACTTTGCCATTACCTTGTCGGTTTGCTCCTGAACGCCTGTCCAACCAAGCTTGTTTTATGGCCTGTAAGGTCCGGCAACAGGCTTGTTCTTGGTGAAGTTGGGTTCACTCACCTGACCTGGTACAACGCAGCCATGACCGGCATGGCCCCGCTGCTACTGATTCCACTTGCATGGCAAGTAGCGCGTTCAGCCGGAACAGGATGGCATAACATCGGGATGGCTTACCTTGAAGCGGTTCTGCTGGCCAGCGCCATTCCATCCGGGACGGATTTCAAGGTTGCGTTCCGGTTCACTGCGGGACCGGTTCTGTTGTTTGTGGGAACCTTTGCCTGGCTTGTCCATCACTGATCCTATTGGCATCCTTCCGACCTGATGCCCTTTCGCCTTGTGCGCCTCACTTTGATGGCAAAGCCGAAAGCGGGGCACGGCACGGGCTTGTCGCGCACCTAGTCAGTGAGAATAATTTGCCGGATTGATACCTGAACCGTTTTTTCACCCAACCAATCGTTGATCTCCACTGAGAAGAAGGCTTTAACCTTTTCCGGAAGACTGTCCGCGAAACCAAAAAAAATCCCATCAACCTTCTTACCGTTCTGGCTCAATGTTAATTTTGAATGTTTTTCCTTCAGGATACGCTGCCGAGCAACCTTGAACTCCCCCTCAAACACCGGGGTAGGAAATCCTTGGCCCCAGGTTTCGTTGGCGATGGCTTCAACAACACTTGCATTCATGGTTGACATGTCCAGCGGCCCGTCATGTTCAAACCGGTTCGTCAACTTATCTGGCGTCAACCACTCCTGCCCCGTCTTTTCAAAAGCCTCTTGAAATTCACCCAGGCGTGCCTCGTCAATGGTCAGCCCAACGGCCATGGCGTGCCCTCCGAAACTCTGCATCAACCCTGGGTGCAGGAAATCGATTCGATCCAGCGCATCACGAAGATGGAAGCCAGCAATGCTTCGTCCGGACCCGCGAAGCTGTCCTGGAACAATCCCAGGCGCAAAGATGATCACGGGCCGGTGAATTTTGTCTTTAATTCTTGACGCCAGAATTCCAATCACTCCCATGTGCCACTGTGGATCATAAAAGGCCAGCGTATATTGGCCGGCCTTCTCCACGTTCGGCAACAACGGTTCAATGTCTTCGCGCATGGCCGCCTCAACTTCACGGCGTTCATGGTTGAGTTGATCGAGTTCAGCAGCAAGTTCTGCCGCCTCGTCTGAATTATCGGTAATCAAACAACGAATTCCCGCGCTCATATCAGCCATGCGTCCGGCTGCGTTGAGCCTTGGGCCAATCAAGAACCCTAAATCGATACTTTTGATCTTGTGTCGATCACGCTTGGCAACCTGGATCAATGCTGAAATTCCTTTGTTACACAAATTGCCGATCAATCGCTTCAACCCGTTGGATACCAGAATTCGATTGTTGTGATCCAGCATAACGACATCAGCCACCGTGCCCAAAGCCACCAGGTCTAACAGGCTAGCCATGTTCGGAACAGTAATGCTTTGAAAATGCCCCCGTTCTTTCAAAACATGACGCAAGGCCAGCATTAAATAAAAGACCACGCCCACTCCGGCGATGTGCTTGCTCGGAAACGGGCAGCCTGGTTGATTTGGGTTGACGATGGCAACCGCCGTCGGCAAAGTGTTTCCCGCTAGATGGTGATCGGTCACGATAACCGGAATGCCCAGTTCGTTGGCGTAATCAATTCCTGCGTGGCTGCTGATCCCGTTATCAACGGTCAGCAAAAGAGCGGGGTTCATCCTGGCCGCGAATTTCACGGCTTCAACAGTCAGTCCGTAGCCCATGGTCATACGATCAGGCACGGCAAAGTCAACAATTGCCCCCATTGCCCGCAAGGCTCGAACCCCTACTGCACAGGCGGTTGCTCCATCGGCATCATAGTCGGCAACAATGACGATCTTACTGGTCGCCTGAATTGCGTCAGCCAGAAGGTTGGCAGCTTTGGTTATTCCTTTCATGCCGTATTGTCCGTCCCACGGCAAAAGGTCTTTGATGTCCGTATTTTTTGCTTCGTCAGGCAGCACCCCACGGGCGGCCAGAATCCTGGCCAAGACTGGAGGCTTTCCAAGCTTCTCAAGTTCTTTGGCTATGGCTTCATCAAAGGGACGTTGTACAAAAACTCGGCTCATTTATTTTCCTCGCCAGGCAAGTTCGCTTGATCGATTTTTGTTTTTTCGATCCTGATCTTTTCACGCTTGGCCAAGTCGCGCAAGGCAATCTCGACCACTGCTGTCTGGCTGATCCCTTTGGCCTCGGCCATGGCCTTCATCAGCCGAAGCGCATCCGGTGAAATTCTGAAACTGGCATTTATCTTCATGGGGTCGATTGTAGTGCGTTACGCCATACAAGTCAAAGTGTTTGCGAAATAACTTATTTGGCAAACAACAATCCAGACGAAAAATTACACATCGATGCAAAACCATACCTCCGAACCCGTCAGGTCACCCATTCGGGAATTTTTAACAACAGCCATGGAGGCTATCTATCGAGGCGCATATTATGGACATGAGAATCATTCAAAAGGCAGGGCTTCTGATGAGCGCAGCTTTTCGTCATTTGTCCTATTTGATCGTAGCCAGTTCTGCTTTTGGTTACAAGAGCGATGAATCTCATTTCATTATGGGTATCGTTGCTTTTGCGGTCTTGCAAGTGACTGCGCTACTGCTTTCCGTTGTCTGGGCGAGTTTAAAGATTCCAGGCGACGAAGGTAAATAATAAATTCCGTTCTTAAGGGGGTATTATGGAAACGGATGCTTTTGCCCAAGTTTGCTACGCAAGCATGGCTTGTGCGGTAATGGCGTTTTGGGTTTCGGTGGCGATTGTTCGCCACTTGAACGCCAAGACAATGAAAGCGAAGTAAAGTAGCATCAGCCCCAACCGTTATGGTTGGGGCCGTATTTTTTGTATTTTCAACTTGTATTTTTCTTAGTTTGGTATTACACTTTAGAAGTGTAAGCGGAGGAAATTATCATGAATTCACTATTCACAACCCCTGAGTTTATTTCGATTGTTTGCGGTTTCGCGGTTTTGGTGTTCAGTTATTTTCTTGTTCGCCATCTGAACAAAAAAACGGAAGAACAGCGGCATTCCCACTAAATTTGTGTCGATGTTGAACTGCTGTTCGCGCATTCCCTTCTTGGCTGAGTTCCAAGCCAGCCTTGCTCCAAAAGGAGGTCATCATGGTATTCGGGACTTTTGAACTGGGTGGGATTGTCTTCATTTTTGGTCAACTTTTTGCCTTGGCTGTCAGTTGCGCCTTGATACATAAGATCAACAAGGATGTTCGCGCACGCAAGTTGCATGGCGATCACAGCGTCTAAACCTTTTCTGCCCCGAGCAAACTGACCACCTTCTGATTGTAGGTTTGCTCGGGTTGTTGTCCAGTTGACTAGGCGGACTTGTCGCGTACCAGATCAAAACAGGAGGTTATCAAAAAATCCGCGAAGCCAGGCGGCAACACGACCAAACCGACCAAACCAACCTGCTGGCCTAAACGACAGCACAAAGAAAACCGACCACACAAATCCTGGTGGTCGGTTTTTTGTTATCCTGCAAACACTAGGCAGCCTGATCTGCCACCCTGCGTCGGCGCACTTCACGTTCTTCCTCGCGCTTGCGAACCGACTCGCTCATCAGTTTCGCACGCTCAACCCACCACGAAGGAAATGAGTGAATATCCACCTTCAGGGCAGCCGTTTCGATTCGTCTGGCTCGAACGTAGCAAGTCTTGCCAACAACATTTTTATCCTCGTCAAACACCGGTTTTACCCTGATCTCGCCAATAACCTTGATCGCCGCCCCAATCACCAACTTTGACGCATACGCGCCAGGTGCTGGTCCTTGATCCGGCTCGTAACGGATCAGAATCGATTCACCATCGATCCCGTTCTGCGTCAACAAGATTTCAAGACGTTCCTTGGGTGAAAACTCGTTCGGCGGCACCAGTCTGGCATTATGGATGCACCCTGCCAACATGACCATCCCGGAGTTGCCCTGGGTGCTGTTGACCTTGCCAGAGGCTTCGTGAATTGCCCGGATGATCTCCATCATCTCTTCTTTTGTGGTTGCCGCCTGGATTTTCTTGGCGTTGGAATGATTGTCTCCGCTGCTTGCAGCGCCCAACCCCGCAACGTAATCCGCGTCGGTCAAATGGTCTTCCATGGTTGTGGCAAGGGTAGCCTCCACTTCAGGCTTGAGCGATCCGTCTTCCTTGTACGGAGCCCGCTCCATGTCATGCTTCATGCCCTTCGGAAGAACCTGGTTCTTCTTGTTGGCAGAAATGTTGCCAAAATAGTCTTTCGGAGTTGGAATAGACAGGATCGATGCAGACTCTACCTTGAACGCCCGAAGGACAACATCGTACAGCATGCGTTGTGCTTCTCCTTCGGCGGGTTTGTGCCGTGGATCTGGAATTTGGCGACCGTAAACATGGCAGGTTGCGGTAATGGCCGCACCAACACGGGGTAGTTTCCATTCGGATTCCTTGGATACGGCCATGCGAATATCTTGCAACGAGTTGGATGTTTGAGACAACTCAAACCACCGTTCTTCGTGGTTCGATACGGTGGAAAACCCCGATACATAGGCCACATTCAACATGTGGTGAATGTACTTAAAACTGTGTGGTACGGTCAGATTCTGTCCCATTTTTATCACCTTTCCTTGTTAGGTTAAATATACGCTTGACATTATGGATATGTGCAAACTACAATAAGCCGTCTTATTTTAAGAGAGCATATCAATGAACAATGAAACCGATGAAACCAGCAACTCTATGAAAGAAAAAAACTATCCAGGCATTCGCCTGGTGAACATGCTGAAGAAACGTGCCGACAGAAACAACGAGGTCATGAGTGATGTCGCAGCCCATCTCGGCATATCCTTGCCTTACCTGTCCGCCATTTTTCGTGGCGTTCGCCCGATTTCTGGTATGTCTCGGGAAGCCTACGTCAACGCCGCCCGCTATCTCAACTTGCCTGTTGCCCAGATTTATTTGTTGGCTGACGTGATGAAACTGAGCGACTTCTATGCCGAACAAGATGCTGCTGGAGTCTGTGAGCGAATACATGATGCAATGTCCCTCGATCCTAAATGGGCGGGTTATATCCCCGCGACTTCGACGTGGACTTCGATGCCGATGAGCGTGAAGATTTTGATTGGGCTGCTTTACGAGGCGAGCGGTGGTCCCCGTTTTTCTGAACTGAAGTCTGCTTCTGAGGAGGCGGGCTGATTTTTTTTGTAGCAAGCCTCATTTCGGCGACCCGCTGGGTTACAAATGTCGTGGCCTTTGCCATGAATTCTTCAGGTTTCATCGTTCCTTTTGCCACAGCCTCAAGGGCTATTTCCCAAAGTGCAGTCAAGCCCGGTGCCATCAGGTTCGGTGAAAGAGTTTTGACCAGTTCTTTTCCAAAATCGGTTGAAACGATCTGTTTTTTCCCAAGCGGTTCAATGTAGCGCCTGGTCTTGAGGGTTTCGATAATTGATTGCCAGGTTGCCGGTGTACCGATGCCATCGGTTTCTTTCAACCTTGCCTTAATGACCGGATCGGTGACGAATTTCGCCACGGAGGCCATGTCCTGACATAGCGAAGCTTCGGTGTACCGTTTCGGCGGTGAAGTTTTGCCTTGATTGACCTTGACCGATTTTACGGCCACCATTTCGCCGTTGGCGATGAGGGGCAATGGGGCCTTGGTTTTCTTTTGTGTCAGAGCCACCCACGCCTTGGGCGAATTGATGTCCACTTCGCCTTTTACAGAAAAAGTTCTCCCGTCCACGGTAAACGTGGCTATGGTTTCGTGGTATTCATGATCTGGCAACAGCCCGAGAATAAACCTCTTGGCCACCAGTTTATAGGCGTCCAGATGTTTGCCAGACAAGCCTGGCCACGGCTTTTTCATGGTTGGAATGATGGCGTGGTGTTCTGTGACCTTTGCTGAGTCGTAGAAAGTTTTGCGCGGGCTCATCAACCCGATCAGGCTGTGGGCTTCTGGCAATACGCCAAGGCAAGCCTGGGCTACCGTCATGGCATCCGACATTTGTTCTGCTTTCAGGTACTCGCAATCCGTCCGTGGGTAGGTTGTCAGGGCATATTCTGGACTGTAGAGTTCCTGCAGAACATCGAGGCATTCTTTTGCTGACCAACCAAAGGCTTCGTTTGCGTCTGTCGAAAACGAGAGCAGATTATAGGGTTTTGGTGGCCCGGACTTGACCTTGTTCTGGGTTACCGAAAGTATCTGGCTGGTTCCGGAAATTTTGGCCGCCAGTGCATCGGCAACCGCCTTATCCCAAATACGTTTTTCGTCTTGCGGTTCGTGGGTCAGGAGTAGCGGGGAGCCTGCCTTGGTTGTCGTGTTCGCGGCAAGGGTAAAGAATGGCTTTGCGTTGAAGTTGTCGATTTCAAGATCGCGCTTGACAACGAGCCAGAGCGCTGGGGTTTGGACGCGACCGATAGAAATGACAGTTTTATCCTCGAACCTGGTATAAGTCCGTGTTGCCGCCCTGGTTGCCGAGAGCCCCAGCAACCAGTCTGCGCGAGAACGGCACTTGGCGGCTTCGTAGAGGTTGTCGTAGAGGTTGTTTGGTGTCAGACTGGCCAATGCTTTCTTGACACTCGGAGGGTCGTATGAGTTCAGGATGATGCGCTGGGTATGACCGGTCCAGTTAAAGTATTCCAGAACCTCGTTGACCAGCATGAGCCCTTCCCTATCCGGATCGCCTGCGTTCACCACAGACCTCGCCTGTTTTAGCAGTGAGCCGATGATGTTCAGTTGAGTCAAGGTATTTGGTTTTGGGGTAACCTTCCATTGTTTGATCGGGAAAGGCAGATCCTTCATTGACCATGATTTCCACGCGGGATCATATTCTTCCGGTTGTGCGTTTTCGAGAAGGTGTCCCACGCACCAGGTAACGATAGTGGTTCCGATTTCGATGTATCCACTTTTGCCGAACCTGACGCCAGGGATGGCATCAGCGATGGCTCGGGCCATAGAAGGTTTTTCAGCAATGATGATGGTTGCTTTTGTCATTGATCAGCTAAAGTCCTTATCCATTTCGAGTAGTGCTGCAGCAAGACTTTTCGAAAGGGTTTGTGTTTTTTCTGTTTCCACGATTGACTGAATCGCGGTATCTGGTGTTTGTTTGTCGCCGGATTTCTTTTTCTTGTCCGGGTTCGTATTTTGCTTGTCGTGGCTCATCCTTCTTTCGACAAACGCTTCCATTGTTTCACTTGGGTTTGGTGCCGATGCTACCCAGGCTTTAGCCACAACCCCCAGCAAGATTCTGATGGTTTTTGACGGCTGGCCGTAGTTCATTGATTTGAGCCACAGCCAGATGTCTTTATCCCGTTCTTCCTGAACCTGAAAAGTAATTGTTCGTGATCGGCTTTTTTTGGCCATGAAGTCAGACCGAAGCACGAGCCCGCATGATTCCAACACCGAAGCGACGGAACCCTTCAGCAACCGTAAACCGTGGGTTCTCCGGGGTAACGACATGAGGCCAGAGGTTCTTGATGGCGCTGGCTACCAAGGGTGCCCCGCCGCCGGCCAGAACAATCCCATCCAGTGTCGCTGCTTCGGATTCGAGGTAACGACTGGCAGCACGCATGACTTCCTCGGTGATGATGGAGGTTGCTCGTTGAACCTTGTCCGTCACATTGATCTTGCCGAAGTAGCGGATATAGCCTGATGTCAGAGCCGATTCTGCCTCTTTCGGGGTGACCGTAATGCTCTTGCCGTTGACTTTGATTTCATCGGACAGAATCCTGGAGAGGCGTTCTGCGGCGAATCTGACGCCTGAACAGATCCCGGAGGCGTCTTCAATCCATCGGGCTTTGCCGCCATGACCACGCATGACCATAAAATCCGTCGAGAAATAACCGACTTCGATGACCCCCCATGATTCGGTTGTCAGGGAGCGTCCTTGGGCAAGTTGTCCGTCCTGGTCGAACATGATGGACTGAAATGCACCAAGTGACTGTGGCAACACCTTGACTTCGTGGGTGTGGCCAATGATTCGCTGGGTGAGTTCCCGAAGTTTGTCGCGTTGAGATTTATAAAGGCTGGTGGGCAATCCGACAACGATCATGGTCTGTGGAGTGATGCCTGCCCCGGCCTGAATGAGTTTCTTGATGGCTCCTGCGGTCAACGCTTGGTATTCCATGGAATCTATCCATGTTTCAGAGACATTGTTTTGGGCGTTGCTTCGCCCCTGGACCTCGGCTGTTTCGCCAATGAACATGCGATTGCCGCCGACCGTTACGGTGTCTTCCTGTGCCCGTCTTGATTCCGAGTCGTCAGAAATCTCGATGGCTGGAGAAACAGCAGACGGAAAAATGATGCTTTGTGGTTCGCCCGCCTGGTTCGCGTAGGCAACCTTTACGGTTGAGTGGCCAATATCAAGGCCAATGACATTGCAGTGATCCATCAGATTTGTCCTTTACTGGTCAACATGCGGGTCAATAATCAAGCGGCAAGAGACTTGGCGATTTCAATGGCGTTTTCTTCGCTCTGGATCGTGCCGTGTTTGTTCAGTTCTTTTTCAGCCAGTTTGATTGCCTTGTTCACTTCGGATTTGCTGATTCCGTAGTTGGTTGACAGGGCGGAAATATCTTCTTTGATCTCGGCCTGCTTTTGTTTGATCTGTTCTTTTCGGCTGGTGATGCTACGGACTACTGAGATGAAGTTTTGGTCGATTTGCATAAAACTCACTTATCAAGTTTGGTTGTCGAAAAGGTTTTTTGATACAAAAGATTGCACGATCATTGAAAAAACTTAATAAGTTTCGTCTGTCGCTCATACAATCGCACGGGTTAATAACTTTCATTGTATCGAATGTGCGTCTATAATGCAACACGTTGGAATCTTGCTTGCATACAGTTGCAGTTGTTCTGACGGTTCAACCCTAACCTGTATTTATAGCCCTGATTCCCCGACAAAATGCCGCCCGAGACCGGTTTGAAAACCCAGAGACCAAACCAACCAAACAAGGAAAAGTTGATAAGTCCAGTTCGCCTGGAGCCATGTCATCTCCGCTTCGCTCCGAGGCCATGGCAAGCGCAGGGATACACAGGCAAGGCAGACAAGGTTCAGGCGAGCCTGGCGCAGGGTGATGCGTACCGCATTGTTTGGTGGGTGCCATAACTGAGGCTATTGAACTGGTGAACCAGCGAAGCCTGAAACCTTTTCAAGCCAACCTTGTTTGGTCGGTTGGACGGTTTATGGTTTGAGAACCCGGAAGCCTGGGGGGCATAGATTTGGGCGGGCGGGTGGACGATGGGCATGCTGAGTTGGGGAACATGGACATGGTTAAAGCCGCCTGGAGCCGGTCTTGCTCAAACTCATGGGTTTCGCGGGCGAAACCCAATCGTTTTCACTTCGTCCGGCGAGACTGGTTTGGTGGTCGCTGGCGACGGGGTTTGTATTGAGTAGTCGGGCGAAGAATGCGGGGGGCAGTTGCGGTGAAGTACAAACGGATTGACGACAAACGGAGTAAAGAATGAGTGAACAAACCCGAATGCAGGTTCAAGAGAAGCGACATCGACTTGCGGCGAAGCGAGAACCTGGAAGCCTGGACAGGTTGAGGGAGAGAAGCCTGATGATTGGTCGCAGGGTTACGGAGTTGGTTGACGGGATAGGCCGGGTGGATGGGTTGCTTGAAGACTGCGGGGCGTTATTGAACGTATCACAGCCCCCCGTGACCGGGAAGATAGGGTTGAGGTGGTGGAAATTGCGAGGGGGGATGAAGGATCGTGAACCGGTGGTCGTGATCTGGAAGAAGGGTCAGGGGGGGAGGTTTTATCCGGAAAGAATAGGGATTGATGGATTGGCCAGGCGGGTGAAGACCGGAGGCGGATTTGCGCTTGGGTGTGACGTGACGAGGGATGTGGTACGGGTGATGGTGGTTGGATTGAGGTTGAGGGATGAGTTGTTGAAAGGTTTGCTGGCCGTGGAGAAGGCGAGCCGGTGTAGTGGGTTTGCTGGGGTTGCGGACAAGGTTGACGGATGGGAGGTAGATGTCGGGTATTGGAGAACGGTGATCGGCGGGAGGCTGGACCGAAGGTTTGATGCTGGCGGGTGATGTGGGGGGTGGGGATACTGGGATATGTTTTTCGTGAACTGTAATCGGAGTGATCGGATTGAAAACAAAAATAGCGGTTTTGTCGGTTTTGCTCGCAGGATGCTCAACCGTTTCGGTACAACGCCCCATGGTTCTGAAACAGGATGAGAAAGTCACTGTTCACTATTGCGTCAAATCGACGGCACAGATGAATATCCTGGACAAGACACTCAGCAAAGAAAAGAACCAGGTCCGGTTTGACGAACAGAAACGGATGGCCATAGGTGCCATCGACGACTATTTCGGCAAGAACCTGGTCAAATCGCCTAACCTGAGTTTCGAGAAGATCTCATCCTGTCCGGAGTTGACTACGATACCGCACAATCCGACATCACTGTATCTGACCGTTACATTGAGCGGCTACGGAACACTGAACGAGCGTTGGAAAAAGTTATTCATTGGATCTGGAATCGTGGAAGGAACGGTTCAAGGCGTGGTTGTCGGAACGGCCACTCAAAATCCGTGGCTGGGTGTTGCGGTTGCTGCAGAAGAATTCGGGCAGGAATACCTGACCTGGAACGGCATTGACTGGTTGATGGGAGAAACTTATGCCCCGGTGACCTTGGAAGGGGAACTGGTGTTGGCGTCGAACCAGAAAACCGTCTGGAAAGACAGCGAGTTCATTACGGACAACAGCGACGAACTGGACAAGATGCCCAAAGAGCAAAAAAAGAAAAAAGATGTTCAGTTGCAAGCCAGTCTGCACAAAGCCGAAAGCGAACTAGCGTCGTCTCTCAATGCGTATTTGGACCACGAGATTTTGCCGGGTGGAGTACCTGGGCTCTAATGACGGTATAATATACACACAAAATACTTGACTTCTCTATTATGTGTGTATATAATATGGCACATAAGCAATCAGGGGGAATCATGAAAGCCAAATTCACCACCAACTCCGCAAGACACGTCACGCTCGAATATGATGTCATTGACCACGCCGGAACCCGTCGCGTGACGCGGGTTTTCTGGGCGCCAAGTCAAGGCGGTTACGTTCGTGAATACGACAAAAACAGCTGTTCGAGTCAAGTCTGCGAACGCTTAAGCAGCACCGGAGTCACCCTGAGCGTTACCCGCGAAGAAAAACTTTTGGACCTGATTCGGAAAGAATATCGGGCCATGCGCCGCGAAGATCTGAGAAATGCCGAATTTATCGTTTCGGAGAAATTTGAATAAAATGCCTAATTTTGACGATTTTCTGAAAACGATTGAACCCCTGGAAAAAGCGCAAGCGGCTTATCTTAATGGCGGACTCATAGGATCATGGGAAAAGTGTCTTACTAATTCTTTGCGAGAATTGGCAAAAGGCTTTGGCGTTTCTCTTATCGAGCCGATAACTATTGATTCTTCTTACAGGGACATTACCCTCGTCTCGAAAGAGCCTTTTGGCGTCGAATTTGAGTTGCTGGCGGCTGGCTATAATCCGAAAAATCCGAAAACGGACGCCGCTCCGGGCAAGCACTTATATCCTCTAGTCTTCTGGTTTCGAATGGACTATTTTGACGTAGCGCGAATGGTTTTCGGCCACGCGAAAAACATATCATCCCCGCGATGAACTCATTCCTCGTTCGAAAATCATGAAACAAACCAGAACAGACGGTCGAGAAAGAGATGTGTCAGCGGTGGAATACGAGAGAATCCACGGCGAGAAACGGGCATCAAGGCGCGTAGAAACGCGGGCGGTGTTGCTTTTGCGATCAAACAATTGAGCGGCGAATACCTGATATATCGCGTGGATCAGTTGATCGGCACCGTCGCAAAGAACGGCGGTTGTTTCGTGGCCAGATTGCCGGACGGGAAACACCTGACAACAGATTCGGTTATGAAGTGGTGCATCGAGCGACTGCAGATGGCAACGCCCGTATATCAGGGCGGTCTTTCCGGTGATGTAAACACCCGTCAATATGTCGAACAACTGCTCAAAAAACACGGATATGAAACGGCCTGTCACATGACTAGCGGCCCGGCACGCAAGATGCTTGAACAATTAACTTGCCAGGACAAAAAATGACTTATCGCGCTTACCTACGGGGTTTTGACGGACAGATCATTGAGAAAACCATTGCTGCGGACGCCTCTGCGGCAATGGATGCTTTCTCCTCCCTGGTAAACAGAACCGAGCTTGACGGGCAAAAACTTCTCGCCGCTTTGACCTACAGAAACAGGCAAATCGCTTATCATCGTTTCGACCGGCAACCCGGCGACGCCGATTACTGGCGCGACCGGCTTAACGAAATTCAGCGGGCATCTGGTCCGGGTCAGGCCGGGCGTCCAAGCAAAATGGAGGGCGGGAAGCGGGTACAGGTTTACCTGGACACAGAAAGCATTGCTGTTGCGTCCAGACTGGGGGAAGGAAATATCAGCGAAGGAATCCGCAAGGCTTTGAAGGGGCTTAGGGCTTTGCCTTGAGCATTTCTACGATCTTGGCCAGGGCCGCCGCGTCCGCCCCTTGAGACTTTTGATGACATCGCGCTGAGTGACGCCATTTCTAGCGTTGAGAAACCGCTTGTCGGTGTAAGCGATGTTCTCAAATTCGGTCATAAGGCTTTTCAGGTCGGTATTCTGAACAATGACATCCAGAACCAAACCGGGTGTTGTGCGAAAGTTCTTGACGATCTTTGTGATAGCCTCTTTCGTTTCGGGGGCCACATAAAAATTCATCTGCTTTCGTTCACTGTTGTCGCTCATGTTCCACTCCGGGTTGTAATCTGCAACGTATTATCGTCTAAACGAGTGGGCAGCAAAAGTCTCCAACACTCTCAAGGCATGTTCTTGGGCTTTGTCAGACTCAATCTTTCTGAATATCCTCAGAAGTTCCGTTTCTTTTTCATTTAAGCCTTCGGTCGCCATCTTCGGACCAACCCCGGATATTATCCAATGGGCGTTGCAACCAAATATGGTTTGTGCCTGTAAAGCCCCATTCTTGGATATTCCCCGTCCCTCCCAGTTATTCAGTGTTTGAGGCGACATGTTCAGCCTCGCTGCAACAGCAGATTGCCCCTCAAGTTTGTGGTTCGTCTTGAGAAATTCATACAGCCTTTTCATCGTCTCGTTCATGGGTTCGTAGAATATCTTCTGGTTTGTGGTTCACGAAGTGAAATATTATGCCCCACAAATTACCTTGTCTTGCATTCGCGCTCTTCAAACCCACTGCCTACCCCACCCACCCTGCGCTACATCAAGGCCAAACACTTACTGATTGACAGGTAAAACCTGTTTTTCGGTTTAGTGTATATTCGCATCTGCAATAGTGCGTCAGTGCTGTTAAATTTTCGGAGGACTCATGAATACTGGATTGAGAGGGTTTTTCAAAACCCAGAAACCTGGAAGCGAATTGGATGACGCGGTAACCAGTCCGGTTGAAACTGGTGTGCGTTCATTTGAAACAAGAGCGGCCCTTTCCAGCGACGAATCTGATGGGTTGAGATCTGCGAAGTGGGTTTCGGCTGAAAAAATGGTTGCGTTGGTGAAGAACGGGGATCGGTGGGAATGGCGAGTATGCAATGAGTGTGCGACGTTCGACCGGTTCAGAAAAAGGTGCGAGGTATTGAGGAAGCCGACGGAAGGCGGGGCTAGTTGTGATTTCTGGCGTGATATTTCATATTAAGTTGGAAACAAACTTGATTTTTTTGCTGTATTGTTGTATTGTATATACCTGCAAGTGTATTTCTTTACAACGATTTTCTATTTGACGGAGGAGCAATGGAATCGGCGAACCAAGAATTTATCGGTCAAGAAACTGACCAAGCACAGGCCGCGAACCAGAACAGCGCTACAGGCCAGAACCAGGATCAACGGACCCAGGACCAGGCCAAGCAACGCAAGGCACGGGTATTCACTTCCAAGGTGTTTTTGGTGACGCTTGGAACACAGTCGTATCTGGTGCGTGGAGCGAAAACCGAAGCCGGGGCAAAGCGTGCGGCACAGGAGAGTTTGCCTGTTACGGCAAGACTGCTGGAAAGCGGAGAGTTGCTGGACTTGCTGAAGGCTGGTGAATTCCCGCCCGAGATCACGGTGAGCGTTGACGATTGCGATGCTGAAGCGGGTCAGGATCAGGCTGGTCAAGTCGGTCAGAATCAACCGGCCCTGAACCCCGAGAGCCAACAAGCGCCGGTTCCTGCAGCACCAGTTCCTGCTGAAGCGTTTACCGATGACCAGAGTTTTCTGGGCGGACGGACTGGGTTCGAGAGTCACGACGGTCACGACGGTCACGACGATAGTTTTGGCGATCACGGCAGCCATGGTCGGGAATTCATTTGATCCACTCTCTGGGAATGCTGGGAAACGGTTCGATGTGAGCCGTTTTTCCTCAGTAAATTAACAAATAGTTGAAAACTGGCGCAAGTATTGATGAGCCGTTTTCCTCCAATAAATTAACAAATAGTTGAAAAAATGGAACAGGCAAAGGTGAAAACATGAAGGCGAGATGGGAGGTCAACGACAGCGGGGATCTGGTCAATGTTTTACACCTGGGTTGTCGCACTGTAAAGGCTTATGCCGATTCATTCCCGATGGACGTATACGAGGTCGCAGCCTTAATGCAGGCAGCGTTTGAGTATGGAATGTCCGAAAAGGCGCGGCAAATACGCGATGCGCTTGGGGTTGCGCCATGAGACTCGGCAAAACCCAAAAACTGATCATCTGGCGCATGCTGCGAGAAGGAGGGGAGCATGTCTTTATCGGACCGACTCGCACCCATGGACAAGATCTGTTCGGCGGATGTTTTTGGGAAAAAGTCGAGCGTTCGCTGGCGGCATTGGTAAGACGCGGAATCGTTGTCGAAAAGAAGCGCGGTTTTTACTCGCTGCCAAGCGACTGCATCAAGAGGCTTGACAGCCACAAAGCAGGCGTGTTGTAGACAGGAGAGAGCCTTGAATCTAAAAACCATGAAATGGACTAATGAACAAGTTGAATTATTGCGACTTCATTATCCGCATATAAACATAAAAGATGTTGCCGTTCTTGTTGGACGTACACCTGACTCATGCACAATGAAAGCCGTGAGGCTTGGAATAACAAAACGACAGAAGCCGTCTGGTGCAACACGGGTGAATGCCGAAGGTTTTTTGGAACAAAAGATAAAAAAACAAAGTGGAACACGTCGCTGGAAACGGGTTCATGTTTTGCTTTGGGAAGCCATCAATGGACCAATACCAAAGGGATTTATTGTTACCTTCAAGGATGGGAACAAGCGCAATTTTGACCAACCCAATCTTCAATTGATTAGTCGCGCTGAAATGTTTTTTAAAAATAGCGGGCATAGTTACGGACCAGAGATTGAACAGTTGGTCAGGCTTCGGTGTTTGATTGCAAGAAAAATTGGCAAACAAGACAAGCAAAAAGGGGAAATTGATGCCTCATGGAATGACATTGGAAAACTCAGGGAACTCCTGTTCGACACGCTCCAGTCTTTGTATGACGAGGAAGAACCAATAGATGTTGAACGGGCAAAAGCGATCTCAGGCGCAGCCCAGGTCATCATCAATAGCCTCAAGATTGAGATTGACCACATCCGGGCTACCGGCAATCCAGGAACCGGGTTTATCAATGGAAGCGCAAAGGTTATTGAATCTAGTTCACCTGGTTTGAAAAGCGGTCTTGACGAAAAAGATCTTTGTGACGCACTGGATGAACAGTTTCCCAAGTCGGCAAAACTGCTGTCGTCAGGCACTGAATTTGAAACCAAAAGGTCGGAAGATGGAAGCGTTGTACCAAAGGGCTGCAGCGTAAGGGTTCATCGGTCAGGAGTGTCGGGATGAGTAAAACCAAGATCACATGGACCGACGAGACATGGAATCCGGTTACAGGCTGCTCCAAGGTGTCCCATGGCTGCAAGCATTGCTACGCCGAACGCGAGTGGCCACGGCTTTCTGTAAACCCGAAGTCGCCGTATTACGGACGCGAGTTTACGGATGTCAAATGCCATCCTGAGCGGCTGGATGCTCCGTTGCGCTGGCAGAAACAGCGCATGGTCTTTGTGAACTCAATGTCGGATCTGTTTCACGAAGACGTGCCGGACGAGTTTATCGATCAGGTGTTTACGGTGATGGCCTTTGCCTCCAGGCATACCTTTCAAGTTCTGACGAAACGGCCTGAGCGCATGCGAGATTACCTTGCGAAGTTGACTGTCGATCACCTTATGGCGGTTGCAAAAAACATGGGGCTTCTGTTTGATTTTTCGTTCGGCTTTGAGGCTTTGCCGATTGCAATGCCTTACGACCACTGTTTTGCTTTGCGAAATGTCTGGCTAGGCGTGTCTGCCGAAGATCAGGAAACAGCAAACTACCGCATTCCGCTCCTGCTGCACACCCCGGCGGCGGTTCACTTTGTCAGCGCAGAACCGTTGATAGGCCCGATTGATCTGACGAGGGTTGAAATGCCGGACGGGGACTACCTCGGGCCGTCTCTGAACAATTGGGGGGCTGACTGTGGCATCGATTGGGTCATCATTGGTTGTGAGTCGGGCACGAAAGCGCGGCCTATGGATCTTGGATGGGCAACGTCTTTGGTGGCTCAATGCGAAGCGTCAAAGCATGCAAAGGTTTTTGTCAAACAGATTCCATCCTCCGAAGGTTTGTCTCGGGAGCAGAGCGGGACATTTCGCGTCAGAGCCGGAAGCCCGATCAAGGACATGGCGCTGTTTCCAGAAGATTTGCAATACCAGGAGTTTCCTGCTGTCTATAAAGGAGTCAAATAATGGCGAACGGAAAGACTTGTGAAGAAATGATAGCCAACGGCTGGATTGAGGTTTTCGACGGTGAAACCGTTTCTCCGAAACTCGAAAGCGACCGGTATTTCGTTAGAAAAGGCACCGTCGAGATTGTCGATCAGTCTGGTGGATATTTCGAGGCCAGAGGAAACTCAACGGTCGATAGCGTTAATCAGATTGATGGCAGTTGTTTTGCGTCCGAAAACGCTACGATCAATTTCCTTGAACCGATGGGTGGATGGGGTATCGGTTTTGACAACTCCACTATCAATGTCTGTGTTCCTTTGAGTAAAAGCCGGTTTCACGGCTTCGTAAAGCAGAATGCAACGCTTAACATTACTGGCCAAAACAGCGAATGCTTCACAAGTTACGACAATGCCACGATTAACAATACAAGGCAGATCGACGGGCGCTGCATCGGTTACAACAATTCCACAATCAACAGCAAAGGTTGTGTTGGAGGACGGCAAATCGTTTATGACAACGCCGTTCTAAACATTATCGACCCAGAAGCAAGGACTGCCTAATATGAGTAACGAATTCAATATGCGGATCTGTGGTGAACAGGATGCCGATGATGGTTACCAGATTGTCACCAAAATGGGGTGCAAGCTTATTTTCGGCGAAATCCCCGGAGACGACCTTGCCGCCTTTTGTGCAGCAAAAGGGCGCAAAAACTGGCTGCTCGATGCTCATCTGGCCAAGCGCATTGGCGCAACAATCGTTTGCGGGCCTGCAGATGGTCTCAAGCAGTTGAACGAGGCAAACCTCCCGCTTTCTGACGAGCGCCAGGCCGAGGTTTCACGCGCACAGAGTAATGCAAAAATTCCTGCGGCTGTGGTGGAGTGGATTCGCCATGGGCGGCGCGGGTTGTCGTCGGAAGCGCTTTGCAAGCATTTTTTCGGGGAGCCGATTGATGCAGAGAAGCACCACCCGTCCGATCCGGCAGACCTCAACCGCTGCCTGATGTTTTTGGATGCTGCGTTCGGGACCAGGACGCCGGTGCAGTTTGATTCGGTTCGCAGTATGGGGCCGTATTGGGATGCGTATGTGGATCATTGGGACGAATTGGTGAGCCTGTTTGAGAACGAAACCAAGGGCGCAAAAGACTGGCAGAAAGCCCCAGAAACTTACAATTTGATGATGAAAATTCAAGATGGTGTGAGACAGCAAGAGAAGGTTCGTGACCGCAATAATCCGCAACAAAGAGGCTGACGATGGGATTCAATGAGCGCAAAGTAGCACAGATGGCGGCATTCTTTTTGGGGCAATCCAACGGGAAGATGCCGCATTTGAAACTGATGGCACTCCTGTACCTGTCCGACCGTGAGGCTATGCGTGCTTTTGGTTGGACGATCTCTGGCGACAGTTTGATCTCCATATCCCGTGGGCCAGTTCTTTTGCAGGCGCTTAAGCTGATGAATGGTGATGCCAAGTCGCAGTCTGGCGAATGGGAGAAATGGATTTCAGATGATGGGAATGATGTGCTTTCTTTATGTCAGAACATTGACGCCGGCGATGCTCTCCGCGAATTGTCTCAGGCCGACATAGAAACGCTAAAAGCCGTTTGGGACAAATTCGGCACCATGGACAAATGGGCTATTTGTTACTGGACCCGCAAGAACTGTGCTGAATGGAAAAATCCAAATGGCGGGCCGTACCGTCCTATTCAGTATGATGCGCTGGCTCGCGCAGTAGGCTTTGATGATGCCTCGGCGAAGGAAGTGGCTGCACAAATTCAGTCTGAACAGGAAATTGATCGTTTGTTTAGGGGGTTGCGATGAGTGATGACAAAAAAGACCTGAATGCCTTATGGGATTTGGTTTGTTCGACAAAAACTGATGGACATGACCAGTATGATCTGGTTGCCCATCTTCACCGCCAACGCGAATTTTCTCTTCGCACGTTCGGCCCCGGAGAGCGCACCGAGGGCGTTCTGGATCATATTCAGAAAGAGATTTTCGAGGTTCGGGAGAATCCAAAGGATATTTCCGAATGGATCGATATAGTCATTCTTGCACTGGATGGCGCTTTGAGGATGGGTTTTGAGCCAGAACAGATCGCCGAGGCGCTTGAGGCAAAGCAGGCAAAGAACGAGTCGCGGAAATGGCCGGACTGGCGAACGGCGGAGCCGGGTAAGGCGATTCAGCACGTCAAAGAAGCAATCGACGATGTTACGCATGAGGACATCGGAAGCGTTTTGGCGTCTATTGCGGGCAGATTTCAAGCCGAGATTTTAGCATTGACCGAGGATGGACTGAAAGCCCGGTGGTGGTTCAAGTGGAATCCGGGAATGTCTGACGCATGGAATCTTTACGAGTTTACCGATGCGCTTGAAGGTTACAGGCGGACCTGCCGGACTTGGGAAGAACACCACGGCGGATCGTGCTGCGTCGTCGAGCGCGTGCGCGACAAGTACCTAATGCCCAGGGTGCGGGAGTTTTTTGCGATGCTGCATGGCGCTCAAAAAGAAAGAGCCCCGGCGGTTGCCCCGATTGACGCTGGTCGCTTGGACGAAGAGTTCATGAAGCGTTTGGAGAACGGTGAACACCTGTCTTCTGATTTTTTGAACAACTGATTCTATTGACAACCGTATATGCCTACGGTATAATAATAACAAATCACTAACCCGGAGGAATTATGGCTGGCATATTGCGGTTTAACGTAGGAGAAGTTCGCAAACTCTACAATCATTCGATGGCGGCAAAGGAGCATTTTGCGTCAGCCAGAGACGCTTTTGAGGATAAATACCACAAGGGCGGTAAAGTGGTTATGCAGGACGGTGTTGAGTGGCCGGATGCCAAAAACATCGACACAACATTGATTCCTGCGGCGATTTGTTTGGTCGGAGATCAAGGTGTTTACCTGATGAGCAACGGCCTTCCTCCAATGCTTGTGGAAGGATCAGAAACCAAGCGGGTGGTCGCTTACGCTAAAGGTGTCGATCCGCGAACTGACGAAGAGTGGTACAGAGTTAAGCGCGATGTTTTCGGCGGCGATGATGGGGTAGAGCATTTGCCGCTGTCCCTTTTCTCCGATCTGATGGAAATGGACGACGACTTGGAAATCAGGGTTTCAATCACGCAAAGATCGATCAGGATTTCTGCGGAACCAAAGTCGAAAACCAAGACGAAATCGCCGACACAAAAACCCTAAAGGACGCGCACTTATGAAGCAATTTCTCGATTTGACCCGCGAGGTCATTGAAACCGGAAGCTGGCAACAAAACCGCACCGGCATTCGTACCAAGTTCATTCCGGGTGGGATGTTGAAGTTCGACCTGACCAAAGGCTTCCCGATCATCACGACCCGCAAAGCGCCGTGGCGCAGTTCCGTCGCGGAAATGATCGGCTTCCTTCGGGGTTATACAAACGCCAAGGATTTTGAAAACTTGGGCTGCAAGTTCTGGGGTGCTAACGCCAACGAGAACAAAACTTGGCTCAAGAGCAGGTACCGCAAGGGGCAAGACGACCTGGGCGAGATCTATGGTCATTTCTGGAGGCGCTGGGTGGGGGATGATGGCGCGATACATGATCAGGTTGTCAATGCTCTCAATACGCTCCACAATGACCCCACAAACCGTAGGATCATCGTTAGCGGATGGAAGGCAGATGCCATCCGTCAAGGGCGCGGTGCGTTGCCACCCTGTCATATCGCGTGGCACCTGATGGCCGATGTGGAGCGCGAAGAGTTGTCGCTGTGCATGTGGCAGCGCAGTTGCGACATGATGCTCGGTATCGGTGGCGGGAATATCACCGGGTACGCTTTCCTTCTGGAATGGGTCGCGCGTTTGACTGGCTACAAGCCAAAATGGCTGGTCATGCACCTGGATGATGTACACATTTACGAAAACCATCTTGACGGGGCTCGGCAGATGCTTGAGCGGGAGCCAAAGAGCCTGCCGGTTTTGAAGTTCGATCCCAGCCTGGCTACCTATAAGCTTGGTAAAACGGAGTTCGATCCATACAAGATCACAGAGATCAATCCGACCCAGGTGAGCCTTGAAGGGTATGACCCGCATCCCGCTATCAAGTTTGATATGGCGGTGTGAAGTGTACATTTCCCGGTTTTGCGAAAACAAGGAAGGTCGGGATTTCATCGTCCCCGACGTTCATGGGCGGCTCGACAGACTGAAAGCGTTGTTTGCTTCGGTCGATTTCGATTCGTCGCGGGATCGAGTCTTTTGCGTCGGGGATCTCATTGATTGGGGGCCACAGTCCTACGAAATGCTCTTGTTTGCGATGGAAAACGAGGCATGGTTTCACACGGTCATCGGCAATCACGAAGACATGCTGCTGTGTTTCGCCGGGGTGCGCGATTCTGACTACCATTCGGCGATGGATTTCATCCGAAACGGCGGGGAGTGGGTGCTTGAACTCGACGACGAGAGAAAAAAAGATCTCCTGGGTCGTATTTTGCCGTGGCTGGACAAACAGCCGTATGTCATTTGCGTTGACGGCCAAAATCCGTTCTCTGTCATTCATGCCGAGGTTGGGACGGTGACCGATCATCTGGATTTTCTGTTTGACGAAAAATGGGTGCAGGAGCATATCGTTGAGTTGACATGGGATCGAAAGGTTTGTGACAGCCACAGGCATCATTATCAGGATGTTCTGAAGCATCTGTACGTCCCGAAGGCGTCGAATCGTCGCGTGATTTATTCTGGCCACACCATCGTTCCCTTCCCGCTTCAGGTTGGCAATTGCGTCTTTCTGGATTGCGGCGCGAAGAAAGATGGGGCGCGGCTGCATTTGCACGAGCATCCGGTGAGGTAATTATGGAAACACTGATACTTGTTCTCGAAATTTTGATTTTTATATTTTCTGTTGCAACAGCATATTTCGTTAGTGAGGATTCTGGTAAAGGGGGTGAAGGTTTGGTTATCGGGCTTATGATGATGATATTACTTCTGACATTCATTATAGCCCCTTTGAAACTTGCTAATTATTTGTATCAACCGGTTAAGCCAGAAGACATTATCGAGTTTATTGATATAGCGAAAACCGACAAAGAAAAAGCTTTTGTGTATGATTTTCTGCAAAAAAACAAAAACCCAACTGGTCTTAATATTATATTTGCGAAAAACGATTTGTATGACCTGAAAGACGCCGAGACAAGCGATTGCGTCAAAAAGGAAATGGAGGATAAAGAAAAATCCTTACAAGAATCGGTTGCCAAAAATCATGTTAAATAGAAAGAGTATCTGCACGAACATCCGGTTGGATAAAAAAGGGAGAGGGGAGATGGAAAAATATAATCAGGCCATTCGGCAATTGCAAGAGGCTGAACTTGGGGTAAAAATAGCAGAGGATATTAAATCTGATGCTGTTCAAAGCTTGACAGACATGGTTTTGCCGCGATTGAAAGCATTGTACGAAAATTTTCCAGATACTTTTGGCCGTGATGGCTCTGAAAGGCAACCGTTTGAAATGGCATCCGACGGAGACCTGCGCAGAATTCCTGTTATCAGCAAAGGGAAATCCGTTGTTGACGGGGTTTCGACAGTTGAGGTCATATCGTTTTCTTTCAAGTACCGTGATCCGTATAACGGCGACGTTGATTATGTGACTTTTGATGTTCCTACCCCATATCTTCGCGACGATTGGGAGGAAACTCTTGCAAAAGATTTGGCAGCCAGAAACAAAATTTTGGACGCTGAGAATGCCAAGGTTGCCGCCAAAGAAGAAGCCGATGAGCGGCGGTTGTTTGAGAGTTTGCGGGGAAAGTATGAAAACGGCCCTTCGCTGACCAAGCCAGAGAATGCTGACCTGTACCGTCAAATCCTGGATTCGGTCGCCCATATTCCAACCTGACAACAAATGCCAATTCGCGTCACCAACCGCCGATGGGACAGCCCCAGGCACCCGGAGCCTGATGAGGTCGTTATTGACATCGGGCGGCCCAATCCTCTTGGAAACCCATACCAGCTTGGGCGTGGCGTAGGGTTCAGCAATCTGGCTGAACGCGAGCGGGTCATTGGGCTGTATCGCGTTCATCTTGAACGTGAAATGACCAAAAAGACAGGGCCGGTTCATGGTGAATTGCGGCGCATTGTAGGGCTTGTTCGACGCGGCGAGAAGGTCGCCTTGAATTGTTGGTGCGCTCCGTTGCCTTGTCATGGGGATGTGATTGCCAAAATGGTTGAAAAAATCGTGGAGAGCAATGATGAGAAGTGATTGCGACACAAATAATGACGAAAACTTGCGCTTCAACGAGTTTGTTACCGACGCGCTGGAGAGAATGTGTGAGGCAATTTCTAACCCGCCATCCTATGAGGTTATTCGATCTCAGAGCATGATAACCGTGCGGAAATTGCCACCCTGCATTTCTTTTTGTAACCTATTGTAAATAAATCGTTTTATCATACGGAATTGGGCAAATACGGGCAAACGGGCCCAATGGGAGAAATGATGAGTTTTATCTTCGTGTTCGGGTCAAACAGGCAAGGCATTCACGGTGCCGGTGCCGCCCTGTTCGCCAAGCAGCGCAAGGGTGCTGTTACCGGCTGTGGCGAGGGCTTGCAGGGCCAGTGTTACGCCATCCCGACGAAGATCACCCCATACCAGACCGACAGCCTGGATAACGTCGCGCTGGCCATCGAACGATTCAAGGAATTTGCGCGCAGAAACCCAGAGCTCAGATTTCAGGTGACCAGGATCGGCTGCGGCCTGGCCGGATTCGACGATGCAGACATCGAGCCGATGTTTGCCGATGCGCCGTCGAACTGCTACCTGCCAGGCGTCTGGTACAAGCGACGCGGCATGGATCTGAACCGCGTCATCATTGCGGGCAGCCGGACGCTGGAAGGCATGCCGTACAGTGACTTTGCGGCAACCGTCTCGGGCTTTATCGGCACTCTTTCGGGCGGCGTTGAGATCGTGTCCGGTACGGCAAGAGGTCCGGACTCCATGGGTGAGCGGTACGCCGAAGAAAACAGAATCAAGCTGGTCAGGTTTCCAGCCCAATGGAATTTGTACAAAAATGCAGCCGGGATGATTCGCAACCAGATGATGTCCTGGTACGGAACTCACCTGCTGGCTTTTCATGACGGGGTAAGCCCCGGAACGAAAGGCATGATCAAGATGGCGGAAAATGATGGGCTGGAGGTTGCGGTGAAAATCTGCGAAACGCCGGAGAAACCGCAAGAGCAATCGCACGACAAACTCAGAAGGACAGACAACCAATGATCACCTATCTCAACCGATACCCTCAGCTCACTGCTTTCATTGCACAAGTTGCTGTGTCCCCTTTCATTTTATCCAAAGGTGGTTCGGCAACTGGGTTTGCCACAATGATGATCGTGGTGGTATTCACCCAACTCTGGGCCATTGAGGTTGGTGAAAGGCAATTGCTTCAGAAAAAACTGCTTCAGTTGCAGGCGGACGGTTCCAAAAAAACCTACCTGAGAACCAAACATGCCAGCAAGATCGAGATCCTTGTGACCAGGGTAAAAGACCTGTCTGAAGCGAACGTGAACTTGTCTTTCCGCGTAGGGAAGGACTCCAAAGCTGTTCCGTTGATGGTGGTAAAGGTGGACGAATATGTGGATGGCCGGTACACCGGATTTTCCGAATGCGTGGTGACAGGCGAGAAAAGCGCCGTAGGGTATGTTCAAATGCTGGCCGAGGCTGCAAACAGTTATCAAAAGTCGATTGAGAACGCAGGCGAGTAACGCATTTTCAACAGTTTGAAAACAGTCACAAAAAAACCACCCTCGAAAGGGTGGCGCTACGACGATCAAAATTACCAACCAACGAGATGACGACCGGCCCATACTCTGGTGGGTATTTGGAAAGTTTGGCTTTCAACCCATGGTTTCCCATAAGTCATCCTGTAAAACTCACTAAAATCAGAATAATCACCAATAAGTCCCCATTTTGACAAGAGCCCGTCTTTTCTGAGTCCGTTAATATAAGCACCAACACTGGCTCCAGCCTGTTTCAAATTACGCATTTCCTTCACACACACAAAAGGACTTCCTTTTATTTTCGCCCATCCTGTTTCGCCCCCTGGGTCGGTATACCGATAAACCTTACAACCGAACGCAATAAGCAACTCGCTCTCAATCAACTCGCTCTCTTCATCAAAAAGCCTCCTCTCTGCAGCCCACGAAACCGTATCAGATCCAGGAAAAAACTCAACAATAGTAATCATGACGACTCCTTTAACGTATCGTATGACTGTATGGTTTTTCGTGCTGGTGTAAAACAAAACCGGCCACCCTGTAAAGGATGACCGGCGTGCTACTACCAACCAACTAGCCTGGTTCCGGCTATCATTCGAACGGGAACGGCTTGATCAATTTTGGTCATTTTGGCCACATCCCCCGTCAGAAAAACCCCAGTGGTCAAAATTACTCCTTCACCGACCCGAGCATTGTCTCCAACTCTTGTGTCCCCGGAAATTTTTGCGTTTCCAGAAATCCGAGCTTGGCCAAAAACCAGAATATCACCAGAGAGTTCGGCTTGATTAGTAACAATCGCCTGGTCAATAACCCAGGCTTTATCGCTTATTTTCGCGCTTCCGGAAATTACGGCTTGACCAAACACCCTTGTTTTGCCGGATAAAACCGCATTATCCCATACCTTAGCCTGTCCATAAACCATAACGTCCGGTCCTACATGAACGCCAACTTCAACGAAAGCCGTATCTGCCACCCATCCGCCCAAAGAGCCATCTGGGTTTTTATGACGGTGTGCCAGAACGGGACCACTCCCGTCAAGGAAGTTGAACGAAGGCATCACGACCTCACTTTCATTGTTACAGCATCACGGTAAGGCACGCACCTGGCATCGCTGCCGGAAGTTATCGGCAGTCCAATCTTTGGTTCATCGAACAGGGTGGCGTGAATAGCCTTCTCGACCCACCCCAACTGGTTGTTCCAAAACCCTGCATCGCCCAACCTGGCTTCGGAATGAGAAAAAATGACATACTTTTCCATGATCTTCTCCTTTTGACCATCCGACATGGACGGGTTCATGGATGTAGAATTTCGTGGGTGGGTACTTGTTGTGGTACTGGTTGATTGGGTCTGGTTATATTTGCAAATAGTTGAAATTCGCCACACGCTTTCCTGAACATGGAAAGAATTTCAGCGGCCACTCCATCCACTTTCAAGCGCGGCCTCTTGGACGAAACGACTTTTTTCACACGGAATCACTTTACCGAACAGGAATCGCTGCAGCGCAAACGAGGTGATAACTGTTTGTTTTCCACGGGTGAGCGCCACATACATCAAGCGCCTCTCCTCTTGCATGTGAAATTCAAGTTGTTCTCGTGTGGGCGGGTTATCCTCATTCGAGCGAAAGTACGCTGGGAAATGACCATCGGCCAACGCAGGGATGTATACATGTTCCCACTCCAGACCTTTTGCGGCGTGGATTGTTGATATGGTCACGCCCTCCCCCGTTTCTTTCTTTTCCGTAAACAAAGTCAGTTCCTCGGAAAGTTCTTCCAGGGTGGAAAACCTTTCAGATAACTCAATGAATTCAGTTATGTTTTGAGCCCTTGTTTTATCGTCATCATTCACGACATCAGCCCCAAGCCCTGATTCCTGTACAAGTTCGCTGATAATGTGTTTGCAAGACATGTTTGGCCTGACCCGCAAAATAACCGGAAGCCTGGACAGGTTCGCGTTGCTGCTGGACGCAGATACCTCGATAACAGTTTGTCGTGTTGAATCCGCCTGCTTAACCACCTTCATAATGCTGGTCGTGCCAACCCCTTCAAGCATGCCGGCGACTCTGATAAACGCCGCCTGGTTCAGGGGATTCAGGTACAGTTGGATCAACGCCAGAGCATCCCTGATCTCACGGCGATCAAAAAAATCCTTTACGCCCACAACTTGGTATGGCACCCCTATCATTCGCAAGGCATTGGATATTGGCAACATGGCAGCCCTGGTTCGCAACAGCACCGCAGTCTGTTCGTAGGCTTGCTGTGCTTTGATTTCCGATGCAATCCAGCCAGCCTCATCTTTGTCTGTTGGAAAGTGCCGGAAAGAAGTAATGCCATGATTTGCGTTGGTCCAGAGCCTTTTTTTGGTTCCACCAGGGTTTCGGGCGATCAGCGTATTCGCGGCACTCAGAATAGATGAGGCACATCGATAGTTACGTTCAAGCAAGACTTCTTTCGCCCCATACTCACGAACGAATTTTTGCATGTTTTCGATTACCGCCCCTCGAAACGCATAGATTGACTGGTAATCGTCGCCTACGCAGAACAAGTTCTTGATGGCCATGGGGTCCGAAATTGCCCGAATCCAGTCGAACTGGGACGCAGACGTATCCTGAAACTCGTCCACCAGGATATGGGTGAACTTTTCAGCAAACCATCGCCCTTCTGGATGGCCTCGTAGCGCAATCAATGATCCGGCGATCAGGTCATCGAAGTCCAGCAGGTTTTGTTGCTTCCGGTGGGCTTCATAAATATCGAGGGCTTTGAAGAGCCAGGGGTCGGACAGGTTTTTATCCGTAGCCAGTCGCATGCAGTCTGCGAAATTGCGAGCCCCGAGTTCTTTCAGTTTGAACATGCGTTCGCGGTAAACAGATATTGCATCCGCACCTGCAGGAAGCATTGCGAGCCCATGATCCGGCTTTGTGTATCCATTTTTTACGACCTTTGGTTCCACAAACAACCGGTTCCACAGTGAATCCTTATCACCTTCATCCATGATCGTGAAACCGGAAGACACGCCGGCTGCAGCCGGGCAAAGTTTGAGAATCCTCAAGCCGACCGAGTGGAACGTACCAACCAAGGGAACCTGACTGGAGCAGAGTTTTTCCAGGCGCTCGCGCATTTCTCTGGCTGCCTTATTGGTGAAGGTGACCGCCAAGATGTCCTTGGGTGAAACCCCGTGTTCGATCAACCAGGCAATGCGTCTGGTCAGGACGGATGTTTTACCGGTTCCCGCTCCAGCCAGAACAAGGGTGGCACCGGCATCCACATCCAGGCTGACAGCATGAGCCTGTTCTGGATTAAGGTCAGCAAGGATCGGGTGTTGGATAACATGTTTTTGAAGCGTCGCAGTCATTTTTTGCACCATGAGGCAGAATACAGTTGGCCAAATCTGTCGAGGAATGCCTGTTTTGCCTGGACAGGCTGCCATGGGATCAGTGGTTCACAACCGATCTGGTCAAGCGGTAGTTGGCGATCAAAACCAAGGCGTTCAAAATCCTGGTAAATCCTGGCCCACTCGATCTGATCTTCAGGGTTTGCCTGGAGCAAGGCATGTTTTTCAACGAGCAACATGATCAGGTCAGACCGTTTCACTTCAGGATCATGATGAAAACCCTGGTTTAATCCAAATGCCTGGGCAATAACCCCTGCAATCTTGTCCTCCATGGTTCTGTAGCCGGGGAAAAGATTTTTGATGGGGGTCACCATATCGCCGACATACGCTTCAGTGGCATCGTGCAGCAACTTTTCCAATGCCAGTTTGTCCGGATTGATACCTGAACACAGCACGCAATGTTGCGCGACCGAGTAAAACTGGTGAGTGTGGCCATTGAACCTGGCAATGTTTGACAAGGCGTGCGCGATGTCTTCAATGAGGATGTCGGCTGGTTTTGGATCAAGCAGGTCGATGTAACGTCCGCTCGATGTCTGGACGGTGGCCCTTTGGGTTGTTGCTGGGCTCATTGCAACTCCTCGCTGAATGTTTGCCGTCCGGCAGATTCCGCCACGATCTGTTCCCACCGCGCATGCAACCATTTGAAGTAGTCTTTCCGATAACTGGGATAGGCCCCTATGTTCGGTTTGTAGAGCCCCACAGCCCAGGCGTCTGTAACCTCCACCAGCAGAATCTTGCCTGTATCGGTGATGCCGATGTCCAGTGCGTAGGCGCACGGATAAGAGTGGTTGTCAGCCCCTCTTTCAAATACTTGAATCATTTCCTTTGCTTTGGAAATCACCCCCGGAGGAGCAGTTTCAAGACCGCAATCAAGGTTGTCGTAGCGGCCAACAAACAGGATTTTCGCCGGGTCAGTTCCTTGCTTCAGGACGTACACGCGAAACTCTTCATTGAATTGCACAACATCGGAAACCAATACGGGTCCATCCAAACCAGTCAAGTCAGAATCCGTGGTCAGCACCCTCCCCGCCCAGGCTTTTGTTGCAACCGGCTTTACAAAGATTGGGAACGATGAAGCCAGGAGTAAATGAACGCCTTGTTTCACCCAGACCTCGCGCCCGAGAAACCTGTACAGGCTGAACGGGTAATCGATTGGTTTTGGCTCAACCAGACCAAGATGCCTGATCCATGCTTGAACAAACTCGACTGACCCAACAGGGCACAGCGACGGGTTTTTATCCAGAGCAGACAGGTTGGCCAGATCTGATCGTTCGAATGGCTCATCGAGTAGATATAAGGCCGCCCGTTCTACGACGGAAACCTCTTTGTCGGTCTGAATCAAATAACGCGACATGACATGCCTCTGCTGTTGCTGTTTCCGGACAAGTGAATTGTGCGTTTCTGGTCATGGACGTGATGATCAGCCGTCAAGTCTTCAAACATCTCCATAGAAACCCGAGCGACTTTGAGGCATTGATCCAGGTCGAAAAAACCGATATGGCACCGTTTCTCATGAACCCCCATTTCGGTGGCCAGCCACGCATACGCCTCGGTACGCTGCATCAGGTTCTCTGACCATAGTTGGTCGAATGCTGCGTGTGCTTTTTGCCTTGCTTTTCTGAGTGCCGCATTGGCCAGGCTCGCCTTTGGAGCATGCTTGGAACTGTTTTTATGAGTTCCGGCCCAGGCTTGGCAAGGCCGGCATAGCCAGTACATGCCGTTCTGGGGTGGGCCTGCGTGCGGATAAATTTCTTTTCCATGGACCAGTTCTGCAGGTTTTTCGCAGTATGGGCAAAAGACGGTTTGGGTTTGCTTGATGTCCATCAGTTTTTTTGCGCTGGTACTCCACCTATACCGGTTTCAAAATCAGTTCTCCGATTAGGTGGAGGGGAAGCGCCCTCCTTTAGATTAAGTTTAAGAATAAGCATAACCGTCCGCCTTGAATCACTTAGCCTGGTCAACCTGGGAGCCTGTGGCTGTTCTCACAAGTTCCTTCCATAACCGCCGAAGCGGCTTGGTGGGAGTGATTGACGGCTACACCGTAAACCGAACCAGCCCGCTAGGTGCAGAGGATTGCCAGCAAGACAAGTAGAACAGCCGATTGCCGCACATTGCGCCCAGGATGGCTTCGTTATCCGACCAGCCACCGGTAATGAATGAGACAAGACGCCCTTTGCTGTTAGGCGACTCCTCGATTTTTCCGTACTGAGTATTCCAGGCACTCTTGCAATACTCGACCAGATCCGACCAGCTGCCGTTGTCGGCCATGGGCCAGTTGGTGATGGTGGCCAGCGTCGCCTCGGTTGGGCTCCCGTCTTGATAAAAGGTTGGCGTTTGCATGGCGCTCACCCCTTCACCTTCGCAATCAAAACGATGATTGCGTAAAGCAAGACAAGGGTGACCATAAACGAATAGCCAGCGACCTGGAGAAGATACCAACCCAGCATAGGGTGGTTTTTCCGGTCTTTTTCGACGATCTCTTCGAAGATTGTTTTCATGGTTTTGACCGGTTTTGCTGTTGCAGACAGGTCGGATGTTGCCGACGGCGAAATGTTTTCAATGTTTGCGCTCACTTGAATCTCCAGTAGTTGCTGCTTATTGCAGGTATTTATACGATACCTGATTTTCAAGCATTTGACAAGTACAATTTGTATTGATTGCCAGTATTCTACATGAACATATCGTGTGAGTATGTTTTTCAACCCGCTGATATTGCGTTGTTTATGGACGCATCACTGCAATTATTTATCATTTTTCATTCGTAAGCGTATATGCAACAGTAACGCATTATGCTACTATAATTCATCGTTAATTTCCGAGGATGATGCGAATGGAATCTATTGGGAATTTGCTTGCTGACACGCAAAACATGTCTGGTTTTGACCCCTTTGCGGTTGACCCAAAAAAATGGGCGCAAGACATCGTGAAAGGATGGGATGCCGGGCAATACCATCTGCAGTACGGATACCACCTGGCCTGCACCGCACTTGGAATCACCCCGGTTCCTCGCCCGCCAAAATTCAACCGACCAACCCCTGCTTCAACCGCGAATTCGTCCGTAGGTCAAACCCCGCTTCCGGAAGGCTGGCAGCGCACATGGGAAAAACAGCACGAACGGGAGGATGTCTGATGACAAAAGAAACGATGAAAGAATCCGGCCAAAAAACCGGCAGCCAGTCCGCGAAAACCCTAGATTACAAGCACATCATCGAAAGCATGGTGATTCGCAGATTTGGCACGGTCGTTTCAAACGATCAACTGGCCAAATTCCTTGGATTCGAAAACGGCGTCATTCCAAAGTCTCGGATCACTTCGCTGAAGAGTTCGATGAACAGCCTGGATATTGACGACGATGGATCGATTTTGTCGGCCAAACTGGCGAGATGGTTGATCCACAAGAACCGTCTATCAGCCGTTTATGCCGGACAGTTGTTTGGTTACGAAGGGAATATGGACTTGCTGATGCGTTTTCCAAGGACATGGCGCGAAGCCGTTAATACCAAAAGCCCTTATTACTTCGAGCCGGCCAAAAAATGCGCCTTCGGTCACCTGAACGTCCGTCGTGCGGCAAACCGTGAGTGCATGTTTTGCATCATTGCAGACCTTGAGAACCAGAGCCGGACGCGGGCAACCAAACGGTTGTTTGGAGTGACAGACAAGGAAGCCGAGCCCGTTGTCGAAGCGTTCGACAAACTGCCGGAGGCGACTAAAGTGGCAATTTTCGACAGATTCATTGGGCATATCCCGCCGGAGATCGTGACCAGTCTGGCAACCGCCTACCTGGAAGATCCAAAAGTTCGCCAGGCAGTCGGATCTGAAGCAATTCCTGAAGCGGCAGGTTTTTTCTCAGCGGTTAATGCCTGGGGAAAAACCAGAAAAACTTCAAAAGTTGGTCAGGCAAGGGGCACGGCATGACACAACAGAATAAACCCCCGCTTCCAACAACGACCGTCACTCAGTCCCGTGTCCAATTGTTCCAGCCAACTCAGCGACCAACCTATCGGCGTGGTGACTGGGTTGAAACAGCCTGGGGGCGGTGCCGTGTGACAGGACGGCTTGGCCAACGCCATGCTGACATTTGGGAGGCGATTTGTTTCTGTGCCGAAAGTAAACGCGAATTCAACGGACGACTGGAACTGCTCGTTGATCCTGCTGCGATAAAAAAAGTTTTGAGCGACAAGAATTACAGCAGTTCAGGACTTAATGCGTTGTTGCAAGACCTGACCGCTGCAGTCGTCGAAATAGATTCTGGCGGCTGGATTGGATCGGGACACTTGATTGACGACCAGTTCAAGTCTGCCATAACCAAGCCTGATCCGCTGACAAAACAAGATCGACCGATGGTACTTGTCCGTGTTGGTAGCGCAGGAAGGGCTTTCCTTACCCACGATATTGGCAAGTGGCGCGATCCCGCTCTGATTGCGCGATTGCCGCATGGGGTTAGCCAGGCTGTAGCCAGGCTCGTTTTGAGTCACAAGGGGAATGGTCGCATTGCGATTGATAACGCGCTGGAGGCTGTTGGTGTCAAAACAGCGGACTTGAGAAATGCCAGACGACACATAAAAAGTGATGTTGGCAGTTTGCAACTTGCCGGGATTGTTGTTGAAGGTGGTTTTGTTTACGCATCGCCAAAAGTATCGACCGACCAATTGGCTGAACTCGGATTGAAACGACTCGATGAAAACATACCACAGTTGCCCGATGTCCAGCCCCAGCCCGGAGCGTGTCACGGACTCCTGGAAGGTGAGTTTAGCGTGTCACAGGCGCTCGGCGGAACAGGGGGTGTGTCACAGGCGCTCGGGAGCGTGTCACAGGCGCTCGGGAGCGTGTCACAGGCGCTCGGTGAAACCAGAAGTGTGTCACAGGCGCTCGGCGAAACGGGTGGTGTGTCACAGGCGCTCGGCGAGACCACCAAAAACCAGAAGCGTGTCACAGGCGCTCGGGAGCGTGTCACAGGCGCTCGGAGCGTGTCACAGGCGCTCGGGAGCGTGTCACAGGCGCTCGGCGCTTTAGGTTGTTTAGAGGTTTTAGATGTTCAGGGTTTACCCTTACCTGTACAAACCTTACCTGTTCAGGCTTTACCTGATACAGAGATAATCAATACCAACCTACCTGTACAGGATAACCCTGTACCTGCTTTGCCTTTAACCGTATGTAATGGGGTTGATAATAATACACGCATGCGCGTGCGCGAGGAGGTCATTACCCTCCCCTCCCCTGACGGGGAGCCGTCCCCCTCCCTGGACGGGAGTGGCCCGGTGTCGTATTCATCCCAAGAATCCCTTTTTGGTGAAGATCCAAACCCTGAGACGCGAGGGGGAAATCCTTCAAAACCCAAAAAAACAAGTACCAAGACCGGCATTCACGACCAAGCCGCCATTGACATCCTGCTGTCCCACAACGTCCCACAAGCCGTCATCAATGATTACCTGGCCATCAGATCCCAACGCAAGGCCGCCCTATCCGTCACGGCAACCAAGAGGCTGCTGACGGAAATTGAGAAGTCCGGATGGACTCCTGAAGATGCTGTTGCCGAGTGCTGCTGTCGTGGCTGGACAGGTTTCAATGCCAGTTGGGTCGAGTCACGAGTTGATGGGGCCGGAACCGAGAAACAAACCCGTTTCGTTCATCCTGCAATTGCCAAACAACAATCCTTGAACGAGGCAAACAAGGCCGCAGCTGCCGCGCTAAAGAAAGAACTATTTGGAGATCAATGCAATGAAGCAATCTGACTTCGATGATTTTTCGAACATGATGACCATGCTCGCCGATTACTACAAAGAAAATATGCCAAAAGGAAAACTCCAGATTTATTGGCTCGGACTACAAGACCTGGATCTCTCCACCATTCGCCATGCGTTTAACGCCCACGTCCAGAACCCTGACAGCGGACAATTCCTTCCTCGCGTTGCAGACATACGCAAAATGATTGGCGGCACAACCCAGGACGCAGCCCTGATCGCCTGGAGCAAGGTCGATGCTGCAGTGCGCCAAGTAGGCCCATACCAGTCTGTTGTGTTTGAAGACCCGCTGATTCACCGGGTTCTTGCCGACATGGGAGGCTGGATACACCTGTCCAAGTTTGACGAGACCGAATGGCCTTTTCGCGCCAAAGAGTTCGAAACCCGTTACCGGGGGTTTGCCATACGCGGCGAGCGTCCTGAATACCCACCGGTTTTGATTGGACTGGCGGAAAACGAGAACCTGATGATTGGCAGTCCAGCGCCAGATCCAATCCTGATCGGCGATAGGGTCAAGTGCCTGGAAGTCAGGTCTGGCGGATCAAAAAAACCATTGCTTCAGATTTCCACCGCCCCCTCTGTTCCGGTTTTGTCTTTGGTAAGGTCTCAAAACGTGAGCGCGCCAGATGTCCAAATGGTCGATTAAACAGGTTTTGGTGGCGCAGGAGCGATTATCGCTCGTTGTTTGCTACCACGATATAGGTTGTGGCTAAAGCGGCTCAAAACGCGCCAAAACGCGCCAAAAACGAACGAGATCAGCATATCGCTTAAAAACGCGGTTGTAGCGATAGCAACCACTAACAAGTCAAACAAACAACCCGTAACTACGCCGGAAAAAGAAAATGAAAAACACCATCAAAAACAAACCGTTCTCCACCAGCATCGATACGATGAACCAGAACCTCTTCTACTTCCCGGTCCATATCGAATGCCGGTACACCAACGTCTCCATGGACCCGCTCCTCGTCGAACAACTGGTTACGATATTCGGCTCGTTCACCCACGCAAGAGCCTGGGTGTCACAAATCGCCAACCAAATCTCAACCCTCCGCTCAACCAAAAGAAGCCAAACCAGATTCTCAAACGCCGGCCTCTCACGCCTCGTCTGCCGGGAAGCCTGGCGCATGGTCATCGACCCGGATGAAGAACATCTCCTGGACATCAAGGCCGCCGGCGGATCTCATCCGTTGCGACCCGTTGAACCCGAACGCAAGAAAAAGACAAGGGCTCCAGAAAAAACCCTCGCCGACGATCAACTCTCGACAAACAACTGCATGGAGTGACTGGAGTGACTATGACCCCATCCCAAAACCCAACAATCCAATCCATCCGCCAGGTTCTCTTCGATACCGCAGTCGGACTGAAAAACGGAACAATCAACCAGGCTTGCGCCAACTCAATCGCCGAAATCGCACGGTTGTTTATCCAGTCGTTCGACACCGAACCAGTCGCGCCTTCAAAAAACACTCTCGGCATTCCCGCACCAGATAAAACCACCGAACAGAACCAGACATCCGGCAACGCGCCCTGCCCTACACCAGACAGGCAACAAAACACAGCACCAACCAAACCAGCAATCGTTCACCGCAAACAGGTCTCACCATCCAACGCAGAACCACAGGCAATTCAACGTATCCTCGACCAAGGCGTAATGGAAATCTTCGTCAAGGATTTTCTCAATGTTCGTGCGAAAAAAACAAACGACCCGTTCACCATGGACGAGGCAAACAAAATACTGGATCAAGCCCGCGAAAAAAATCTGACTGTTGAAGAAATCATAGCCATCCACGCCGGATGGGTCCAGGAGGATTGGTACGCCACTTCAAAAACACCAAACCCCCTACCGAAAACCAATAAAAAAACCGTTGCGACGCAACCAGACACACCTGATACACCTGCCGAAAAACCTTTACCGACAAATAGTTCGGTTGCAAAGTTACCAACGATTCCAACAATCAAAAAACCGGACGAAAAATCCCCGGCGACAGTCACGATCAAACTTGGGAAAACAGAAAAAAACACCCAATCGCTCGACGATGACGACATCGACAAAACTTTTTCCAGAAAAACCATAACCGGTGGAATCGAAACCGTTGAAAAGAAAAACGGCTTAACAGTCCGTACCCATCGGTTCGAGTCATGAATCAAGGAAGAAGGAAGGATGGTCACAGGCAACCTGTGCAGTCTCGCCGGACCAAAGCGGCAATCGTGGGATTGCCGCTTTGGTCCGGCTCCAGGCTACTTGTTCAAAGTAATCATGATTCGGTACACATGGTCTGGTAAGCATGGGCAGGATCAATCCGGTCAAGGTCAGCAAGGTCAGCAAGGTCAGGCAAACATGGTCAGGTAAATACCAAACCAGTCTCGCCGGACGAAGCGAAAACGATTGGGTGTAGCCCACAAGGCGAAACCCAAGAGTTGAAGCAAGCTCCGGCTCCAGGCGAACTAACCAACGAAGGCCGGAACAGCCTGGCCAAACAAATCAGTCCAAAACCGACGAACTAAAACGCAAAAAGCCCAAAACAGGGCAACACAGCACCGCGAAGCGATTCCGCGAAGCGGGTGCGATGTTTTGCCTCTTGGCGCAGCCATTTCATGCGGCGTAGCCGTTTGATATGGCGCAGCCATCAGAGCGAGCCGCAAGGCGAGCGGTTATGCAGGAAGGCCGTTTCCGAAGAACAAAAAAATACCCGTCCAAAGATGGACGGGCGGTTGATTGATTCAATCCTCGCAGTTACCGTTGAGGCAAACACGACCGTTAAAGATCGGAATGGCAGAAATCATTTCGTATTCCGGGTACATATCTTCGACGGTATCAAAAGCATCCTCGGCGCAAGACGCTTCGGTTGTGATGCACTCACGAAATTTGTCCCCGCGCTCCCGAAAACTCACTTGGTACATCATGACGGTCTCCTCATTCAAACGAAAAATGGCAAGAAACACAACGGAGCGAGAACAACCGTTCCAACCCAGACGGCATCCTCAACCGGAACAAACCGCTGCGTCGTAGCCAGCGAAAACAGGCTTGACGCCAAAAACATCAAGGCCGGGAAACCGACCTTGAACGCAACCAACTTGTTTAGTACGATTTTTGCAATTTTTTTCATGGTCTTCTTCTCCTTTACCGTTCAATATGAACGGGTTCGGAGATATGGAATTTCATGGGTGGATATTTTCGCCACAACAAAAAACGGCCACCCTGTGAAGGGTGACCGTGGTAATGCAAAAACTGAAAACTAGGCTGCAGCCGCCATCGCTCCGTCGGAAACGACAGGCTTGATCCCCAAAGCACCCTTCACTTTCGTAAAGTTATCCACCCCCATCGTTGCCAATGGTTCGTCTTCCTGCCGGCCAAGCCAGGAATTCAACGAGGCGATGCTTTTTCCCGCTTTCAACAAGCCAACCTTGATCAACTCAACCTCTGCCTCGGTCAGAACCACATCGACCTTGGATGACGTTTCGTGAATCTCACCAGTTTCAGTATCCACTTCGTCGGCGAAAAACTCATTGACAATCGCTTGCCCGTTCTCCCCATCCTCGGCGAATACGGAAGCATTCAGCGCAGCCTCCACTGTCTCCTCCACCTGATCCCATGTCACGCCTGCCTCTTCCATATCACGACGGCGGGCTAGGGTTTCCGAAACGGCCTTGATCAGCCCGCCACGAGGAACGAGATCCAAGTAGAAGAACATTGACTTCATGCTTGCTGACGATGACTTGGCGCGAATCACTAGGTCGGCTGGAAAGCCCGCCATTTTGCCTCCGCAAGCCGCAGAAAACGAGCCCAACTGGGCTTGTAACTGCTTTGCAGTATTCCAGCCGGTACTGCGAAAAACGAAGCCAGCCGTGGGATTCATCTCGTACATGCCGATTTCATCCTTTCCGACATCGATCCCGACGGTAAACCTGGAAAACAACTTGCACCGATTTTTCTGGCCGAACTCACACAGTTCGGGGCCGGGGCATAGTACTTCAGTCACAGCACCGTTTTCGCGGCGCTTGGCTTTGTCTCCATCTCCTACGCAGACCTGACGGCCTTTTTTGTCGAAGCTTGTGTACGCTGTCTGAAGATTGTTCGCCGGGCGGTCGAACAAGATCCTCACCGGAATCGAGTGGATTTTCCCTTCCTTGTTCTTGTTCAGCAGCGCCATTACCGGGTGATCGATCCAGCTCTTCTGGACCATTGAGTTTCCGGTGACTCTCATCGAGTCACACTTTTCCGGAAGTCCTTTTTCGTTCGTCCTGCCAATCGAGATCCGCCCAAGCTGCGACGGCCCTGCCACCAGATTTTTAACCATGATCTTGCTCCTTTAGGTGCGCCATAGCGCGTTGAAACCAGTTCACCGCGAACTGGTAGTTCACGCGGTATTGTTTTTCGTGGGGGTGTAACCATTCTTTCCCCTTGCGTGTATGTATATTATATGATTTAATGATGCAGTTCTACAATCGTTCAATTTCTGTTATCATTATCCGCAAAAGGAGACTACCGAATGGCTTTCAAACACCGCACCCTGCCCGCTTTGGCCTTTACCCTGTTCGCTTCCGCCTTCTCCATCGCCAGCGCCAATGCTGACGACGTTTCCGACCTGAAGGCCAAACTTCACGACAAGTACCCCAGCACAGCCATTACCGAAATTCGTCCGGCCCCGTTGGGCGATCTGTACGAAATCGACATGGGCCGGAATATCGCGTACACCGACAAGGACGCCAAGTATTTGCTGTTCGGTCATGTGTTCAACATGGCCACCCAGGAAGATCTGACCCAGAAGCGCCTGGATGAGATTTCCAAGGTTGCCTTCGACAAACTCCCTCTCGACAAAGCGATCAAGATCGTCAAAGGCAAAGGAACCCATAAGTTTGCCGTGTTCTCCGACCCTGATTGCCCGTTCTGCAAGAAGTTGGAAGCCTCTCTGAAGGGCGAGAACGATTACACCGAGTACGTTTTTCTGTTCCCGATTGACGGATTGCATCCCGGTGCAACGGCCAAGGCGGAATCCATCTGGTGCGCCGGATCTGAAAAGGCTCGTGCCAAATCTTGGGTTGATGCGGTTGCCGATGGAAAAGAGCCCGTCTCTAAGCATTGCGACAACCCTGTTGCCGAAGATCAGAAACTTGGTTCCGGTTTCGGAGTTCAGGGCACACCCACTTTGATCAACGCCAATGGCAAACTTGTCCCCGGTGCGATGGACGGGCAAGCCTTGAGCGACTTTATTTCAGGGAAGTAAGTCGTGCGCCTGGGTGTCTGTTCCGCCCTGGTTTTGGCTCTTGCGTCGATGACAAACGCAGGAGCCAAGTCGCTTGGGGTGTACGGCAATGTCTATGACATAGCCGAGCCGGACATGACCACGACCATCAAAGACCATATCAGGGGAATGCAGAAAGACGGGTCATACGACACCATAGTTAATAAGTGGAAGGCAAGCACTCTTGCCAAAATCGAAGACCCTGACCCTATCCCCGGCATTACAACCACGACAGAGCCTCGTTCGTGGTTGATTGACCCGACCTTTACCGAGCAACACGAGGTCTCCTACGGCGGGCGTGTGTTGGTTCCCAAGGGGTATTCCTACAACCCGCTCAAGTATGGCGGCCTGACCCACGATTACATTTTCATCGACGGGCGCGATCAGCGCCAGGTTGATTTTGCTGTTCATGCGGTCAGACAAAACGCACGCACTAGAATCGTCCTGGTTGCCGGAAGTTGGACCCGTCTGATGAGAAAAGAACAGTTCGTTGTCTATTACGACCAGGCCGGCCATCTGACCAGCAAGTTCAGGATTACCCACGTCCCCGCCATTTTGTCTCAGGAGAACGATCACGAGATAAAAGTGCAGGAGGTTTTGCCGTGAACAAATTTCTCAAACACCTGATCCCCGCTGCTGCGATATGCCTGTCCAGTCTTTCGTTCGACAGTAACGCGCTTTGCCCGAGCGGAACCTTTCCCAACCCGATCACCGATGTTTGCTGGGACTGCATGTTCCCGATTGTCATAGGCTCTGCCATCCCTATCAACGGCGCATGGGGCGGGCCTTCACAGGAAGATTATGATTCTGGCGTTCACAGTTTTCTCTGCACCTGTCCGTCAGGTTCTCCGCTGGTGCCGCCAAGAGCCGGGCTTCATGTTTCGTTCTGGGAGCCTGTGCGGACGATTGACGTAACCCGTACCCCGTATTGTCTGTTGTCGCTGGGGGGGGGGCAAGGGAGTTCTGGAGCAACCAGTCTTAATCTGGGCGGGGTTGGTGCCCAGTATGGAGCCGACACTTCCGGCGATGTTCAGTTCGACAAAAACACCATGGACGAAATGTTTCGCCAGACCCACTGGTTCATCATGCCATGGATGACCATGCTGCAAGTCATTCTGGGCGACAACTGCCTGACAAACGCCCAACCGGACATCATGTACATGTCCGAGGTAGACCCGTCGTACACGGACGAATCGCTTGACCGAATCATGAATCCAGAAGATTACCTGCTGGGGGGTATCATCGCCGATGCTACCTGCGTCATTGATGCCGTGCAGTCAGACATAACTTTCGGGAACAACCTTCTCTGGTGGTGTGACGGGACCAACGGCCCAACGGGGAACCTGACTGGGAGCGCTCCGGATAACTATGGTTTTATTCAGGGGTCAACCAGGTATGTCCACAAAACCGTTCAGAAACTTTATCGCCTCGGCGTAGAGTACGCCACCGCCGGGCCAAACGGCATGTGTGGGTATTATCCGCAAATCGTGATGGACAAGCGCATGTGGAAATACCAGATGCTTTATCCATCAGCCCAAAGCCATCCAGATCCTGTTTTTGGTCATTGCTGTCAACCCATGGGCAGATCGACAGACCTGTGGGGCGCTGGCCGAACCTTCCCGATAAACGGCGAGGATTTCATCTACGGAATGTTCCGTAAACGCGATTGCTGCCAAGGGCCGCCTGGGTATGGGCAATGACACGAAAAACAAAAAATAGCCGAGCAAAAAAGCCTGACTGGCAAAAGCGGAAGGACGCTGCCAAGCGAGATAAGGCTTTGCGCCAAAATCCGCAACTGCCGAAAATCATGCTTGAACAGGCGTTCAAGCCGGATGGAATTCGCACAAAACTCGGGCTGAAGGGATTGGTTGATCGTATGGACGGCCAAAAGAGTTTCAGCGGGACAGTTCTTCTCAAGTGGCTTGTTGGAAACGGTTTTGTTCGACCTGAAGGGAAAGGGTATTCGATTACAAAAAAAGGGCTAAAACTCGCCTTTGGAAAAACAGAGAAGGCCATCGAAAAGACCGTCGAAATTAACGCAACGCGGTTGCCAGTAGCATCGGTTGATGCGGTATTAGACAGGGTTTTGCCATGCACAAAACAATAACCAGATTTCGCAAACATTTTGTCTTGTTCAACCTGTTCGCATCTATCGGCGCGTGGGCAGATCCGCTTTCGCCGACGTTGCCAAGCGACGCGGACATCGGTGCCGCCATGCAGAAACAACGGATCGAGACCGATAAAACTCTGGCCACAGCTGTTCAGTCCGGCGCATTGCCTTCCAAAGTTCTTCCAAAGGCATCCGACCTGTCTGTTCCAGCCTTCATGCAACAAAAGGGATTTGGCGGCGTGATGCCGCTGGCGCAATCGGTTGCCCAACGGTTGACCCAGCAAGGCAAGCAAAATCGCACGCTCATGATCGCTGTCACCTTGTCCATGCCAGAAGAACGTCTATCGGATTACGCTAAACAGGCAAAGGAAGCCGGGGCGGTACTTGTTTTGCGTGGGGTTCCAGAAAACAACACGTTGCCCCAGGCAGAAGTTCGGATTGCAAGGATCAACAACGGGGTTGGAGCCACCTGGAATATCGATCCGACGATTTTTCGCAAGTTCAAGATCAATCATGTCCCTGCAGCAATCCTTGTGGACGATTACTCAGCCAGCAAGATGGAGTCGTCCTGCGCCCCCGACGTGTCTTACCTGCGCGTCGATGGCGATATTTCCATTCGTCAAGCCTTGACCATCATGGCTCATGACAAAAGCGAACTGGGGAAACTCGCTCAGGCGCGTTTGACAGGGATCGAAACCGGCGGGATGGGGGGGTATCATGAGTAAACCTACCAGATACCTTACTTTGGTTGCTCTGTTTGCGTCCTGTACGAACGTGCTGGCCGGGCCGTTTCAGAATGGGCAGAGTTATGCCAACACCGCCGTTGCGCCAGGTGGAACAATTTCAAACGCCTTTGGAAGCACGAACAACGCGGTAAACCAGTTGAACAGCGGGATTGGCATCGTTCAGCCGAATGGTCAGACCGTTCTGAACATGCAGAATAACGGGGTTCTGGGTAACGCCAACGGCACGGGTCTGGGGTCGTTTGGCACGGCAAATGTCACTCGTTGTGCAGGGTATATCCCTGGGTCTGGTGGTCCCACCCAGGATGCGGAATGCGGGTCAGTGAATTTTGCATCACAACAGACCAACATCAATGCACAGGCAAAGTCGGCCTACGGATTGACGGCGAACTCGTCCATGTTCACCAACGCGAACAGCGCGGTATCCGGGGCGGCCAGCAACCAGTCGTCGCTTTTGCCTGGGACCGGAACAACGGCAACAGGCGGACAGACCTGCACAACCACGCCCGGAGTGACCCAGAACACAACCCAGTCTTGTTACGTTTATGCCCAGCAAGCCACCGGCGGCGGAACGGTTTCAACCTATGGCGCAGGCACATCGATCAATGTTACCTGCACGGGTGGGGCCAATATCACGGCCACCTCCTGTACTGTCACTCCGACACAAACGACGCATACCGCTTCATGCCTGTCGTCGAGTACAAACGCGCCTTCAGGAACTTCCTCTGTCTATCAAGTGGGTTCGCAAGCCAATGTCACCTGTGACAGTGGGGCAAGTATCACCACAAACCAATGTACGGTTAATCCTGCTCAAGCGACACATAACGCGGCGTGCTATGCCACGACAAACACTGCCCCGACTACCGGACAGGAGGGGTTCTACCTTACAGGGGCATCTGCAAACGTAAGTTGTATTGTCGGGGCTAACCTCGGGGCGACAAGCTGCACAGTCAATCCGCCGCAGGCTACTCACAGCGCATTGTGCCAAAAATCCGTGCCTGTAAACAGGACTTGCAATCAAATTGCCAGCGCGAATGTCACATCCGCAACCAGGAGTTATTGCGTTTCAGGTAACTACCCGATCCACGACGGGGGGTGTGCTTGGGGCGGGTGGATCGGTGCGTGGTGGACTTATCCCGTCATTGGATACGCATCAGTGGTTTGCACGGGTCAATATACGTTTAACCTGACCGCAAATGTCAATGTTGGTGGTGAGGTTTTGATGCCAAACGGCCCGCTACCGCTTGCCTACGGCTCTGCTGGATCGACAACTACCTATGTTGCTTCTTCGATCTTGTGGCATGGTACACACAATGTCTATGTGGTTGCATCCGTTACTTGGGACGGATCATCTTCGTTTTCTTTCGGCGGGTCTAATGGGGGCGGAGCCTGGTGTGGGAACGCCTCAATTCCGATTGGTACTCAGAGTTATCTCACAGCCACCCCGACCTTCTCTGACGGATGCGCCACCTGGGCGAACATGTAGAGGCAAAATATGCTCGCTCAAATCAAACGCGCCTTTGTCATTTTTATCTTATCCTTGATGGTCCTGGAGCAGTCGGCCTGGGCGACACCTCTTTGCACCCAGACATCTTCGGCTTGCCTCGACGCAACCCCATGCAAGACCATTAACGGCGGCATTGTCTGCCTTGCTGGTCAATGGGAGCCCGGAATGATAGCCAATGTTCCGCAGACCTGCTGGAACTACAGCAAGAATTACAGTTGCAACATTGTCAATACAGACACCTGCGATCCTGTCCCCAACACTTGCACCATCACAAATTCTTATTGCGCCCAAAACGATCCGGTGACTGGGGGATGCGACCTTTACACGCGGAATTATTCCTGTCAGAACATTACCGGCGCACCTGCTCCGACCAATACTTGTGGCAGTGGAATGCCAGCCGGATGTACGAATGTCGGGCAAACCTGTACCCAGTATGACTCCTACCCGTATGTTTACAACGATCCGAACTTTGGCCAGATTGAGGCCACAAGCGGCGGGTATTTGCCGTCTCGCGGAACCTCTGTTCCAGCCTATCTGCTGTCATCAAACCCGAATTACAACACCTGCCTTTCCTGGACGGATAACTATTCCTGCTCAAGCAACCCTGGGGCGGTAACCGGTCAAGCCTGCTCTCCTCTGCCGGCCACAAACCTGACCGGCTGCCGGGTTACCTCATCAAGTTGCGCGGCAACCAATGCCCAAGGGGTTTGTACGGCGTACAACAACAACGAAACCTGTACGGTCTCCACCAATTCTGGAACTTGCGGTGCGGCCCCTACCGGTTGCAGCTTGGTCGCCTCGCCTTGTGTGCAGGTCAATCCGGTAACGGGTGCGTGTGTGCTGTACAACCAGAACTATGTTTGTCAGAACACTGTGGGCGCTCCGGCCCCCACAAATACCTGCTCTCAGGAAGCGGCAAACTGTGTCAAGACCGGGCAAACCTGTGCCCAGACCGACCCCTATCCAATGCTCTACAACGACCCTGTTTATGGGATGTTTGAGGCAACGGCATCCGGCAGCGTTCCTGATCTGGGCACAACCGTTTCAATTTCGTTGTTGATGTCAAACCCGAATTACAATTCCTGCCTGTCTTATTCTGACACTTATTCTTGCTCGGCGGCGTCGATCAGCACGGCAGATCAGTCGTGCAACCCGGTTCCGTCTGCCAACCTATC
>JAEHJW020005111.1_pt1 | contig 52911 bp, 63 predicted proteins | sample 9271431 | NCBI WGS metagenome assembly JAEHJW02
GGTCAAGTCAAGCGTGCTGTTATTGCCGCTCACATTAACCGCAACACCCGTACTGGTCAGGTTCAGGGTGTCGTCGTACCCTGTGACCGATACGCTGCCGAAGGCATCACCACCTGTTTGAGCCAATATATCGAATTCGCCGCCCAGCGTCAGCGTATCGCCAGTGGCCTGCGCCGTTACGTCGAATGTGCCCCAGACACCAGCAAATGTTTCGCTTGCGCCGGCTGCATCCAGAATGGCGTTCGCCGTCTTGAAGTCTTGCGATTCAGTCACTGTATTGCCATTGCCGCTGACCAATGTCAGAGTCGCACCAACCCCCATGTTCACCGTGTCGTTCGAACCAGTCAGCGTAGCGCTGCCAGACAGGTTCATCGTGCTAACGCCACTCGCCGTGATCGTGCTCGAATTACCATTCACCGTCAGATTCGTCATTCCGCTCGTTGCATCGATCACGCTCGAGTTGCCATTCACCGTCAGATTCGCCACGCCGCTCGTGTCAACCGTGTTGCCGTTGCCGTTTACTGTCAGCCAGCTCACGTTGCTGGCGTTGACCGTATCACTGGTCAAGTCAAGCGTGCTGTTATTGCCGCTCACATTAACCGCAACACCCGTACTGGTCAGGTTCAGGGTGTCGTCGTACCCTGTGACCGATACGCTGCCGAAGGCATCACCACCTGTTTGAGCCAATGTATCGAATTCGCCGCCCAGCGTCAGCGTATCGCCAGTGGCCTGCGCCGTTACGTCGAATGTGCCCCAGACACCAGCAAATGTTTCGCTTGCGCCGGCCGCATCCAGAATGGCGTTCGCCGTCTTGAAGTCTTGCGATTCAGTCACTGTATTGCCATTGCCGCTGGCCAATGTCAGAGTCGCACCAACCCCCATGTTCACCGTGTCGTTCGAACCAGTCAGCGTAGCGCTGCCAGACAGGTTCATCGTACCCACGCCACTCGCCGTGATCGTGCTCGACCCGCCATTCACCGTTAGATTCGTCATTCCGGTTGTCACATCGATCACGCTCGAATTGCCGTTCACCGTCAAGGTTGCCACACCGCTGGTGTCAACCGTGTTGCCGTTGCCGTTCACCGTCAGATAGTTCGTGCTGCTGGCCGTGACCGTGCTGCCGGTCAGGTCGAGCGTGTCATAGTAGCCGTTGCCGCTCACAGTCACCGCTGCACCTGTGCTGGTCAGGTCCAGCGTGTCTTCACTTCCCGTGACCGACACGCTACTGAATGCATCGCCCCCCGTCTGGTTCAGCGCATTGCCATAACCAGCCAGCGTCATCACATCACCCGTCGCATTCGCCGTAACATCGAATATGCCGTAATACCCCGCAATGGTGGTATTCGTGTTGGCCGCCTGCTCCATCACATCCGCCGTCCCGTGGTATTGGGTTTCCGTGATCGTGTCGCTACTGCCACTGGCCAGCGTCAGTGTGCTGGCTCCCATGTTCACCGTGTCGTTCGAGCCGGTCAACGTCGCGCTGCCCGACAGGTTCATCGTGCCCACGCCGCTCGCCGTGATCGTGCTCGAATTACCATTCACCGTCAGGTTCGTCACGTCGCTGACGTCAACCGTGTTGCCGTTGCCGTTCACTGTCAAATAGTTCGTGCTGCTGGCTGTGACCGTGCTGCTGGTCAGGTCGAGCGTGTCATAATCTCCACTCATATTCACAAGAGCACCAACATTAGAAACCGTGACTACGTCACTATATCCAGCCAAATATAATTCACCGACAACGTTATAACTCATTGTTTCATTTGAAGCGGTAACATAAACATTCTGATTCGCAGAGCCGAGAACAGTTATTCTATTTTGGAACGAATCTGTCGGTGTTGGAAAGAAGGCATTGAGCGCACTGACAATACCGTTATACGCGCTTGATCCGGAAAGGAAGGTGCCGAATTCAAGCTGTTGCGTCGTGCTCAAATTACCCAGTGCAGTAACAAGCCCCGAAACATCATAAGAAAACGACTGCGTCGTCGAATTGTATGTCAGTTTAACATCGGTCAGCAGATTCTGGTTCATCCCGTAATTCAGCAGACAACCGCTGACATAATTGACCAACTGATTCCACGCCGATTCCACCATCGGCACGCCTGCCATCGTCACCAGTGTTGTCGACCACCCGCTGTCATTGGAGTACTGCGCACCGACGAATTTTGACAGGGCATCGATTTCGCGGGTATCGCCGGTGAAATGATATGTGGTTTCTTGCGGATTGTTCTCCACACCTGTCCAAGTAAAGATCAGGTTATTGATCAGAGTGGCTTGTTGCGCAGGGGTGGCGGCAAGGTATTGTGTGACCAGATTCGCCAGATTGCCGGTGGTGTCCAGTGCCATTGCTGTTTGCAGATTATGCACGTCTCCCCAGCCCGCCACATCGGGCAGATTAGCATAAGCGCTGTTGACTGTGCCCGCGCTTTCATCGATGGTATTGGAAGTGTTGACGGACATGTTCATGTCCGAGAGCGTGCCGGTCGTGCCATTGCCATAGGTGACGGCGCTGGTTGCGAGCGTCTTGTCGCCGTTGGCGTCCGTCGTGTTGACCGCTGTCGAATTCAGGCTGATGGAGGTGATGCCAGCCTGCGCCAGCGTTTCGAGATGGCCGGAACCCGGCTGTCCATTGGAGCCCACCCAGATTTCGATCTGGTTGAAGTCGGTGTCGGACGCGTTGATCACGCCATCGTGATTGGTATCCATCGACGCCAGTTGCGTGAAACCCGCCTGCCCCTGCGTGTTGCCGTTCTGATTGGTGGTGCTGCTGCCGATGATGGTGAAGCCGTTGTTCAGCGTGCCATTGGCGTTGGTCACATCCACCAGAATGCCTGCATTGGAACTGAACCACGAGCTTTGTTCGGCAAAGCCAGTGTTTTGATAATCCACGAACGCACCGTTTGCCAGCGAGGTGGTTGTCACCGGCTGGCCATTTGTAGAGACTACCAGCGGGTCAATGATTTGATGCTGAGCGTTGTTCAACAACAACGAAATCGTATTCAATAGCGCAGCTAGCGTATATGGATTATACACGGCTGTAATGCCTGGGCCAACCGGGAGCCCCATTATAGGGTTGCCAAGAACGGATTCTGGATCAATACCAGTAATCGCGTCCAGCACACCACTTAGAGCCCAAACAGTACATTCAGAACCATTAAGTAAATTATAATATGGCGGGTTATTTATAGAATCATTTATGTAGTTCATCAGCGATGTTCCCTGCTGAACCGTCAGATTTATAGGATTTGAGGTATCTGAAACCGGGTGCCCAAAATTATCATAAATTTCACCAGGGCCAAGTGGTGAACCAGTAGTAGCTGGCCCTAGACCAACGTCATATATATTTCCATTGACATCAGTCACCTGTAGAAATGTGTGAGGAATCAATGTGCCTTGGCCGCCAATATAATTTTCTATCTGGACAGTTTGAATTGGGGCAGTAATTGGCTGTGCTCGTGCTCCAGAACTCATAAATTATTTCCTTATACGATTAATATACTCAACTACAGGTTTTTTAAAAAAAGACTTAAAATACTCAAGAGGCGTGTTGTAATTCTCAACCTCTTGTTCCTTCCAAAAAGTTAGCCGTCTAATATCCATATTACTTTGAATCGCGGTCACTAAGATTTTATTAATAGCCTCACGGTTTGTTACACCCCAAATGTCACATGAGAGATAGCGAAAATTAGTGTCATCGCATGAAATTAAATGATCACCAACACAATCACCAGTAACCCGCGTGCAATAACCGTGAGCTATAAAAATCGGTAACAGTTTATTTTGCACAAAAGCACGCTCCTTATCATCAAAAGGACCTCTATCTCCTGCATAGGTCGTAGTTGATATCAATGCCAGCAATAGCGCCTGAACAACCACGATCCAATTTATTACGCCGATATTTCTTAACCATTTTGACATCGCTATATACCATCCACATCTTGCACATTCTCAGGAAGCACACTTTTTGCGGGAAAAATTATTCCGTGATCATGCAATAATAGCGACACAACATAACTGGCAATCCGCCAAACCTGAGCCATTAATATGGCTCGCCAGCTTAGTCCCCAAAACAAGGCCAATGTACTCTTGTATGGCAACGGCAGATCAAGGGGCCGCCCATTTTCTGTTACGGATATTTGCCAACTCTTGCCTCGAAAATTGACGGTTTTCTGAAAAATTTTGTTCGAAAAAACATATAACTGAATTCCAATCATTACAATGATTACGATGATTGGAGCCCGCATGATGCCAAAATATTGAGCACGGTGATCTGGCGATATGCCAATCAGATTTATGGATAAAGCATAAATAACCACACCGACCAGCGCAAGACCAATGCCATACACCAGCGTCCAGCGAAAAAGTCGCGCCCACAAAATGAATGATATAAATAACATGTTGCCATTTAATCGTTGCATGCAATTCCCCTTGCCTTGTAACCTTTTTTGCACGGATGCCACCAAAAAATCTACTACACCAGCCAATGGCTGCATCGTTCCAGGCTCATCATCCCATTATCCTGCGGATGCCACGCTTTCTGTACGTGGCACACATGGCCATTATCCGATTCGTCACGATTTCCGATGTGGCATTTATTTTTATGCGGCATTGATTTTTTCCTTTGCGCGCTTACCCCTGTGAGGTCGACGAGCAACAATCTACCTCACAATTCGAGTGAAATTGCTTTTATGTAAGATAAAATCTGTCAATGGCTTTCTTATTTTTCATTATCTTTTGGATGCTATCATGCATATAACAAAAATTCAACACATACGGAATCGCGTTATTATGAATTATGCATGACCAAGTGGCGCCATGGGTGCCCACAAAAGCCGGGGCTGACACTCACTCATTCAATCCATCCCCAAAACTACCCTTCGCTGTTCCCGCCAGTCCAGCGGCACTTCCATCTGGCGGCCACGCAGGGTGTGCAGGTTGAGATGGCGAGGCTGGCGGCCATCGAGGACGGACTCTACGATGTCCGGCGCCAGCCGGGTCAGGCGCAATACTTCCGCCACCCAGCCGGGTTCCAGCCGCAGTTGCCGGGCCAAATCGGCGATGGTGGCGACCTTGCCGGCATCCAGCAGTTTCTGCCAGTAGTACGCTTTCCCCAAGGTACGGATCATGGGCAGGTCGAACGACGATCTGACCTGTGCACTGCTGTCTCCCGGCGGCGGGATCAATACTTTACTGTGGCGGCGTCGCTTGATGCTGAGTGGCACGAAGGTCACGGAACGTCCGCCAGCGTCAAACCGGCGTGCATCACCGGTCATCGTGATGGCCACCTTTCGCTGGGCTGGCACTTCACGGAATTTTTCGATGTCTGTTTCCATCACGCCATCTCCGTCTCATCGGTCAGTTCTGTGGCTGTGTCATGCTGCTCTACGACAAAGGGGTGGCGGTCGAGTTCGCGGCTGAATGTGTGCCAGCCTTCGTTATTCCAGAGGATGTCCAGCCCGTCGTCGCGCAGTTGTACCCGTTCGACCAGAAGCCGCACGATGCGGTGCTGCTCGGCCGGAAACAAGTGATGCCACACCGTGCCGATTTGGCGCATGGCAACCACGATGCCCGGTTCGTCGACAGTATTGCCTGTCGACAGTGCCGATTGCCAGACTGCGGCCATCATTTCTGGCGCTTGCAGGATTTGGTGCACCTGGGTCAAGACGACGGCTTCGATTTCGGCGGCAGGCAGCGCCCCCATGCCGCGTCGGCCGGGCTGATTCGATGCGCCGGCACTCCGGCGTTTTTCCAGATAGGGCACATAGTACCGGTAGCGCCGACCGTCTTTCTTGGTGGTATGCGACGGAATCATGCGCTGACCATCCGGTGCGTACAGCAAACCCGACAGTAGCGCAGGGGTTGGCGTGTGCTGTACCCGCGGCCCTTTCTTTCGCCTGTCGATCACGGCATGCACGGCATCCCACAATTCCCGGTCGATGATCGCCTGATGCTGACCGGGATAAGACTGGCCACGATGACTGATCTCGCCAAGGTAGAGCCGGTTGCGCAGCATCGAGAACAGGTACTGCTGGTCGATGATCCGCCCCTGCCGATGACGGCCTCCCTGCGTCACCCACGCCTTGGTGGTATGGCCTTCGATCTGCAACTCGCGCACCAGTTGTGCCGCCGAGCCGTGCTCGGCGTAGCGGGTGAAGATATCGCGCACCAGAGCTGCCTCCGGCTCGTTGATCACCAGTTTGCGATCCATGACGTCATAACCAAGCGGCGGTACACCCCCCATCCACATGCCCTTGGCCTTGCTCGCCGCCAGTTTGTCGCGGATGCGCTCGCCGGTGACCTCACGCTCGAACTGGGCAAAGGAGAGCAGAATGTTGAGGGTGAGACGCCCCATGCTGGTCGTGGTGTTGAACTGCTGGGTGACAGATACGAAGGTCACGCCACGGGCATCGAACAGGTCGACGATTTTGGCAAAGTCGCTGAGTGAGCGTGACAGCCGGTCGATCTTGTAGACCACCACGACATCGATTCTGCCCTCCCCGATATCGGCGAGCAACCGTTTCAAGGCCGGTCGGTTCATGTTGCCGCCGGAGAATCCGCCGTCGTCATAGCCGTCATCGATGGCGATCCACCCCTCATGCCGCTGGCTGGTGATGAAGGCGAGTGCGGCATCCCGTTGCGCTTCCAGGCTGTTGTATTCCTGATCCAGCCCCTCGTCGGTCGATTTGCGGGTATAGACTGCGCAGCGGCGTTTCGGTGTGATGGCAGATGATGATATCGAAGGTTTCATGCCTGTCCTTTCCGGCGCTCACGATGGGAGGGTTTCAGCCCGAAGAACACCGGTCCCGAATAGTTGGAGCCGGTAATGGCCCGTGCCACGGCCGTGAGACTTTTGTAAGGCCGCCCCTGATATTCGAAACGCCCGTCGTCGAGCACCGTGACGCGATGATCGATGCCATTGAATTCGCGCACCATCACGGTTCCCGGGGCAAGCTGATTCTCTGATCGACGTTTCTGGTTGGGTATCTCGCCAGTCTCACCGATTTTTTCCAGGCGACGGCGCAGGGCTGCGGGCAAGCCACCGAACGCACGCTCCTGCAGTTTGTAGGCGATGCGACTTTCCAGATAGGTGCGATGGTGATGCCCCGGGCGGCAATCAAAAAATTCGTCCCACAGTGCCCAGATATTCTCCATGGGAAGATTGGGCAACTGCGCGATCTGCGCTGTCACACTGGCTGCGTGCGTCGTCATGGGCAAACTCCTTCTCGATAAGACGGGTTCACATGAACGCTCTGGTCGGCAGTAATAGCAAGACAAACCGTACTCGATTCCGGAAATCTGGAAACGACCGGATCGACATGCATGCGCAGGATCGCGGCAGCCAGAAGATCGGCAATCTCGCGTTGCGGGTGCCGGGGACGGTCATCGCTCGTCAGACGATGAGGAAATGAAGATCTTTCGATGTTGGACATGGTTGGCGCTCCGGGTGGAAAACGTCATCCATGGTATCGCCTGACTCCATGCGGCGTAACGTGTTTGGTGGGGAATGCGTGGTAGATCGGTGTTCAGTTTTTCAGGTGGAGGTCGAGCAGGCGGTGCAGGAATTCCCGCTGATGGGTAGAATGCTCCATCAACTGGCGTAGATCCTGTTTCACCTGCCGTTCTCCATGCTGGCAAACCGCGCCGGTTTCATGATGCCTTGATACGCATGAATGCGCTGGATCGGCAAATCCGAACGACAGCCAAATGCGTTACGCCGAAAACATGGCGCGAATTCTCATTTGTGTTTTGCCTGGGTCGTCAAACTGTCCTACCTCACCGGAAATTGTCCGCTATCGACGAAGCGGTCGAACGTATCGCGCGACGCTTCATCCTCCCAGCCGCTACGCGCATATTGTCGTGGCGGCGCCGATTCCAGCATCAACAGCGACAGCACCCGATTACCGCCAGGATAGCTGTGTTTCAATTCCCGAAGTGTGATGTCTTCGGCTTCGCTGGCGCACCAGACCCTTGCCGGCATGTCGACGCCATCCCATTCCTGCTCCACGGAATCGTCAGCAGCCAGGGTGCCGATCAACGGTTCCTGCGGATCGCCGGTTTTGTGCAGACGCACGCGACTCTTGCGGGCTTCACTGCTCGGCCATTGATATTTCAGAAAGCCGTGATCCCAATATACCAGCATGGCGCGCTGCTCGGTGTACTTCATGATACGGATCGACATCGATTCGAGCGACACGCCGAACTCTCTGGCCAACTCGCCGATGAGATGAAAATCGATGCGTTTACCGGCGATCCGGTTGCGCAGCAGGTCGCCTGGCATCAGCAGGTTGCCTGCAAAATCGTCGGCCTCGCGTTCGATCTGTTTGAGACTCTCGATGCCGGAATAGACGCTTTCCTTGTCACATTGAAAACGGGTCTGGCTTGCGCGATGCAAAATGAAATGACCGAGCTCGTGGGCGATGGTAAAACGCCGCCGCTCCGGTCGCGCCTTGGGGTTCACGAAAATCCCCCACTCGCACTCATTGTCCGGATTGCGAACGAGCGCACCTTCACTGGCATTCCAGGTGAGATCTGCCGGTTCCTTGATGACACTTCCACGGCCGAACGGGGTTTCAGGCAACATCTGCCGGACGAGATCCAGGTCGATGGGCAAGGTCAGCCGACCGGTGGCATTTAGCCAGGCAAGAATGCGGGTTGCCGCCTTGAAGGCATTCAGATCGTCCGTGGCGCTCAAGATTTCTCCGGATCCGCTTTTGCGGGTGAACCGAACATGAGCTTCATTGCCTCACGGTACTTGGCTTTTTCAGCCTCACTCATGCCGGCGTATTCGCGGAAAAACGCCACGTCAGTCGGAGTGGGGCTTTGTACCGAGTCGACGGGTTCGCCAAGCAGATCCTGGATGGTGACTCCGAGCGTCTTGGCAATGGCGTTCAGCCGTTCCGCCGTGGGCTTCTGGCCTTCGCGCATTTCCAGTTCCCAGATATAGGCCTTGGTACAACCGACGCGATCCGCCACCTGCTGCAGGGTCAGCCCTTTGGCTTCCCGGAATCCCCGCAGCCGCTTTCCGAATGAATTTTGCATGGAATTCCCGATTTTTTACCAGATGACCGGAGTATAGCAAAAAAAGCCGATTCCATGATGTTATCCTGTTTTGATTGACAAGCGGCAATGCGGGGGTAGAATGACGCCTGTATCGTTTTACTTTACTAACGCAACGATACAGGCTTTTTTCGTGAACCATGTCGCCGCCGGCAGCACGAACGTCCACAAGACCCGAGCCCTCCGACGACAGATCATAAGGACCAACAACCATGAAGACTTATGCTGACGTTCTACTCCACCTGCCGGTCGATGTGACCCTGCGATGCTATCTCGAAAACCACGGCCTGGCACTGCCTGCCGATTTCGACTGGGCCGACGACTCGACAACGACCGAGCGCCTGATCGAAGCAATCCGGGATTGTCCGGACATGGCAGTGCGCGACAGGATCGTGGCAGGGCTTCAGGTCAGCACGCAACTCGACCATTCTCGCGGAAAAGAGGCCATGTTCCAGATCGGCACCCGGCATTCCGCCGTGTTGCTGGGGCTGATCGCCTGCCGGAGCGACCTGCATCGGGCATTCTGGCTTTTCGTGCACCATCCCGATCTGTTCGAGCAGGCGGCGGAGATCGAATATGTCGACAGCCACGTCCAGCAGGCCCAGCAGCACGATCTGGGGGTAAAAGTGCCGATCCGGCGTGATGATGCATCGATGGCGGCATTCTGTGAAGCCATCAAGGGGTTTTATCAGGCTGAACTCGGTTGCGGAGAAGTCTGTATCGCGCACATTCTCGACCGGGAGCACGGCACCCAACTGGTCACGGTTCACGCCAAGGATCTGGCCACCATCAGCCTGGAATTTCAGGGTTCGATTTTGACACGGCGCATCGGCAGTCCCAACATTCACATGGTGCTGGAATATTCCGGGATCACCGGTGTTACGCGCACCATCATTCGTGGTGGCGGCAAATATCACGACATGCTGGCGCGGGTTTTTGCGAGACATCTGCTCGGCGCCGATGTCAGCGTCCAGCGCATCAAACCGCCGATGCTCGATCTATCGGCACTGAAACTCGGGTTTCAGGTACCCCAGGCGATCGATGACGGGTTCGTGGCGCTGCAGGTCAAATCGATCACCGTGATGAGTCCGGACAATGTACTCAAGGCAGAATTTACCGCCATGGCATCGAGTTTGCATCCGTGCGTCACGAAACTGATCGCCGAGAAACTCCCGCAGGACAATCCGCTTGCCCATCACTGGCAGGTCAAGGCAGCCTGCATCGATCTTTATTATGCGCCATCTCCCGGCATGCAACGCAGCCCGAAGGTTACCGTAGAGTTGACGAGCCGAGGACGACTGAACCTGCACAGGTTCGACGACAAACTGCGCGCCCAGCTGGAAGGCTATCTGGTGCAGATCGGCATCCTCACGGAAAAGCAGACCTTATCGTCGCATGTCGATACGTCCGGGGAACGACCAGATCTCGTCGATGAGCGCAGCGAATGATCGGCAACCGCAACGCGGCAGCATGGAAACTTGCGTGCGACCTCTTTGAGCGCGGCGTGCCGGTCATCGAGTCGGCCCTGTCGGAATCCGAAAGGGATGCGCTGGCGCTGCTGGTCGAGCTCAAGGCGGTCAAGCCAAAGGCAATCGATGCGAGATATCTGCTCTGCCCCTACTGTCAATTGCACCGGGGTCTGGTCGTTCAAGTCCGCGCAGGACTTGAATGCCATTGTCCTGATTGCGGGCCGGTATCCATCGACAAGCCGGATACGCGCGCCTGGATGTTCGATACCGACTGGTTGATCCGCAAGCTGCGCGGCGCGCTCGACATCCCGGCGCAGCAGGCGACCGTTTCCCTCACCAGCGACATCTGGCGCATCGGCAACCATCAGCGCCATCCTGTCATCCTCGGCAAGCATCCTGATCACATCCTTCTACATCCGGGACTTCAATCCAGAGTCAGCGCACGCAGCACCAATCCTGCCTGGCTGATCACACCCAAGCCGCTGAAGGATGTTTTCGACGATCCGGGCGGCGTGGCCTGGCTGCCGCTGGAGGAGCGATTCAACCTCCATGGCGGGAATCTGCATTTCATCGAGCCCGGGGAAACATTCCTGTCGAATGATGACAGTCCGACTGCGGTCAACGGCCCCTTCTCAGCCGACTTCCATACCGTACATGTGGATGGCTGGCCGCATGGATCCATTTCCTTGTCGGAGGCACAGGCGGCGGTGTTCAAGGCACTGTGGCATTTCAAGGGAATTCCGCAACTGGCAGAACCAATCATGAACAAGGCCGGCCTCGAAAGTGCCAAGCCGATCGACGTTTTCACGACGAAATCGCAAAACAAGGGCGATCCCAAGTATGAGGGGCCGCTTCACGCTTACAAAACGTTGGTTGAAACCGATCGTCGATCTGGTAGCTACGCCATGCATTGTGCACGTTAGCCACAGCCTGATTCAATTTCACCCCGATTAAACGGCGAGCCAGTGCGGTTCGCCGTTTTCATTTCAGGAGTCACTGGCGAACTGGAAGTTTCCGCCGGGTTCGCCATCCAGTCCATCAACAGTTCGCCACCCGGCATTCACACTTCGCAGCGTTGTTCCTCACCTCACAGAAAGGAGTATCAATGCTGCATTCCACGACACATCACGGTGCATCAGGATCAGATCCCTTGCATGTATCCGGGACGCCGATCGAACGTCGCGTCCTGTCCGAAACTGAACTGGCGCATCGCTGGGGCGTGAGCCCCAAAACGCTGCAGCGCTGGCGGATGGAAGGCCGCGGTCCCAAGTATCTCAAGCTCTCCAAGCGGGTGACCTATCCGCTGGACGCGATCACCGAGTACGAGCGAAGCGCCTTGCATCTTTCCACCTCTGAGCGGACCAGCACCGGGAGGGATCGCACATGAACGCTCCCGTCATCAGCACACAGGACACGTGCCTTTCTTTGGCCGAAATGAGTGTGGCCCAGATTGCAGCATTGCCTGCCACACAATTGCAGGAAGTACACGGCAATCTGCTCTCGCTGCAGTCGGCCGTCAAAGGACTGCTGGAACGTTTCAACGCCGCACTCGACCAGCGTTACGCCGAGCAGGCTCATGCAGATCGTCAGGCCAGTGGACGCGATTTCGGTGTCTGTCACCTCAACGATGGCCCGCTGCGCATCACCATCGATGTCCCGAAACTGGTCGCGTGGGATCAGGCCCAACTGGCCGGGATCTCCCAACACATTGCCGCTTCCGGCGACAAGGTCAGCGACTACATCGACATCGAGTACTCGGTATCTGAATCCCGCTTCAACGCCTGGCCAGCGACCCTCAAGGAGTCCTTCGCCAAGGCCCGCACCGTCAAACCCGGCAAGGCCAGCTACCGCCTTGCCCTCGTACAGGAGAACCACCAATGAAAACCCCAACCCTGCATCAAGCCCTGCAAAAGAAAATCGGCTCTGTTTACGGCGACAGCCTGCCTGCCACGATCAAGTTTCAGGATCGCGCCGGCGACATCATCGAAAAGGATCTGGTCGAAGCGACGCTCGATGAAATCGCATTCGCAATGCAACTGCTGCAAGCCGAAAGCTCCGCCATCCACGCCCGTCGCGGCGCGCTGGAACGTCTGTACAACTTGGCGCGCGAGCATCGTTGTCTCGGCTCCGACTCCGTCGCCGTGATCGCTGAGGAGGTGACGAAATGAGCAATATCGTTGCCTTTGATTTTGAGTCGCATGACGTTCGCGTGGTCATCGACCAGGATGGTGATCCATTGTTTGTCGCGGCAGACCTACTTTCCACGCTGAACCTGGACCGCAAAGCGCTAGAGCGCCTGGACGATGACGAAAAGGGGGTGAGTTCAATTCACACCCCTGGTGGAATGCAGGAGATGACGGTTGTCAGCGAGTCTGGGCTTTTCAATCTCGTGCTGGGTAGCCGTAAACCCGAAGCCAAACGCTTCAAACGCTGGGTCACGCATGAGGTGTTGCCATCGATCCGCAAGACCGGCAGCTACGCAGCGCCCGGCTCGGTTGCGGCACTGCCTGCGCCCACCCAGGATCGCGTGCATGCCATTTTGATGATCGGCGAGGCGGTCGCCAAAATTCCGGGTGTCAAGGCCGGTATCGCCATGGCCGCGACACTCACTTGCATCCACGACAACACCGGACTCGCCATCGAGCACCTGCGGCGCGCGTTGCCGTCGTTACAAGAGCCAATCTGCAGTCTGAATCCTACCCAAGTTGGTGAACTCCTGGGATTGTCGGCCCGGTCGGTCAATCTGCGCCTGCAGTCGCATGGTTTCCAGTTCAAGAATGAGCGCGACGAATGGGAATTGACCGAGGCCGGAAAAAGCTGGGCTGAAGCACTGCCGTATTCGCGCAACGGTCATTCCGGGTATCAGATTCTCTGGAATCCGGAAGTGGCCGACATGATCAGGGAGGCCGCATGATGAGCCTGCCCATCATTTCTGCTGACCAGCGCCGCACTGAGAAGCGTGGCGTGAAGATGGCCCTGCTCGGCAAGAGCGGCATCGGCAAGACCACCCAGTTGAAGACCCTGGACACTGACACCACGCTATTCATCGATCTGGAGGCAGGCGACCTGGCGGTGGCCGACTGGTCGGGTGACACCATCCGCCCGCGCACCTGGCCGGAGTTCCGCGATCTGGTGGTGTTTCTCGCAGGACCCAATCCTGCCTTGCCCGCCGATCAGCCGTTTTCGCAGGCGCACTTCGACCACGTCTGCCAGACCTACGGCGAGCCCGCCCAACTGGCGAAATACCAGACCTACTTCTGCGATTCGATCACGGCACTGTCCCGCCTGTGTTTTACCTGGGCCAAGGCGCAGCCTGCTGCCTACTCCGAGCGTACCGGCAAGCCGGACAGCCGGGGCAGCTACGGTTTACTCGGACAGGAAATGATCACCGCGCTCACCCACCTGCAGCATGCGCGCGGCAAGAACGTGGTGTTCGTCGCCATCCTCGACGAGAAACTGGACGACTTCAATCGCAAGGTGTTCGTGCCGCAGATCGAGGGCAGCAAAACCGCGCTGGAACTCCCCGGCATCGTCGATGAGGTCGCAACCCTTGCCGAGCTAAAAGCCGAGGACGGCACGAGTTATCGCGCCTTCATCTGCCACACCATGAACCCATGGGGCTTTCCGGCCAAGGACCGTTCGGGACGCCTCGACATGCAGGAAGAACCCCATTTAGGTCGCCTGATCGCCAAGTGTGCCGCCACCACCAACCCATCTGACAAGGAATGAATCATGAGCATGAACTGGAACGATTTCAACGATGCTGAGCAGCAAACCTCTTTCGATCTGATCCCCAAGGGCACCGTCGCCCGCGTACGCATGACGATCAAGCCGGGTGGACATGACGATGCCGAGCGCGGCTGGACGGATGGCTATGCCACCGAATCGTTCGACACCGGCTCCGTCTATCTTGCCGCTGAATTCGTGGTGCTGGCAGGCGAATATGCCCGCCGCAAGCTGTGGAGCAACATCGGGCTTTATTCTCCCAAGGGGGATACCTGGGCCAACATGGGCCGCACCTTCATTCGTGCCGTGCTCAACTCGGCCAATGGGGTGTTGCCCTCCGATCAGTCGCCCGATGCGCAGAACGCCCGGCGCATTGCGAGCTTCGCGGCGCTGGACGGCATCGAGTTCGTCGCCCGCATCGATGTGGAGAAGGACAGCAAGGGTGAGAACCGTAACGTCATCAAACTCGCTATCGAGCCCGATCATCCCGATTACGCCGGATTGATGGGCGTGCCACCGAAGACGAATCCTGGCGGCGGCACCTCCGGCGCCCCGGCGCAAGTGGCACCAGCCCGGGCAACTCCGGCACGTCCTGCATCGACCGGCAAGCCCGCCTGGGCTCAGTGAGGAGGCAATGAAATGCTGGATCTGTTCACGCGAAGCGCGTGGCTTTGGCATCACCGACACGCGCTATCCCATCGCCGATCCCAGGCGTTACCCGATCAACTGGGTGTTCTGCTCGAAACGCTGTCAGGACGTATTTCATCGGCTCTACGGCCTGTACGTGAATGCAGACAACAATGGCAAGGAACCTACCATGATTGATACGACCAGACATGAACAGGCCGCGATCCGCCGCTGCCTCAAAGCGTTCGGCGAGGCGGCGGGCGAGATCGGGTACGCCTTGCCGTTAGGAGACTACAGCGAAGCGCAAGCGCTCAAGGTCTGCGATGCCATCGTTTCCTGCTTCGTGGATGCCATGGCCGAACAGCATGCCTCGACGGCATTTCCTGCGGTGCGGGGCATGTCTGCTGTGGTGCAGGACCCGTTCGCCGATCTCGAGGACGATCTGCCGTGGGAAGAACCTCAGACCCGGAAAGGCGGTGCGTGATGCTGGACTTCAACTCGCGCCCCAAATTGCATGACCGAATCACCACGCACATCGATGTGGCGCTGACCACCGAACGTGCGGGACAGGAACGGCGCACCTATCTCGGAGCATCCCGTCTCGGTGTCGCCTGCGATCGGGCGCTGCAATACGAATTTGCCGGAGCACCTGTCGATCCCGATCGTGATTTTGATGGTCGGGTGCTGCGCATCTTCGAGGTCGGTCACGTGCTGGAAGATCTCGCGATCCGCTGGCTGCGCCTGGCCGGGTTCGATCTGCATACACGCACTCGCTCCGGTAGTCAGTTCGGCTTCTCTGTCTGTGATGGGCTCATCCAGGGGCACGTGGACGGCATCGTCATGGGCGCGCCCGCCGATCTTGGGTTCTCGTTCCCGATGCTGTGGGAAACAAAATCCATGAACGCGCAAAACTGGCGGGATTGCGTGAAGCGCGGCGTGTCGGTAGCCAAGCCGGTCTATGCCGCGCAGATGGCGATCTACCAGGCGTACATGGAATCCACGGTCGATGGCATCAGCCGGAATCCTGCGCTCTTTACCGCCATCAACAAGGACACGCAGGAACTGTGGTTCGAACTGGTTCCGTTCGATGCGGTACTGGCGCAACGGGCGTCAGATCGTGCAGTAAAAATCATCACCGCCACCGGGCACGGAGAACTGCTGCCCCGGTCATTTTCCGATCCCGCCCACCATGAATGCAGGTTCTGCGCGTGGCAGGAACGTTGCTGGAGACCCGCATGAAAAGCCAATTAAAGAAAACGATTCTACAGGCTGAACCTTTCGTCGATGCGCGCGAAGCGGCATACACGATGAACCTGCCCATGTACTACCTGACCAATGCCGCCCAGCGCAAGCGGATGGCGATTCCGCATTACCACATCGGACGGATGGTACGCTTCAAATTGTCTGAACTCGAGGCGTGGCTGTCAGCTAGGAGCGAGGAGGACAACCATGCTTGATTTCAACGATCAGCCCAACTGCGAAATTGAAAGACGCTCCGGAAGGGATGAGGTCCTGACTGATCTCATGGGCAAACTGGAATCGGTGTTGTTCACGCTCTATCCTGCCGGCAAAGTTCGTCACGGTAAATTCTTCATCGGGGACGTGCTGGGTAGCCCCGGCGACAGCCTCGAGGTCGTGCTCGACGGCGAGAAGGCGGGACTCTGGACAGATCGCGCAACCGGCCAAGGTGGGAATTTCTTTGCCCTGCTCGCCGCGCACGATCATCTGGACGTGCATGCGGATTTCCCGAAGGTGCTGGAAATTGCCGCCGGTCTTTCTGGGAGCACGCACGCCAAACCGCCCAGGAAATCCCGCCGTTGTGCGCCGACTGACGACCTGGGACCGGCGACCGCCAAGTGGGATTACTGCGATGTCGACGGCAAACTCATCGCGGTGGTCTACCGCTACGATCCGCCCGGCCGCAAGAAGGAGTTCCGGCCATGGGATGCCAAACACCGCAAGATGGCCCCACCCGAGCCCCGGCCACTCTATAACCAGCCGGGCATCGCGCAGTCTGCTCAGGTGATTCTGGTCGAAGGCGAGAAATGCGCTAAGACACTGATCGACATGGGCACCTGCGCCACCACCGCCATGCACGGCGCCAACGCCCCGGTGGACAAAACCGACTGGACGCCGCTTGTCGGCAAAGAGGTACTGATCTGGCCGGATCGCGACAAGCCGGGCTGGGAGTATGCCGATCGCGCATCGCAAGCCTTGCTCATGGCGGGTGCGGCAAGCTGCCATATTCTCTATCCGCCAGAAAGTGTGCCGGATGGATGGGATGCCGCCGATGCCAGAGCCGAAGGGTTCGACATCGCAGGATTCATTGCCCATGGACCGCGACTGCAGATGCATCTTGCCGAAGCAGATCCGCTTTCCGGAATTGCCGATGGCAATGAGCCGACCGAGGAGAGCGTATGGGGGACCGAAGATGCCCTGGCGTTGTCCTATACCCGTCGCTATCACCGGGACTGGCGCTATGTCGCTGCCTGGGGCAAGTGGATGGTGTGGGACGGACAGCGCTGGCGCACCGAGGACACACTCGCTGCAACCGATCTCATCCGGCACGTCTGCCGCCAGGCGGCCGTGAAATCCAGTAACCCGAAGCTTGCCGCGAAACTTGCTTCATCCGGCACGGTAGGCGGTGTGGAACGCCTGGCCCGGGCCGATCGCAGGCACGCGGCCACCACCGAGGAATGGGATGCCGATCCGTGGCTGCTCAACACACCCGGTGGCGTGGTCGACCTCAAGACGGGGAGAAATCGCCCACATGACCGGGCCGACCGCATGACCCGGATCACCACTGCCACCCCACGGGGTGAGTGCCCGACCTGGCGGAAGTTTCTCGATGAAGTCACCGGAGGCGACAAGGCATTGCAGGACTATTTGCAGCGCATGGCGGGGTATGCATTGACCGGCTCCACCCGCGAACACGCCCTGTTCTTCCTCTACGGCACGGGCGCCAACGGCAAGTCGGTGTTTCTGAATACGCTCGCCAGCATCCTGGGCAATTATGCCACCAACGCGCCCATGGATACGTTCATGGAAACGCGTAGCGACCGGCATCCGACCGACATGGCGGGACTGCGCGGTGCGCGCTTCGTGTCCAGCATCGAAACCGAGCAAGGCCGACGCTGGGCCGAATCCAAGGTCAAAAGTCTGACCGGCGGCGACAAGATCTCCGCGCGCTTCATGCGGCAGGATTTTTTTGAGTTCTTCCCGCAGTTCAAGCTCTTCGTGGCTGGTAACCACAAGCCCGCCATCCGCAACATCGACGAGGCGATGAAGCGCAGGCTGCATCTGATTCCGTTCACGGTCACGATTCCGCCCGAACGGCGCGACAAGCACCTGCAGCAGAAATTGATGGCTGAGCGTGACGGCATTCTCGCCTGGGCGGTACAAGGGTGTCTGAACTGGCAGCGTGACGGGCTCAACCCGCCTGCGAGCGTGGTATCGGCTACCGACGAGTATTTCGAGGCGGAAGACGCCGTTGGTCGCTGGCTGGAAGAAAACTGCGTGCTGCACGCGAACGCCAGATCCCTCACCGCCGAACTCTTCAACGACTGGAAACAGTGGTGCGATGCGGCGGGCGAATTCATCGGCTCGCAGCGCCGGTTTTCCGATCTGCTCGTCACTCGCGGTATCGAGAAATGGCGCAATCCTGCCGGGCTGCGCGGGTTCCAGGGGATAGGACTCAAGGCACCGGCCACAACCGGATATACCCCTTATGCGGACGACTGATTCTCATGAAAACCGTCGGCCTGACGCAGTTGACGCAGTTTGTCGTAACTCTCTATACGCGCGCGTGTGCGCGCCTCATGGAAGGTTTCGACATTCTGTGTCAACTGCGTCAGACCCAGACCATACAAGGACTGACGACATGAACCAAACCCTGCTCGCCCTCGACCTGGGCACCCATACCGGATGGGCGCTGCGCCATCTAGACGGTGGCATCACCAGCGGCACCGAGCATTTCAAACCACAACGCTTTGAAGGCGGCGGCATGCGCTACCTTCGGTTCAAACGATGGCTTACAGAACTGAAAGCCATGGCCGACGGCATCGACGCTGTGTACTTCGAAGAAGTGCGGCGCCACGCAGGGGTCGATGCGGCACACGCCTATGGCGGGTTTCTCGCCACGCTCACTGCCTGGTGCGAACACCACCAGATTCCGTATCAGGGGGTGCCGGTGGGCACGATCAAGAAACACGCGACAGGTAAAGGCCGCGCCAGCAAGGACGAGATGATCGCAAGTGTCCGCGCACGCGGATTTAGCCCAATCGACGACAACGAAGCCGATGCCCTGGCACTTCTGCACTGGGCACTCGAACAGCAAGGAGATCAAACATGAAACACACACCAATCATGCCGGTTTTGCCCGGAACGCTGGATGGCAAGGAAGTCCGCTTCGTGAACGCCCGGCTTCTTCATGCTTTCCTGGGTGTTGGCCGGGATTTCTCGACCTGGATCAAGGAGCGTATCGAGGAATTCGAGTTTGTGGAAGGCGAGGACTTTTCCCCCGTTTCGGGGAAAAGTCGAGGTGGACGCCCAGCCATCGAGTATTTCATTACCCTCGACATGGCCAAGGAACTGTCCATGGTGGAACGCACTGCGCGGGGACGGGAGGCCCGGCGTTACTTCATCGACTGTGAGCGCCAGCTTCGGCAACTGCAGCAGATGACGAACCGTGCCGCCGCAGTGCCCGGGTTGAGCCGTGCACAGCGACAGGCCATCAACCGCCAGGCATGGGCCGATGTCGCAGGCCACGCCTACACCCGATTCCACGCCCGTCGTGAGGAGCTGTTACAGAATCTGGTCATGGATACAGAATCGGGGCCGACACTCCTGCCCCGCAACTTTCGGCCGGATTGGGCAAAGTGAGGACCTGACATGAAAATCCCATCTTCTTCCTACCGCTGCCCACTCGGTCGATTGCAGCCCGACACTCCGGATCTGGACGCCATCAAACAAAACGGCTGGCGCGACCAGCACATTCTGGTGGTGTCAGAAAACGACGAACGCCTCGATTTCGTCGAGCGCGAAATCGTTCGTCGCATTGGCAATCGCCTGTATGGCACCGTACCCAGGAGCAAACCCCATGAGTGAATGGAGCAGCCATGACGTGGCGCAACGCATCCACGAGGCAACGCAAACCGCGCACCGCCTGCCGCCGGTGCGGGTCCAGGGGTATTTCAATCTTTGGCCGGTCATGGCCCGGAGCGAATTCGAGCGATTTGCGAACGACGATCCACAGCCCATCAGATTTCCGCCGTCACCGCTGGAAATTGACCGGATGATGGAAGTGATGCGCTGGATGGTGTGGCTCGACGTTGACGATCGCAAACTCGTCTGGATGCGCGCCGACCGTTATCGCTGGGAGGAGATCGCCAGGCGTTCCGGTTGTTCGACGCGCACTGCGCAGCGGCGCTGGAACGATGCCGTCGGCCGGGTGGCTGTGCACCTCAATATGCGGCAGGGGGAAATAGCGGGTTTTGGCGTGAATGCGCGTAATCCCGCGTGATGCTGCGGAAATGAGCGAATTTTGGGCGTGTCGCGTTTTCGGGAAATTCCGGTAGAATTCTGGCTATGATCTGGACAGAAAAGCGACCAGAACAGCCCACCACGATTTGAACGAATCCCGAACCCGCCTGGCAACCCCCGGCGGGTTTTTTATTTCCCGGATGCCATGACTGCCCTGCACATCGAATACCGTCCCATCGACGTCCTGATTCCATACATTCGCAATGCCAGGCAGCATTCCGATGCCCAGGTGGCACAGATCGCCGCCTCCATCCGGGAGTTCGGCTGGGGTGCTCCGATTCTGATCGACGGGCAAAACAACGTGATCGCCGGTCATGGTCGGCTGCTCGCCGCCCGCAAGCTCGGGCTGGCCGAAGTTCCGGTCGTGCCAATGACCCACCTCACCGACACCCAGCGCCGTGCGCTGATCCTGGCCGACAACAAGATCGGCGAGAATGCGGCATGGGATGAGGAACTGCTGGGACTGGAACTGTCGGAACTCAATGAGTCCGGTTTCGATCTGGAACTGACCGGATTTACCGAAGCCGAATGGGCGGCGCTCATCGATGGAGAAGAAACCAGCAAGGGCGGTCTTACCGATGAAGATGCGGTTCCTGAAGTTCAAGAAACGCCCATCTCGCAACCCGGCGATCTGTGGCTGCTGGGCGAGCACAAGCTACTGTGCGGTGATGCTACCAAGGCCGAGGACTACAAGGTGCTGCTGGGCGATGAACTGGTGGACATGGCCTTCACCGACCCACCCTACAATGTCAATTATGCCAACACGGCGAAAGACAAGCTGCGTGGCAAGCATCGCCCGATCCTGAACGATAACCTGGGCGCAGATTTCGGTGCATTCCTGACAGATGCCTGCCGGAACATCCTCTCTGTCACCAAGGGCGCGGTCTACATCGCCATGAGTTCTTCCGAACTCGACACCCTGCAGTTCGCATTCCGGTCTGCCGGCGGAAAGTGGTCGACCTTCATCATCTGGGCCAAGAACACCTTCACGCTCGGCCGCGCCGACTACCAGCGCCAGTACGAGCCGATCCTGTATGGCTGGCGCGATGGTGCCGACCACTACTGGTGCGGCGCACGCGACCAGGGTGATGTTTGGCAGATCAAGAAACCGCAAAAGAATGATCTTCATCCTTGCCTATGTCCAGGCTCAGAGGTGTTAACGGAAAACGGTTGGCGCGTCATTGAATCGTTGGTCGAAGGTGATTGCGTCCTGGCGGCAGACGGTGTGTTCCGTTCAGTGGAACTGGTGTCGTCTCATTTTATTGAAAAGTGTGTATTCCGGCTTGCTGTTTCGGGTGTTGAGAGTGCAGTCGATGCCACCGGCAACCACCCATTTCTCGTTCTGCGCGACGGCGAATTAGCGTGGATCGAGGCTTCTCAAATCGTTGTCGGGGACGAAATATGCTCACCAAAAAAGGTTATGTCAGAAACTGGTACGGCGATCGGCAACGAATGGAACACGACATCGTATGGGAACGGAATTTCGGAGCCGTCCCGGACGGACATTGCGTCCATCATATCGACCACGACAAACAAAACAATCACATTTCAAACCTGCAACTTGTCACCCACCTTGAGCACAAGCGGATTCACTCCGGTTGCCACCTCCGCGATGGTGTTTGGTGGAAGCCTTGCGGCGCCTGCGGATCACTTAAACCGGTTACTCCAGAACACTGGTATCTCAACGCAAAAGGATGGCCTTATGGATGGGGCTGTCGACCATGCCACGTCAAAAAAGTCGTACAGCTTCGTTCTGCGAAGCGTAAGCAGCCTCGAGAAAATAAATTACTCGGGGTTGGTGTGGAACTTGTCGGTGAAGGACAGCCCCACCTTTGAAACGCGCATTGGCATGTCTCATAACACCATGAAGCCTGTCGAACTGGTGGAACGTGCGGTGAGAAACAGCAGCAAGACGCGCGACATCGTGCTCGATCCGTTCGGCGGATCGGGATCTACGTTGATTGCCTGCGAAAAATCCGGCCGACGAGCGCGCTTGATCGAACTCGATCCGAAGTATGTGGATATAGTTATTCGGCGCTGGCAGGAATTCAGCGGACAGGAAGCAAAACGCGCCGGTGACGGCGCGACATTCGTGGATCTTGCGACCTCTGATCAGGCGACGATCCGGTAGATGCGTTCGGCTCCAGATTCCTTGCTCGAGGTAATCGCAAGGCCGAACTTCTTCTTGAACGCACCGGCAAACGTGCCGCGCACAGTATGTGCCTGCCACCCTGTTGCAGCGCAGATCTGCGCGATCGTGGCGCCTTCTGGACGCCTGAGCAGGGCAATTACCTGCGCCTGCTTGCTATTCTGCCGGATGCACGGCTTGGCCTGTTCGATGACGGCATTGATCTCCTGAGCCGTCATTGGTCCCTTGCGCGGCACACCCAGGGCATCGTAGGCTTCGGCGGTGATGAACCAGTCACCGTGCAGAGGCGTGATCAAGGCTCGGTTGAACATGCCGTCCAGCACCTTCTTGCGCGCGCCGCCCTTGATGTTGTCGGGGAACCAGACGATCTTGCCGTCGGTGTGCTGATGCGCGTGGGCCAGAATGGTCTGTTGGGCTGAGGTAAGTTGCGTGGGCATGATGATCTCCTGATAGTCAAACGGGATGGTTGATCCTGGCGTAGCGAATGGCGTTGCGTCGTTCCTTGAAGGTGGCAATAGCAACCCCGTTCGCATTCGGGTATTCGACATACCACCGCCCATCGTCCGGATTCCATGACATCTGCCAGCCATTGACGGATGGTTGAAGGATAGATGGCTCATTGCCGTTCATGACGGGATAGGTTTTGTCGTGGTGCGTTTTTCTGGTTTCGGCAGGCATGATCGTTTCCTCTACAGGTTGACAATGATTACTTTAAGTTCCGGATGATCCGGACACCTTCATGCGCCAGACTCAACGCGGCGTTGGCCAGTGCGATGTGGGTGATGCCTGGTGCGGCTTTAGCATCGGCAAACAACTCGTCGATGACCCACTTGCTTTGAGCGCGCATCGCAGTACAGGCCGCTTCGAGTTTTTCAGTGCTGGCCGTTCTGACTTCCGGGCAGATGCGAACCAGGGTGGTCAAGGCAGCTTCGGCGAGCTTTTTGCCCAGGGTGTCGATGTGTTGGGTGTTCATGTTCGTTGCTCCGTTCTCGTTGATGACGGTGACATGAACGCTTCATTGCCGGAATCAATCAAGTTGTTTTTACAGGAATTTTTATCGTATGGCAGTTGCCGCTCCGACTCCGTGTCGTTACCCCGGATGCGCCGCTCTGCTTGCCACACCGGGATACTGCGACAGGCATCTGCATGTGGTCCGAAGGCAGCAGGACGATCGTCGGGGATCACCCGCAAGTCGTGGCTACGATTCTCGATGGCGCAAGGCGCGAAGTCATTTTCTGTGTCAGCACCCACTGTGCACCGCGTGTGAACGTCGGGGGCTGGTCACTCCAGCTTCTGTGGTTGACCATATCGTTCCGCATCGCGGTGATAAACAACTGTTCTGGGATACAACCAACTGGCAGGCGCTTTGCAAGCCCTGTCACGATGCAAAGACTGCTCGCGAGGATGGCGGCTTCGGTCGTCTGGTCAAGCCCCTTGCCCAACGGTAGGGGGGATCAATTCCTTGGCGGCCCGCTGCGCGGCACCGCACGGGTGCCCAAATTTTTGTGCGTGCAAATTCAAAGGAAATTTTTTATGGCCGCTGGCGGCTCCCGAACCGGCGCTGGCCGTAAACCCCTGCCAGTCGCAGTGAAACAAATCAAAGGCACTTTGCAGAAATGCCGCACCAATCCCAACGAACCAAAGCCTGCCGGTGTACTGAGTGATCCACCGGAATACATGAGTGAGGGTGCGAAAGAAGCGTGGCGCTACGCAGTGTCCAATGCGCCGCCCGGTTTGCTGTCAGCCCTGGATGGTGCGGTGCTGGAACGCTGGGCCAATTGCTCCGGACTCTACCGCGAGGCGCTGGCCAAGATCAATCGTGCCGGAGTATCCGGCATGTTGGTCAAAACCCCCAGCGGCATCCTGCGACGTTCACCGCTGATGGATGTGATCCGCGATCTGGCGCAGGAAATGAAAGGTTATGAGGCTGAGATGGGGTTCACCCCTGCATCGCGTTCGCGCGTGTCAGTGCCCAACGACCAAGCAAAATTCAACGACCCATGGGATGAGATTGCAGGTTAACCCAACAAATCAACCACAATGACCGCCTACTACAACGAAAATAATCCCTACTGCGCCCAGTGGCTGAAGAATCTGATTGCAGCTGGCCACATTGCACCGGGAGACATTGATGAACGAGACATACGCGATGTCAAACCAGACGAACTTGCCGGATACACGCAATGCCATTTCTTCGCCGGAATCGGTGTGTGGAGTCACGCCTTGCGCCAATCGGGCTGGCCTGACGACCGGCCAGTGTGGACCGGATCATGTCCTTGCCAGCCTTTCAGCGCGGCAGGTGCAGGACTTGGGTTTGCTGATGAGCGGCACCTTTGGCCATTCTGGTTCCACCTCATCGGCCAGCTTCGCCCTGCGGTCATCTTTGGTGAGCAGGTTGAAACATCAATTGGACACGGTTGGCTCGACCTTGTACAAAATGACCTGGAAGGAATCGGTTACGCCTTTGCAGCGGCCGGTATCCCTGCTGCGGGCGTCGGTGCCCCGCACATCCGGCAACGACTCTGGTTCGTGGCCGACGCTACAGGCCATCGACAGCAGCGGTCAGTATCGCCCGGGACGGTTGAAGAAGGATGGGCAGCGGAATCCGCAAGCCTTGGGCAGTTACCGGATGGATTTGAAAGACACGGTATTGCTGGCGCACTGGCCCACGCCACAGGCAAGCGACATGACCGGCGGTGGACAGACGAAGCGGGCCATGGGGCCGACACGCCACGGTTCGAACCTGAAGGATTTTGTGGTACTTGCGGGGTGGCCAACCACCACAGCCTGCGACCACAAAGGGGGTTATCAGGGCGGACGGATCCGCAATGGGAAATTGAGCACGGACAGGCTGGATCTAGCAACACAACTGGCGGGATGGCAGGCGCCATCGACGGACAATTTCAGGAAACGGGGTGGGAGTCGCTCAGACGAGTTGGGCAATCAGGAGATGCTGAAAAACCTGATGCAACCCGCCAGGCTGACCACCCATGGAGAAATGCTGACTGGCTCCTCTGCCATGATGGAAAATGGCGGCCAGTTGAATCCGGCACATTCCCGCTGGCTCATGGGGCTTCCGCGCGCGTGGGACGACTGCGCGCCTATGGCAATGCCATCGTCGCGCAAGTCGCCACGGAACTAATTGCTGCCTACAACGCCGTCCGACCGTGAGAACCCATCATTACACCACCATCGCCCGCCATTACGCCGAAGCCGTGGTGGCAGGCGACATCCCTGCCTGCCGTTGGGTGAGGCTCGCCTGCCAGCGGCAACTGGACGATCTCGTCAGATTCCGTGGCAAGGCCAGTCCGTACCGGTTCAACCCGAAGCTCACGGATGGCAAGGGCCGCAGTTTTTACCCCGCCGACAACCTGTGCGCATTCATCGAACGTCTGCCGCACGTCAAGGGGCCGCTGGCAGGTCAGTCGATCAAACTGGAGCCGTGGCAGGTGTTCATCCTGACGACCGTATTCGGCTGGGTGAAACCGGATGGCCGCCGGCGCTTTCGACGCAGCTATGTGGAAGTGCCCCGTGGCAATGGCAAGGCGCTCGACATCGAAACGCTGATCCCGACTACCCGGGGATTAAAGCGAATGGCCGATATCCAACCCGGCGATCAGGTCTTCGATGAACGTGGCCAGCCCTGTACCGTCACGGCGGTCAGCGATATCCTGCGGGGACGTCCTTGCTATCGGGTGCGTTTCTCCACGGGAGAGACCCTGATCGCCGACGAGGAACACGAGTGGCTGACCTGTGCCAAGGTCGACCAGCCGGGGACGAAACGCCAACGCATCAAGCCTGCACCTTAAGAGATTCCCTTGCGCCGCTACAAGATGCCCACCCTGCACATACACAAAAGCGCAGGGGCACTGGCCTATTGTGTTCGCCTGTATGGACGCGTCGTGCGTTTGGGCGCCGTGAGCAGGATGACGCTGGAGGAAGCCCAGGCGCGATTTGCACAGTTGACCGAACAGGACCTCAAGGATCACCCATTCGGCGTGGATACCCTGACGCGCGTGCGCACCACCGGCGAGATTCATCGCACGCAGCGCTACGGCGTGCGTGGTGATACCAATCACACGATTGACGTTGCCGCCGCACTCGACTTGCCCCCGGTGTCTCTGCCAGTACCGCCTTACACCCTGGGTGCCTGGTTGGGTGACGGCCACAGTGCCAACGCCAATCTGACCAATGCCGATATCGATCTGGCCATTGTCGAGCAAATTCGGGCCGAAGGCATCGATGCTCGCCGCCAACAACATTCTGAGGGCCATCACGTCGGCAGATACACGCTGGGCTCCTGTCGCGACAGCGCCATGGGCAAGCAGCACTGCCTGCAGACCAGGCTCAGGCGACTTGGGGTGCTTGGCAACAAGCATATCCCGATGATCTATCTGCGATCGTCCAAGGCGCAGCGCCTGGCACTGCTGCGAGGGCTGATGGACACTGACGGCACGGCATCCAAGGCCGGTCAGTGCGTGTTCACCAATACCAATGAGCGACTCGCCAAAGACGTGTTTCATCTCGTCGCAACACTTGGTTTCAAGCCGACATGGCAGATAAAGCGCGCAAAGCTGTATGGCAAAGACTGTGGCCCATCCTATGCCGTCAGCTTTTTTGCGTACCGAGGCGAGGTCGAACCCTTTGGTCTGGCACGCAAACTGAATCGGCTGCGAACTCGGCCAACCCGAGGCTGTCTGCAAAACTCCCGCGCGATCACCTCGGTCGAGCCTGTGGCCTCCAGGCCGCTCAGGTGCATCGAAGTGGATTCACCATCGCGCCTCTATCTGGCGGGCGAGTCGTGCATTCCCACGCACAACTCCGCGTTGTCCTCGGCAGTCGCCTTGTACATGCTGGCAGCCGACCGTGAAGGCGGTGCCGAGGTGTATTCACTGGCCACCACCCGCGACCAGGCGCGCATCGTGTTCGGCGACGCGCAGGCCATGGCGCGGCGCTCGCCGGGATTCCGCTCCCGCTTCGGAGTCGCGGTCGGCGCGCACAACCTGCATGTGCTGGCTTCCGGCTCCAAGTTCGAGGCGCTGTCCGCCGAAGGCTCGACGCTGGATGGCTTAAACATCCATTTCGGCTGTGTCGATGAACTGCACGCGCACAAGACCCGCACGGTCTACGACGTGGTGGAAACCGGCACCGGCAAACGCGACAACTCGCTCTTGTGGGTCATCACCACCGCCGGCAGCAACCGCGCCGGCATCTGTTACGAGATCCGCACCTTCGTGAACCGCCTGCTCGAAGGCCTGTTCGTGGACGACTCCCAGTTCGGCATCATATATGGGCTGGACGACGCCGACGACTGGGCCAGCGAATCGGCGCTCATCAAGGCCAACCCCAACTGGGGGATTTCTGTCAGACCCGAGGTGCTGCTGCCGCTGCAGGCCAAGGCCATGCAGATGCCGTCTGCCGCCAACAACTTCAAAACCAAGCATCTGAACGAATGGGTCAACGCCGACACCGCCTGGATGGACATGCGCGCCTGGGATGCCTGTGCGGATCCGGAACTCTCCGAAGATGATTTCATCGGTGAGCCGTGCTTCATCGGGCTGGATCTCGCCAGCAAGGTGGACATCGCCGCCAAGGCCAAGGTCTTCCAGCGCGAGGGCCGGTTTTACGTGTTCCTGAGCTACTACCTGCCCGAAGCCGCGGTGGAGGACGGGCGCAACAGCCAGTATTCCGGCTGGGTGCGCCGGGGGTTGCTCACCATAACACCCGGCAACGTCACCGACTTCGACCAGATCGAGGCGGAACTGGTGGCGGACGCGAGCCGCTTTCAGATCAAAGAAGTGCCGTTCGATCCGTTTCAGGCCACACAACTCTCGAGTCATCTCATCGCTGAAGGACTACCGATGGTGGAGATGCGCCCGACGGTGCTCAATTTCTCGGAGCCGATGAAACAACTGGAAGCGCTGGTGCTGCAAAAGCGTCTCGTGCACGACGGCGACCCGATTCTCGCCTGGATGATTTCCAATGTGGTCTGCCACCGGGATGCCAAGGACAACATCTATCCGAGGAAAGAACGTGAGGAGAACAAGATCGATGGTGTGGTGGCATTGATCATGGCATTGGGGCGACAGATGGTGCACGGCAGCGAATCGAACACGGTGATCGACACCGATTACCGCATCATGGTGATCTGATGGACATCCGCAACTTCTTCTCGCGGATCTTCGCTTCCGGCGACCGCTCGCCTTACGGCGGATTCTGGTTCGAGCCGGTGGGCATGCACACGACCGCCGGGATGCGCGTGTCGGCCGACGGCGCGCTGCAACTCTCCGCCGTGTTCGCCTGCGTGCGCATCATCGCGAGCCAGTTCGCGAGCCTGCCCTTCACGCTGTATCGCAACCGGCCCGACGGCGGCAAGGATCGCGTCACCGACCACCCGGTCTATCGCCTGCTTGCCCGCAAACCGAACCAATATCAGAACGCCTTCGAATGGCGCGAGATGATGGCCGGACACTTGGCGCTACGTGGTAATGCGTATAACCAGATCGTCACCGATGGTCGCGGCAACATCACGGCACTCATCCCGCTGCACCCGGACAGGATGCAGATCGTGCTGGCCACAAACGGCGATTATGGTTACCGCTACACGCAGATGAACGGGGCGATCATCACCTATTCGCGTGGCGAGATCTGGCATCTGCGCGGGCTGTCGTCGGATGGCGTCATCGGCTTGTCACCGATTGCACTCGCCCGCAACGCCATCGGTGGCGCCATGGCAGCACAAGATTACGGTGCACGCTTCTTCGCCAACGACGCCACGCCCACCGGCGGCTGGATCGAGTATCCGGGCTCGTTCAAGGACAAACAGGCGCGCGAGCAGTTTCGCGAGTCGTTACAGGAATCGCAGTCCGGCATCAACCACGGCAAGCTCGCCGTGTTCGAGTTCGGCATGAAGTACCACCAGATCAGCGTCACACCGGAAGACGCACAGTTTCTGGAAACGCGCCGGTTTCACGTCACCGACATCGCGCGCTGGTTCGGTGTGCCGCCGCACAAGATCGGCGATCTGGACCGGGCGACCAACAACAACATCGAGCAGCAGGCGCTGGAATTCGTGCAGGAAACTCTGGGGCCGATGGCCGAGCGCTGGGAGGCCAGTATCGAAGCCGAACTGCTATTCGACGACGAGGATCTGGAAGCGGAATTCCAGTTCTCGCAACTGATGCGCGGCGATTCGCAGTCGCGCGCCACGTTCTACAACATGGGTATCCAGTCCGGCTGGCTCACGCGCAACGAAGCGCGGATCGCCGAGAACCTGAACCCCCTGCCGGGACTCGATGCGCCGCTGCGACCGCTCAACATGGCCGAAGAAGGTTCAAACCCGCTACCGCCGCAGAATGCCAATACATCGTGAGGACGACATGACCCTACAACTCAACCCCAAAGCCCGCGCACACGCCCGCGATCTCATCACCGAAGGCCGGGTGGACCGGGATTCGCCCTGGAGCATCGATGCTGATGATGAGAACGCCCTGCTGGGTGAAGACGACTGGGCGCAGTACGGCCTGTGGTTCCTGGGGCTCGATGAGAATGAAGCCAGCGACACCAAGGCGCACTACCGCTACCCGGTGGGCAAGGCTGGCCGCGTCTACCGCTCGGCGCTGATTGCGATCCGGCAGCGTGCCGGGCAACAGGATGCGGCGGGGATCTTCGATGCGGCCGGCGAACTCATCGAACTCATCGACGGCGGCCAGAAGGATCCAGATCACGATGGCGCAGCCCGGGACGGGAACGGTCGGGACAAGATCGCCAACATCCTGCTCGATTCGCGGCGTCTGGCGATGAGCGCCAGCCCCTGGGCGCTGATGCCGGAGTGTCTGGCGGCGGTGACCCACCCCTTTGCGCAGCCGCCCCAGATGCGTCCGGTCATGAGCCGCAATCCATCTTCCTCGCCTGCTGCGATCGCCGTGCTCTCGCTCACCGGCGTCATCACCCAGCACCCGGACTGGATGGGCGACACCAGCCTCGATGGGTTCATGGCGGATTTCATGACGGCGATGCAGGATCCTGCGGTGGGCGCCATTCTCATTTCCATCGACTCGCCCGGCGGCTCGGTGTATGGCGTGCAGGAGGTGTCCCAAATGATGCTCTCCCTGCGCGAGCAAAAACCCATAGTGGCTTTCGCCAACAGCCTCGCGGCTTCCGCCGCGTATTGGATCGGCTGCAGCGCCTCAGCGTTCTACTGCACGCCGGGCGGCGAAGTGGGCTCGATCGGTGTCTGGCAGGCGCACATGGATATCTCCGGAATGCTCGACAACGCCGGCATCCAGACCACGGTGATCTGGGCGGGCAAATACAAGACCGAGGGCAATCCCTATCAACCGTTGGATCAAGCCGCGCAGGCCTTCATGCAGTCGCGGGTGGACGATTACTACGCGGCCTTCGTCGATGCGGTGGCATCCGCCCGTGGTGTCACATCCGACACCGTGAAGAACGGCATGGGACAGGGGCGCGTGCTCGGCGCACAGGACGCCCTGAAACAGAACATGATCGACGGTGTCATGACCTTGCCGCAGGTTTTACAGGGCATGGCGCGGCAGATCACGCCCAAGAGCCCGCAGCCTGTCCGGAAGGGATCCGGATCACACCGGAGCCGGTTGTCCGTGCTGGTCTGAACTGCCATGAACCAACGATTTTGCTAGTTATTTTGCAAGAACGGCAACAGATTCGCGATCGGGATCGACAAACACTTGTCTTGCGATCCTTGCGATCTGACCCCAAAGTTGAGCCCGATCAGTTCTCCTTTGACGTTGAACAGTGGGCTACCAGACGATCCGGGATTGCAAAACGAGCCTGATTCGATCACCAGCCCCTGGTTGGTATTGACCAGCCTCAAAATCACGCCCTGACCAAATGCGAAGATATTACGAGGGTAACCAAAATGCCAGACATTTTCCCCGATCTCGAACTGGCCTGACAAAGCGACCGGCGTGCCTTGCGTAAAATTTCCCTGAAGGATACAGGCATCATAATTGCCGAGATTGTAGTAGCTGGTTGGTGAAAACACTTGCCCGGTTTGCTGATGAATGACCCGAAAGACTCCATTTTGTCGGACGACATGACAGTTGGTAAGAATTTTATTGCGAGATATGAGAACACCCGTTCCCATATGAACGACGTCATGATCCTGTATCTCGATTTTATATACGGCAGATGCGGCTGCATAAGGATTGGAGTCATATGCCGCAGCTGATATGGAGAAGAAAAATAATGCCGTAAGCAATATTGATCTGATTTTCAGCGCCATTCCGGTCTCCTTGGACGAGAGATGAAACAAGACATGCAGTCGGTGCTTACGTCAACTATTCGAAACGATGCAAAATCGATCAGATCTGATGGGCATGTCCGAGATGGAGCGCCAATTATACGGTATCAAATATCCAAAAAAGGAAAGCATGCCGATCGAAATTGATTTTGTTTGAATTTGAATCAAACCAACCTGCCGCCTCCGGGCGGTTTTTTTATTCCCGAGAGGAACACCATGAGCAAGAAACTGCGTGAATTGCAGGCGAAGAAGTCTGCGGTAGCACAAGAGAAAGTCGCATCTCTGAATACAGCGTCCAGCCTGCTGGATCAGGCGGAAGCGTCCGGGCGCGATTTGAATGAAGACGAGAGCCGGGAATTTGCCCGACTGAAATCTGAGGCGCAGGCCAAAGGGATCGAGATCGAACGTATCCAGATGTCGATCGACCTCGAACAGGAGCGCATCGCAGCGCAGGCGGCCGCCGGATCGGTCGTGGTGCTCGCAGGGAATGGTTCAGACATCACGGTGGCCGATCGCAGTGCTGTTGATACGACAGCGGGATTTCGCAACTTCGGCGAATTCGCCCGTGCGGTGTTCCAGGCGTCCCTGCCGGGCAATGCGCCGGATGGGCGTCTGCTCTCGCCGCGTCTGGCAGCAGCTCCATCGCTCTATGGCTCGGAGACGGCGGGTGCCGACGGCGGGTTTCTCGTGCCGCCGCAGTTTGCCCGTGACATCTTCACGCTGTCGCTGGACGACGAGGCCCTGCTGCCCTTGACCGACAACACCAACGTGGCGGGCAATGCGATGGTGTTCCCGAAGGATGAGACCACCCCCTGGGGCACGGACGGCATCACGGTCGCCTGGCAGGCCGAGGGGTTGGCTGCGGCCACCTCCAAACCGAAGCTCGGCACCTCGGCCCTGCGCCTGAAGAAGCTGATGGCCTTGGTTCCCATCACCGACGAGCTGCTCTCCGACACCGATGCGCTCACCTCCTATCTGCCGAAGAAGGTGGCTTCCCGTATGCAATGGAAGATCAACGAGTCGATCCTGTTCGGCTCGGGCGCCGGCATCCCGCAAGGCGCGCTGGCAGGAGGTGCCGTCATCACCCAGGCGAAAGACACAGGGCAAGCCAGCAATACGCTGACCCCGTCGAATCTGGCCAACATGATCTCGCGCCTGCCGCCCGGTTCGTTCAAGAACGCGGTATGGATCGTCAACAACAGCGTGCTGCCGGCGCTCTTTACCTTGACGCTCGGCAACTACCCGATCTACTTGCCGGTGGGCGGTGGTGTGGGCGGCATGCGGGGTTCTCCCTACGGCACGCTCCTGGGGCGTCCGGTGTATGTCTCGCAGCATGCGTCGCAGTTCTCGGCTCAGGGCGACGTGATCCTGGTCGATCTCACCTTTTACCAGACCATCACCAAGGAAGGCGGGATGGAGACCGCGACTTCGATGCATCTGTATTTCGATGCCGACGCCACGGCGTTTCGCACGCTGTTTCGCATGGACGGGCAGTCGAAGATCGCTGCCCCCATCCTGCCCGCCAAGGGGGCTGCGACCTTGTCGCCCTTCATTCAACTGGCTGCCCGCTGATCTTTACCTATCCGTCTGAAAGGAATTCCACATGATTTTGAATGAGAAACTCTCCGAAGCGCTCGCACTGCTCGCTGCCATTGCCCCTTCGGCACAGGCCGTTGGCACCGTATTCAGCCCGTGGGTCGAGCTTGCCGAAGTCGATCGCATCCTCGCCATCATCCAGGTCGGCACCTTCGGTGCCCTGGCCACGGTCGATGCCTCGATCGCGCAGGCGCAGGACAATAAGGGTACGAATGCCAAGGCGATCGGTGCTGGCAAGGCCGTTGCTTTGACTGCTGCCATGGGCAACGATGTGCAGGCGACCATCAATGTCGCCGCCATCGAACTCGATGCGGCCAACGGCTACGGCTTCGTGCAGCTGGGGCTTTCGGTCGGCGTGGCCGCAACCGAAACCGCTGCGCTGATCCTGGGTGGTTCCTCGCGGTATGAACCGGCGAGCAGCTTCAATGCCGCATCGGTGGTCGAGACTGCCTGATGCCGCTACGACTCGTTCGGGATGCGGCGGTCGAGCCGTTGAGTATTGCTGACGCGAAATCGCATCTGCGGGTGGACATTCCAGATGACGATGTACTGATCGGCGCGTTGATTTTGGCTTCGCGCCGGTTTGCCGAGCATCTCACCCAGCGCGCGTTGATCTATCAGGCGTGGCGGCTGGTGATCGACTCGTTTCCGGGGCCGACATTGATCGGAGTTCCCTGGGGCAAGACCTTCACCTTGCCGGCACACGCGATCCTGCTGGAAAAATCCGCAGTACAGCAGGTGACAGCGATCCATTATCTGGACATGGGCGGCAACCCGCAGGTGATGCCGACTGCCGATTACACCGTGGACTATACGTCGGAACCCTGCCGGATCACCCCGGTATTCGGCCAGATATGGCCGATTCCCTTGCCGCAGATCGGTGCAGTCGAGGTGGATTTTACGGCAGGTTATGCCGTGCCGGTGGTCTGTTCAAACGACACGATGACGGTGCCTGCGGACTGGCAGCCATATTCGGTGGGTGACGCGGTGCGTTTCTCGCTGGCCGATGCGAGCAATGGGGTGCTGCCGGCGCCACTGACCGTAGGCACGGATTACTATATCCAGTCGGTGGTGGCACCCGGTGTGTATACCTTGTCGAATGTTTCGGGTGGTAGCGCCATCACGTTCACGAGTACGGGATCCGGCACCACTTTGTTGGGCAAGGTGCCGGAAGGCATCCTGTCCTGGATGAAGTTGCGCATAGGTACGTTGTACCAGCATCGGGAAGAGTATTTTACCAGCGAGAAATCCGGCAAGGTGCTGCCGCTGCCGTTCGTCGACCGGCTGCTCGACCCTTACCGGGTGGTATTCTGATGGCGCTGGTCTCGAGTGGTGTGCTCGATCAGCGCATCACGATCAATCAATTGACGGTGGTGCGGGGCGCATTCGGCGGGCATGACGAAACCTGGGCACCTTTCGCGACCGTGTGGGCGCAGATGCAGGACATGACCGGGCGCGAGATCTTCCAGGCGCATGCCATGGGCAGTGCTGCGACCAAACTGTTTACCATCCGTTACCTTGCCGGGGTAAAACCTGCCATGCAGGTGATCGCCCCCGATGGCGTGATCTGCCGGATCGAGTGGATCCGCTATGTGCCCCGGAAAGAATACATGGAACTCTACTGTCTGGTGCTCGATGACGACTGAGATTCACATCAAGGGTCTGGAAGGGTTGCAGGCGCTGCTCGATACCTTGCCTGCCCGCATCGAAAAAAATATCGTGCGCGGCGGACTGCGGGCGGCTGCCCGTGTGGTCGAGGCGGAGGCCAAGCGTCTGTGTCCTGTGGGCAAGACTGGGGCACTCAGAGATTCGGTCCACGTCTCGATGCACAGCCACCGTGGCCGTGTCCAGGCGCTGATCGAGGCCGGTGGCGGCAAGGTGTACTATGCTGCCATGGTCGAATATGGCACGGCACGCCACTGGATCAAGCCGAAGAACCGCAAGAGTCTGTTCGTCGCGGGTCTCCTGCGCGAAGCCGTCGACCATCCTGGGGCGAAGAAGCAACCCTTCATGCGCTCTGCCATCGACACCCGGGCACAGGATGCCATCGAGACTCTGTCGGCCTACATCGGGCAGCGGCTCGACAAGATCGAGGCCGGAAAATGAAGCCGGAAACCGTCATCTATACCCTGCTCGGTGCGTCGAGCGCCATTGCCGCCCAGGTGGGCAGCCGGATTTATCTCGACACACGCCCGGAAGCCGATTGGTTGCCTGCCATCACCTATGGGCTCATCTCGGATGTGCAGGATGGTGCGCGTCCGATCGATCCGGAACTCGTCACCGCCCGGGTGCAGGTCAACTGCATGGGCAACGTAGCCGACGATCTCGTGACCCTGCGCGAAGCCGTGCGTCTGGCCTGTCACAACCGCTCGGGCAGCATCGGCGGCGTCGAGGTCGTGGCGTGCATCCAGCAGAGCATGGGGCCGGACAGCTATGACGAACTGGTGAACGTGTATCTGAAACCGGTCGATTTCAAGATCCATTACGTGCGTTGATCGGGTCTCACGCCTGGTTTCGGATCTCACCCAGCAGATCCGGGTGCCGGTCGAGCAGTTTGAACAGCTTGACCAATGCCAGCGGCGGTCGGGTCTTGCCGTTCTCGTAGCGTGAGAAGGCATTGATGCCCCCGCCGAAGATTTCGGCGGCCTCGCGCTGGTCGAGGTCGAGCTTCTTGCGCACGTTCGTAATGAAAGCAGGATCGACGATGGCTGCGTTCACCTGCCTGGAAAATGCCCGCATTTCACGCATGACGCGGTTGGATTCCGCCGCGTCCAGGACCGATTCGGCGCAGGCCGGGCAGAAGTCACCCGTCACCGCGGCAATGACAGTGGTTTCCCCTTTGTAGGTGTAGGGCAGGTCGCGGGTGTCATGGATCAGTTCCGCCGCGCCACAGACTGGACATTTCATGGTCATAGCTCCTTGAAGGACACGATCAGCACGTCATCGATGACAACCAGTTTCAGGTATACGTCGCCCGCCTGCGTGCTGGGGCGGTACACGTCCTGCCAGACCGTATGATCGGCATGGGTGGTCATGCTTTTGTAGAAGTCCTCTGGCGTGAGTGCCATCACCACGTTCAGCATGTCGGAGAAAGAAAGCCCAAGCTCGTTTGCGCCGGTACGCGCCGCGTGCGTGGTGCGCATCTTGCCGGCCTCTACCAGGGCTTTGACAATTGACAGCTTGCAGTGCGGGGTTCGTTTCTCCATCTTGGCATTCTAACTGGCTTGGCTTGATTTTAGCAAGTAGGTTAAAAATTGTTCCGTCGGATTTTACGACGCGGATGCATCGCTTCATTTCGCGAATTCAAGTTTTTTAATATCTGACAGTTCTGTCGGCATTCGATCTCACACAAGGAGAAATTCATGGCCCAATATGGTTTCGGGTCGGGGGTGGTGTTTGCCGTCCCCCTGACCAACGCGCAGGGTAACCTACTCGCGAACGGCACGCCGGTGCGCTTTGGCGTGCTGCAGGATGTGTCGGTCGATTTCAGTTTCACCAACAAGGAACTGCACGGGCAGAACCAGTTTCCGGTCGCCATCGGGCGCGGGCAAGGCAAGATCCAGGGCAAGGCCAAGTTCGGCCAGTTCAACGGCGCACTGGTCAACAGCCTGTTCTTCGGCCAGACGCTGACGGCAGGCCAGTCGGTGATTTCCGACAAGGAAGTGCTGAACATCGCGTCGGATACCGGCACGGTGGTCAATTCTGCGACCTTCGAGGACGATCTGGGCGTGGTGTATGCATCCGGCGGTCTGCCGCTTACCCGTGTGGCATCGGCACCTGCCGTCGGGCAGTACAGTGTGACGCCCGCTGGTGTGTATAGCTTTGCGGCAGGCGATGCGAGTGCGGTGACCGGCAACATTCTGGTGAGTTACCGCTACCAGACGCCAGCTACAGGGACGTCTGCGACCAGCATCACGCTCACCAACCAGCTGATGGGATATGCGCCGACTTTCCGGGCGGAGCTGTATGTGCCATATGCCAGCAAACAACTGGTGGTCACACTCAATCAGTGCATCGGCTCCAAGCTCAACTTTGCCACCAAGCTCGATGATTTCCTGATTCCGGAATTCGATTTCGAGGCCTTTGCCGATGCGTCGAACACCATCGGCAGCATCAACTTTGCGGAGTAAAGACATGGTCGACGGCAAATCCATCCTTCTCAACGGGCGTGAATTCATCGTGCCGCCTGCTCCCCTGTCCTGCGTGCGCCGGCATCACGAAGTATTCGAGGGGGCGGCATCGGTGACGCTCCTCATCATGGCCGAGATCATCCATGCGGCGATGAAGCGCAATTATCCGGAACTCACCCAGGAGGAACTGGAAAACGAATACCTCGACGTGGCCAACATGAAAGACGTGTTCAACACCGTCATGAATGTCTCGGGGGCGGAAGCAAAAAAGTAGCGGCGCCAGGGCGGGCGGTCGACTGGGGTCATCTGTACTGCATGATCATCGACCGCACCGGCTGGACGTGGGAATACGTCGATGAGCAGATGGACATTCCGCGGCTCATCGAGATGAACCGTTACTGGCGCGCGCATCCGCCGGTACGCGAGATGGTGCAGGCATATCTGGGTATCGAGATCCGGGACGATCGGGATGCCGGCGGATCGCAGGGTGACGTGGACGGGCTGATTGCGCTCTTTGGAGGGATCGGAGGCAGGATATGAGCAAGGTAGCGACACTCGAGATCGAGATTGCGGCGAATGTGGCGCGGCTCACCGAGGACTTTGCGAAGGCAAAAAAAGAAGTCTCACATTCGATGGGTGAGATGAAGCACAGCGTCAAGGAATCGCTGAACGGCGTCATTGAATCGATGGAGGGCGTCAACAAGAAGATCGCGGCGATGAATGATGCCTTTGCGACCATCGGTGAATTTGCCGTGGCGGGTGTGATCGGCGACAAGGTGATCGAGATGGGAACCGACTTTGCCGAGGCCGCAGAAAAAATCAGCCGCACCGCGCAGATCACCGGCATGACGACGGACGAAGTGCAGGCGTTGGGCTATGCTGCAACGGCGACGGGGGCGAGTTCGGACGCGATGACCAATGGCATGCGCAAACTGGCGATGATGATCACCGAGGCCAAAAACGGCAGCCAGCAGGCCGTGGCGGCATTCCGGGATGTGGGCATTTCGCAGGATGAAATCAAAAACAGCAGCCCGCACGCGATTCTTCTCAAAATCGCCGATGCGTACCACGCTGCCGCCAACGATGCCTCGAAATCGGCCAATGCGCAGAGGCTGTTCGGACGTGCGGGTGCGGATCTGATTCCCACGCTGAATCAGGGCAGCGCAGGACTCGATGAGATGGGGGCCAAGGCACGCGAACTGGGTGTAGTGCTGAGTCAATCTGCGATCGAGAAAGGCGAGCAGGCCGCCGACACATTCAAGGAAGTGCGTGCCGTCACCCATGCGGCATCGCTGCAACTGGGGAGCGAAATGGTACCAGGGTTGCGGGCGCTTGGGCTGGCATTCGTCGATTCGGCGAAAGATGGCGGTGCGCTGCACGGCGCGATGGGCGTGCTCGATGCCATCGTCGTGGATGCGACCCGTGTATTTACGGTGGCGGCCAATGCCGTGCGGGCGCTGGGAATGGGGATCGGTGCTGTGGCTGCGATCATCGCCCACCCGATGAGTGCCAGAACGATCTGGCAGGATTGGACATCCGATGTCGATGCCCTGCAAAAGAAGCAGGATGCCTTCTTCGCGAGCCTGCGTGCGGGGCAATCCGAAGTATCCGGCAGCGCGCCGGAGGATGCAGGCTTTGGACATATCGGTTCGGATACGGGAACGGGTGGTGGCGGTCGCAGCCCATCGCATCATGCAGCCCATCGGCATGTCACGCACCAGACATCCCGAATGGACAGCTATGCGCAGCAGCTGGCTGATGCGCAGATCTACTACCAGCAGACGAACGATCTGCGCCAGATGTCGAAAGAACAGGAAATCGAATACTGGCAGAACATCCTTGCGACCGATGACGTGACAGCCAATGACCGCATCGCCATCGAGCGCAAGGTGGCGCAACTCAAACTCGCGCAACTCAAGCAATCAGCATCCGATGAGCAGAGGCTGTCCGCCGAGCAGATCGATGCCAATGAGCAGGCAGCACTGAATGCGGTAGCCATCGACCGGGAGCGCGCGCAGGAAAAACTCAAGACAGGCCAAATCACCCAGGCCGAACTTGCCAGACTCGATATTCAGTACGAGGACCGGAAATACCAGATCGAACGGGATGCGCAGCAAAAGCGTATCGCGCTCATGCAGGGGGATCCGGACAGCGACCCGGCTGCCTTGCAGCAGCAGCTCGACAAACTGGCGCAGATCCAGCAGCAGCATCTGCTGCAACTGCAGACGATGCAGACCCAGGCGGCCCATCGCACCCAGTCCATCTGGGATCCGGTATTCAAATCCATGAGTCAGGCGTTCGACACCACCATCAAGGGCATGATCATGGGGACGACCACCTGGCAGAAAGGCATGCGCAACATGATGCAGTCCGTTCTGGGTGAATTCATCGACATGGGGGTCAAGATGGTGACGACCTGGGCAGAAAACGAGCTCACCCGCACGGTGGCATCGGTCACCGGGACGGAAGAACGTTCTGCCGCAGAAAATGCCGCCAATGCATCGGGGCTCATGAGTTCGGCTGAGACCGTCATCAAGGCGATCATGAACGATGCGGTCAAGGTGTTCTCGGGCGTGTGGGCAGCGTTGTCCGGTATTCCCTATGTGGGACCGGCACTCGCCGCTGCCTCGGCGCCTGCCGCCATGGCCACCGTCGCCGGGGTGGCCGGCAGTGTGGCGTCCTCCGCTGGTGGCGCCTGGCAGATTCCGTCTGATCGGTTGAACTTTGTGCACAGGAACGAGACCATCCTGCCTGCCGACAAGTCCAGAGGGCTCGATGAGCTCATCAGTCGTGGTACCGGGCAGAGCGCACCGATCCACATTCACGGCAACCCGTCGAGCACGTTTACCATGAGTCAGCTGCAGCAGATGTTGAAACAGATGGGGCGGAATTTCGTGCCGGTTGCGCGCTACCCATGAAGATCCTCGTTGCGTGGGAGATGGGTGGTAACTGGGGGCACGTTGCACGCGATCTGCCCGTACTACGAAGATTGCAGGCCGAAGGCCATGATGTGCGGTATGCGGTGCGTGATGCGACGCTTGCGGCATCACTTTGCACCTCGGTCGGCGTCCCTTGCATGGCAGCACCCGCTGGTGTGAGCCCTTCCCGCATGCCACGCGGGCTGGCGGGCTTTGGTGCCGTCCTCTTTGCCGACGGGTTTGGCGATGTGGTGATTCTGCGGGAACGCATCAGCGGCTGGATGCAGCTTTTTACGGAGCATGGAACGGACATCGTGGTGAGCGATTATGCGCCGGGGGCGCTCTTGGCCGCCCACGCGGCGGGTATTCCATCGGTGGCGGTCGGCAGCGGATTCGAGATTCCGCCAGATCAAGCCCTGCTGCCTTCGTTCCAGAATGATCCGGCGCGGGATGAAGCTGCGCGCCGGTTTAGCGAAGGACTGGTTCTGTTCAACGTCAACCGGGTGCTGACTGACCTCGATGCACCGCCGCTGGAACGGCTGGCACAGGTGTTTCAGGGGACGTGCCATGTGCTCGCCACCATTGCCGAACTGGATCATTGCGGCCCCAGAGATGGTGCGGTCTACGCCGGCCCGGTACAGGATCTGCCGGGTGGAGTGGCGGCGAATTGGCGAACGACCAGGCCCCGCGTGCTGGTCTATCTGCGCGGGAATGGGGCGGCCATCGACGACGTGCTGCGGGCGCTCGATGCGATCGGCGCCGAGGTCATCGCCGTACTGCCGGAAGTAGGACGGCTTCCCCCTGTTGGCACCGAGATTCAGGTGTTCCGGCAGCCGGTTTCCTTCGATGGGCTGATCGAGACTGCCGATCTCGTGATCGCCGGAGGATCCGGCACCGTCACCGCCGCACTGCTTGCCGGTGTTCCGGTGCTCGTGCTGCCGGCCAATGCCGAGCAGACGATGCTGGGCCGCCGGGTCGAGGCTGCGGGCGTTGGAATGACCGTAAGCAGCGGAACAGCGGCAACCCTCGATGATGCGATCGATCGCCTGTTACACGATGCCGCCTTTCGCACTGCCGCCCAAGCGCTTGCCGCGAAATACCACGATCTTGGCAATGAATCCGCCATCCAGACGGTGATCGACGCCATTCACAGCACTGCATCGGGTCATTCATGAGTATCGCCATCGCCTCTCCGCCCTCATCTCCGGGCTGCGGCAACATCTTCCCGACCTTACCCGGCATCCAGTGGGGCGTGCAGAAGTCGCCGCAGTTCAACACCGTGACCCACCGGGCGGTGTCCGGGTTTGAGGTGCGCGCCGCCCGGATGCAGTACCCGCTGTGGACCTTCACGCTCTCCTACGAATTCCTGCGCGACGGAGCGTATGTTGAAATCCAGACCTTGCTGGGATTCTTCCTGCAGCAGATGGGCAGCTTCTCGGCCTTCTGCTACTCCGATCCGTCCGACAACTCGGTGGTCAACCAGACATTCGCCACCGGCGACGGGGTGACGACCAGCTTTCCGCTCACCCGCGCCTACGGCGGCTTCGTCGAGCCGGTACAGAACCTGAACGGCACACCGCAGATCTTCGTGGGTGGGGTGCTGGAAACACCTACCGCCTTCTCCATCGTCAACGGACAGGTCGCCTTTGCGACACCGCCCGCCGCAGGCAGCGTGCTTTCCTGGACGGGCTCGTTCTTCTACCGCGTGCGCTTCGTCAGCGACCATGCCGATTTCAACCAGTTCATGTACCAGCTCTATGAACTGAAGCAGATCGCGTTCGTGGGCAGTCCTTTGAACAAGGTGTAAGCGCGGTGGTACAGGATACAGGCCCTATCGACCAGCAGATTCTATTGTACAATTGCCGAATTTCATACGCATTGATATCAATTCATGACAGTGATGGGTAAAAAGCTATATCGCCTGCGCATTGGGGTCACTATTGCGATATCGATGGCATCTCCCCCGTTGATGGCGGCTGACTCATCGCTACCATTCGTCGCCCCTGGCTTGTGGCGCATCGTTTCCGATGTGCAAGGCCCGATGAATCAGCACAGCCGGATGACTCAGGAGCAATGTCTCAACTTCCAAGGCGGATCAGATCAGGAGACCGGCCTGCCCGGCATGGCGGGTGGAACGGGTGTGACCACACAAGTCATCAACAGCGCAAACCGGTCAACGGTGCATTTGTCCAGCGTCGTCGATATGCCGAATGGAACGATGACTCAGGACATTACCCAGGTGTTCACCGTAACCAACAGTGTATTGCATCGCGCTACCATGACCGGACAAGGCAGTTTGAAATTCACTTCCAGCCCGATGCTGGATGAAACATTCACCCAGCAGGGTACATGGCTGTCAACAGCCTGCCCGACGGTATTGCCAGCCGCCAAGACAGAAACTTTGCAGAATGGCACGCTACCAGCGCTGGATGCCTTGAAAAAGTTGTCTCGGCAATCGAACGGAGCACCCTGATATGCGTAAACATCGACGTTGCTGTTTGATAATTTCCCTGTTCGTTTTTCTGCTGGATGGGGTATACCAACCAGCATGGGCTGACTCAACTCCAACGCCTGCGCAGTTGATGAAGCAGATTTCCGCCAGATGGCGTCCCAGGTATCCCAAAGACGACTGGAACATGGCGAATGCCCAGGCCTGGGCACGCGATGCCTGCCATAAGAGCGAATCTCTACCGTTACCACAAACCGACTTGCCAACGATGACCGATTTGCCCAAGCTCAAGGGCTGCGATTCGACCCCTTTATACTATGGATACACAACAAAGCCAGATTATGTGCAGGCTCGTCAGTGTGCTTACTTTGAGCGAGGGACAGGAGGCGGAGAAATAATTGGTGGATCGGCTATTCTGACCATGATTTACGCCAATGGTTTTGGCGTGCCACGTAACCTGCCGCTCGCCATCAAGTTTGCCTGCGAAGCCGGTGGTGCACCAGCTGAAATCGAGGGCCGTATTTCAGACCTGAATCATCTGCAAAACAACCAACCATCTTCCAACCAACGCCCCTATGATTTTTGCGATGACACGACCAGCGGATACATGCAGGGGGCGTGCGAAGGCATCACGACCGATGCCGACAAAGCCAAGCGTCAAGCCCAAGTCGATACCCTGACGAAGACTTATTCCCCTGAACAGAAAAAAGCATTGACGGCTTTGCAACGCGCGGCCAAAGCGTACTTCAAGGCTCATGCTGACAATGAAGTTGATCTAAGCGGCACCGATCGTGGAATGGTCAGCCTGGAAGATCAGGATGGCAACGAGGACACGTTTATAGCGGATCTTCAGTCTCTGGAGTCCAACAAGATTCCGGGTGTCTCGGCAACACAGTTTGCCAGGGTGGACGCCCATCTGAATGCAGTCTATCAACATGTGCTTGCCAACCCGGCATTCAAGCTGTATCCCGGCTCCACACCGGATGACCCAATGAGCAACATGGGTACCATCACGCCAGATGGCATTCGCGCAGATCAGCGCCTGTGGCTTGCGTACCGGAATGCCTGGGTGCATTTTGCAGCATTGCGTCGGCCCGACATCACCAGATCCAGCCTGATGGCCTGGATTACCAATCAACGCATCGAAGATTTGCGTACCTTGTTGCCAAGTACCGATCCGGACTATCGCCAACCGGAAGGTGAACATTGATGACTCGACGTCAAATGCCTCGACGGGGACAGAAATAATCGACAATGAATGGAGAAATGACATGATGAATAACCAAAAAACACTCGCGCTGCTGCTTGCCATGGGCCTGTCTGCCACTGTTCACGCCTCGCCACTGATAGCACAGGGCGAATGGGAAACCACATCCACCGTCAGCACCCCACAAGGCCCGATGACCTTCCATACCAAAAACTGCAACAAGGGTCAGGATATTTCGCAGGTCATGCCGAAGCAGGCCAACGCCCACTGCAAACCGTGGCAGGAAAGTTCGTCGAATGGCGGGCGGGATATCGTTTTGAAGGGTGAATGCACGCAAAACGGGCCCGCACCCGGACAAAACATGCTCATGCACCTCGAAGCCAAGGTTAGCGTAGCACCTGATGGCCGTTCGTTTACTGGCACGACGCAGGCGTCCGGGCAAGTCAATGGATTCGCCTTTACATCGCCACCTACGCAATTTTCAGCAAAATACATCGGCGTATGCACCGCACATTGATTCAATTAGCGATTATTCTGGGCGAAACACGATTAAACACATGAATTTCAGCATTGATAGCCGATGGCTGCACATGATGGTAGTCATGGCAGGCTGCTTCATGACCACAGTAGCACTGACGACGTCCGCCGTCGCCATCGCGGGCCAAACAGCCGATCCGGTGCAACAGCTTGCCGGTCGTTTCAGCGAACACTTCGAAAACAGCGATGTCGATGGCGACAACTTCTGGAGCGATAATATTGTCGAAGTCGTGCCGGTGAGCACCCATGCGGCGTATTTTCGTATTCATCTGGAATTTTATAATGGGCACGAGTGCGGCATCTGGGGTATCGCCCAAACCGGCGGTTCCGGATTGCGATACCAGCACGCAGAACAGGTTTATGATTTTAAAGCCAAAGGCATGAAAAATACCCAATGCGTGCTGCAGATCAGCAAACAGGGAGATCATCTGCTATTGCAAGAACTCGATCCAGACTCAGCCTGCAAAATAAATTATTGCGGGATGCGTGGCAGCTTTGATGGCATCACGCTGCCCTGGAACAGTCACCGCCCGATCACTTATCTGCAAAAACTGAAAGCATCCAGACAATATCAAGATACCCTGAAACAATGGCATGATCAGACGGGTGGCGGGCCAGCCGCACCCGATCCGGAACATTGATCAGGCAGATCGGTTTTTACGCGCTGAATCCAGCGTCGTCAGGATAAAAACATGCTCCGGACTGTTCATAATATCAAACGATTTTTGTCATTCGGCACATGACATCTCGTCCTTGAGATTCCGGACAATTTCCGTCCATCAAGATAATGTAACGTATCGACACGGCAACTGAATGGTTTGCCGAATTCAGACACGCGTCTTTCCCGGCCACCAGTCGCAATCAATCATCATTCATTCGATAACAAACAAATGGTCGGCACAATCGGTTGTCGGACAGCAGGACTGCGTTCGCGATGAACCAGAATCAGTACGCACATCCCAAATATATCTTTGCCTTTCAGATAGAAAACATCGTCATGAAAACCGCCTCTCCTGCCCTGATCGGATTGCTTGCCACGCAGCAGCTGCTCTACGCCGATCTCTACACCATCACGCTCGTCACGTCAGACCCGGGGGCTGCGATGGGCGGTTATGGCTACGGCTACGGCTACGGTTACGGGCCGCCGGCACCGACGCAGCTTTTTTACACCGACGCCGACCAGGATCTGGTCTACAACGGCAACACCTATCTGTGCACGCATCCGACGGTGTCGAGGACCGGCATCAAGTGCTCGCTCGATCTCTCGGTCGATACGGTGGAGGTGTCGATTTATGGGTCTTCGGCCGATCTCGTGCTGAGCGTGCCGTTCCCGCAGTTTGCCGTCAACGGCGGTTTCGACGGGGCGACGATGAGCATAGATCGCTGCTTCATGCCCACCTACGGCGACACCTCGGCCGGAGTGGTCAACCTGTTCTTTGGCAACGTCTCCGAAGTCAAGCCTTCGCGCTCGGCCGTGGTGCTGACGGTGAGCTCGCAACTGGAACTCTTGAATCTCGATATGCCGAGAAACCTGCTCTCGCCCGGATGCATCCATTCGCTGTTCGATACCGGCTGCGCGCTGACACAGGCCTATTACGCGGAATACGGCTGGGTGACTAATGGATCTGCCCTGGCCGTCAACAGCACCAATCTGAATCTGCCGTCCGGGTATTTCACCCAGGGCACGATGCTCTTCACCTCGGGCGCCAATGCTGGGGCGAGTGCCACCATCAAGCAGCACACGCTCGCGAATGGTGTCAACACCTTCGCCCTGATGACACCGCTGAATGCCGCGCCTGCCGCCGGCGACAACTTCACCATCTTTCCCGGCTGCGACAAAACCATGGCCACTTGCCAGAGCAAGTTCAACAACCTCACCAACTTCCGCGGCTGGCCCTTCGTGCCGTCGCCCACGGCGAGTACTTGACATGAACGGCACACGCGAAGACGTCATCTGTGAGGCGCGGGAGTGGCTGGGCACACCGTACCATCATGCCGCGCGCGTCAAGGGTGCCGGGGTCGATTGCTTGATGCTGGTACTCGAAGTCTATGGGCGAGCCGGGGTGTTCGCACGCAGCGGGGTAGACGTGGCGGCCATCCCAATTCCGCGCTATGCCCGAGACATCATGCTGCATCGTAACGAGGAAACCTACCTCGAGGGCATCCGGCAGTACGCGGCCGAAGTGGCGGATCCCGCACCCGGCAACATCGCGCTGTGGAAGTTCGGCCGCATGTTTAGCCATGCGGGGATCATCACCGACTGGCCCGCGATCATCCATGCCTATGCCCCGGAGAAGCGCGTCGTCATCGGCAACGCGACGATGGGGGCGCTCGCGGGCCGCCCGGTGCGCTTCTTCGATCCGTGGAGATTGCCATGAGTGGGTTGTTCGGTGGCAACAAGCCGCAGCCCTCGGGGTGGCAGACCCCGGTGCTGGCTGGCCTGCAGATCCAGAAGACCGGCTACAGCCAGCCGGTGCCTATCGTCTATGGCACCGCGCGCGTGTCACCCACGCTCATGTACTACACCGACTGGCAGGTGCATCCGCACACGAGTTCGCAAAGCACGGGTGGGGGAAAAGGCGGCGGCAGGGGCGGATCGGTCACGACCACCACCTACACCTACTCGGCGACGGTCTGCTTTCTGCTCGCCGAAGGGCCGGTCGCGGGCGTCTCACGCATCTGGCGCAACCACGTGTCCTATGCCAACCCGGCAGCGGTCGGCTTCATGATCTTCCCTGGCAGCTATCCGCAGACGCCCTGGGGATATTTGAGTTCCGCGCATCCGACCGAGGCCCTGGGCTACGCCGGCAGCGCCTATGCGGCGTTTGCGAACTATGACCTGGGAAGCCAAGGGTCACTCGGCAATCACCTCTTCGAGGTCGAGGGTGCCCAGATCAGTTCCGGCACGCAGGACGCCAATCCGGCCGATGTGATCAGTGATTTCCTGGGCAATCCCTACTACGGCGTGCTGTCAGTCTTTCCCAACGCCTGGAGCCCACAGTCGTTTCTGGGTGACTTGACCGCCTTGCGCAACTGGTGCGCGACCAACAATCTATTGATCAGCCCGGCGGTGGCGACCCAGCGCGCGGCGCACGACTGGATCGCCGACTGGCTGCTGGTGGCCAACGCCGGCGCCTTCTGGTCGGAGGCCACGCTCAAGATCATCCCCTACGGCATGGTGTCTGCCACCCCGGTCTATGACCTGGGGGATGATGACTTCATCGTCACCGGGCATGAGGATCCCGTCGTCGTCACGCGCAAACGCCGGGCCGATGCCTACAACGACGTGTCGGTGGAATACCTCGATCGCACCAACGAGTACACCGCAGCCCCCGCGCGGGTGACCGACGCATCAGCCATCGAAACCTTCGGTGTGCGCACCAAGCCCACCGTGACACTGCACTCGATCTGCCTGCAGTCGGTCGCGCAACAGGTCGCCCAAGCCATTCTGTTGCGTGAGCTCTATATCCTGAACACCTTCCAGTTCAAGCTTGCGCCGCGCTACTGCCTGTTGGAACCCATGGACGTGGTGACGATCACCGACTCGATGCTTGGGCTCGAGCACACGCAGGTTTTGATCACGGCAATCGAGGAGGATGCAACGGGGCTCCTCACCATCACCGCCGAGGAATACAACCCGGCGTTCTATGCCTCGCTCGCGTACAACGCGCAAGTTGCCTCGGGCTACATCCCCAATCTCGGCACGGCACCCACCCAACTGTCGGCGGCGACGCTGTTTCTCGCGCCACCGGCGGCAACGGCAAGCGGGAATGAAATCTGGATGGCGGTGACCAACCTCGACCCACTCTACGCCGGCTCGCAGATCTACATGAGCTATGACGACGTGAGCTACCAGCCGATCGGGGTGATCTACGGCAACTCGACCGCAGGGGTGACGACGACGGCTTTGGGGCCTGCGCCATCCGCCTCGCCCGGCGTGCTCGACAGCGTCGATACGGTGGGTGTGGACCTGTCGGCAAGTCGTGGGGTGTTGACCGGCGTCAGCCAGGCCGTGCTCATGACCTACGGCACGCTCTCGCTGGTAGGCAACGAGTTCCTCGCCTGGCGCGATGCGACGCTCACCGCAGTTTCGCACTACACGCTCGACACCCTGCTGCGCGGCCTCTATTACAGCGCCGACCAGAATCCGATCCAGAGTGGTGCGCGTTTCGTGCTGTGCGATGAGACGCTCTTTCGCTACCCATACAACCCGAATCTCCAAGGCAAGACGATCTACTTCAAGTTCGTGGCGTTCAACGCCGGAGCGGTCGCCGTGCAGGATATTGCGCAGGTGCCGGCGGTGACCTTTGCGGTCAGCGGGCAACTGAGCGTGCCGCCGGCACCCTCGGGGCTCACCGTCACGCAAAGCGGCAGCACGGTCAATTTCAGCTGGATCGGATCCGGCTTGAGCAGCGCCCGGTACGAGCTGCGCTATGTGCCGCAGGGCAATCCCGCCAATTGGAATGATGGCGTGCTGATTGCAACCTCCATCACGCAGACCACCTACGCCTCGTCGCAGGTGCCGCCGGGCGCCTGGACGTTTCTGCTGGCCGCACAGGATTCGGGGGGCAACTACTCAGCGGCCGCATGGCTCGATTTCACCGTCGCCGACACGCTGACCGTGCAGGCCGCACTCGCATTCGGGCCGCAGTGGCCAGGAACATTGACCCATCTCGTCTACCACTGGACGGGCAAGCTCATTCCCCAGGGGCAGGGTCCCACGGCAGATGACGGCTGGGACACCTTCGACGCGCTGGTGGCCAATCCGTACCCGGTCTCCTCGTTCACGGCGCAAACCGTGCTCGATCTGGGTTCGGTCAAGACCGTGCGCGCCTGGGCCGCGTTCGCCGGCACGCTCCCCATCCCGGGCGGGGTAGCGCAGCCGCAGCTTTGGATCAACAGCAGTTCCGATGGCGTGAGCTACTCCGGCTTCACTCCGTGGGGGAACGGAACCCTGACTGCCCGATTCGTCCAGGCCCAGGTCGTCCTCGACGCCGCGCAGGGCACACCGTGCCTGTCTGCCTTCCACGTCACACTCGATAGCTGAGGAGTAAAGATGCCCGTTGCAACGTATCTACCGACCGATTTCACGACGCAGGACTCGACCACCTACAAGGCGGCCATCGACGGCAACGGCAGTGTGCTTTCGCGTCTCGCGGCCGCCTTCGCGCCCAGCCAGCAGGCAACACCGAACATGACCGTTCTGGTTGGCGCGGGGGCGCTCATGGTCTGGGGGAACGTGGTAGCCGTCGCCGCACAAAGCACGGCGGTCATCAGCGCACCGGTTGCCAACCTGCGCATCGACCGGGTGGTGATCGATGCGGGAAATGGCGTCATCGCAACCGTTCTCGGCACGGAAAGTGTCTCGCCCACGGCACCGACGATTCCGGCAGGCTTCCTGCCGATCGCGCAGGTACAGCTATCGCCCGGTGCGACCAGCATCACCAACGCGATGATCATGGACGAGCGTGTCACTGGCAACCTGCAGCCGGCGGGGAGTGTTCGGGTGCTCGCGCAAAACGCGGTGCCGACATCATTCGTCGCGGTGGCCGCGACCTTCACGGGGGCTGCCGTCGCCAACAACGCCGGAAATGTGCAGTTGTCGGGCACCGGTGCGCACGGATTCACCGCGACGCCTGCCATCGGTGCCAACGTCTATGTGACCTGGTCGGGTGGCACCGAGGCGTCCGGGTTCTACAAGGTGGTGTCGGTGGACAGCACGACCGCCTTCACCGTCCAGCTTGCCTATGCGACGGGGCTCGGCACGCCGATCGTGACGCCGGTGGCCACCGATGTGGTGGTGGCCAGTATCCCGATTCCGGCAGGAACCCTGTCGGCCAACGGCTCGCTCGAGTGTCAGGTGTTCTTTGACGGCACGCCGTCCGCCAACGCCAAGACGACCTCGTGGTACGTGGGTACGACCAAGCTCGACGCCAATGCGTACACCACCGGCCCGCAGATCAGTCACTGGTGGCTCGTTAACCGGGGCGCGGTCAGCAGCCAACTCTACGCCATGAACGGCGGAGCGCTCGCAGGCGGCGTGAGCGTGGATTTCTCGCAGGGTCAGACGCTCGCGATCCGGGCGCAGGCCGCTGCCGCCAACGAACGTATCACCCTGGAAGGGTACGTGATCCGCGCGAATTACTGAGCATTTCGCCTCAACCCACCAACCGCCCTCGGGCGGTTTTTTTACGCCTGAAAAAAGGAGAAATCAGCATGACCGAACTCGAACAAAACCTGCAAACCCTGCGCGCCGAGATCGACAAGATCGAGTCGCCGGAATTCCGTCTGCTTGCCCATTACATCGAGGCATTCCACCAGAAGCATTCGGAGGAGATGGCAGAGATGAAACAAACCTTCCTCGCCGCCAAGTTCGGCGCGAGGGTGGTGATGTGGCTCTCGGTGGTTGGCAGCGGCATCGCGGTGATCTGGGGTGTCATCCACGGCCACGGGGTAATCAAATGAACGCGGTCCTTTCGTCTCTTGGCATTCTGCATGAACGGGCCGAACAGACCCGGCTCATCACCCCCTACGCCGACGGGCTCTCGGCTTTCGAAGCGTTTCTCGCAAGTGCCGCGCAGCCAGGTACAAAGCTTTGCACCATGATCTACGGTTGCACTCTGCAACCCTTCTTTGATGCGCTGATCGCAGCACACACGGCGGGGTGTGAGGTGCGGGTGATCTTCGACCACACCCAGACAGCCGGTAAGGCGGAAGCGCCGCAGATCGAGCGGCTCATCACTGCGGGTCTCGTCGACGGCGAACACTTTCTCATCGGCACCTCGCCCGTGCACCACCAGATCGTGCATCTCAAGGCGACCGTCATCCGCACGCCGGACGGCAAGGCCATGGTCGAGGACGGATCCTGGAACTACTCGGTGAGCGCAAGCCAGCAGTTGAACGACCTCTGCTTCACCGAATCCGACGCGCTTGCCCGCTATTACGAAGATGCCTTCGATCGGCTGTGGGATTGGGTAAAAACCAACGAACCGCAGTACCAGCAATCCATCGAGGAGGACAAGCCATGAACCCACCCATGACCTACAGCAAGACCGGGATCCAGCTCACCGAGCGCTTCGAGGGCTGTCGCCTGGAATCCTATCCCGATACCGGCGGTGTATGGACGATCGGCTACGGCCACACCCACGGTGTTCACGAAGGCATGACCTGCACGCTCGAGCAGGCGGAGGCTTGGCTCAAAGAGGATATCCAGGCGGCCACCGATGCGGTCAACCGCCTGGTGACCGTGCCCTTGAACCAACCAGAGTTCGACGCGCTGGTGGACTTCGTCTTCAACCTCGGCGGGGGCGCCTTTGCCCGCTCGACGATGCTGAAAGACATCAACGCCGGGAACTTCGCGGCGGCGGCCTTGCAGTTTCCGCTGTGGGACCGGGATGCCGGGCGCGTGTTGGCCGGACTCCTGCACCGGCGTCTGGCTGAGGAGGCGGAATTCAACGAGGAGAGAACGGCATGATGAAGTTGCTGAAAGACTGTTTCACCACGGCGGACGGCGAGAGCTTCGACGTCGGCCGGGTGCTCTGGGCGCAAGGTGTGGTCGTGTTCCTGGGGCTGGCGATCTATTCCGTAGTGGGTCAGGGCCATCCATTCGACATGCAGGCGTTCGGCATCGGACTGGGGGCAACCTTGGCCGCCGGCGGTGCCGCGCTGGGCTTCAAAGCCAGGACCGAGCCGGGGGGAGGTGCGTGATGTTCGTGACGCTCGACATTCTGAAACTGCTGCCGTGGCGGCTGATCGGCGCGGCCACTCTCGCACTCGCGGTGTTCGCAGCCGGGTACCGCTACGGCGAGCAGCGCGTCACCGCCCAATGGGATGCCGAGAAAGCGGCGCAAGCCCAGGCCGTGGCCAGGCAGGCCGCCCAAGTCGCAGCCGTCACCACCCATCAATCCACCATCAACCAGGAGATTTCGAATGACTTTGAGACCGAGAAAGCCAAAATTGTGGCGGATCGTCGCCATCTGTTTTCCCGCGTTCCTCGGCGCGTGCGCCACCACGCCACAAGTCATGCCGGCGCAGTGCCCGAAGTTCCCGCCGTTGCCGCCCGAACTGATGCAGCCCCCGCCAACCCTGTACCTGCTGCCGGACAGCAAACCGGTGCGGCCACCTGCAACCAATTAGCCGAGGATGCGGCGCAGACCACGCTGATGGTGGTGGAATTCCAGAAGTGGTATCGGGAGCAGGCAGAGGACTTCAATGCGTCCACTAAATGA
>JAEHJW020004745.1_pt1 | contig 52796 bp, 57 predicted proteins | sample 9271431 | NCBI WGS metagenome assembly JAEHJW02
ATAGAGGAGGAAACTTATGACTACTAACAATATGGTTCTCGAGCGACTGCAAGACAGGATCCGAGAGGCAGAACAGCAACTCAAGGAGGTTCAAGCCAGAATCGACGCGCTACGTCTCGCCTACGCCGAGGTCGAGTCCATCCTTGGACTCACCACTTACTCTCCGCCAAGTGCCAGTCAAGCGCTGCAATCCATTATGGAGGAGGACGCTCGCATTTGGACTATGCCGGAATTAGTCGAAGAGCTCCACAAGCGAAATTGGTATCCAAGAGGTAGTCGTCCGGATGCTACATTGCGATCGGCACTCGTGCGACTCAAGCAGGCCGGCATCGTAGAGGTCGTCAATCGTGGTCGCTACCGGATCAGCACACCAGGATCACAGATCGTCGAAGAGAATGCAATCTCCGTTGAGGTTCCCGAGAATACAGAGTCTATCGAGAATACAGAGCCAATGCTCAAAGACAGACCAGACGTGACTGCGTGGACCTTTCCAGTCATCAGAGAGAGCGTATCCTTCCACGCTGTTATAGATGAAGAGGATGTAAGTCCTTAGGCAATCTGTAGTTTTGCTTCTATTAATCGATACGTACCGGTAAATAGCCGATATTCCTCTTCGGAAATCGAATCGCGTAGCGCCTCTGCCAATACGTTGATCGCCAAGAGTACTGCACCATTAATCGTGTGATTGCCGTAAGTACCGGTGTTTTTGGCCGCCCGAGTAAATCCGGTTACGACATCGTGCCAAATATTATCGCACCACGCATACTCGTTATCAATAAGTCGCATTTGCGCCAGCTTGCGAAACTCAACGTCGGTTGTTTGCTGGCTTACAAACTGAACTTCGTCAGCCGTAAGCCGGTTGATTCGATCGATCATCGTCTGTATCACAGTTTCGTTGATTCCGTAGCGTGCGGTGTTCATCTTGATCCAAACAAAGAAGTCGTCAAAAGTGCTAAACAAGTAGTTGTCGGCTAGCGCGTGAAAGACGTGCTCCGCCTGACCAATAACAAATATACGCTTATTCGCGGCAATCGCCACGCCGAGCTCTACATGTCGAGCACCGGGAGCCGCCACCAGTTCTGTGTCGGTGAAAGCGACCACGGCATCTGAAGTGCGTAGGTCATCGAGATGAGCTCGAGCAAGATCTCGAGTGTCAGGGAATTGTTCGGCTCGCAGGCGTGAGGTTACCGTATGCCCGAGTTCCTCGAGTTGTGCGGCATAAGGCTCCAGCTCCATTAACCGCGAATATCGTGCCGAGAAATATAGCTTCATTGCGATCTCCTCCTGCCCATGTATTTAGTCGTGTTTCAGTAAGTACTTATTCGAGATCGCTTTGATCGTCTCGCCAGTCGTTGCGTTGTGCCAGACGATCCCCTCAGCGTTGCGCTCGGGTGCGATGAGTGACTTAATCCCATCGACCTGCGTTAGCGCGAGATCAGCCGTGGCAGGAAGTTCGAGTTCGTAGACCGGACTGGCGATAGCCAGTAATTCGCTGGGCCAGTCGGAGCGAGCGATGGGGGAGCGATCAACGATAACTGCAAAGACCGCCACCCGTTGCTCTTTCACTCCGAGCGCATTACCCTGGATGCCAGGACCGTACAGTTCGCACTGCAACCCCATGCCAGGGGCGAGAGCATCACCAAGATTGTATTTTCTGACTGCTCTCCAGTAGATATTGTCGCCCTCTCGGATTTGGTAGTTGTGGCCACAGACAAGCAGCTCACAGTCGTTAGTTTTGAACACCGACATCGACGTACCATCGATCTTTTCGGAGCCGATCCAGGGGCCGGATGCAAGCACTGCATCCCATGTGCTCGCAACGTTCTGTACTCGTTCGGAGTGAGTCCGCGTAGCTAGATGATCGGGGTAAGTGGCGATAAGATCGCCCTTACCCGTAAGCGCAGGAGGCTCATACTTAAAGATTCCGAGCGAGTCAAGATCGCTCGTGTCGAACTCATCAACGGGAAGCGCGAGACCCTGTGAGTACACGCCGCGAAGTCGAGCGGTCGAGAGCTTGTGGTACTCCTTGCCGTCAACCTCCTTGGTTCCGCGCTGTGCGAGAAACGCAAACCGATCATCGTCAACAGGTAGCATCGAGTCGATTTCAAAGTAGACACATGAGTCACCAACTTGGAACTCGCCGCGCTTGACGACGACGGTCCATCCCTTTATCCTTGCGGAAACGATCATGTCTGCACCAGGAATCTCGTCAATGCGCTCTATGGTCTCTACCGAAACGAGCTGGCGTTCTGTGGTTAACATACTCTCACCTCCTGATCTCTATATCGGCGCTCACACCAGGTTGTTTAACTACAACTGTCAAACAGGGCTCGCTACGACAATCGTGAGCAGTATTCCAACAACAACGATCACCAATCGACGTGGACCGTTGGCGGTGAGATATTGGTTTGGCAAAGATCGATTGTGCGATACTGAACTCACTGTCCAGTACGATGTGCCGGTCACGACACTGTTTCCAATCCTGAGCGCTGATAACGGGGATATCAGAGAGTACGGGGCAACGCATAGCACAGTACCGGTTGTCCCGTTTAGAGATCCACCACTGTTCCATACGCCTATAGCGCGATTGGATCCCATGATGGGGAGAACCGAGTTGACGATCGAGATCGGGACGAGCTTAAAGCTTGTATCAAAAGACGGCAACGTCAAGGTTCCAAGCTCAGCAGGGGTTATATGATTTTCTGACAAGCCAGGAGCTGTTCTGGTGTTCGGAAGAGACTGCTTGTGCGCCGTATTGCCGATTTCCAGATAAAAGACGCCAGTGACGGCGGCCGACGTGACCAGCACGGCAACCAGGGTACTGATAAGATCTCGTTTGTTGAACAGGTGTCGCGGCACAGTGTTAGTATAGGCAACTCTGGAAGACTGATTTTCCAGCGCAACACGCGTTTTGCTTTTCTGTTTTGTTATACTATCACCAGTGCCCGCAGTTGATGCTGGCTTTTAGGGATGGAGAACGGAGCCATAACTTGACTGCGATGCGACGAACATGGAAGCTCGCCAAACAACATCCGTTGAGAAATGGCATTTCATTTTTGGCGATCATCGGGTTCGCGCTGGCCTTCGTATTCGGATCGCTTCCTGCGGCGTCTCTTCCATCCAGCGCGCTCACTTCATCTCAGGTTCCAAACCTCGGCGGCTCCGGTCAAGACATTGGACATCTGCTTGGTGACTGGAGCCCAACCACTGGGCCAAATTCTGAGCCGGCGGTTGCGTTTGGTGGCGTCAATGGCTACATGTACACGTCCGAGCAGGTCTCGCTCGCTGGAAGCCGTAGCCAGGCCGTGTGGTTCAAGACCACAGCCTCAAACTTTCCGCTACTGACTTTTAATCCCAGTCAGGGGTCGGGAATCAACTCGTCTCCTTCTGGGAGCATGTACGGTACGCCAGCCTATGGACTATATGTCGGACAAAATGGCGGGCTGGCCTATATAGCGCCTGGCTTGTTAGGATCACCGCTTACCACTAGCACTCCGGTCAATAACGGGAAGTGGAATCTCGTCGTGGCCACCGCCACATCCACAGGAGAGACGCTCTGGCTTAATGGATCAGAAGTAGCGTCAAGCACCAATCAACCATCCGTCAATTCGTCAGCAGTCGGTTACTGGATGGTTGGCGGAGGAGAGTCCGCCGGTCTCAATCAATCGGTAGCCACGTCCGCATATGCCAATGCCGACATCACCAATGTAGCTGATTTCCCCGCCGCTCTTGACTCTACGCAAATCTCGAATATGTATTCCGCTACGAGCGAGCAATCTCTCTTGGCGGTCTACGAGGGACTATCGCCGGCGCAGTTCTGGACCTTCCAGGGGCTGGGCGCTTCCGTCCCGGACCAGGTCACCTCCGCGCCCAATCCAGGAACGACTCCTCTTTGGACTCCAAACTCCGTAATCGCTAGTAATCCTCTCATTTTTAATGGCACTCAGTTTGTCGCCGCTTCAACGGGGCCAATTAATGGTGGTGCGTATAAATTCAACGGTACTAACAACGCAATGATTACCACAACTGAGACTCAGTCTGCCCCGACGACTTTCACTCAGTCAATATGGTTCAAGACTACAACACCTGGTGGATTGATGACCTTCAGTCAGTCTACCGGAGAAAACGGGAACACATCACACGATCGCATGATCTGGATAGATAATACTGGTAATATAGTGGCCGGAGTCGATAATGGCCCGTTATCCGAGATTGCGACAAGCGGCACCGCTTACGACAATGGGCAATGGCATCTCCTCACCGTTACCCTATCGTCCGCTGGGTTTTATTTATATGTAGACGGGTCACTGGCAGCATCCAATACATCGGTCACAACTGCAGCTATTTATTCTGGATATTGGTATGTCGGATGGGCCCCGGACAACATCGGCTGGAGTGATTCGTCATCGGCATTTTTTACTGGAGATATTACCGGAGCAGCGATTTATCACACAGCATTAAGCGCATCACAGGTCGCATCAATTTATTCTCAATCTACATTTTCTAACTATTCATCGTCAATTATGTCATATTCACCATCAGAATATTGGGGAATGCAGCCGGAAGATCAAGTATCCGAAACAAATGTGGCTTCACTGTCGCCCAACTCCACAAACCCCAGTAATCCCGTCGCATCTTATGGCTCTCATTTTTTTGCTTCAACAAATGGCTCTCTTGGAGGTAGTGCCTATAGCTTTAACGGCACTAATGACGGCCTCATAACAGTCCATCAGTCTTCTGTACTACCACAAACGTTCACGCAATCACTGTGGTTTAAGACTACTACACCTGGTGGATTGCTTTCCTACAATCAATATGCTGGTTTCAACGGTTCCGCGGCACACGATCGCATGATCTGGATAGATAACGCAGGAAACATTGTGGCGGGTGTTGACCCAGGCTCGTCGACTGAGCTCTCTACAAGTGGCACTGCGTATGACAACGGTCAATGGCACTTCGTTACCGTTACGCTATCTTCCGCCGGCTTCTACTTATATGTAGACGGATCTTTAGCTGCATCAAACACATCAGTTACATCAGCACAGGTATATTCCGGATACACATATATTGGATGGGCGCCCGATAATGTTGGTTGGAGTGACTCATCTCCGCCGTTTTTTACTGGGGATATATCCGGTGTAGCCATTTATCACAGCGCACTCAGCGCAGCACAGATTTCGACACTATATTCGCAGTCGAGTTTCGCAAACTACTCGTCGGCCGTGCTAGCGGACTCTCCGGCTAATTACTGGCCACTACAATCTGGCCAAAGCGTTCTCGATAATCTGACAGGACACTTACAGGGCGACTATAGTGTTGCCAACTCGCAACCGTTCTCTGGCGCCAATGCCGTACAGCTAAGCGGCCAGCCGGGGATGATGTCGACGCCCACCGATGTCTATACCGCGAGTGGCCAGATCAGTGTCGGGCTTGCATTCAACGCGTCTGCTCCAGGAGGTCTCGCGTACGTGAGCCCACCAGGCGGAGCACCCGGACAGTCAATGGCTCTTTACCTTAATTCAGCCGGACAGATTGAGTGGTATTTCAATGGGGCGACGATCACATCGCCAAATTCCTACGATAACAACAAGTGGTACCAGGTTCTGGCTACGAACGGCCCGTCAGGTATGGATCTTTACGTGAACGGCTCCTTGGTGGCGCAAAACGCATCTGTTCAGTATAACGCCGGATATATCGGTAGGTGGAACTTCGGAGCTCTACCAACCACGCCTGGATTTCCGTCAGGACCATCCGATCCTGTCTTGGATGGGGGAATTGCTGTTCCGACCGTATTCGCCGGTCAACTTTCAGCCACACAGGCAGCATCGCTCTATGGGTCAGACACAAGTGCCACCGCTTATTTTCAAGAAGCAGCAACACTCGGAGCCGCACACATATGGCAATTCGCAGGGACTCCAACGCAGCCATCGCTTCCGGTTTATGACCTATCAACTCCATCTGACCCCGGATACGCCGTCAACGCAGCGCTAACCACCGGCCCGCTTGGTGGCGGCGCACTGGCCTTTTCGAGTAGCGGAACGCACATCGATACGACATCGCCTCAAACACTGCCCACGACTGCCTATTCGGTCGGCGCCTGGGCCAACGCCCAAGTGTCTTCCGGTATCGTCGCTTTCAGTTCGGATCAAAGTTACTCCACGGCCACCCCGTCTTCCGAAGGGCCTGCCATCTGGACCGACAGTGCTGGTAACATCGTCGCCACGTATCCAAGCACTAGCGGCACAACGCAGATTGCATCAACCGGCACTAACTACAACGACGGCAATTGGCATTTTATAGATCTGTCTGTTAGCGCGTCTGGGGCAACACTTTACGTTGATGGGGCAGCGGTAGCCACCAGTACCGCCCCTATCTCGAGCGCGACCACAACAGGGTACTGGGATCTTGGTTGGGTCCCCGGCAGCACCAGTAGTGATGCTCCGACATCTCCTGAGCTCATAGGCAAACTGTCCAATGTGTTCGTGGCAGATAATGCGATTAGCGCCTCCGTCAGTCAACAGATCGCCCAATCGCCGACAATGAACGTGGCCGAATCCTATATCCTCAGCGCCGGCGCACTTCATGACTGGACGACAGAGAATACCTACACGCCAGAGTTCTTTGATTCCGGCAGCGCCCACAACACGGAGTTCACCAACGGCACCATTACGGTCTCCGCCTTGGGCGGCCCAATGACCGGCACCAATTATGTCAATATGGGAGCCAGTACCGGTGGTGTCTACACCGACCAGCAAGCTAGCGCGTCGACCGACTTTACGATTGGCGGATGGATCAACACTACTCAAGCCAATATTCCTGTATTCGGACTCAACACCAACTCCAATGCTTATTCAACAAGTGTTGGACCGTTTTTGAGCATCAATTCAAGTGGCGATCTCACCGGTGGGATGAACGGCACCGTCCTCACAACGTCGTCTTCTTCGGTTAATACAGGTCAATGGGAATTTGTGGCACTGCAAGAAAGCGGAACCACCATGACGATGACCGTTAACGGCACGGCCACGACAACGTCCAACAGCACGTCACCAACTGGACCAGGTTTATGGGCAACAGGACTCCAAAACAGCAGCTATGCCGATTTCTTTGTGCTGCCGAGCTCAGCCTCCAATCTATCCACAATTGCTGGATCCACATCCCAAGCGTCATATCAAAGCGCCGTAATGAGTGACTCCCCGTCGGAGTTTTGGCCGATTTCCACCATATCCATGCCGCCAACCACTCCAAGCAAATACACGCCGTATACCGTACCTAGCTTGGTGAGCAATAATCCTCTCCACGTATATGGCGGTAAAGTATCCACTACTGGCGGGTACGATAACGGACCATACTGGTCGTCTGGAGGAAATGAGTCCTATCTGGTTGATAGTCAGTATCTCCAAACCGGCAATGGGTTTGGCATATCGATCGCCTTCAACACCGCCAGTACCAGTAATGTGCAGTTGTTTGATCTACTGAACTCATCCGCATGGACAGGGGCGTTTCTTAACACATCTGGTCAGCTCACCGTAAGTGACAATCAAGGTGCGTCCATCAGCACGTCAGCCTCATACAACAACGGGCAGTGGAATAATACCTATATATGGTTTGGGGCCAACGGAGACCTGCTCATTTATGTGGACGGCGTCTTGGTCAGTAAAAATGGTGGATTTCCTCTTCCGGATGCCGGATCCATGCTTTATGTCGGGGCAAACGGCGGTGGGGCAATCCCTCCTAGTGGAGATTACGCTCCAGCAGGAACCGAGATCGGACAGATAGCCACGTTTGCCAACAATTCTTCTACACAAGAGCTTACTCTTCTCAATACGTCAATGTCGTCGACGCAATATCAGAACACCATGATTAGCGCTGAGCCGAACGCTTATTGGTCACTTAATAACCCCGATTCAGAGATCGTGGACATGAGCTCGAATCGTAATCCGATCAAGGCACCAGTCAGTGACATGGTCTCATCTACATCCTCCCCGTTTAGCGGCGGTTCTTCGATGCAGCTTATGTCTGGCTCCGCAACAGCCTCTTCCGAGAATATCGGATCGACTTTGGGGTATTCGGGTTACTTCAATATCACTACACCAGGAGACATATTTTCTCTCGGCAACAACGTTTTCTCATTAAACTCTAGCGACGAGCTCTCATTTACCAACGGAACGGCCACCATTACGTCTAGCACCACAGCACCACTGAACTCATGGCAAATGTTGTCAGTCGAGGTCTCTCCAGCAGGTACAACATTATACGACGGGGCGACAGCAGTAGCCACATCGTCGAGCATCACGTCAGTCGAGACCGGAAGCTACGCGCCAACCATTGGCGGAGGCGGATTCACCGGATACGCGGGAGACTCGGTTCTCGGGGCGCCGCTCAGCGCTAGCCAGGTGGCAAGCGCGGCGGGATCGACCACTGCGAACGCCATGATTACCAATCTGGTTTTGCAACCTGACGCAACCACGCTCAACATCTGGAGAATGTCTCAGTCCGGTATTGCCGATAACATCATGTACTCCAACACCAATAACGCCTCATCGATATCCGATCCATCAATCTCCTACACCACCAATAATGGACCGCAGTCTGTTTCCGCGACCGTTCTCCCAGTCGGCGTCCAATCCCCGACGTATAGCTACACAACAGCCAGCAGCAATCAATCATTCAGCTACGGGGTATGGTTCAATACCCAAGATCCATCGAACAGTGTGTCTCTTGCGTATTTTCCTGGCGTTGAGAATAGCTATACTCAACAATTCACCTACATCATAATGAATCCGTCCGGAGACTTATCGCTCAATACTGTCTCAGGATCAGGTAGCGGCAATTCGACATCCTCTACTCAGATAACTGAACCTAGCAGCGGTCCAAATTACGGGAATGACCAATGGCACTATCTTTTGCTTGTTGACAACTCAGCTACACAAACACTAAAAATGTATGTCGACGGTAGTTTGTTGGGGCAGACGAGTTCATCGAACATATCAGTTATCAGTAATACGGTCTATATTTCGTTAGACACGTTACTTCTGAGTAGATTCGGACCCCCTGCCAGCCTCGTAACCCCAACGTCAATGTCTTATGGCCCATCCGCCTGGTTTAACTATCCACTAGATACGTCCGAGGCGACTGCTCTTAGTGCTCAAACATCGGCATCATCAGTGGGGTCACTGCCGCTTACTTATGGGGCCTCTCAGTTCTATGGATTCTTACCAGCCACATCGTCCAGCTCACCACCGTCGCTTGGCGGCGTCAATCCAGCCTATCTACCCACATCCGGCGGCACCGTCAAGGTGTTTGGCTCCGATCTCAGCAGCGCAACCTTCACAGTGGGAGGAACCGCGGTTACGCCAAGTACGTTGAGCAATAACTCCGCAACGCTTGCAATTCCGACAAGCAGTGCCGGAGAAAACCCGGTCGTCGCGACGACCGCCAACGGATCGTCGACGGTCAATATCGACATGATTGCTCCGCCGACAATCACCAGCGTCTCTCCATTATTTGTACCCATCAGCTCAGGCGGGCAGATCACCATTACCGGCACGAACCTCGATCCATCATCGCCATCGACTATTCCGGTATCGGTGAGCAACAATGGCGGTACCGCAGGGATCACGCTCGGCATCATCAGCCGCACCAATACACAGGTCGTTCTGTCAACATCCCCCGTATATGACGCGAGTACCGGTACGATCAACATCGATTACACCCTGACAGGTCTTGGATCGGCTACCAATGACACCGTACAGGCTGTTTCCGCCCCCGTGATCTCGTCGATATCTCCATCCAACAATTTGCTGGCCAACACCACCGGAACCGTCGTCAGCATCAACGGACAGAGTCTGACCGGATCGACCATTACCATCAATGGCGTCAATGTGCCGGTCACGTCGAATACCGGGACTGTTCTCTCCTTCACTGCGCCGTCCGAGCCCAACGGCACGTCGTATCCAATGGTTGTCACCAATGCCGACGGCAGCGTGACACAGACCCTGAACTGGTACAGCACGCCGACCATCACCTCAGTCACGCCGAGCTCGGTGCCTGAAGCCGGCGCAACGGTCTCTATCCAGGGGACGAATCTTGTACCGACCGGCTCTCCGATTATCACGCTGATACCGTCAAGTGGCACCGCCATTAATATCAGTGACGACCTCGCATCCGGAGGGAGCAATACTAACGTCTCGATCAATGTACCAAGCGAACCAACTGGTCAGTACACACTCTCTTATGATGTGCCCGGCGTCGGCACCGTTACTACTCCGTTCGCGATCTACGGGTCACCGTCAATCACTGCGGTGTCCCCCAGTACCGTTGGTGATTCGACCGGAGACACCGTGACATTAACCGGATTCTTCCCCGGAACTCCGAGTATCACTGTTGACGGGGTAAGTGCCACAGTAAGCAACGTCTCATCCAATCTCGATTCGCTCACTTTTGATATGCCATCCGGAGTGGCCGACGGGTCGGATGAGTCGATCGTGTACTCCAATAATTTTGGCACCGCAAACGGATCGATTGACGTGGTGGCAAATCCGGTGATCACGTCGCTGTCGCCGTCTTCCATCCCAGCTAGTGGCGGACAGGTAATCATCAACGGTACAGGGTTCCTGACGAATATATCAACCACCGTCTATGTTGACAGCAATATCCTAATAAACCCGTCCAGTATTACGTCTACCGCGATAACGGTACAAATTCCATCACTGCCCGCAGGGCCATACACCGTCAATGTCGGACAGTCAGATATCGGGATGACCAATACTTTAGATTTCACCGTGGTCCAACCACCTACTGTTTCAAGCATCAAGCCGACAGCTTACGGACTCAATACCACTCCGACCGTCACTATCGACGGCAGTGGTTTTACTGGCGCCACCGTCACGTTAAACGGAGCGAGCGTGACGACCACTACTGACACCTCGAGCTCGTTGAGCTTTGTCGCACCATCAGAGTCATCGCCAACCAATCTGAGCGGAGTCATCACCACAGCCTATGGTACCGCTGATTTCACGCTGAACGCAGTCGACGCGCCAAGCTTTAACGGTGCCGAGTCGCCGAGTGGACTGTCATTGTCGGGTGGATCGATTACCCTGGACGGCACGGGGCTCGGTTATCCCGGCACTATCTCTGTGTCGCCATCCATGAGCACGTCGCCAACCATTGTTTCTCAGACATCTACTGCGCTGACGCTACAGTTCCCGAGTGTCTCTTCGGCTGGCAACTACAGCGTGACATTTACTGAGACTGGCATCGGATCAACGTCCACGCCGGATACCGTGAGCTACGTCGCTTCTCCGACCATTACCTCAATCACCAGTGTGGTGCAAGGCGGGTCCTCGTCACAGATCACGGTAACCGGTACCAATCTGGATGTATCCGGCGGACTCACACTGGTTGCGCAGCCCGTTGTCTCTCCAACCGATCTCACGCCAACCGGAAGTGCGATTACAATCAGCACCCCCAGCCAGAATATCACGCAGACCACTAATGGTGTGAGCTTCTACGCCAACTTACCGGCAGGATATTACACCTTGGGAATCGATACGGTCGGAGGTCAGGCCGTCGCATCTCAGACCACCACGGCATATGGTGGGAAAATATCGGCTACCGTCAATTACGGTAATTTCAATCTTGACCTCTCCGCCGGACCATTAGCTGTTGGCAATACGGTATCCGCTACTGCTACCGGACAGGTCGGGACATCAATTACCGCTCCGCTACCCAAGGCCACCTGGACCAACGAGACCGGAAGCGGCACCGCCTGGCAGGCCGAGGTAGCAGCGTCGGCTCTTAGCTACACCGGTCAATGGAGCGGATCCAATTCCTCCGGCCTTGCCAGCACCAACGCTGGTCAGTATGTGGGCAACAATGATGGGGTGACCTATACCGTCAACGTCACCGGAGTTAGCGGCACTACCGTGAGTTTTAATTATTCCTCGAACTACGGAACTAGCGGATCGTCTTCAGCAACGGTTGGCACCGCAACCGGTGTTGGGCCCAATGGACTGACTATTGAATTTACGAGCTCCGCCGCAAGTGGCAACGTCTACACAGTGGATGCCGGATCAATGCCGAGTGGAGCGATTATTTTGAATCCGGCTAAGTTCCTGATTCAGGCAGCTTCGTCGTCCACTGTCTCGCCGGCTCCACAGGCGATGACGTCTTTGGTGGCCTTGGCGCCGGGGCTCAAGGGAGCATTTGGGTCCGCGATCACCATGGCACAGTCCGCATCTGGTCTTGGTATGGGGCAATACGACATCACTCCGGCGGCTACCTTTGATATTGGCAAGTCGGCTTGGGCCGCCAACTATATCGCCAACATTCAGTACACTATTGCATCTGGTCCGGTAGCTAGCTAAAACTGTTTCCTGCGACTCGCTCTTCAAGCAGCTTCAACACCGTTTTGTAGGGAATAAAAAGCTCTTGATATGCCATGGCAACAAAGTTGCCCATCTGTACCGTAATCGTTCGAACGTCTGGCGCAAACTCATCTCCAGGGTCAATGCCGCCGACAAATGACGGGATAGATACTGGCGTGATCGAGTTGTATGGGTGAAAAACCATTTCCACTTCTTCATCGTCTTTGGAGATTAGTACCACATTGCCTAGCATCTGCTCGTCGTGCACGATGATTCGGTAGTTTCCGTTTGGATCATTCCAGCTTTTACCTATCAACGAACTGATGTCGATCTCAAATGACCTACTAGTGTTGTCCATAAAGTCGGCAGTAATCGTTCCGATCTGGTCGGCGGCAAAAGCCAGTGCTGCGATCAATGAGTTATCTCGGTTTTTGATCGCCGGAGATGCCACTCGTAACGGCAGAACGCGAAGACGACCGTCAACAATACCGCCCATGCTGTAGGCATCATACGATATCGCTGCTTGCGATGGTGTATCGCGCTCAACGTGATACTGAATCGCGTATCCATAGAGCTCCACGTCAGCGATCATATCACGGATAATATCGATGGGGCGTACCGGAAGATCTTTCGGATCCATATAACCGCCATTAAACCCCAGTATCAGCGCCTGTTCCATATATCCATTATCGGTTGTTGTTTTCAATTGTTAAACAGAACAATTTCAGACATATAGAGCATCCGCTGCTGTATCTACACGAATAGACCGCTTTCTTGGTCTTCCTTTTCTTGCAGCACCGCCCATCGAGCCGCCAACGTCAAACGCTCTTTGAGAAGGGTTTTATCTCGGTCGCTCATAGAGTCGTCTTTCTCTAGTGCCTTATCGAGATTTTTAGTTAATTCGAACAATGCCGGTAAAGGCAACACGTCACGCCAAATCACCGGGTCTTCATGGTCGATGTTCGAGTATGCAGCCGTCATAAGCTGTACCGTCAGACTCATAGGGTCGATGTAAATACATACCGATCCATCGTGAGGCAACCCTACATTGCCCAATCGCTCTTGCTCGTCTCCTGAGATTCCTCCGAATGCAAACGGCAGATCGAGCACCGCCGACGGGTCAGCGTCGAGTGTATCCTGGCACTCAAATATTCTGTTACGCCCAAGCGTCGAGAGATCGGACTCCACGCATTGCTCGTGGAAAGTCTTGCCCATTTTTCTGTCTTGCAACAGCAGCGTGGTCAAGTGCTCGATGGCCACGTCTTGTTCTTCGTAGCGCGAAATCGGCACGGTTCGCCTCGATAGCGCGTCGTTAACCTGCTTGCATGAACCGCAGGTGATCGTGTGCTCGTTACCGCCGATCATGTGGTCGATTTCGTCTCGATCCAGCAGGTCATTGCATCTCTTACAGCGCATCCTCACCTGGACAGAGCCGCGGACCTCCCATCCATCGTTGGACGACAGGCATTCAATGAGACTGGCGTAACCAGCCGCTTGCAATCGCTTGCTAGCTACCGCCATTGCGTGTCCAACTATTGTTGACTCGTCCCAGCGCTCAGTGTCGCCAGTGATTGACGGTATGTCTCCCATTGGCTTAGGCCCGCAGGGAGCAAATCTACCTCCGGCAGGGTTACCGTGTGCATCTACAGCGCCGGCAGCTTCTCGATTAATTGTCATATTTATTCTCCGCTTCTTACTCTTCTGAACCGTTATACTCCTCGGCACCCTGCAGCAGGACGCTCATATCGAAGTCGTCTGGCCACACGGTTGTCTTGTCCCATTCAGCTCCAAGCAGGTCTACGTCTGTCAAATCTGCGCATTGGAAGTTGGTCCCGTGCAGTCTGGCGTCGCCGAGTTTTGCTCCCTTGAGATTTGCGCCGCTTAAATCGGCGTTCCTCAAATCAGCTCCACATAAATTAGCATCCCGCATCTGCGCGCCAATTAAGTTAGTTCCTTGCAGATCTACCAACACTAATTCCGCTTCGGTTAACTGAGCACCTTCGAGATCGGCACCATTCAATTGAGCCGCCCACATTTTTGCGCCGTCTAGCTGAGTACCTCTCAACCTAGCCCCAACGAGATACGCTGATGTCAGACGGGCACCACTCAATTTAGCACCCCTAAAACACGTATTGTGAAAATATGAGAGACTCAAATCAGCGTCAGTGAGATCAGCACCCTCGAAGTTCGAGTCTTCCAGACGTGCGTTGCGTAGATCCGCCATTGCAAAATCTGCGTCGGTAAAATTACTCCGCATAACTTGCGCCTTTTGCCAGTTCACTCCAACCAGGCAGGCATTGTGGAGATCTTCACAGTCGAGTTCTACACTGCCACCACATTTCGCTACAAGATCGGCAATATTTATTGGATCCTGTTTGTAAAAGGCGTATCCGAATTGACCGTTTGCCCTTCGTGACTGGTTTTGTCGCGATTGGTTTTGTAGAGCCTCTCGTTTAACAGGCATGTTTTCTCCTTATATCTCGATATATGTGGACCGGAACTCATCTGCACCAATGATGTATCTGTCATTGCCGACTTCTGATGGGTCGCTAGGATCGACAGCTACCGCAAACATAGCGTCCGGTCCGCCGTACTGTTCCTCGCCCCAGGGAGCGGTCACCGATACGTTGCCACCTGTTGGATTCGGGAACGCGCGACACATACCTTTAGCGCGGTAGTTGCCGTCCTCCATCGGCTCGTATCTTTTGGCGAAGTTTTCCGACGCGAGCACGTACTGCTCGCCGCCTGGATTGGTGATGATGAAGTCGCCTTCGTTGCAGGTGTTGACGGTCTCTGATGTGCCATCCGCTAAGACAGTCTCGATCCTCTCTCCGCCTCGCGCTCGTGTCGCCTGCACCACAGCCGACTTGATGTATACCTTCGCTTCCTTGAAGCGCTCGGTATAATCGTCGGATGATAGATCGACGTGTTGAGGTGGAGCGTTCAATATCACTGGATCTCCCTTATCTAGTATCCTGGTATCAAACTGCCCTTTATTAGGGCCATTTCGCCTGCGCGGATGCAATTGCTCAAAGTTGCTACCGGTCATGGTCTTCTCCTGAGGTCCTCTCCTAAAGTATATTTAGTTATTGGCTTATATTGACTCTCATCGATGACTATCCCAAAGCTAGATTCGTCTTCTCGTATGGCGGTGTAGTATTCCTGAGTGGGGATCTCATAAGTCGCGTACTCGTCCGGTGCAGACGGTCGTCTTGCGGTGACCTTTACTATCTCTTCTCCATACGTGGCCGACGACCAGACGGAAATCATGTCATTGGCGTGTGTGCGGTTAAAAATCTCCTGATCGCGCTTCCTAGATTGCCCCTTGCGCAGACGCTTGCCCGTGAGCTGCTCGTACTCGTTGGGAAAGTCGTCTCGGAATCTTCGCCTTACAGTTCTGGTGTCATCGTCATCGCACTCTTCTATGAATGCAAACCAGACCAACACATGTTCATCCAATCTGTTCAGATACCACCCACCCTTTCGGCGAAGCGGTCCAGGCATGTTTGCGTTGCGTTCTGCCGATAGTTGAATCCCGTTATCGTCGCTACCCGTGACTATGAAGATTCCTGTGCGTTCTTCGTGTACATACTTGGCTACGCCCCACGGACCAGTGTCTCCGACACAAACGGTGGAGGTATCTTCTCGTAGATCTACTGTGGATTGAGGAAAAAGCTTAGCTGTGTACTGTCCGCCAGTACCAAATGGTGCGCCTGCTGGCTTGCGGTTTACTCCCATGACTCATCCATAAATACGCGCTCACGCCATGAGGCAGCATCTTCTGGAGAGACTTTGGCTCGCCTCCAAGCATTTGCTGCCCGCAACGAAAATCCAAGCTCAACCAACTTTTGCGCCTCTGTGCGCAAGAAGTCATCTTGCTCCCATTCCTCGGCCTCGTCCTCGAAAGAACGTGGCGACTGGCGGTTTAGTAGATCTGGAGCATCGACAGGTATCTCTATAGCTACGCTCGATATCTTCAAGCCGCTGTCACGATATGATGCAGCCGCGTCCGGAGTGAGACCAAGCGCAGTCCAAACGGAGACGAACTCCTGCTCCGGATCATCAAACCCCGCGTCTCTCCACTCCTCGGCTTCGTCGGTATTGAAGTTCTCGGCAGTCCATGCCTCCGCCTGGCCAGGAGTGAACCCAGCAAGACTCCATCTCTGCGCATCGTCCGGCGAGAAGAATTCGCACCACTCCACCGCTTCGTCGTAAGAAAATCCATTACTTCGCCAATGATTAACTATATCTGGAGAGAAATATCCGCCCCATTGGTCTGCATCCGCAGGCGCAAAAGAGAAACCGACCCAGTCAGTGGCTTCTAGCGGAGAGAACGAGTGAGTCTTCCACTCTTCGGCTGACTCCCTGTCAAAACCAGACATATCCCACTCGTTATACTTGTCATTGTCCAATACTACATCGTCCTTTGGGTAGATGGTAGACCCAAACTGGCCGTTGTATTCTCTTCTCTGTCCGTTCCAAGTTCCAGCCATCATTTATCTCCCTCGCTAACAGCGTCTATACATATCTTTTAGTCGCCTACTCAAGCGTCCCGCCGTTTTGCAAGATCTCATACTCTTCGTCAGAGATATCTCTGCCAGCAGCGTTAAAGATCATCACGTCGTCTATATCATCCGCAAACAATCTACATGCTGGATACTGTCTAGCCATTGCTGTTAATTGCTGACCTATAGCTTCATCTGGACATCGGGCAAAACCATCTGTGTCTCCGTTCCGTAGATGCCAACTACGGCCATCTCGATCTACCCAAAAACAATGCACGAAGTCTTCCTTGCTACACCAGTCCGTAAGGCCGAGCGCTGTTGCTTTAGCCCAAAAATCCTGCGCTTTTTCTATTTCTATCCGAAGACCTTGCTTATCTCTAAGATCTTCAGGAGAATACACTATATACAGAGGCTGTCCACCACCCTCGTCTTCGTAATATGTGCCTATATTCATCGCAATGCGCAGAACCCACTCTCCTACCTCATCGTCATCGCTTCTATCGATGTCGGGGAAGAAGACAAGTGGCCCTACTGGCTTTGGCGGCTTTTCCTCGAACCGACCTGTCTTGTGCCCATGTATGTTGCCTAGCCTGTCTATTACGCCCATCGAGATATCCCTTTCACCTTACTTGCGGCTACTATATCTTTTAGTCGTCTACCCCGGATAGAATGACAAGGTTCCGTCATCGCCTTCCAGCAAATCACAATGACCGTACTTCTTAGCCATCTCGGATAACTTCCGGCCTATATCTTCGTTAGGACACCGATCCCAAAACCCCGTGCCATGTCCGTTTCGATCAAGCCAAAAATCATAAGCAAATTCATCCTTGTCGCACCAGTCTGTTAAATGCAGCTCGGTAGCCTCAGACCAAAACTCTTGCACCTTCTCAACTTCTGCCTGAAGGCTATCTTCGTCTATGTCACTAATGTCGTACTTGCTGTCTAGAGGCTCTTCGTCCTCTCCAATCCCCGCCCACAGCGCGACTTGCGCCAGATATCTGCTCACCTCGTCGTCATCGTCTCGCCCCGTCAACACTAGGTCTCCCTTCGGATACTCTTTGGTCTGGAACCTACCATCTTTGTCTCCATGTAGATTTCCTTTGTTATCTGTTATCATCCGTAGACCTCCTTAGACGTTCTACTCTTCTTGATCTCCACCGGCTCATACCGGCTTTCATCCACGATAAAACCGAACTGGCTACGCTGCTCGTACTCTTCGGCGGGGACGTTGTAGATGTAAGTATCAGCACCAAGACTCCACGCCCTTCGTCCGCCTCTACACGCCGACACTCGCACCGTACCGTCGTCGTTGCCGATTGCAGAATACGTCACCATGTCATTTGCATGTTCACGCTCAAAAGTGCGTTCATCCTTAGTATGCGACTCCCCTGGAGGAATAATCTCGCCGGTGACAGCCTCGTACTCATCTGGAAACCAGTTCTTCACGACGCCAATCAGATCAGCCTTACGCTTCTCGTCGTAACCAAGGTCGTCGGCGAATACCAGCATCGGCATGGCAGCCTCGCAGTCCTCCTCGTACCACCCGCCGCTCTGTCGGAACTCCTTTGGCATAGCGGCATTGCGTTCGCGAGATAGTTTGATACCGCCATGACCAGCCGTATCTACACTGTCAATACCAGTGGCCATGTGTTCGAGCCACTGGATTCGCCCCCAAGGACTCCCACCGTCCTGACGCGCCCCACTCGGCTGAGTCCACTCGCGTGCATCTAGCGCGTCATTACCTTTAGCAAACAGGGTGGTAGCAAATCGTCCACCTGTGCCCTTGCCATCCGCTCCTACTGATCCGGCTCGTTCGCGGTTCACGTTAGTCATCTAGTGCCTCCTTAATCTGCCGAGTCATGTCACCAGTCTCTACCGGCTGATATTTACTCTCGTTGATCACCAAGCCGAACTTGGATCGACGGTCATAGACATCAATCGGGATGTCGTAGACTCGCGTCTCAACCGATGATCGATTCCTGTACCTCCCGCCGCGGCACGCAGATACACGAACCGTTTGCCTGTCACGGCTGTCCTTAGCGGCATACTCGACCCAGTCGTTCTTGTGCTCGTAAAAGAATCGCGCCTGATCCTTCACGAATGACTTGCCGTCAGAGATGATCTCTCCAGTCACAGCTTCGTACTCGTAGGGATGGTGGTCCTTGACGGTCTGTATCACGTCTCTTCTGTTTATTCGGCTGGTATACGAATAGTCCATGTCGTCGAAAAACACCAGCAGCGGAAGAGATGACGTGAACTCATCATCGTCCTCATACCACCCGTCTTCGCTCCGGAACGCATCGGGCATCGCGTCGTTGCGTTCCTGCGAGAGTTTGATGCCACTCCCGTTTTCTGCACTAACTTCAGCGATCCCAATCCCTAGCGAAGATATAATTTCGATCTGTCCCCACGGACACGGCGTGTCGGCATTGACTTCGGCTGGCTGAGTCCACTCGCTACTTATCGGAGCTACTCGATCTCCGTAGTGAAAGAAATTAACCGGAGCGTGCGGCTTGGTCTCGGCTGGCCTAAACTGCCCGCCGTTCTTCTTGCCTGTCACATCACGCGACCCTGCTGGCTTGTGGCCTTGGTTAGTCATTTGATGCCTCCTGTTCCATTACGCTTGCCCACGGAGCGTACAAGAAATCAAATAAATCCGGCGATATAAGATCTTGGACGACGAGCGCGGTTACGGCATCGCGAGTCGTGTAGCACCTCTCTCCGGTATATGGGTTTCTTGCGACCTTCTCGGCAGCCTTCCAGGGCGCTGCGCGGTTCCCCTCCACCGCCGCTGTAAACGCGGCCATACGGAGGGTGTTCCACTCATCGTATTTGTCTGCGGTCTCATTACGCATCAAACGGTCGCCCCATAAGAGCGACAGGCGCTCAGCCTGTTCTGGCGTTGCGAGCTTCGTCTTTTCTAATACGGCCTCCACAGCAGCACTATTGGGGCCGTACTGCGCAAACTCGATTGAACCTTGCGGCTTGGCCTCGGCTGGTTGAAACTGCCCGCCGTTCTTCTTGCCGGTCGCATCGCGCGACCCTGCTGGCTTGTGTCCCTGGTTAGTCATTTGGATGTATCTCCTTCGTTCACAACTCTCGCCCACGGGTCGTAGAGCACATGAAAACTGTCGTCGTTGACCACTCCTCTAACCAACGTGGCCACCAGTGCATCGAGCACCACCGAACGATGAGGTGCGTCATAATCGATTACCCGATTCAATGCTCTCTTTGCGGTCATAAATTGCTCTGTGTCCATGACCCCCATTGCATCTCGCCACGCCTGATGCCACTTGAGATAAGCCGATGAACGATCAACCGTTTGCTCATGATCAAGTGAAAGCTCTCCCAGTAAGGTTGCTTCGTCATTCGTCAGAGTCCTTACTTTTTCGATTAAATCCTCGACCTCGGCTGCATTCGGACCCAACTTTGATAAATAAACCGTGTCCTTCGGCCTAGCTTCGGCTGGTCTAAACTGCCCGCCGTTCTTCTTGCCGGTCGCATCACGCGACCCCGCTGGTTTGTGGCCCTGAAACATTGTCATACAGCTCCGTTTTTCTCGAGATCGATGTTAGGCATTTGCCGGCGCCTCTTCCATGACGCTCGCCCATGGTCCATATAGGAAAGAAAACAGATCTGACGAGATCAGATCTCGCACAACGAGCGCGGTTATCGCGTCTCTTGTTGTGCAGCACATTTCGCCGGTATAAGGATTTCTAGCCAGGCTTTCGGCATCCAGCAACATATTCGCTCGATTGGCGCTTACTGCTTTCTGAAAGGCAGTAAGTCTGGCAATACGCCACTCTTTGCCAGCGTCCATTAAGTCGCTACCGTCTATACGATCAGCCCATATCATTGATAGACGATCAATCCGTTCTGGAGTCGCCATCCTTGTTTTAGCGAGAGCATTCTCGACTTCGGCAGTGTTCGGCCCATATGGCTCGATATTTATCGATCTTCTCGGCTTTGCTGTCGCCGATCGAAATTGCCCGCCATTCTTTTTACCTGTAGCGTCACGCGACCCCGTCGGGGCATGTCTTTGGGTCATGTTTCACCTCCCCAAATATAAGTCTATCCGCTGATAGTTGGCCTAAACAGTTAGTCCTACTTAGTTATTAGTCTTATTGATCGGAAGCGGTCTCTTATCGTGGGCGCGGATGCAACCACTCGGGGTTACGCGGACGCAAGCGCCACAACTCGGGCAACGAATCGCCATCCTATTTTCGTGAGTCTGTACCAGATCTCCGCTGCTGGGACAACGCTGTGCGAGTTTGGCTTCTCGTTCGAGGTCGTACTTGTTCGTATATTCAACCGGAGCACTAGGAAAGCAGACCGTGCAGAGGATCGCGCCATGCTCAGCAACAGCGTCACTCTCGGCTAGTCCACTGAGATCGGTAAGCCACTGGAATACTGTGATTGCTCCGTTCTTGTTGCATGTCGGACATGAAAGCGAAGAGTGGATGTGACCGTCGGGAACCAAGTAGAACCGGCTCCATCCTCCATAGTCGGCACTCTTGGTTGCGTAAGTCTTTTGAGCATCATCAAGCGCAGCGCAGACTCTATCGCACTCTTCAAAGACTTTCAGGTAGTAGTCGCGAAAATAGCCAGCCTGTCGCCCGATCTCACCCGAGATGTACTTGGCTCGCAACTCATCGGCGCTCATCCGAGCGCGAGGTTCGATCTCATAGATAGTGTTCAACAGAGTTTGCCTGCGGCGCAGCAAGTCCATCATCGCACCATAAGCCTTGGCGATCTCATCGTCTATTTGTGCCTGCTCGGCATTGCCGAGCTCATGAGCGCCTATATCTATTCTGCTTTGAGGTTTTGCGTCTGATGGCCGAAACTGTCCGCCATTCTTTTTGCCACTCGCGTCGCACGACCCCGCAGGGGCATGTCTTTGGGCCATGTTTTACCTCCAACTAATTACTAGTCCTATTGGTGACGGAGCAGATCCTGGCATTTATGGACTAGTACAGTAATGCTAGTCTAAAAACAATCTCTCCGACTATTTGTTATACTGGTCATAGAGTATTGCCGGTATTGGGTCTGGCGATGCGCTAGCGGATCGGAGGAACCGACCTTGACCAGCGGCAACAGTCATCAGGCGACTTCGGCATCCGGTCAGAGCAAAACCAAGATGATCGCTGTAATCGGCGTAATCGAGGCGATTGGCATAATTCTGAGCTATACGCCGCTAGGAAACGTGTCCATCATTGTTATAGCCCCAATAGCGATTATCGTCTACGGCTGGGCGTTCTGTGACAAGGGTATTCGCAGCAACCTCACGATATTTGCTCTTGCGCAATGCGTGGCAGCGACAGTATCGATGCTGATGGGAGTGCATTTATTTTAGCAACTCGCAGATTAGTCAAGATAGCGACTCTCGGCTCCGATATACATAGTAGCGCTTATGTGGGCGAGAATTGAGCAGGAGGAGAATCATGGCGACCTTTTACAGCACGGAGTGCGACTACAATCTGCCACCTGGCGATGTGTTCGCAAAAGTCAGGGCGGGTCTGTCTACACGGACTTCGATCGCCAACGAAGACTCGGCGAATTGGCACATAGATGCTGAAGTGTTTCATCCGTCGGCGGCCCGAAGCGGATTTGCTATATCCGCACAAGTGTCGCCTGTCAGTGGTAGCTCGTCCAGATTGGTATTGAGCGCGTCCGCGATTGATGGAATCGAGCCAGATGCGTCAAGCGCGAGGAAATTGTTCTCTGTTCTTCTTGGCGATGTCGAGAAGTCCCCTGGGACAACCATCGCCAGGCTGATGACCTCCAAATCGGCGGTCATGTTTATTGTGGGCGGCGTTATCGCCATCCTCATCGGACAGGCGGTCAAGGGTCACTACGCCGCCTACAACGCTTTGTGTACCGGGTACACGCCCGGAAGCGGTACAGGATGCAGCTCGTATGTGGCCTGGTACGACATCGGAACGTGGCTGTTTGTTCTCGGAATACTGGCTGTCGTTGGTGCAATCGGGCTGTTAATTGCTATCCACACCAGGACGAAACCAGGTCAATATCAGCCGGGTAGCAAGCCACCTACTCAGCCATAGATCTCGTCCAGACATGACTGAACCGCTTGAGCCATCTCTGGATCGAGTGAATCAAAATAGAGATCGGCCATTTTGCTTCCTTCTCCACGGAGTCGGTCTATATCTCGTGCGATTGCCATTGCCTCGGCCTTTTCTGCGGCGGCACGCACTTCCGCTTTGGACAATCTCTGTAGACCTGCGTTCCGAAGCGCCTCGACGCAGCGATCCTTGTGCCAGCGGAAGTTCGTAGTTCCATCAGCAAGTGGAGCGGCTACCGCGTACTCTTGCGAGAGCGCCCGCTCGGTTGCTCGCTTTCCATCTTTGAGACCTAGCTTTGCTAGTTCCTTACCAACGGCAACTGCCGACACCCCAAACTCGCGTCCAAGTTCAGTCTGGCTAACCCAGACTTGATTCCACCGTTGTTTTGGGCGTTTCTTGCTCATAATTCCGCCTCGTCCGCAAATATCCCCTTAACCAGGTTAAAGAGTGTGTTGAAGTGTTTTTCTGGCAAGACTGAGCAAAACATATATGCTAATATCCCCGCTCTCCAGGCTTGGGCTGCGTAGTCATTCTCAACGAAGTTGAACGCCTCCTGTACCGCTCTCAGTAAGGCTCTTCCTTCCTCTTCGTCTTGGAAACTCGCCAAGATCACGTCTAGTGCGGCCACAAGATCCTCCACGGGGAGCGCATTCCAGCGCTCGGCTGCCAGCGCCTCTTGTTCCTCGGTGGAGGTGGCTGCGTGCTCGACCATGTAGTAGACCAAACTCCTGTGCTTTCCGAACTTACCCATTATTTTCTCGATTCTGCCTGAGCGCGCTCAGAACGCACGCCCCATCCGGTCGTCTGTACTCTCTTCTGCTTCGAGCGCTATGTCGTAATAGTGCCGTGTGCAGACATAGAGTTCTTGCTCAAAGACCTCGTATTCGCCGTTTGTAGCGTCACCGTAAAGGAAATCGAACTCAACAGACGAAGTTCTTTTCTTGTCGCATCCGGGGATATCGCAAATTCCTTCCTCTGTGTCGTCTTTGTTTCCTTGGATTTCTCCTAAGAACATATTTTCGAGGTCGCCATCCTCGTCATAGTTCTCTTTGACCTGTGCGGCTACGTACTCCAGTATGCTTTGCATATTATTGTCTCCTTCTTTCGATTGCTAATGCTGCTTATATATCGGCTGTTTTGTTTGTGAGATTAATTCAAGAGAATTGATCGGATTCGTGGTAGTCAATGTTTTCTGCCTCAAGCCGTATGGCAGAATAATGTTGTGGGCAGACATAAAGGTAAGTAGGTCCGCCGCCAGAGTAGTCGCCGTCCCCCAAGTAGTCGCCCCAACGAAAATTAAACTCCGTCAAAGAGGTCCTCTTTCGATTGCATCCTGGGATATCACAGACACCGTTAAGCGTGCTGTCCGAGTTGCCCCAAACAGAAACTAAAAATACATTAAGCCTGTCGTCACCCCACCTGGCTTTGCGACACTGCTCCGTGACGTACTCAATGATCTTTTGCATACTGAATCCCCTCTCAAAAATCCCCGTCCGCGACCTGAAGCACGGTAAGACCGAGCTGTCGCCACATCTCTACGACCTGGTTGCGGTCGTCCACGACATAGACAACACGGTACTGGTCGCGGATATGAGCATCGAATATCTCGCGCTTCACGATAGCATCTCGCCTCTTGTCGTTGGCGGGACGCATGAAGAGCTTTATCTGATCGGGGTCGGTATCTACGACATACTTTGCGAGCCACGCCCGCGTATCTGCCTCACACACGTCCTCACGGCCAGAAGTAAAGATGATCTCGTGTTGAGTAGCTAGCATCCGTACAAGGCTGATGATCGGCTCATTGGGCACATCGGTAGAGACTTTGCTGTAGTCGTAGATGCTGCGCTCGACGTTGAACGCTAACGTACCGTCGATGTCGCAGATCACTGCTGATGGCAGCGCCGGATCGGGGTTGTATTCGGCTGGCTTCGGAGCCAGGAAGTCGCGGTACATCCTCATGATGACCTTGGAGCCGACAGAGCGCTCGCGATGTAGATCGCGCTCAATGCAGACCTGCACCGGCACGTCGGTAAAGTCCTGCACTTCAAAGCTGGCCTTGAACTCCTGTGCTATCTCGCGCAGGCGCTCCACTGTCGATGGAACTAGATTGGTGTCGTCCACGATGACGCTACGCCCCGTTGAGAGAGTGGTACGGATCAGAGCATCTCTGGCATTGGCTATGAGTTTCTCTGTCTTGGCGTTATTGCGGGTTCCGTTCATCATGGCGCGGAGTGAGTCTCGGTTGACTCGCACCATCTGTGGGTTGGCGACTACCTGCGCCTCGGCCCAAGTGGACTTGCCTGATCCCGGTAGTCCTCGCGTGATGATTAGCTTCATGTAGATATATCGGCGCTATGGTGGACTAGTTAAACCTTGCGTATTCTCCGGTCTTGAAGTCCATCGACTACTTCCTATTATCAAAACGTGACTGGCTAAGGTGACGTACCCAACCTTTTTGTCAAAAGTGCTACCGATGACCGACGAGTCAGTCCCGATTGAGCTTGATTGGCCTACGTTTGATCCGAGTACGAAGGCTCTGGCCATGATAACTGTATCGTCGCCCGCGGTCGAGTTGATGACCCGTGCGCCATTCTCAATGGTGGAGTCGCCGATATTCGACTGCACTATGCGAACTCCAGCACCAATCCGAGCTAGGTCAGAGATCCACCCATCCCCTGTCTGGATCTCGGGTTTGTCCTTCGGGTAGATGGCGGGACCGTACTCTCCGTTGGCTCGTCTGGACTGATTGGGATTGTCTGGCACTATGCCTCCTGGTTGACTTCGTTATGTCCATAAATATTGTGAATGGTCTCGCCGCTTTTGACTCTCATGCCAGGACGAACGCGAGCGCCATCCTCGATGACACAACCCTTACTAAGCAAAGCTCCATCGCCAATATCTGCACCGGCTCCGATAGCGACACCATCTTCGATCACTACATCATGACCGACATTGCTGGCCGCTCTGATGGTCACGTTGTTATGCGTGAGGACGCGTTGGCCAAGTATCACGCCGGCTCCAATGTGAACGTCGTCGCCTATGATCGTATGGCTCATGACTAAACTACCACCGGCAATGGTAACACCGCGTCCGAGCAGGACACTTGCGGCGATGTCGGCTCCTTGTACGTCGCACTTCTCGCCAAACACAGAATTATTACCTACGCGTGAATTCACGACAAGAGAGCCCCTTGCAAAGGAACAAGTTTTACCTATGATGCTAACTTGAATACTCGCATACGAATTAACAAATGTGCCCTGTCCGATCTGCGATGCGACGATCGAGACGTGATCGAGAATGCCGATATTTCCTTGTCGGGAGCCTAACTGGCTAGAAATAATAGACGAATCCGCCCCGACCTCATTAGATTCAGCCAGGTTAGATGCATGAACAAAAGCGTTAGCTCCTACGTTGGTACCGTCTCCAACATGTGAGTCGATGATCTTCGCTCCGTCCCTGATAGTGGAGTCTCCTATATTTGAGTTGTGAATATAGGTGTTGGTACCTATTCGCGCTAAATCAGATACCTTCCGCCTGTAGGCTTCGCGCCGTGCTCTCGCTGTATCTATAAGCTGATTGGAATTATCGTCAGTTGGGACTGCGACCTTGTCTTGGCGGTAGATTACAGGTCCGTACTCGCCGTTGGCGCGTCTGGACTGATTTGGGTTATCGGGCATACTGGCTCCTTGCTATATCGGCTCGTCGGTATTGCGGTTTAAGCTCACCTGTATCGGCTGACCCCATACGTCGGTATCCGCAGCCTCCAGCATGACGATCTCCTTGACGTGCGGTTCGTCGTTGTATCGATACGGTCGCATGAGGCATTTGACGTTGACCTCGACGACTCCGCGTTTGGTCAGCGTATCGCGGCGTTTCGGCGCATATGGATACCAGGATGCTGAACCATCTTCGTCATTCACAACCCAGCTCAGACCGTACTTTGTGCTCACACAACGAGCGTCGAGTATCTGGTTGGTTTCGAGATCCACGAGCTTCCTGACGGCCTCATAGTAGTATTTGCCGCTGTCGATTGCACCCTGTAGGCATTTGTCGCAGTAGCATTTTCCATAGGTGAGGCGCTCGACTCGACCATGTGGAGCCTTAGTAGAGCAGTCGTCGCATCGACATCCCGAGTCCCACCTAGACTCGGTTCCATGCTCGCCAAAGGCAGCGGTGTCGGCGGCTTCCTGCTCGGCACGGCTCTTGGCATACTCGCGTCTGCGTTCTATTTCCGCCTCTATCTGAGCTGCACGACCGCGCTCGCGCAACATCTCCCTGAGAGCAGTGAGATCCAAACCGACTCGTTCGGCGCAGGTCTCGCCAACGTCAACAATTTCGCCGGTCTTCGGATTCTCGATCACAATGCAATGCATAATCGGAGACCCGCAATGATAACAGATACCAGCCGGCCTTGGAGGACCATTCAACAATGCGCCGCCAGGTGCTCTGTAGACCTTGTACTCATATCCGACTACGCGAAAGTCTTGCAATGGCGGCTCGTCCGGCGCATTTATGTCTATTTTGTCTCCTTTGGGGTGAATCCTGTATCCAAATTCTCCTGTTTGCTGACGCGACTGTGTCGCCGGATTAAAACCAGGCACGTCAATACTCCTTACTCTGCCTTGTAGCTGTTGTTGATCTCGTTTGGATCAAATCGGATCGCTCATCGCCACAAGAGATGTCATGAAATAGCATGTCGCGCTCGCTCAATCATGTCGTCTATAACCTTACGGTCGTTTCTGCACATACGAGTAGATGGCATCATGTCGGATTGCAAAAGTACCTTTTCTGGAGTGATGCCTACGCTCTTGCATCTAATGGCATCATCCGCGTGGTATACGCCAGAACGGACATATTGTCTCGCTTCTTCATAGGTTATCTCAGCCTCGCGGAGTTTGCAGGCATCTTCGAATGTTCTCGCTATAGGTATATTTTCCCATTCGCGTGCCTCTTGCGGAGAGAATCCGCTCTTGCGCCACCCGAGGATACTCTCTGCGGAATTATCCATCAGATTTGATGCCCACCTCTTCATCTCTTCAATCGATAGCTCGTTACGGCGCAGGGCGATGGTATCTTTGGTTCGCAGGCCAACATTAAACAGAATTTTCGTTTCGTCAAGAGTAAAACCTGCTTCACGCCACCCTAGCGCTACCACGGCAGCAGTGCCTCGCTTGCCTCCTGCGTGGAGATATTCGTAGCTGTGGGTATTATTGCCAACATACGTGATATTGTTACCCCGTACAGACGAAACGGCATCCGTCCACTCGCACGCTTCTTCTTTAGTAAGGCCAGCGTCGAGCAGCATCCGTGCCTCATTTGCCTTGTTCACTACTGGTTGCCAAGACTCAAACCCCGACGACCTCCATACAGCAGCCTCCTCAGGACTGAATCCAGCTTCACACCATTCAACAGCTTCCCAAGCATTAAAGTGCTTGGATTGCCATTCGTTAGCTTCTTCGAGCGTTAAGCCAGCGCCAATCAGCCAGGACATGTCGGCGCTATCGTATCCGTTGTCGATCCATTGGCCCTCATCAGACTCCGAGTCGCCTGGTATGTCAACTACATCACCTTTCGGATGCATAGAGAACGTAAACCGGCTTGGATGCGGTCCGTGCCCTTCGCGTGGGTGTTCGGACGGATTGAATCTAGACACATTACCTCCTTTAATACTTCGTTATATGAGTGGGGCTTATGTCGATGTCGGCTAGTTTGGCTCCTTCGAGACGCCCCCGATGAGCAACGTACCGCTGAAGAACTGCACTTTTGTCAAGTCTACACCGCGCAGGTCTCCTCGAGAGTGAACAGCTCGGTCAAACTGGCCGGGGTTCTGTCCGTCATCCTTACGCGGGTGCCGTGACGGATAAAATGGCATGTTTGTCCTTTCACTTGTCTCCACAATCTATTTAGTCCGATCCTATTACGACGGCTTAGAGATCAGGTAGACGGTAAGACTAATATATAGAGCGAGGAGGATCATGTCACAACCACGTATAGCGGCCGGATTGCCGACATCTGGGCAATGGACTTATTCGGTCTATCCAAAAGGACAACTAACTATGCCTCTGTGTATCCACGACGTGCTTAATGTCGAGCTTATGCAAGAAGACGTAGCCAATGGATTCGTCTCGATTCGCCGTCACCCCGAGTTCCCCGATTTGTGCATCGCGAATTACACAAACAAGGCAACATATGCCAACCACTGGGACGAGGCCACCATCAACTGCCGTGGTCTCATCTATGACGAGTCAACCGGAGGAATTATCGCCAGACCATACCGTAAGTTCTTTAATCTCAGCGTCGATACCGAGCTGCCAGATGGACCTGTAATGTTCTTAGAGAAGCTCGACGGCTATCTCGGAGTGAGCTACCAGCGTCCAGACGGCAAGTGGGCGTTGTCTTCGCGAGGAAGCTTCGATTCAGAAATGGCCAATCGCGCTAATCAGATCTTGGCCCAAACCGATCTAGATATAGGTAAACACGAGGGCTATACCGACATGTTCGAGATCCTCTATCCGGAGCGTCCACTGGTGGTCGATTATGGGCCACACGAGCGGCTGGTCTATACCGGCTCTATCGAGCGCGAGACCGGCAAGTGGCGATTCTTTGACGACTACGAGGACTCAGCCAAGACCTATCGCTTTGATTCTGTTCAACAGATGTTGGAGACTCCGCAGGACTCCAACATGGAAGGCTACGTTTTGGCATGGCCGCGAGAGCACCAGACACTCATCAAGGTAAAGTTCGACGAGTATCTAACGATGTCTCGCGCCATTCAGGGCAACTCGGCCAAACGCATCATCCAGGCGCTATCCAGCGGGCAGGCCGACCAGCTCCACGAGAGCGTCGAGAAGCTACCACCTGCTGTTCGCCGTTTGGTTGAGCAGAGCATCGCCGATATTCAAGCCCAGTTTGACTCTGACTATCGAGAGCTACAGGCACAAATCGATCCAATCTTGGCGCATGTCGCCACGATGGGAGATCGGGCAGCCATTGGAGCCTATGTCTCCAAGACTTACCCAAAAGAGACGGCAGGAGCCGTGTTTGCGGCACTCAAAGACGAAACCCGACTAAAAGAGTATGTATGGAAACGGTTATCGCCACCCGAGACTGTGCCGGTAGACGAAGAGGATGAAGGCTAAAGAGTGATTATGCAGAACCAAGGACCAGATGTATCGGGGAGGAAGAGAGTCAAGAAAGGGCTGCCCGGCGCTGGCCAGTTTGATAACGAGCTATTGCCGAGGGGAGACAGAGTGGAACTGAGCGGTATGAGATCTTCGGAAATCTCGTCTATGGTGAGCAAATATGGATTCACGCCGGAAGAGGCCAACAAGTGGATTCAGTACGACTTCACCGCTGAAGAGGCGTGGCGTTGGGGTTTAACTTACACATTCTCACCAAAAGATGCTCACGATTGGAAAGAGCAGCGATTCGACCCGTATAGCGCTGCCGCGTGGCGCAACGCAGGCATTATATCAGCACGCGAGGCCGTTCAGTGGTGCATCTACCGTTTTGAGCCTGATGAGGCTAGCGAGTGGAGACGGTTAGATTTCTCCACGAGCAGTGCGCTTAAGTGGTCATACTACGGGTTTACCGCAGATCAAGCCAACCATTGGCGTGCTGCCGAGTTCTCAGACCAGCTTGAGGCGAGCAAGCTCAATGAGCAGTACCCAAACGCCCCGTGGCGAGCGCGAATCGACAAGGAAGACCTGCTAACACCCACAGACGAAGCAAGCAAGTGGGAGGAAGCTGGATTTACTACTGACGATGCCAACGATTGGGTTGACGAGGCAGGCATAGAGGATGCAGACGAAGCCACCCAATGGCGTGATGCTGGGTTCGCGCCTGAAGATGCACACGAATATATCCGCGCAGGTATACACGATGCGCATGAAGCCGCTAAGTTAAGAGACAAAGGTATATCTCCAGAAGGCATTGAATACAGTTGTCCGCAGGGCATGAGGGATCTTCCTCTGTGACACACAGCTAAAGACGAGGGCTAGGAGGCAAATATGCAAAATAAAGGACCGGACGTATCACGACGAAGGCGTAAGCCCAACGGACAGTTCGACAACGAATTTGCAACGTTGGACAAGGGTGAGCTTCCTTCGTTAGAAGAGACGCACCTTGTGCGCGATTACAGAGGGTACTACGCCCTAGTCCCGAATCACTATCCTTGCGGACTCGCCGAAATCGCATGGGACGACGGAGATTCACGAATTCCGGTAACTGCATTCTTTCATTATGACGGGACCGTTATGATTCCAAGTGATTGCCAGGCTCCGATAGACAGTTACGTTGAAGATAATCAGTGCATCGGCCTGTGGGTTGAACTTATGAGCGGACGAGAATGCGTCCTGATGGACGGCGTTCCGTTTTTACCGCCGTGGTGAGATTCGATGGCGATAATGACCAGAACTAAGGAGACAGGCGTGCCAGGCAAAGGACCGGACATATCAAGACGGAAGAGAGTGGCGAAGGGCGCCCCGCTAGACGCACATGGCAGGAAGCCTGGTCAATTTGCGCCGGAAAACAAGCGAAGGGGACCTGATCCGCTATTGGACAAATGGGAACGATATGGGTTTACTAACGCTAGTGAGTGGGAGGCTGAAGGATTTGACGCCGACACAGCTATCAAGTGGGCAAACGCGGCACTTGATCCATTTGACCGGAACGAAGCCCGCTGCACATCGTTGCCAGTAAGTCAAAGACCGGAGTGCAAGATAAAGATCGACCCGCAGACGGCGCGTGAATGGCGCGATGCCGGTTTCGACGCATGGAACGCCGGTGATTGGATGCGTAATGCCCCGTCATTCTCGGCGGCTGACGCGCGTCGATGGTATCGTGCCGGATTTTTGCCTAAGGATGCAGCAAAATGGGGTGAGACCGCCGGATTCTCTCCGGAAAGAGCTAGACAATGGATTAATGCGTGGTGGTTCTCCGACCCTCATAAAGCAGCACGATGGGATCTCAGCGGATTTGCCCCCAGAGAGGCACAGAAGTGGGTCGAATGTGGTTTTAACAACCTAGATCGTGACTACCCCGCAGTGTGGCGCGCGGGTGGGTTCGACAATCCGAGCGAGGCACAAAAGTGGAAGAACGCTGGATTCAATCACGCTCAGGCACTTTCGTGGGTAGAGGCCGGAATAAACGTCGACGAGGCGCAAAGAGCCGAAAACAAACTGCATCATGTGCCGGCGATGTATCTCCATGGTTCTTCGGATGACCCTCAGTTAGATCTCGACCCGCATTGGGACTCAATCGCTTATGCCGATGACTGGAGACGATACGGGTTTTCACACCAAGCCGCCATGTCCTGGAGAAAGTGCGGCTATTGCATGCCGCAGCCCGTAGTCGACCTATACCAACAATTTATAGAAGAAAGCTAGGAGGAAGTCATGACTGACGTATCGAGACGCAAGCGCGTAGCCAAAGGCGCTCCACCGGACGCACAAGGCAGGAAGGCGGGCCAATTTGCACCGGACAAGAAGGACATGGGTCCAGACCCACTCGATGCGTGGTACAGCATTGACGCGGAGGATCGCGCCGACTGGGAGAGGTTTAATTTTTCTTCCGACGAGGCCAGAGAGTGGTCACACTACGAGTTTTCTCCAACGGAGAGCATGGACTGGCGATATCAGGGGTTCCGCGACCCGTCAATTGCTGCTCAATGGAGAGACAACGGCCTTGCAACGGATGAAGCAGAAAATTGGAAATCGTGCGGGTTTTCCATCTACAACGAAGACAAGCCTGCGATATGGAAGGACACGATCAACGATGACCCCGAGGTGGCCCAAGCATGGAGGGCAAATGGCTTCAATCACGCTCAGGCATTGTCGTGGGTCGAGGCAGATGTTGACATTGAGACAGCGATAGCCACGTCCACTCAAACCGGCAACAAGTTCCATCACATACCAGAGATGTACCAGTGGCACGACCAAAGAGATCTCGACAATCCCGCAAACGATGCTGTTGCGGTAACGCTAGATCCAATCAGTCGGTATCACCTTTATCACAAATGGTTTCAGCACGGGTTTTCAGCGAGTGCGGCCTATTACTGGGCGATGGCAGATTACTCGCCGGACCAAGCGGCAGAGTTACGTGACAAGTACTTGGAAGAGAAATAGGAGGCCATCATGAACAACCAAGGACCAGACGTATCAGGGAGAAAGAGAGTGGCCAAAGGCGCTCCACCAGACCCATACGGCAGAAAGCCAGGCCAGTTCGCGCCAGAGAACCTTGACAAGGGGCCACTGTCGCTCGACCAAGATGAGTGGTACGGCATCGACGTCCCCGAAGAAGACCGCGCCGAGTGGCGAGACGCTGGCTTCACCGCCGACGAAGCCGACCAGTGGTACAATTGTGGGTTCAGTCCCTACTATGCGAAGGAGTGGACGGACAACGCCTTTGGCGACCCCTATGAGGCCGACCAGTGGAGCGCCTACGGATTTAAGGCGGAAGAGGCCGCAAGCTGGTATGACGCTGGATTCACCAGCCTAGACGAGGATCACCCCGAGCTGTGGCGCGACACACTCGCCCCGGTTCTTCGCCCCGACCAGGAGAAGCACTGGCACGCCAAAGAATGGCGAGATGCTGGCTTCAATCATGCCCAGGCTCTCTCATGGATCGAAGAAGGCGTGCTGGACCCGCAGAATGCCAAGGCCGAAGCTCAGAAGACCGGCAACAAGTTCCACCATCTCCCCGAGATGTATGTCAAACACACGCCGAGCGAGCTTGCGATGCTGGATACCGCTACCGAGAGCTGGCTCAGCCCATACGGGTTGTATGGTGGCAAGGACTGGGAGAGGCTTGGATTCTCGCCCGATGCAGCTAAAGCCTGGGCCAATACAGGGATCTCTCCAGCAACGGCGGCAGAGCTACGCGAGCGCTACGCCGGTAAATGATTGCACTAAGACTTCGATACCTTGCTGATGATCTTTTGACCAGCTTGAACGTATGGCGTAGCCTGCTTGACCACGGTTGGGGACAGCAATGATGATACATCCGGCCAAAAATGGATGACCAAGAACGCAACTATGGCCAGAAAAAGCGCATACTTCAATAACCGGAACATACTAATTACTGACTTTCTTGTTTGCTACGATGTTGGCGCACAGTTGCACGAACTCGACATGAGTCTGGACCACATGTGCCGGTCGCATATCTCCGAACTCGACGTAGTGCTGATCCATAAGTACAGGATACTTAACTACGTTTTTGGCGTCTTCCAGATGTATCGCCAGATCGTCCAGCAACACCTGGGCTCCAAGTCGTTCGAGTACCGGAGCCTTGCTTGGGCGAGTTTCTGGCGAGCCAACACACAAGACGTGATCCGGAGGCATGATTCCGCGCAACGACTCACATCGATCAGCGTAGGAAGTTTCGCGAACGCTGCTAACGGCCCACAACGAGGCGCCCAGCTCGCGTAAGTCGTGCACCATCTGTTTGGATGTCGGATAGGGAGGTACGCTAGCCATCCAACCGTCATCGATGAATCGTTTCCAGACAAGTAGCTTCTCTTCTTTTGAGAGTCCGAATCGTTTTGTTAGCGAATATGACTCGGCTACACGTTCGATCGGGCGATCGAGGCACTCCTGCGCACATCTTCGCCAGTGCTCATCAAAGTTCAACAAGACACCATCAACGTCCAGGGCTATAACAATGCTATGGTTCCGATCCATGATCTCTAGTCGTTTGTCCATATCATTATCCTCATACTACTAGATCGGATGACGTTTGGCATAAGTTAACTGGCAAACGCAGCAGCCGAATAGAGACTTACCAAGTGAATCCGAACGGGCTTAGGTTGAAGAAGCTGCCGTAGTTGATGGGCGAAGTTTGGTCGGTAGTTGGCGTCATGCAGGCCGCACTCGTTGCGGAGCACGTTCTGGTGACGGCGTAGCTGTCCAAGATGGTTCCCATACTCAGGCTACGGGCGGTGAAGTTCCCGCCAGCGCTAATAGCCGGCAGAGCCGCGTAAGTACCATTGTAATCAGGAGTTTCAGCTATCCACTCTGCGTTTTCGGGAGTAACCGCCGAAGCCTGGAAGGAGTTGGGGTTAGCCTGACTGGAAAGCTGCGCCGCGGTCAACGTATCACTGTTGAATGATTGGCCGGTGGTATTGTCGGTCAAGACAATATCCCAACCTCCACTCGTCTGCTTCGTCAGCGTGACCGTGATCGAGTCGCCAGGGCTGACCGATGACCATCCTGGGATCATCTCCTCTGGATCCGCTATAGATGGTGTTATTACTTCGTACCAAGGGTAATAGGTAGGGGTTCCGTTGGCATTCCAGTTGCCCTGGACACCAGCCTGTATCAGGTACTGGTTACCAAACCCATCAATACCTACCCATTCGGATATCGCGCAGTCAGAGTAGTTGGTCGTGCACGACGATGGTTGCGTGCTCGAGACCGTCGGTACCACAAAGGTGCCAGAAATTGACGTTGTGGACGTACCGCTGTCAACGATACCAGCCCAGTTTCCCGTTTCCGCCCCTTGAATGGAGATCGAGCTCGGCGCAACAGTGGTGCCTCCGGAAATCGAGATTGTCAACGACTCTGTTCCGACTGATTGGTTGTTGGAGTTAAGCACATAGATGGTCGATATCGTGGTCGTAGGATCCGTCGTCGGTGGCGTTCCGCTCAAGACTCCACTACTCGAGAGCGTGAGCCCCGATGGTAGAGGCGTACTACTATCTACAGCAAACGTATACGGTCCCGACACGTTGGTCCCGAGTGTCACGCTCCCTGTCTGTCCGGCAGTAAAGCTTGCCGTGCTGGTAGTGATCTGCACGGGATGATAGGTGATATTGACCGCCGTGGTCATAGAGTCACCCGCTGAATCAGTAACCGTGAACTCCACAGGCAATGTCACCGTGCTGAGCCCGCTCATGGTTCCGGTCAGCGCTCCACTGGAAGACAGCGTCAAGCCCTTGAATAATCCGGTTGGTGCAGTCCACGTATAGCCAGATCCGCCACTCGCACCCAACTGTAGATTGACGTTAGGATACGTGCTTAGATTGGTCGTGGTAATGGACAGAGGCCCCGAGATGGTATCGACCAGAGATACTGTGCCAGTTACCGAGGCCCCGGCAGCGTCAGTGACGATGATCGGAATGCTCAGAGTTGTGGTCGCGGAATTCGCCAGATATCCGCTCAATAGACCGCTCGACGTTACGTTCAGTCCGGACGGCATGTTGTGGGAGGTAAATGTATATCCGCCGTCTCCACCGGATGCGACGAGCTGCACCCTGACGACGTTGTTGGAAGCGCTTGCAGTAGTCGTCTGTAGTGTAAGAGGACCGCTCGCCGTAACTGTGTCTGCCAACGACACCGTTCCGGTGGTGGAGACTCCAGCGGAGTCTGTGACCGTCACCGAGAATGTCAAAGTCGTGGTCGCGGTTTCAGTCAGAGTTCCCGTCAAAAGACCAGAACTCGAAAGCGTCAGTCCAGACGGAAGATTGGTTGACTTGAACGTATATCCGCCATCACCGCCGGTAGCCGTCAATTGTGCGTTTACCAAGTTGTTTGAGATGCTCAAGCTCGTTGTACCCAGCGCCAGTGCCGGTGGCGTGTACTGCTGCGGGGATGGAGGAGTGTATTGCTGGGGCGCCGGTGGCGTGTACTGCTGCGGGGATGGAGGAGTGTACTTGGGTGTTGGAGGAGTGTATTGCTGTGGCGGCTTGTAGTATTTCGGCGTGCTCGGTTGCACTGGCACAGATGGGATAATGGCTACGGCCTTGCCAACCTTGGCATTTCCAAGCGACGGGGCCCCGCCGATTGCCAGAACATTTCCGGTTTTGCAAACGACGTAATACCCTTCGCCTGTTGGGTTTGGCATAATGTCCGTAATCGGGGCGGGAAGCGGATGGGACCCGCCAAGTCCCGTGTATCCGAGGTCATAGGTGGAGCCAGAGAATTTGGCACTACCAAAGTCGAAGACGCCACCATCGGCTCCCACCAAGTAATAACCATTGCCGTCCGGAGCCGCCACCGCACCGACGATCGGCGCGTTGAGCGGGCGCTTGCCCGATAGTCCAGTGATTCCGTATGTGTACGTCGAACCAAAGAATTGAGCATTACCGAAATCGAACACACCGCCATCAGCGGCTACGAGCCAGTATCCACTTCCGCTTGGCGTTCCAATTATACTAACGATTGGCGCGTTGAGAGGATGAGAACCGCTTAGACCGGTAATACCATAGGTATAAGTGGATCCATGAAACTGAGCGTTACCAAAATCAAATACACCGCCGTCGGCAGCCACAAGCCAGTAGCCCTGTCCATTTGATGTAGCTGCGATGCCTACAATTGGCGCATTGAGAGGATGAGAGCCGCTTAGACCGGTAATACCGTAAGTGTAGGTGTCGCCATAGAAAGTCGCCCCGGCGTGCGCCACCACCTGACCGCTTTTTGTAACTGTCCAATAGCCATTTCCGGTCGGATTTGCCGCGGCGGCCACCACATTGGATTGAGATCCGTTGACCGAGGTCCCGTTCGGCGTGGCACCAAATCCAGTCGCACCACCATCACTACCGACAACGTAATATCCAGTCGATGAGCTCGACGTTGACGAGGCGACAAGCTTCGCACTCGTATTTGCAGGCGCGGGCACATATGTCAGCGCGAGTACCGAGGTGGCGCCCAGCACAGCCGTGCTAATAGCCCTGGTAAGGTACTTCGACTTGATAGTCCTCTTCATGGTGATTATCGCTCCTCTATGAATGACCACTCAGCGTGATAATCGGATATGTATATTCAAAACTTGAGCATCTGCAAGCCATCGTAGATTTATTACAGTAGTTCTCATGAGGTTCATCAAACGAAAATCTATTCTCGGAGCTCTGGCTGGCGGAGCCTCGCTCGCCATGCTCGCATTGACTGCCACCGGCTACTCAGCCTGGTCGTCTTCGTTACCGGTCGTGGAGTCGATCTCTACTATCTCTGGCATTCCGGCCCCGACCAACGTAGCCATCGCCCACAAGAGCGGAACCTACACTATTACTTGGGACATCCCGTCAGGCGCCAGCTACGGTGGTGCTCCGATCGCTCAATCGTTTGAGATCCAAGGCAGTTCGACCGGAAAGTCGGGCACTTGGTCCACCATCGCCACGGTTTCTGGCACCACCGATAGTTATTCCACCGCCGCGACCTCGTCCATCTCCTATTACCGAGTGGTGACCGTCGACAACGGCTGGGTATCGTCATACTCCGGCGGTACCGCCGCCCCGCCAACAGGAATCCCGGCGCCAGCAACAACGATTACCACATATCAGCTCGAAAGCGTACCAGTGATCACTACGACTGACAATACTCCGCCCAATTACTGTAGGTCAGAGTATGCGTGCTCTGTCAGTGCCTATTCTGCAGTCGGATCGAGCGGCAACGGACTGTATTCAGGAGGAGGAGCGACAGGATACGATCCGGCCCTCACTTATTCTGGAGCATCAGACAGCTATACCGTCATTCAGAATTGGAGTTATTACTTCCAATTTGACGATGGTCAGCCGGTCTACGCTTATTACCAGGGCACGATGACTCCGGCACCTCACTGCGTGCCCGGACAAGATGGTTGTAGGCTACCATCCGGCTTAACGTACTTTGTTGGCGGCGGTTATACGCTGAGTGCTGGTGAGTCCATATATGGATACCTAGGGACTTACCAGCCTGAATGCGCTACATACAACGCATCCAATAGTACCTCGTATCTAAATTCCTGCGTCTATCCGTGGGATCCATCGTATACCCCGACAACAACGACGACTACCTATCAGTGGGAAGAAGTACCCGTGACCACCACGATCAATTAGTTTGTCGATCCGCGAGATCGATACTCAGGCGAGCCGTCAACGAGCGCTGGCTCCAACTGATCCGAAGCTGGTTCTCCAGGCATTCGTCTAAGAAACAGACTATTTGTACCGACGAAAGTTTAATTTTCCCGGTTCGCCGCCGATATAAGTAATATGCATGTGCACGGCCATCATATTATTAAGAAAGATAAGCACCTACAGGACTCAAAGCCTGCAACAATAGTGACGGCAGTCGGTTTGCTGATTCTCTCTATGACCGGCGTACCGGTACGGGTTATTCCCAGTTGGTACAGACATTTGGCTACTGAGTTGCAGGCTCTCGTTCAGGATGTTGTCAGGCAGTACCGAAGGCAGCATCACATCCTCGACATGGCTCCGCCTCGTACACAGATCGTGATCGTCATTCCGTCGCGCGGCAGTCACGATGAGCAGGTTTTACTAACGGCACGCAACTACTTCTGCTCATGGAATACGTCGTCGCTCTCTGTGACTGTTACCAGTAGCACGACCGCATACAAAGAGTTTTGTGAGCCGGAGGCACTCGTTGGGTAGTGTATTTTCTCGACCATGAAGCTGGTTATAGTGATTAGATTCGCGCCACTTTAACTAGTCATTTCGTCGTCCGATATAAAGGCGAGGAGGTAAATAATGAGTTTTGCAGATATTACAGGTCATCAGCATGTTAAGGGTGGAGGTTTTGTAGCCGATACAGCCAGCGTGGATGAGACCGCTTTTGTTGGCCCAGATGCATAAATATACGACGATGCATATGTCGCAGGAAACGCGACGGTGACTAACAATTCCGTAATTTTCCGCAATGCTAAGGTTATCGACAACGCCGTGATTAGGAATAATAGCTTGGTATTCGGGCATTCAGCGATATCAAGCCACGCGATTGTAGAAGATTTCGCGTCAGTCAGAGGATATGCCAAGGTCGGAGGCAATGCAGTCATCAAGGAGTCAGCCGATATTGGCGGACGTGCACTGATTACAGCTACTGTCGTAATAGCCGGTTCTTGCAAAATTGCAGGCAGAGCGCAGATCACATGATCTGGACAGCCTCGTTCAGATACCGCTTCAGAACAATCGAGAGCCGGGCCGCTAGGCTTTCAGTCTGGTAATTCTGTGACGGGCTGGGCCCGGTATACCAGCGCGAATCGTGTGCCAGTCTCGCAGCTCGATTCCTTCCTCGAAGCACTCTGACGCTACAGGGCATCTTTCGCAGATCAAGATCGCTTTGTAGTTGTCGATAGTAAGTTCCTCGTAAGGAAACCACGCCTGCGGCGGGAGATCGGCGTTGAGGCACGCGGCATGCGTTCTCCATCTAAGATCACTCATATCACCTACATCGTCCAATTTGAGTCATTAATTAAAGCCTAACGAGTTTGCCGGCGTCTACAATAACGAGTATGCAGACAACGTCGATTACTGATTTGATTACGCTCGCTCGCGGCCCGTGGACTCCGAAACAGATTATATGTAGCTATATTGACGACACTGTCTATATCGATCTCGCGGTACGAGAACGAATCTCCGCACTCAAAACTGATGCCAGCAATCGATTTCACAACGGTCTTGGGTATCGGCTCGATGACTTCGCTCTGCCCAGTGACGCCGACGGCACTCTATGCTTGTCCTTGCGCCCAACTGATTATTTTTCCATGCTGGCTACCGACAACGCTCTCGATGAGCCTATCGTCATTGGCGACTTGGCCACTACGTTACGCGACTACTACGAAGTGAATCCAAACCGCATGCGGACAAGACCGCCGATCGGTATAGCGTCATTGTTTGGCGTCACACTACAGATTCTCACCAGCGATAACTACGGCATATTTTGCAAACGCAGTAATACTGCGACCCATTCTTATACAATGTATCCGTCACTAGGAGACATGTAGCCGTCCAAACGACGAGATCGACTCAGGAGTGCCTGACATGACAATCACTGCCCTGCGAGGTCTGCGTGAAGAGTACGGCACGATTGTCGATGCGAGCTCCATTGAGTGGGTTTCGTTCATTGCGGACATCCGCACCGGACAGTACAGCCTGATCGGGGCCGTGCGACTCGATATACCGTTGATCGAGTTTGCACGTCATCTCCATGATAGTGAGGATACTTGGGAGCGCGAACAAGTCTACCTGGCTCCATTCACATCGGACGACATAGCCTCTCTCCTAGAGAGGACCGGGCCGTGGACCGCACTGGGTTGCAACAGTTGACGCGCATATCTACTATAATGGATACTAATGAACTTACGTGAGTGGGCGCTGTCTCAAGGTATACACCCGCAGACGGCATACAGATGGTATAGGACGGGCAAGATGCCGGTTCCGACCCATCGCGTAGGTAACAAACTTATCCTTGTTGGAGACTTGGAGTCCTCACAGACGAAACAGGGTTCGACCGTGATATATGCGCAGGTATCCTCATCTGATCAGAAGTCAGACCTGGATCGACAGGTGGCGCGGGTGCTGACATGGGCAACCGAGAACGGATACAAGATCGACAAGGTGGTAACCGAAGTCGGCTCAGCACTCAACGGACATCGGCGCAAGTTCCTGACGCTCTTGGGCGATCCTAATGTCACAACGATCCTGGTTGAGCATCGTGATCGGTTCTGCCGATTTGGAGCCGACTATGTTGAGGCGGCACTTGGTGCTCAATCAAGACGGCTTGTTGTGGTCGATTCTGCCGAGATAGACGACGACCTCGTGCGCGATGTAACCGAGCTGTTGACATCTTTATGTGCTCGGCTTTATGGTCGCCGTTCAGCATCCAATAAAGCACAAAAAGCTATTGAGGCGGTGTGCTCGTGATTGTAGCCATGCGCACCAAGGCACAGGCACAACGGGTAGCCGAGCTTACTGGCGGCAAGATTATCCTCAAAGACAATAAGCCAACCTGTAAGGTATCGCTATCGGGCGACTTTGAGCAATACCGCGAAGATGTGGAGTCAATCAGTGTCTTGTTCAAGCTCTATGACAAGGCAGGCAAGCCAGTTCCGAGCGGATGGACACTCACCGGCGCGACCTTTGAGGTCGAGTGGCCAAAGGATTCGCCGATCAACTCTCACTTCGGGGCCAGAAGGTTCGCCTACAACTGGGCGCTTGCCACCGTCAAAAGTGACATGGATGCCAAGAAGAAAGACGCCAACTACGTCTCTACCCAATGGACGCTAGAGGCACTTCGCAAGCGCTGGAACCAGGAGAAGGACGCCGTTGCCCCGTGGTGGGCCTCCAACTCCAAGGAATGCTACGCATCAGGGATCGCAGACCTGGTGCAGGCACTATCGAATTGGTCACAATCCAAGAAGGGTAAGCGCAAGGGCAAAAGGGTCGGCTTCCCTAAGTTCGCCAGCAAGCGCAAAGACCCTGGTAGGGTGCGGTTCACCACTGGCACAATGAGGTTTGAGGATGACCGGCGCACCATCGTGCTTCCAAGCATTGGCGCTCTTCGCTCCAAGGAGAACACCAGGCGGGTACAGCGCCACCTAGTCAAGAACAACGCCCGACTGTTGAACTGCACGCTCTCTGAGCGGTGGGGCCGATTGTTTGTCTCCTGTCAGCTCGCAATCAGAGACAAGATAGCCTCACCGACCAACAAAGCTCCATCCAAGCCGACCATACGAGCCGGTGTTGACTTGGGACTCAGATCGTTTGCGACTGTCACCGACAGCAACGAAGACAGGATCGTTTTTCCGAATCCAGCTCCACTCAGGGCAGCAATAGCCGAGTTGAAGCGGACTCAGAGACAGCTTTCACGACGCATACCGGGATCACATGGATACGAGCAGGCAAAAACCAAGCTCAATCGTCTCTATCGTAAGACCACGTATATGCGTCGTGAAAACGTCCATCAGGTGACTCGTTACCTGGTGGACACCTATGGCGAAGTAAAGATCGAAGATCTCAATATCGCCGCCATGAAGCGAAGCATGGGAAGACGAGCCTTTCGACGTTCGGTGTCTGATGCCGGACTCGGGGCCTTTCGACCAACGCTTACCTACAAGGCTCAACGCGCCAAGGTTAAGGTAGTGGTGGTTGATCGTTTCTTCCCCTCGTCTCAACTGCATCACGGCTGCACTGGCAGGTTGGTTGGAGCCAAGCTCGCCAAGAGACTGACCTGTGATACGTGCCACGCCGAAGTAGACAGAGATGACAATGCTTCACTCAATATCCGTGACTGGTCAGATGTTACCCGTGGGCTAGTTGAGTCCACTGCCCTGTTCGTTCCCAGGCCACTTGTTGGTACAGGCGACAGTTCAGATGATGGGTTGACTCATCACCTGGAGAGAGCAGATAAGTCCAGTGCTTGCGCTGGCGACGCTTGGAGAGGCAAGAACAAATCTATCGCGGTTAAAGCGCTATACGCGATAGAGGAGAACCCCGCAAGGGGACGCGAGTGACATGCGCACTAAAAGTCACTCGGGAGCAACGGTATCGAGGTCATCCGATCGGTGCTACAGGTGCAGCACGAAAAGGACGCTGGTTAGAAAATCTGTTAGTATTTGCTTAAACTATAAGCAGATTTTCTCAAAGAAAGCCAAGGCACAGGAATGAATATGCCGTTTAGCCATAAGAACCTATTCATTGCCGGCTCTGCCGTAGCTGCACTGGTCTTTGGAATCACTGCAGTAGCGACCAGCGGATTTTCGAACTGGAGCTCTCCACAGAGCATTTCTGGCGGACCATATTCGACGGGGACAGTAACCTTGTCTGCTGGGTCATCTAGCGTATTAAGTCAGTCAATTAGTGGACTGCAGCCCGGCTATCATACCGAGATGCCGGTGACAGTTATTAATTCGGGAACCGTTCCGTTCGGTTCAATCACTCTGGGGCTGTCGGCCAATCCCACCAACAGCGAGCTGGTGAGCGGTACTGGATCGCTAGATGTCGAGGTTCAGACATGCTCCGTTGCCTGGACGCCTACGACGACAACCGTCAACGGAGTCGCAGTTACGACTTATTTGTGTTCTGGGACCATGGGGACCGCTCTCGGCGTAAGTCCGTCATCCTCTTCCCCGCAAACAACCGCAGGGAGTCTGCTCGCCAATCCGTCGACGCTTGTCGGCTCCAACTTAGGAATCACAAGCAACCACTATCTGATTACGTTGAGCATGCCATCCGATGCGCCGAACTCGGATCAGGGTCAAAGCGTCACTCTAACCTACACGTTCACTGGCACGCAGACTGCTCCGGGATATATTGGCAGCTAAGAAGAAATCAGATAAGAGTGGCCGGATTCAAAATCAAAACACCAGTTGACTACAATCCAAGCATGCGATCGAGACGACTAAAACTTACAACTGTCTTTGGAAGCGCCGTAGTCGTCTTGGCACTGGCTTTTGGTGTCTCTTTGTTAACCGGTATGAGGCTGTCTGTCTGGCAAAGCTCACCGTCACCGGCTGTTATGAAGGTGACCACCGCCACAATGCCGGCCCCAAACTCCGCAAACGGACAACTCACGTCTACAACCACTTCTAGCACATCTACATCCAGTTATCCTGCCTCTAGTCACCAGCAGCCATATACCGTCTACGGCTCTTGGAGCACTGTCGGGTGCGCTCCAAACGCAGGGCAAACCGAGTGCACCTACCAATGTTCTCTGAACGGGCAGACCGCAAACAATCTTGGCAACCCACCATCGCCACCATCCTCATATGCTTGCTCAAAAACCGACTACACGACCGTTTACGACTGCCCCAACGGCGGATCTCTTTCCGGCATTACCTGCTACGTGACCACGACGTCCACCTCGTCAACCCCAAGTACAATCAAGTTCACTTGGAGCGAGACTTACACCGGACCATTTCTCGTGCCTGACATACAGGTGGTAGAAGCAAATAGCTGTACGAGCACTAATTGGACCCCGATAGCGACAGAATCAGACAGCTCCGGATCCTATACCGTCAACTCTCCATCCTCTAGCGAGTACTATGCCATCCGCACGATCAATAACTCCTGGATCGGGCCAACAACGTCCTGTACGCAGGGATAATATGGACTTCGTCCTCGAACTTGCGAAAAGCATACCACTTGAAGGACGAACGATCGTAGCTATCGGAGGACCTCCCGGAGCAGGCAAGACAACGGTCGCTCTTGATCTGGCCGAGGCGTTATCGCACCGTAAGCGGCACGCCGTCGCCGTCTCCATGGATGGTTGGCATTTGTCCAATCACCAACTTGAGCTTCAGGGCAAGATCTCGCGCAAAGGCGCTCCAGACACCTTCGACACCGACGGTTTGGCGTGGGCGATCTGGCGAATCAAGGCCCAGAGCGCCAGTGCTCCAGATATCTATATGCCGACATACTCCAGGGACACCATGTACGCATCGCTAGGGGAGAGCTGTAGCCGTCCAGAGGACGAAAGTGCGCCCGGCGTGCCAGACATTACCAAGACCGCTTTGCGCGGACTACACGAGGAGTACGGTCTCAGCGCCGATGCCAGCATGATTCAATGGGCTGCGCTCGGAGCCGACGTTGACTCAGGTCAGTACAACCTGGTTGGGTTGGTGCAGCTCGATATGACGCCCGGAGAGTTTGCACGTTATCTCGATATGGGCGAGGACTCATGGGAGCGCGAAGAGAATCATGCTGCTCTCTTTACGCCCGACGGCATCGCCAACTTCATCGACAAAACAGGACCGTGGATCGCATTCGGCATCGCCACAATTCAAGAAGCATTGCGAGCGAGGTACGGAGCGGTCATCCGTGCCGCGACGGTGTCGCCGTCAGCGAAGTAGATGCCGGATCACTTAGCGCCAAACACCGCCGACATTAACAACTGTTCTTCAGGGCCGATGATACGAAGCTCCACAAGCCAGTCCCGATGTCCGGTTGAATGGACGGTCCATCGTGCGCTTTGCTCATCGGAGCGGTCTTCGCTCAAATACAAGATACGTCCATATAGGTCAGTGATCTCGCCATTATTGATAATCAACTGGCGCGGATCGTCTGCATCGTTTGCTAGTGACCGTATCCCGGCCATGCCCAGCAGTGCGGTCCCGATGCCGAGATTATACGCATCGTCAGGTTCGCCCGCATCTCGGATTCCGTAGTGCCTCCCGGGAGCCGAGAGCATTTCTTCGACGCGACGGAGCGGTACGGAGCGAGAGAGAGCCTTATTGCTAAGAATTACCATCATTGTCGATAGTTCGGGGTCGTTAAAGACGAATATGAGATCCTTGCCGCTTACAGCCGTCTGATTCTGACTTAGGGCACGCCTTATCTGAGAGCTGTCTTGCTTATTCGCGCCGCCGACAGTAGAGACAAGCAGCCTGCTACTTGACGCGCTCCCTATGGTGTCCAGAGAGCCAAGGACATTGGCTGCTGCGGCCAGAGGCAAAAGCCTGCCATGTACTACTAGGCCCCTGCCCTTGTCAGAGATGTGGACCGGCTCATCCAGCTCAATGTACCATCCGCCGCTTGGAGACTGTTTCACAGCGACCTGAGCACCTGCGTCTTCGAGCATCATACAAACATGTAGAAGCTGCATATACCAAGAGCCAATCTGAGTCGATAGATCTCGTTTTAGACGAGCGATATCGAGCGGCTGTTCGTCAACTGATTGCAATGGAAGTGATCCACCTTTGATGTCAAAGTCCAACGATTCCTGCCCCAAACCATCTGCGCGCGAAACAACGGAGTGATAGCGATGCCGCTTTCCGTTCTCTTTGAAGAACATCGTGACAGGAGCGAGTGCCGCCTCTAGGGTGTCGTTTTGCACGTCGCGATCCTGTGTGTACGAGCTAACAGCCGAGAATGCAATCAGGAACATCCGCTCTTGCAGCCGTAGCAGCGCAGCCTTGAAGCTCTTGACTTCGGATTCTTGCCGAGATGTAGTCTCTCGCAGATCATTGCGTTCAGCCGTAGCCGCCGCCAATGACTTTTCCAGCCTGTCGAGTCTTTGTTGTAGTTCTGCGCCGTGTTGCTTACTTACGCGCAGGTCTGCTTGCAGGGCTGCGATGGTGGCATTTTGCGCACTGATCGTTGCATCGCGGCGCTCAAGTTGCCGAGTGCGCCAACGTAGCCGAATCTCTTGTCTTTCGATTTCTTTTGAGAAGTAGTCCAAGACTCCTTCATCGTCACCGCCGCGCATCGCCAGCGCCTCGTTTAACTTGGCTTCAAGTTCGGCGGCCATATCCTCCCATAACATGGCCTCTTCTGATAGATGCTCGATGTGCGCGATTAGCTCATTCTCGCGCTCTTCTTGAATTCGCTCGGTCTGTGCGCCTCCACCACCACTGCCGCTTCCGGTGACTTCAATCTCATCAACCGGAATCGACACCGATCCTGCCGGAGGTTCGGCCAGCACGCTCACCTTCACTCTACATAGACGACCGTCTAGTGAACGATGACCGTATTCCGAGGCTAACCGACCATCACTCTCTAGCGCAGAAATAGCCGATGCACACGAGCTGAGGTTTTTGCCAGCTCGTTCTCCCAACACCGACCATACCGCGTGCGCCACCCCGAGTCGGCTGTCTTCTAAGACTGATCCGGGTAGACGATCAAGATATCGAAGTATCTCGGCCTGGTACGAGGAGGCAAACCGTTTTGATAACGACACGCTGCCCGGTTTGTCGAAGTCCTCTATCGGCCTCCAAAATCGCTCCACGGTCACGCCGAGCAGCCGGGATGCCTGCTCCACTACTCCGTTATCTGCGGGTCCGGCGACCGACGCCGGAACAGCCCACACATGCCCACCAGAGGGGCCTCGCATGAGCACCTTGCCGTACTTCGTTTTGCCGGATCGAAAACCCCAGCTCTCAAGCTGCTTGATGACATCGGCGTGGGAGCAGTACATGATTAATCACCCACCCGCACGAGACGCTTGGCTTCGGCGGCAATAGCCTTGGCCAGGTGCTCTCGATCTTCGTCCGAGTATTCGGCCACGGTAGAAGGGGATAGTTTTGCACGCTCGGCAATCTCGCGCAATGAATACGGCCTATCGCAAGTTCGGGCGTATGCGATCAATATCTTGAGAGATTGCTCGGCCTGGTCGCGCCGTGTGCGAGCATCTTCAATAGCCTGCATAATCGGATCGACATCCGCAGCGTCGTATGTCTCTGCCGTTGCTACAAGCTCCACAGACCATTGGCGAAAATCATCATCTGCGAACTCCGAGTTCCAATTATTGAGCCGCCCTGTCAATAGCGCTGCTGCGATCAATGACCGTTCTGATATATAAACCATACCACCAGTATAGTAGCTTTATTCGGTAGTCGAACGATTTGTTCAAAGATTGGACAGAAAATAAGCGCACCGCAGAGGCATCAAAGTTAAACTAGCCATGACCACCGCCGATATCCTATACAGAGACAGTCCATGATGAGAGGTAGATCAGAGATGCAGCTATTGGAAGACGAGACCATTCAGGCGTGTTAATAACAAGTCCCAAGAATCATTGAAAATGATAGGCGGCATGTTGTATCCGGTTCCATTATGCAGTATACCGTCCTTGCTTCGCGTGGTTGATTCATACAGGATTGCTTAGCTCAATTTTCAGTAACTTCGACTCATAGCGATCTATCGGTCGAGGTTCTCTGCTATTAATAACTCCATCCGAAAACAAACCGTAATGCCAGACGAGATATTAGCGATGTCTCTCTATATAAATCTACCCTTGCGTACATGCTGAGACTAGGCCAACTAAAGAACCGTTCACTGGACGTACGCCGTAGTACTCGCTAGATGACACTTGTTCTACCGTGTATGAGCCGTCATTATCTGGAACAGTGGCAATAACAGACCAAGAGCCGCTGGTGCAACTTGATGATTTGACGACTTGTACGTTGGGTACTGACGTAGAGGCCGTCCAGGAAAACTTAACGCTATACGACGTGCCGATGTTTTTGAAGCACTCGGTGTCAACTAAACTGCCGCCCTGCGGACAATAATATACCGCAGGACTGATGACTTGAGAGCAGTCCGCAGCAGGAGGAGGACTATCCGCGGTCGTTGCGGCTCCTGCCCCAAGGCTGCATGACCATTGATAAGACGGTTGACCACTCGGCGAATATAGGACTCCTGTATACGTCCAAGTTCCGTATTGTATATTGGCTGGCGTAAGCACCGAAGCGGAATATGATTGTGTCACAGGTGTAGAGTCAAGAGTTCCGGTCGTAACCAGAGTCACTCCATTACTGCCTGTTACTGGGGTGCTTATGATGGGAGGGTTCGTTTCCTTGTAAGATGACAACCAGCCGTTGTCATCTGTGACTACTTCGTATTTTGCGTACTTGGTAGTTGCCGGCATGGAGTACTGATCAACATTGCCGGCCACCGTGTCGATCAGTGTCCAATTTGTTGATCCGGATGCTTGACCAAGAATTTGGAACTGAGCCGCGAGAGGTTCTCCGTTGTAGTCTGTGCCAGAGGGCACACCCCAAGAGAAATCGATGTCGCCTGTGTTTTGATTATAGGTAGCCGTTGGGTTAACCGGATTAGGAATATCCTGAACTGTTGTGATACTGGATGCTGTCGACAACGACGATAGCCAACCCAAAGAGGTGGAATAGCCGACGGACGTAATAGACAGTAGAACCAGAGAAACCACGATTGCCAGTATGCCCACAGCGACGTGTCTCTCTTTACGCAACTTCATAACGATATTATAACCAAGAACTGCGCTAAAAGTCATTCCGGAGTAGCATACGCCACTCCCTGACGAGTCGTAAGCTGGTTCCCAGTTTTTCGCGATCTTCCGGCGACGATTCCGCGTACAGCTTGCTCTTCTCGAGGCGATGAGACAGAAAATCAAGCCACGAGTCGGGCACAGGCTTGGAGACGCTAGCTTTGACGACGCCTCTCGAGCATACGTTTGCGGCATCCATAACCAATTCAAGATCGCCGTGAGCAAAGCGCAGGCCGATATAGTTTTCGGTGGTAGGACGAGTGCTCGACGAGTACGGAGAACACCGAGTTGACAGTCTCGGACTAGCCCGCAGCAAAATGTCGTTCAGTTCGCGTTCCGCGCGTTCCGTTACCGCATCGAGTGAAAGTCTCTTTTCTGACTCACGATAGTAGACGTCACACAATTCGCGATCGATTCGGCCGATAAGCGCGTGCACGGAGGTGTCTTCGAGCTCGACCTCGTGCATGACATCGAGTTTGGCGCCGCAGTTCTTGCAGATCTCTGCATTTTTGTCGCCAGATCGCGTGCGGGCGATCACGCTCGGCACCGTCATTGCGTAGCACCGCTGACACTGGAAGCTGTACTGCACCGCGCCTCGTACAATCCATGAACCACCGTGGTATTCCGCGTCGATCTCAGCTACGTCCTCTCCAAACATTCTGACGTGGCTAGCATTCACGTCATTTATCGTGTCATCGATCAGTTGACGGTCAATCTCTCTCATGTCACCAAGTACAGCCCAGTCGATTGGCGCCTTGTCTTTGATAACAAAACTGAACCGCTGCGTCTTTACCTCTCGTGGTTGATTCATACAGGGTTACTTAGTCCGATTTTCCGTAACGCCGGCCAACAGCGATCTATCGGTCGTGGTTAAATAACTGGTTAAACCAGCCGATACTTATACAGAGAAAAGGAGACGACGATGGCAATTGGATGGTGGACAGTAACAACGACAGGGGTCGAGCCAAACGAGGCTGACCTGGAACACATCGCGGACATGGTCCAGCAGGGCTACACGAGCGGCCAACTGGTGCAAGAGGATGATTAACGAGATATTAGTCCACGAAGAGCAGTGGGACGGACCACAGATCCAGCCTGGCGAGACGGTTTGGAACGCACCTCGACCGCTCTTTGGCCGAACGTGGGAGGGTAGATTTAGAAACGGAATCTTCTACGCGATCACTACCGATACCGATGACCCGAGGTTTGCCGAGGAGAACATCCAGCTCGATGCGAAGCGCATCCGATTCGTCAACAACGCCGACGCTGAGCAAGCAGTCCTAGCAAAGCTAAAGGAGAATGGCTACGAGACGCCGGAGGACGTTGATAGCACAATGGCCGAGCTTGCATTTCTCTTCGGGCTGCCATACGTGGACGAGTAGAACGCCAGCCGCGTGTGGCAAAGATGTACGTGCCAGCAATGATCCAACTTAAACCACCAGCTAAACCAGCCGATAAATAGGTATAAGCAAAAGGAGTTTTAACAGATGACGATTTTCTACCCAACATATGCTATAATTGTATGTAATGGCTAATACCTATAGCACTGGAGAGTTTGCAAAACGGATCGGGAGGGGTCCGGCTACAGTACGACGCTGGGAGAAAGAGGGTAAGATAACGCCCAAAAGACTCCCAAGTGGACATCGTTACTTCGACGAGTCTGATGTGCGAGCGATGCTTGGAGGCCCTCCCGTTAGTCGAGTCACAGCCGTCTATTGCAGGGTGAGTGGTTCTGGACAGAAAGACGATCTGGCATCACAAGTTAAGGCGATGGAGACATACTGCCTTAATTCCGGTATAGCTGTCGATGAGTGGATTGAAGAAATTGGCGGAGGCATGAACTTCAAACGCAAGAAGTTTCTAGCGCTCGTAGATCGTATACAGCACGGAGAGGTGGAACGATTAATAGTCGCTCACAAGGACAGACTCGTTAGGTTTGGGTTCGATCTTATCTCTCACATTGCCGAAGAGGGCGGATGCGAGATCGTAGTAGTGAACCAGCCGTCGTGTTCGCCAGAGCAAGAGATGGTTGAAGATATGCTTGCCATCGTTCACACCTTTAGCTGCCGACTTTACGGTATGAGAAAATATAAGCAGGAATTAAAAGCTGAATATCCAGGATATAAAGTGCAGGTGCTCAGTGACAACTAGCACTCGCACCATCTATGCAGACACTCCTCAGGAGTTGCTGCCGATCTGTAAGGCCGTTGGCTATATAAGAGCTGATATATGGCGCAGATATGGCGGCTTGAAGACGGTCGGCAAAAGCTCCAATGATATTCGTAACGAAATCAGTGGCCTCGCTCTCTACTCCGACCTACCCATAGACGGAACCATTCGCAACGAGAGCACCAAAGACATTGTTAATGACATCTTCCTTTACCGAGCTGCCGCTCAGCAGAAGGTACGCAGGGCTATCTACGCTAGAGCAAAAGACGACGAGGCAGAACTTACTCGCCTCTACGAACTCTTACAACGGGGCGAGTGGACTCAAGATAACTTCTTGCATCGTCAGATGCGCAAGCACTTCAAGCACGGACATTCGCAGGTCAACAACCAATTCGTAGTCCGCTCGGACAAACATCACACCGAGATTGTCGACGGCAAACTAGTAGTGGTCATCAACATTGCTCCGAAATACGGGCAACCTATCCGTCTGGTCACAACTACCAGTGGCAAGAACGTAGACCTATCCGGCAAGAACATCAGAATCGTAGTCAAGGACAACGTTACAGAGATTCACTACGCATTTAAGAAGCCGATGAGTCGGCCACATGGAACCGAGATTATTGCCGTCGATAAGGGGTATACCGAGGCGTTCGTGGATTCTGACGGAGATGAACACGGCGTAGGGCTTGGAAAGATAATGACTGAGTATAGCGACAAGGCTAGCAAGACCGGCAAAGCTCGCAATAAACTCCACGCGCTGGAAAAGAAGCATCGAGAAGCTGGACATATAGCTAAAGCCGACCGCATTAAGAGCAATAATCTGGGCACGAAGAAGATCAAGGCTCGCAAGGACAAAACTCAAAAGAGAATCAGAAACATAGCCTTCAAAGCCGCTCACTCGGTTGTGGACAAAGCTAGCCTCGTAATATCCGAAGACCTAACTCGTCCTATAGCCAAAAAGCACCCGTGGAAGAAACACAACAGAAGAATGTCAGCATGGGCCAAAGGCACTCTTGCCGAAGCTCTCGAATCTACAACACAACAGCGTAAAGCGAGACATGTTCTCGTGAACGCGGCCTATACATCGCAAATGGACTCCAATACACATTTACTGGAAGGTAAGCGTGAGGCGGATAAGTTTTACTGTGCAAACGGGGATGTGCTCCAGGCTGACTTCAACGCTGCGCGGAACCTGCTACATAGATACTTCGATCATGAGATCACTCTCTA